>Ga0326728_10001342_pt1 | contig 87563 bp, 75 predicted proteins | sample MB3enrmetagenome_FD_207602 | JGI IMG/M metagenome (GOLD analysis project Ga0326728, IMG submission 207602) | Lab enriched peat soil microbial communities from McLean, Ithaca, NY, United States - MB31MN | ecosystem: Environmental > Terrestrial > Soil > Wetlands > Peat | place: USA: New York...
CTTTGTTAATAACGTTGTCCATGAAGGCATCATAGCATATATCAACGAGCTCGCCAGCGGAAAGTTCGCACTGGGTGTAAAATATCTGTGGAAAACATCTAAAAAAGTCACAAGCTCTGAGCGAAGGGCCAACTCCGCACTACGATTGCGGGATGAAATGTACCGCGCGTTGCACCCAGGGCCCCCGAGCGCTATGGTCTCCACGTTACAATTCACCATTTACTATCCACTATTCCGAACGCCTTTTTTTCTCAATGAGTCTTCTTGCTGGCGTTATCATCAAAACAAGACTGGGGGTGAAGCGTGACAGAGAAGAATAGGAAGGACGCATTCGGGGCGCGTGCCGTGTTCCATACGGGCAACGGCCGCGCCGTCATTTGCCGCCTGGAAAACCTGGAGAAGGCCGGGCTGGGCAGCATTTCGCGTCTTCCTTTCTCAATCAAGGTGTTGCTCGAATCGGTGCTCCGAAACTGCGACGGCGGGCTCATTACAGAGCAGGACGTCGCGGCCCTGGCCGGATGGAACGCAAAGAGCCCGGCGGCGCGCGAGGTGCCCTTCAAGCCGGCGCGCGCCATTCTACAGGATTTCACGGGCGTGCCCGCCATCGTGGACCTGGCAGCGATGCGCTCAGCCATGAAACGACTGGGCGGCGACCCGGCGAAGATCAACCCGCTGGTCCCGGTGGACTTGGTGATTGACCACTCCGTGCAGGTGGATTTCTTTGGCAACCCTCAGGCCCTCGAGCGCAACGCGGAGATCGAATTCCAGCGCAACCACGAGCGGTATGAATTCCTGCGCTGGGGTCAGAAGGCCTTTGACAATTTTCGCGTAGTTCCTCCGGCCACAGGAATCGTGCATCAGGTGAACCTGGAATTTCTGGCGAAGGTTGTTCTGGAGCACAAGCATGGACTCGAGGTGGCCTGGCTCCCCGACACGCTGGTGGGCACCGACTCCCACACCACCATGATCAACGGGCTGGGGGTGCTCGGGTGGGGAGTGGGCGGCATTGAGGCCGAGGCGGCGATGCTGGGCCAGCCCTACTATTTCCTTACGCCGAAGGTGGTCGGTTTCAAATTGAAAGGTAGGCTGCGGGAGGGCGTTACGGCTACCGACCTCGTGCTCACTGTCACCGAGATGCTGCGGAAGAAAGGTGTCGTGGACAAGTTTGTCGAGTTTTATGGCGACGGTCTCTCGCAGATGACACTCGCCGACCGCGCCACGGTGGCAAATATGGCGCCCGAGTACGGTGCCACGATTGGATTCTTCCCAGTGGATGCGGAAACATTGCGTTACCTTCGCCAGACGGGCCGCAGGGAAGAAGAAGTCCAGCGAGTCGAGCGCTATACCAAGGAGCAGGGAATCTTCCGGATCGACCAGAGCCCGGACCCCGAGTACAGCGAAACGCTGGAGCTGGACCTCGCCGCAGTGACGCCGAGTCTCGCTGGGCCGAAGCGCCCGCAGGACCGCGTGCCGCTTTCGGATATGAAGAGCGTCTTCCGGCAAGCGCTCGCCGCGCCGGTGAAGGAGCGCGGCTTCGGCCTCTCCCCGGAAGAAATCGGGCGGGTTGCGACCGTTGCCCTTAACGGAGATCGCGCCAGCCTCAAACACGGGTCGGTGGTAATCGCCGCCATCACATCCTGCACCAACACCTCGAACCCTTCCGTCATGCTCGGCGCAGGGTTGCTGGCAAAGAAAGCCGCCGAGCGAGGGCTTCAAACTCCTCCCTATGTGAAGACCAGCCTGGCTCCGGGCTCGAAAGTCGTGACCGAATACTTGAAGGCAGCAGGATTGATCGAGCCGCTGGCCGCGCTCCGTTTCAACCTGGTTGGCTACGGTTGCACGACCTGCATCGGGAACAGCGGCCCGCTTCCGCCCGCGGTAGCCGAGGCGGTCACGGAGAATCAGCTTGTGGCGGCAGCAGTTCTTTCCGGGAACCGCAACTTCGAAGGGCGGGTCCATCCGCAAGTGCGGGCCAACTACCTGGCTTCGCCGCCCCTGGTCGTCGCTTATGCGCTGGCGGGCACTGTGGATATCGACTTAAATAACGAGCCGCTTGGAAAGGACCGCACCGGCAGGCCGGTTTACCTGCGCGACATCTGGCCCTCGCAGGCGGAGGTTGTGCAAGCGATGGACCGGGCCATTCGCCCGGAGATGTTTCGCGAATCTTATGGGAACGTTTGGGACGGCAACCTCACTTGGAACGCCATTCCGGTGGCGGGCGGCGCGCTTTACGAGTGGCGGCCGGATTCCACCTACATTCAGGAGCCGCCGTTTTTTACCGACCTCAGCCCTGAGTTGCACCCCATCTCCGAGATCCGCGGCGCGCGCGTGCTCGCAGTGCTCGGCGACTCCATCACTACTGACCACATTTCGCCCGCCGGCAGTATTCCGGAGGAGAGCCCTGCGGGGCGCTATCTGATCGAGCACGGTGTGACGAAGAAAGACTTCAACTCCTATGGTTCGCGCCGGGGCAACGACCGCGTGATGGTGCGCGGGACCTTCGCCAACATCCGGCTGAAGAACCAGCTTGTGGCAAGTATGGAGGGCGGCGTCACAGTTCATTTCCCGGATGGTGAACGCATGTGGATTTACGATGCGGCGATGCGCTATAAGCAGGAAGGCGTGCCGCTGCTGGTCATCGCCGGAAAGGAATACGGTTCCGGCTCTTCCCGCGACTGGGCGGCGAAGGGAACTCTGCTGTTGGGAATCAGGGCGGCGCTGGCGGAGAGCTACGAGCGCATTCACCGCAGTAACCTGGTAGGCATGGGGGTGCTGCCGCTTCAATTCGAGGAAGGCGAGAATGTGGCGGCGCTGGGTCTAACCGGCCAGGAAGTATTCGACATCACCGGCCTCGACGACAGCATCCGCCCACACTCGGAGGTCACGGTTACAGCCGCAAGTCCGGATGGGTCGCGGCGCAGCTTCCAGGCTGTCGCGCGGCTCGATTCCGCGACCGAGGTTAACTACTATCGAAACGGCGGTATTCTGACCACGGTGTTGCGAAGCCTTTTAAAGAAATAGTAAATGGTAAATTCTGAATAGCGAACTGTAAACCGGGGAAGTGCAGCGGTCAGAGGCCCCGGACAAGGCGCGCAAAGCAGACTCCGCGTCTGCAATTCACAATTTACTATTCACCATTCACTATTTATAATTCCGACGGAGGGGCTCCTATTCAATGAGTTCATACAATGGCGTTGCCGTCCCAAGGGATGGGGCGCGGATTGACTTTGCCAATGACAAGTTTGTAGTTCCCGACAACCCGATCATTCCTTACATCGAAGGTGATGGCACGGGGCGCGACATCTGGAAGGCGTCGCGGCGCGTGTTTGACACGGCCGTCGAGAAAGCCTTCGGGGGCAAGCGCAGGGTTGCGTGGTATGAGGTATTTGCGGGTGAAAAGGCCTTCAAGCAGTTTGGTGAATGGCTGCCTCAGGACACCCTCGATGCCATCAAGGAATTTCGCATTGCCATCAAAGGTCCGCTGACGACGCCGGTGGGTGGCGGCATCCGCAGCTTGAACGTTGCCCTGCGGCAACTCCTAAACCTCTACGCTTGCTGGCGGCCGGTGAAATACATTCCGGGTGTGCCGTCCCCCGTCAGGTATCCGGAGCGCATGAACATCGTCATCTTCCGCGAAAACACGGAAGACGTTTACGCGGGCATCGAGTGGCGTGAGGGGTCGGAGCAGGCGAAGCGCATCATCGGATTTATCAACACGCTGCTTCGGGAAGATGACAGCAAGAAGCAGATTCGCCTCGATTCGGGCGTCGGCATTAAACCCATCTCGATTACCGGCACCAAGCGGTTGGTGCGGCGCGGCATCCGTTACGCCCTCGAGCACGGCTTGAAGACCGTGACCATTGTCCATAAGGGCAACATCATGAAATTCACCGAAGGGTCGTTCCGCGACTGGGGCTACGAACTGGCCAAGCAGGAGTTCCGCCAGCACATCGTTACGGAGCGTGAACGCTGGGCGCTCGATGGTAAGGACAAGAATCCCCATGCCTCGGTCGAAGCGCTGGCGGCGCTGGTTGAGCCCGGACTCGAGATGGCGACCGAAAGTTTCAAGCAGCAGATTTGCAAAGAAGTGAAAGACTGCCTGGATTCCATCTATTCCACTCATGGCAAGGGTCAGTGCAAGAACAAGGTGCTGGTAAACGACCGCATTGCCGATTCGATGTTCCAGCAGATTCTGACGCGCGCGGATGAATACCAAATGGTCTGCACGCCCAACCTGAACGGCGATTACCTTTCGGACGCCTGCGCGGCGCAGATCGGCGGGCTGGGCCTGGCGCCCGGTGCGAACATCGGCGATGGGTTCGGAGTGTTTGAGGCCACACACGGCACTGCGCCCAAATATGCGGACAAGGACGTGATCAATCCCGGCGCTGTAGTCCGCTCCGGGGCATTAATGTTTGAATTCATCGGCTGGCCCGAGGTCGGCAAGTTGATCGAGGACGCCTTGGCCGCGGCCATCGAGCAGCGCCGCGTCACTTACGACCTGGAGCGGCTGATGGTCATGGACGGCATCACCGGAGTGCAAAAGCTCAGCACGAGCGCTTTTGCGAGCGCGATGATTGAGAACGTAAGAACGGTAGGTGGTAGGTAGTAGGTGGTATGTGGGGGGGGAGGCGGGTGCCAGGTGAGAATAGGGGCTAGGTGCTAGCTGGGGGCTGGGGCGATTTCGGATTTTAGAATTTAGATTGACAACGCTTACTGCCTTCTGCCTAGTGCCTTCTGAGTACCGCCTACTGCTTTCTGCCTACTGCCTACTAACTTTCTTGAGGGGGGGGCTAATGATACGCAAAAAAGTGACTGTGGTTGGTTCAGGTAATGTTGGCGCAGCGGTGGCGCAGCGCTTGGTGGACAAGCAAATGGCGGATGTGGTCCTGATTGACATCGTTGAGGGCGTGCCACAGGGCAAGGCTTTGGACATGCTCGAATCCGGGCCCATCGAGGGTTACGACGTTAAGATCGGGGGAACGAACGATTACGCGGACACCGCGAACTCGGACCTGGTGGTGATGACGGCAGGCTTTCCGCGCAAGCCCGGCATGAGCCGCGATGACCTGCTGAAGAAGAATTATGAGATCGTTAAGGGAGCTATCGAGAAGGTGGCCAAGTACTCGCCGCAGGCCATCCTGATCGTGGTGACCAACCCGCTGGACGCCATGGCGCAGACGGCGTTCAAGGCGAGCGGGTTTTCAAGGAACCGCGTGATCGGTATGGCGGGCGTTCTGGATACGGCCCGTTACCGGACCTTCATCGCGGAAGCCCTGAACGTCTCGGTTCGGGACGTGCAGGGGTTCGTTTTGGGCGGCCACGGAGACACAATGGTACCCGTGCCGCGTTATACGACCGTGGCGGGAATCCCGGTGGGGGATTTAATGCCCCGGGAACAGCTCGAGGCCATCATCAAGCGCACCCGTAACGGCGGAGCCGAAATTGTGAATCTCCTCAAAACCGGAAGCGCCTTTTACGCGCCTTCCTCGGCGGTGGTGGAGATGATTGACGCCATCTTCAAGGATCGCAAGAGAATTCTGCCTTGCACCGCTTACCTCGAAGGCGAGTACGGCATCCACGGCGTGTTCGTGGGGGTACTGGTGAAGCTGGGCGCGCGCGGCATCGAGCAGATCGTGGAAATCGAACTGACGCCGGAAGAACAAGCGGCGCTTCAAAAATCCGCCGCTGCGGTGAAGGAGTTGGTGGAGATTATTGGGGTGTAGCGCGAGGAGGGCAGAAAGTTGAAAGCTGCGGGTCCAGGGGCTGCAACCCGCACTATCCATGCCTTCCCCTGGCGCCTAAAACGCGGCGCCTGACACCTCACACCTCATTTACTGAAGCTCGAGGCTTTCCAGCATAGCGTCGAAGGTAGGCTTGTAGGCGTCAAATGACGACTCGGGGGCAATAAAGATGAGCGAAAGTATGGAGTTACCCTGGCGGGTTGTGACCAGCAGATCTCGCTCTTTCTGACCTTGAAGCGGCGAGTCGGCTTCAAGCAAAGTGGAAAGGGCCGGACGCCCCCTGAGTCTTATGCCACTTTGCTTAATCACCCGCAGGTTGGGGTTCGACTGCCGCACAGTATCCAGCAATTCCTGCGTAGCTTCGACCAATCCCCAATTACCCTGCTTGGAACTTTGCGGTTGGAATCGACTAATAGAAGTGCCATAAGCCTGCGCCGCACCGGATTCAACGACATCAACGATTCCTCCGGGCGGGATGAGAGCGACGGCATCTTCGTTCTGCTGCACCTGCCAGTTGTCAGGGTAAGCAATGGAAAATCCGTTGCCGCCAAACTTGGTTAACCGGCTCGAAGGCGCCGGAGGAGGACCAGAGGAACCGGCTGAAGCGGGTGGCGCAGGTTTTGCCTCAGGCGGGGCGGGGAGACTCAGGAGGTGCCTTTTCGCGTCCTCAAATTCCGGGCTGTCGGTCTTCCATCCCTTGGCAGGCCCGAATAGCGGGATTTCGCGATCCACGGCCTTGATCCGGTCTTCGGGAACTGGGTGATCAAAGAAGAACTGAATCGTCTTCTGCGGGTACTTCTTCTCGATGATCTCAAAGAACTGGGCCATGGCGTGAGGATCGTAACCTGCCTGGTAGAGGATGTACGTCCCCACTTCGTCAGCCTGTGATTCGGCGCTGCGTGAGTTCTTCAGCAGAATCGAGTTCAAGCCTAAGCTCAGGCCCATCTCCGCCAACTGGGCAGTTAAACTCCCCGTCTGGCCAAGAATGCCTCCCAGGATCGACAGCGGGGCCTGGGCCAGCAACGCCTGCGAGGCCTCATGCGTCCCGTGGCGCATCACCACGTGCCCGCTCTCGTGCGCAATCACCCCGGCAATCTGCGCTTCATCCTGAGCTGCCTCGATGGTGCCGCGGTTCACATAAATGTAGCCGCCCGGCAAGGCAAACGCATTGATGTCAGAACTGTTTATGACTTTGAACGTCCAGGCATATTCTGGATTGTTATTAGGTGCTAGTGAAGCCAACCGCCGCCCCAGGTCGTTGATGTAGCGCAGTACCTGCGGGTCCGTTACGAGAAGAAACTCCCCATCGATTTGCGCGGCACTCTCCTTCCCTAACTGGACGTCCTGCTGCGAGGAAAAAAGGTTGAAGCCCGGCTTGAAGTTCAGGCCTTCAACACCCCACGCCATGCCTGGCGCCAGGAAAAGAAGCGCCAAGGTCATTGACGCTGTGAGTTTCTTGTCCGGACGTCGCCACCAACAGCCGTTCATTTCCTCAATTTCCTTTCCTCCGGTCCGTTCTCCAAAGGCTGGATTTGCCCCCTCATTTCAGACCTTTTCCCCGCACCTCTGTTCATTCTAATTCTACATGTTTTTCTGTCCTGCTTCTAAACCGATGCGGGCGGTTGTTGGTTGATGGCGTGCCAATTCCTCTTCGATGCGAAGCAGGCGATTGTATTTTGCCAGCCGTTCTGAGCGAGTGATGGCTCCGACTTTGATCTGCCCGGCGCCTGTGGCCACCGCCAGGTCCGCCATCGTATCGTCTTCGGTTTCACCGGAGCGGGCGCTGACCACGGTGCGATATCCGTGACGTCTGGCCATCTTGGTCACATCCAGCGTTTCAGTGAGCGTGCCGATCTGGTTCATCTTTATGAGCACGGCATTGGCGACTCGCGCTTCGATCCCCTTCCACAGCCGGACCGGATTGGTTACAAAGAGATCATCGCCGATCAACTGCACGCGGGAGCCGAGGCGTGCGGTCAAGAGCTTCCATCCGGTCCAGTCGTCTTCGGCGACGCCATCCTCGATGGAGATGACGGGATAGCGCTCGCACAGGGCGGCGAGCCTTTTCACCATTCCCTCGGCGTCCGTCTCTACGCCTTCCGCAACCATGCTGTAGCGGCCGTTGGCATAGAAATGGCTTGAAGCCACGTCAACGGCAATGGCCGCGTCTTGGCCGGGTTTGAGGCCCGCGCGCTCAATCGCTTCCACCATCAACTCGAAGCCCTGCTCATTGGTCTTGAGCTTGGGCGCGTACCCACCCTCATCGGCCACGCCGGCGCGAAATACGCCGCGGGATTTCAGCGCTTCCTTCATTGCACGGTAGATCACCACTACGTCCGCGAGAGCTTCCGAGTAGCGGCGCGCGCGCAAGGGAATCACCTGGTAATCCTGAAAATCAATGTTCCCGTCCCCGTGAATTCCTCCGCTCATAATGTTGACCATGGGAACGGGAAGCTCTGTCGCGGCCATGCCGCCCAGGTAGCGGTAAAGAGGCAATCGGGCAAAGGCAGCCGCCGCGTGCGCTACCGCCATGGAGACTCCCAGCAGCGCATTCGCTCCCAGGCGGCCTTTGTTGTCGGTACCGTCCAGGGCGATGAGGCGGCTATCCACAACCGGTTGATCCATCGCGTTCACACCCCGCAACGCCGGGGCAATCACTTCCATAACGTTGGCAGAGGCCTTCAATACACCCCGACCGAGGTAACGCTTCGGATCGCCGTCGCGCAGCTCAAGCGCCTCAGCCTTACCCGTCGATGCACCCGAGGGAACAATCGCCCGGCCGAGCGCCCCGTCATCCAGATAGACTTCCACCTCGAGCGTGGGATTTCCCCGCGAGTCGAGAACTTCACGTGCACGAACGAGAGAGATTTTCGGCATCGACCTCACTTTGCCCTCAGCTATCAGCGATCAGCTTTCAGCCTTCAAGAGACTTAACCTTGGGAAGGACAAAAGGCAGCAGGAGCAATTTCTAATTCAGACTTCATACTTCAGACTTCATACTTGCCCTCACCTGCCGTCTTCTGAGCAACGGCCAGTGTTTCCTCCAATCGCCGCGGTCCTTCAAGCAGGAGGCGCTTGGCAAAACGCCTCACACGCTCCTTCGTCATCCCGTCGCGGATGTACTCGACGGGCGACTTTCCATCAATGCGCGCCAACATCAGAGCGCCGAGATGACGGAGCGTCATGTTCTCAAAGTCGCCGAGCGCTGCTTTTTCAGTTCCTCTCAGCAGTTCCTTCCAAAATTCGCGGACAGCCGAAAAGTAGAGCTGGCCAAGCCGAAGCTGGTGGAATGCCTTTACAAAGAGGTGATTCAGCAGGAATCCGGCATCGAAAGCGGGATCGCCCCAGTGGACGACTTCGAAATCGATCAGGAAAATATCGTTACCCTGCACGAGCAGGTTCTTGGGGCTGTAGTCGCCGTGCACGATGGCGGTGCGGATTTGCCAGGAATCCTCGATCAATTTCTCGATGACCGGGCGGACGTCGTGGTGCCGCGCTGCGGTAGTCCGATAATAGGGATCAACGCGGAGCTGATCGAAAACGGTGCGCTCCGCGAACACCCTCCTGAACGAGGGGTCGTGCTGGGAGGATGTAATCATGAGCGCCAGCAGCGTTCCAGCCTGCCGCGCCACGCCCATGTCCACGCGGCCATCGAGCAGTGCCTCTTTCCACGTCACTGACCCCGGCGGCGCCGCGGTCATGATGAAGAGGTAATTCTCGTGGTCGATGTGGACAACCTGCGGGACAGCCCTTTGCCCCAGTACTGGACTCAGCGCTTGGATGGCCTCCGCTTCACGGAAGATGCGCCGGCGCTCCGAGCGCCAGTCGTCCTGGACGCGCAGCCTTTCAAGCGACTGCTTCACCACCCAGCGTATTTCTTCGTCACCGGACGGCTTCCCCTCAACCAGCAGCACAGTGTTGGAGACACCACCGCCCAGCTCGCGGATAGACATCGGCGCGCCACACGACCAGAGCCCATGCTCCGCAAGATAGTCATGAACGTTGCTGGCGGAGAGGAGTACGTCTTGCCTGCTCATTTTGCTAAGCTCCCCGAAACTTCCTCACGACTGGCTGCCCTGTGGCGTCAACCCTATCGAGCAACTCGTAGATTGCCCCACACGTCGTGCATATCACCTCGCGCTTGCGACGGGCGTCTTCGCGGCCCACTTCGTTCACCACGCCGAAATGGCCGTCCGGAGAAAGAAAGTATTCAAACATTAATTGATTGCAGCGTGAACAAAATTGCCGCCGGCGCTGCACACATGGGTGAACCATGAGCTTTCCTCGCCCTTTACGGGAGAAGCGTAATCCAACTCGCGGAAACTGGAAACTGGAAAATAGAAACTTGAAACTCGAAAATAGAAACTGGAAACTGGAGACTAGCCTTCGAGGCTTGGGAACACACCGTGGGGTATCGCAGGCCATTTTCGATTTTCCAGTTTCTGCTTTCCTGAGATGCTTTCCATTTGGAAGGATCTGGTTGGGGACAAGCTGTGGTATAATCGCGCGTTGCTGAGGGTCAAAACAGAGATTCCGGTTCATACCGCAATACTGTAGTGAGCTGGACGCCAGCGGCGCCAGAGACTCCGCCGCACGCCCTCAGTTGCGAAAGAGGGAGGACCCCCGATCTCTAGGCGGCATACCCGTGGATGTCTCAGCCCCAACCGTGACGGGCTGAAAGCCGAACCTAGTTATCCCGAAAACCGCGGACTCTTTGAAAAAGTCGAAATCCTGTTTTTGTTGGCGGCGGCCGTGGGATGCGTGATAACCCTCCTCCACGCTGCCTTGGTGGTGCCACTTCCCTACGAGTTGGACTTCGCAGAAGGGCCTTTGTTGGGTGTAGGCGTCCGAGTAGCGCAGGGTCTGAGCGCCTATCCGCCCGCAACCCAGCTCCCTTACGTTATTAGCCCTTACGGCCCGCTGCCCTACTATCTCGCTGGTCTCTGCGTAAAGCTTTACGGCGTGAGCCTCAGCGCCCCCAGAATTCTCGTTGTTGCCTCCGGCATGTGGTGTGCGGCAATGATCGCACTTCTGGTGCGCCACTGGGGCGGCACGCGGCTCGCCAGCCTGGGATTCGGCCTCCTCTACTTGTCACGGCCGTTGGTTGAGGCCTGGTTACCCCTCTTTCGCGTAGACTTAATCGGACTCGCGCTCTCCCTGACAGGCCTTTGTTTCTTCGCAAAATCCCGCCGCTGGTACGTCTCGGTCCCTTTTTTCGTGGCCGCTTTGTTCTGTAAGTTCTCACTGGTGTCTGGGCCGCTGGCGTGCTTTCTATATGCCGTGTTTAGAAAAGAGACTCGGAAAGCGTCGTGGTTTGCCGCGGCCAATATCGCTTTGGGGGGTCTCGCGTTCCTTTGGGCTCAGCGCCAAACCAGCGGGTGGTTTGCGTTCCATACGTTCTGGATAAACGCGGATCATCCCTTAATTTTTTCTCGCGCCGCGGATCAACTCCACGGCGAAATGATCGGAGATTATTTCCTGGTGGTCCTGGCGCTGGCGCTTTTCCTTTTTTTAAAGTCCCGCTCTGAAGTTTCGCTTCCGCTGACTTATCTTGGGCTCTCTTTCCTCACTTGCTTGGGCGTGGGGAAGATGGGAGCGAATTCCAACTATTTCCTGGAGTGGCAAGCTGCGGCGTGTCTGTGCGCGGGGCTGACATATCAGTTCTTGCGCGCACAGTCTGATTACGGGAGGCTCGTTTACGCGCTTTTGCCGGCGACGCTGGGCGCGATGGTGCTGGTCGGTCTTGGCACACCGAAACCTGACCCAGATATCGACCTCGGGTGCCGGAAAGCTTACGAGTATGTAAGAAATTACCCTGGTGGGCGCATCCTCTCCGAAAACCCTGGAGCGGCCGTCATGGCGGGAAAATCGTCAGCGGTTTTCGAGCCATTCCTCTGGACGCGCGAGGTGGTGAATAAAGGTTGGCCTGATACTGAGATCGTTAATCTTATCCGTTCCCGGCAGATCGATCTGATCGTATTGGGATCGCCCGCGAGGAGGGGAGCCTTGCAAGAACGATGGCCGAACTCGGTGGAGGATGCAATTGGACAGAATTACCGGCTCGTTAATGTCTTTGGTTGCCCAGACGGGGCCTTCGTCTATCGGCCAAAGCAATTGCCCAAATGAGAGTTTCAGACTGGATGGAGCCAGAGTCGGGCCGGGCAGGTTTGCGGCGCCATCCGTCAGATCACGCGTTTGAGTTCGACCTACGAGGTAGACCTCCACGACTCCACTATGCAGAGGTTCCGACCCTATTCCCGGAGGGTTGAGCGATGACGAGTGAACCGGTTCGTCCGAAACTGGATCTCGTGATGCCCGTCCATAATGAGGGCGGAGCGATTGAGCGCACCCTGCGCGAGTGGTATGCGGAATTGTCTCCTGCGGTGGACCTCCGTTTTGTTATCGCCGAAGATGGCAGCCGAGATAACACCAAAGAGGTGCTGAGGAAGCTCGAGAAGGAGCTTCCTATGCACTTGGACATCGCGGAACATCGGCGCGGCTACGCTGGGGCTGTGGTCGCGGGTTTGAGGGCGACTAGTTCTCCTTATGTTTTGGTAGTAGACTCTGACGGGCAGTGCGATCCACGAGATTTCTTGCCGTTCTGGGAAAAGCGTGAAGACTTCGATGTGATTATGGGTTGGCGGGTGAATCGGCGTGATCCGCTGGCTCGAAAACTGATGTCCCGCTGTTTCGGCCTCTTACACAGAATGCTGTTTCACGCAACCGTCCACGACCCAAGTTGTCCTTACCTGCTCATCCGGCGCTCCGTGCTGGACAAACTGCTGCGATCACTCGGTTCTTTGAGGGAGGGCTTCTGGTGGGAATTCGTTGCCCGGGCAAGCCGAGCGAACGTCCGGTTCGGCGAATTGCCTGTCACTCACCGAGACCGCGCCGCAGGGAAGACCGTCGTCTACCGCCCCAGCGAGATCCCCGGTATTGCCTGGCGGAACGGGGTTGGCTTGGTCAGGATATGGCGCGGACGTTAGTTGATGCTCAGTGCAGCAGCCTCGGATTCTCCCCAGACGATATCTTGACCTCCCCCGCCTCCGGGCAAGAATTCAATGGGAAGCGCACCTGTTCGCAGCTTTCTTGGAAGCGATGAATTCGCCCCCACTGAGCGGCATACGCCCTGCTCTCAGCAACCCTGGCAGGGTCAAGAACGGGAAATGTACTTCTCCGGATCCTGATCGAACTTCGCCTTGCAGCCCTTGGCGCAGAAGTATATCGTTTGCCCTTTGTATTCGCTGGTGGCAGCAGCCTTTTCGGAATCAATCGTCATTTTGCATACTGGGTCAACAACTTTCATGACTTCACCTCGAGGTTCAGACGGATGGTGGGGCCTCGCCGAGTTCCAGGTTGATTTCGCCAACGCCGCCCGCGACCTGCACGGTAAGCGTGATAGGTGACTTCCCGTAGGCTTCGTTGACATAGGCGTCACCATCTTTCTTCAGGCCGTGGACGTTGATGGCGCCGATGCCGCCGTGTGCGGTGGCACGCACGCCAACGTCGCTGGGAAGCCGCACGGTGGCTCTCCCTACCCCGCCATCGATGTTGGCGGTGAGGTCATTCTTCCAATCGCCGGTTAAATCCACGATGGTTTCTCCCGCCCCAATGCTGACGTCCAGTCTGCTGAGTGAGAGGCCTCCCAGAGTGAGCCTCGCGCGGCCCGCGCCCTGGTCCACCTTCAGTTCCAGTGGCACCTTATTGCTGAGGTGTAAATCCCACGCGTTGTGACCACTTCCGCGGCCGTGAACTGAGCTTGGCTGCCGGATGGTGAGCCGGCCCTGACCTTCGCTCACGTTGTATTCCACCTCAGGTCTTGATGACGGGCTGCGGTATGAGAAGTCAGCCTCGAGCAGCTCCTTTGCGCCAGGGCCGACGCTCAACTCACCTGCTGGCATGTCGATCTCCACTCGGGCCGACTTGGCATCACCCAGCTTGACGGTCTGCGATTCCGTCCGCTGGGGGCCGGCATCCCAATCCTCCGTATTGCAGCTGGCGATCACCAAGAGCGGGGGAACCATGAGCAAAAAGAAAAGCCGCGCCATGGGTTTTTCCATCTTGTTTCCTCCTGCACGTTCAGACGTCATAAAGGGGTTTTCCTAGGAGCGGATCAATTCGAAAATGGTGATTTCGGGCGGGGAGCCGAATCGGATAGGCACAAAGATCGTTCCGATGCCCCGATTGACGTAGAGCTGGCCACCCGGTTTCTCAAACCGTCCCCTGACGTAGGCAGTAATGAGGCGGCTGGGGGAGAGGTCTGGATGGACAAACTCGAGCGTCATCTGACCGCCGTGGGTGTGTCCGGCAAGGCTGAGGTCAATCCCCAGCTCGGCCGCGCGGTCGAAAGTGTTGGGGTTGTGGCTGAGCAGAATGTTGGCCGTGCCGGGGGCCATCAGGCGGTCCACACCCTGAAGGTACTCCCGCACCAAGCGCTGGCCGCGTGGCCCCATTGGGGAGCGCGACTGGTAGTCCACTCCAAGCAGGTTGATGAACTCGCCTCCGGACGTTATCAAAGCCCGCTCGTCCCGCAGGATGCGAATGCCGCGGCGCGCGAACAGGTAAGTGATGGAATCCTCCACCGTCGCCCACATCTCGTGATTGCCGAGGCAGCCGTAAACCCCGAAGGGGGCCTTGACCCCCGCCAGCACATCCACCACTGCCGATTGAGTGGAGGGATCCCAGGTAACAAAGTCGCCCGTGAGCGCGACCAGGTCTGGCTTGAGCCCGTTGGCGATGCCGACGTAGCGCCGAATCTCTTCGGCGGTCATGAACGGGCCGATGTGGATATCCGAAAGTTGGACGATGCGGAAACCCTCGAAAGCCCTGGGGAGCCGAGGAATTTTGATCCGTCGATGAGAAATTTCGAGGTTGAGGCGTTCATAGAACATCCCGTAAGCGCCCGCAACGAACGGGGCCGCGGTCATCGCCAAGGCCGTTCGCTCGAGGAAACGACGACGCGCGAGTGAAACAGGATTGGGCAGCGGCACGGCGCGGCCGGCTTGTGCGACCCGCTGGTAAACCCAACGGGCGGCGCGGGCAATCCGGTCCGCCAGCCCAAAAAGGACCGCGATAAGAAAACCCAGCAGCGAGCAGACAATCCACGACCAGAAAGGCGCCTGGAGCAGAGCGGCGCGTAAAGTGAGATGTGTGGGTTCGGCGCTTCGGGCGCCACGAATCCACCCCCAGAAATGCGCCTGGAACAGAGCGGCGAGTAAAGTGAGATGGGTGGGTCGTGCGCTTCGCGCCCCACTTATGATCGAAATCCTGTTGAAAACGACCCCAAGCCACGACGGAAGGAGGTTATAGGACAACAACAGAAGATAAGCCATCAAACCTGCAATGCCGACGCGACGGCGCCAAGCGGCGCTCGGGATTAGGGATGTCGCCCAGTTTCCCATTTGCCGAACCCAGAAAATCTGGCTGGCAACTAAAATCAACACCACGGCGCTAACGACCAGAAACCTCTGCAACATATGGACTCAGCCCCACAACCCTCCGTCCCTAGTATACAATGCTTTTTGCTCTAAAGAGCTTTGACAGAAATTCCTAATGGCGCTTGACACGCCTTGGCTCGTCAGGATAGCTTGCATCCGTTCTCAGCATGACAGATTCGAATCTTTTCACACGTTCTGAGTTGGGAGGGGTCTTATGGCGATTGTCCCGGAAGCTTTGCCCGGAGTGATGAGCGAACCCACCCGCAGTTCGCAGCCAGTGCAACGCAACGTCGCGGTGGACGTCTATCGCGGCCTCGTGATGCTGCTGATGATGGCCGAAGTGCTACAGTTCGCGCGCGTCTCGGCAGCCTTCCCCGCAAGCTTGTTCTGGAAAGTGCTAGCTTGGAATCAGACGCACGCCGAGTGGTTCGGCTGCTCATTGCACGACACGATTCAGCCTTCGTTTTCTTTCCTTGTCGGTGTGGCGCTGCCGTACTCAATCGCCAGCCGCCTCGCCAAGGGCGGTACCTTCTGGAAGCTGTTCGCGCACGCCCTGTGGCGCGCGCTGGCGCTGGCCGCGCTCGGAGTCTTCCTGCGCTCCATGGATCATTCCCAGACCTACTTCACGTTCGAAGACACGCTCTCGCAGATCGGATTCGGCTACCCCTTCCTGTTCATGCTAGGCTTCCGTCCGCCCAAGTGGGCGTGGGTGGCACTCGGAGTTATTCTGGGTGGCTACTGGCTGGCCTGGGCCCTTTACCCGTCGCCCGGGCCTGGATTCGATTGGCAGTCGGTCGGCGTCTCAGCGGCGTGGAACGCCCAGCACAATTTCACGGGCTTCGCTGCGCACTGGAACAAAAATTACAATCTCGGAAACAGGTTTGACCAGTGGTTCCTGAATTTGTTCCCGCGCGAGCACCCGTTTGTGTACAACGACGGCGGTTACCTGACGCTCAGCTTTATACCCACGCTCGGTACCATGATCCTGGGATTAATCGCGGGCCGGTGGCTTCGCGCCGCCACGCCTCGGATCCCCATGAAGCGCCTGCTAATGGCCGGCGCGATCGGGGTTGCGGCCGGGTTGCTGTTCCACTATACCCACATCTGTCCGGTGGTGAAGCGCATTTGGACGCCTGCTTGGACGCTGTTCAGCGGCGGTTTGTGCTTCCTGTTCCTGGCCGGGTTCAGTTGGGTAATCGATGTCAAGCGGCATCGCAAGTGGGCGTTCCCGTTGGTCGTAATCGGCATGAACTCCATCGCGGCGTACTGCATCGCGCATTTCCTGGAGAATTTCATCACCACCTCGTTCCGCATCCACCTGGGACCGAATTGCTTCCAGATCCTGGGCGCCGGCCTTCAGCCCCTGCTGGAGGGCACAGCGGTGCTGCTCTGCTATTGGCTGGTTCTTTTCTGGATGTACCGGAGAAAGTTATTTTTGAAGGTTTGAGCTGGACGGAAGGAACTTTAAAAGCCACGGGCCCGCGAAAGCGGGAATCCGGTCTGTCGATAGCGCATTTCCAAAGGTTTGCGGAGTCGTTTCCTCCATGGCGGGGCGGGAATGACTGCGACTTCGAGCGCCCATGTCTCGCAAATGACTCCAGTGCCCTGCGCCCCATTGACTTTAGGGGGCGGCAGAGTTATTCTGAATGTTGGAACTGCTTCATCCTTCCCATAATCGAGGAAACTTATGCCGTTTCAGATAGGCGATAAGGTTGTCTATCCCAATCAAGGTGTGGGTATCGTCGAACAGATTTCCACGCGAAACTTAACTGGTCAGCCCGAAATGTTTTATCTGCTTCGGCTTACCTCGGGCAGTATGCGGGTGATTGTCCCTATCAACAGTGTGGTCAACGTAGGCTTGCGCCGGGTGACCAGGACCAGCGAAATAAGCACCATCCTCGATTACTTGCAGAAGGGGCAGAGTAAGGCTCCGCAGGATTGGAAGGGGCGGTTCAAGGAGAATTCCGAGAAGATGCGGAGCGGGTCGCTTCAACAGGTTGCGGAAGTCTTGAAGACTCTCATCATCCTGAACCAGGCCAAACCTCTTTCCTTCCGCGAGAAAAAGATGATGGACCGCGCGTGGCAACTCCTGGTTGACGAGATTGCCGTCGCGCGCGGGACTTCGAAAGAGACAGTCGTAGGCCAACTCGCCCGCGCCCTCAATAAGTCTAATCTGAAAGCGCCTCTCCCGAGTTGAGGTTGTCTTTCAGCCTCGCTGTGTTTTCGCGGACCTGATTCCCGACATTCCAGGGTTATCCTCAAGATGAGGGAGGTGGGTGTATCTGCTCGCCTCCCAGACTCAGAACGCGTCCGACATCTTCCGCTTGACACGGCGGCCCCACCTCTAACTTCTGCCCATTTGCCGGGGAGAACCGCGCGGAATTGGGTCTTTGCCCTCTCCCATTGGGAGAGGGTGTCCCGCTACCGGCGCTTTCACCAGCCGGAGCGGGACGGGAGGGGGTTGTGGGCCTGCGCCCGTCCGTTTGCAGCAGGGTAGGCTTTTTCTCGATCGATTCCATTACACGCGAGTTCGAAGCAGCGTCTCAATGATGCTCATTGCGTTCCTTCTCGTGCTTGGGCGCTTTGGCGTGTTCTTCCTTTACGGCACGGCCTGCTTTGGCATCTTCCCGTTCGCTCGGCGACCGTTTTACCAGTTCATGCCGTTCCGGCGGGCGAGGCGCCGATCGCGCGAAGCGCCGGACGCTGTAGGGATGCACATAGGTAGCGCGATTCGTCCAAGTTCTGCCCCAGGGCACGTTATTGACGATGACGGCGTGACCGCCCCAGTTGAAGTGGGTGAAGCCCCATCCCCAAGGACGAAACGCGAGACCAATAGCGACGCCAAAACCGAAGCGGATCGCGGCGCCCACGGCGAAGCCGATCCGGGGAGCTGCAAACACGACGGCCGGGCTGTAGTAGGGCACCACGATGAACGCAGGGTTGGCCGGCATGATAGTAATGTACGGCCCCATCCCCACGATAATTGACGGATTCGATCTCAGGTAACCATAGTTCGCGGCTCTCCTGCGCATCCTCTGTACCGCGTCCATCACGTCGGGGCGCTGCGCCAGGACGGCATCACCCAGTTCCTGCGTCCAGGGCATGTCGGAAGCCATCATGTCGAGAACCGAAGGGAATGGCAGAAGCGCTTGCACGCTTGGGTCCCAGGGTAGTTGGTCGGCCGCGATGGCTTGGGCCAAGGCGTCGCCGGTAAGGTAATGGTGCTGGTCCGCCCACTGCGCGGCGTCGGGAATGTCGTTATAAAAGGTCGACGCGGTGAGAATCTGGGCCAGCAATGGGTCGGGATACAAGGCAATGGGGGATACCAACCTGTCCAACTCCTGCGGCGGATAGTATGGGGGCGCTTGCGCCTGCTCGGGCGGCGCTTGCGGCGGCGCTTGCGGTAGCGGCGCTTGCGCAAACGACGCAGCAGGAAATAGCTCCGCCGCAAGAACGAGTGCAAAAGAGGCGGCAACCAATCGAATCGTGAACTTTGTTTTTCTCATCTTTCCGTTCAGCATTTTTCAGTTCCTCCTTTTTGATTTCCTTAGCTCAGGGATGACCAGCCTGCTCCAGTAATTCCCCTCCATGCGGAGACTAACTTGCCGGCAGTCCCTGGCGTACCCCGGATTATTCTACCAGGGGCAGAGTGACTCTTCGGCCGTTTCCGGGCCCTTCAGCTCGCAGCCAGCCTTCACTTCACGGCCCGCGGCCCGACCCCGGAGTCCCGGGTGCAACCCTGGGCGGAATGGCCACGAAATCTTGCGTGATGTAAAGGCTGCCATCCGGCCCTTGCACGATCCCAATTCCCACGTCAGTGTATTTCGCGTTCAAGATGTTTGCCCGATGATTGTGTTGGAAACGGGGCTCGTTCATAAATGCGGCTTCCGCGCCCGGAACGGTAACGTCGATGGCAATATTCTCTCCTAAAGCCTGCCAGGGAATTCCGGCCGCGTTTATTCGCGCCGAAGCTGTCCTGCCTTCCGGGTCAACATGGGAGAAGAACCCCTGCTCAAGCATGTCGCGGGAATGCGCTCGCGCCACCGCAGCCAGATTCTCGTTCCATCTGAGGGGCTGCGCTCGGCCACCCGTCTCGGCGGAGGTCTTGGGATCCAAACGCTCGTGGTTGACGAGCGCCCACATCTGCCTTTCCAAATCGGCCATGCGGTTCGCGCCGAAGTTTGGCTGGGAAGCCGTTTCACTGGGACCAACCTTCGGCGTACCATGGTTCGGACCGAACGCGTGCCAGACGCCCGGTGGACTTTGCCCCGCCACGGAGGCGTTATCGCTCTCGCCGAAGTGATGCCACGCGCCCGATCCGGCGAGCTTCTTCTTTGGCGTGTTTTGCGCTGCCTGGGCTTCATTCTGCGGCGGCGTGGCAGCGTCCGGCTTGGTGGAAGTTTGAGCCTGGTCCGGACCCGCGCAGGCTATAGTCGCAGCCCACAAGAAGCCAGCGAAAACAACCGCTGGCTGGCAGCGAGGAATGGCTTTCAACAGGCGCAGTCTTTCCATGGTACACGTCCGTGCTTTGAGCTTGGTAGCGCCGACCTGTTTTTCAAAGTCTGCGGCTTTTCTCACCAGCCGCGCCCGAGGATTGCGGACCTAGAAAACGGGTCCACGCTACCCCTGCTCCAACTTGGTGTGAGAGGCAAGCGCGTTGCCAATCTAAGCTTCCAGCCAAAAATCTATCACCTGTTTTTTGTGCGGGTTAGTGCTGGTGTACGTTGCCTGCCGGAGGACGGGAACAGACTGTGGCCGATCTCAACCAGCCATTGGCCGATTTCGGGCAGTTTCGAGCCAGTCTTGCCGCCCCCGAGAACACCGGATTCGGCGTTCAGAGAGCCGTCGTTACAGGCCCGCGAGAGCCAGGGGGCGCAAGCGGGACATGAAAAGACCCTCAGGAGCCGCACGTCTCCCGCCGAGCGGGACGGGAGTTGCGCTGTTAGCTTTCGCTCGCGCAAATCCCATTCATAGGGATAGAATTAGAGAGCAATGCCAACGGTTCTCAGATGAGGAGTTGGTATGAGTTCTTTGGCCGTCGAAGTCCAGGAGCCACGGGGTGAATCGGTAAAGGTGAGCGACGAAGAGCTAACGGTTGATCTGGTGGATGGGCGGACCATTATGGTGCCTCTGGCCTGGTTTCCCCGTCTTTGGCATGGGACGCCGCAGGAACGCAACCATTTCGAAATCTTCGGAGACGGCGCCTACATCCACTGGCCCGATCTGGACGAAGATTTGACCGTTGCGGGTCTGTTGGCGGGGCAACGCTCGGGAGAGAGCCCTCAATCTCTAAAGAAGTGGCTGGACTCTCGGAAGACGCGAAGTAAGCGGCGGGGATGACACACGAGATCGCGCGGCTTACGCCGACGAGGACGCCACCCAACGTTTATTGTTAAACTATGGGAAACATGGTACGAACTCAAATCTTCCTTACCGCAGAGCAACGGCGTCATCTGCGAGCGTGGTCCAGGCTGGAGAAGAAAACGGCCAGCGCCTTGATCCGGACCGCGATTCAGGAGAGGTACGTCCACCGCCCCACCCCCGCGGACTTTCGCGCCGCGCTGGACGAGGCGTTTGGGTCGTGGAAGGGACGGAAAAAGTCAAGCTTGGCGATGGTTCGCGCCTTGCGTCGTGGACAATTCCCATATCCGGAGAAATTGCCCTCGCCGCTGGAAATATGCTGAGAACCTATCGGCGAAGTCACGGGACTGAACTTGGCGACGCCTTGATTGCCTCGACCGCGGTCGAAATTGACGCCACTCTCATCACCCGCAATGTAAAGCACTATCCCATGTCCGCGGTTACGGTGCTGCGACCCTATTGACAGCACAAGGATGTCTATGTTCCCGCCGTTAGTTCAGGTCCGGGCCATCGCTTGCAAAAGGCAATAGCCCGGACGGGCATTTGAACGTTGCGGAATGAATACAGTAGAAATCGGGCAACCCTAAGAGCTATACTTAGGCTCAATCCTATGGCGAGCAAAGCATCAAATCCGCCGGCGGGCTTTGACGAGCTAACGGTCGAGGAAAAGCTCGATTACGTTGAGTCGCTTTGGGACCGCATTGCTGCCAGGCCTGAAGCCGTTGCCGTACCGGATTGGCATCTTGAAGTGGTCGAACAGCGCACGAATGAGGGCCATGCCGGTTCTCATGTGGGCAGATCCTGGGACGATTTTCGCGAAGAACTCCGCGCCAAACTACGTCAGCGCCAATCCACCCCGTGATGCGACGCCTCACGATCCTGCCCCAGGCTGAACTTGATGTCGGCGACGCGACAGCATGGTACGAGGAGCGACGGGCGGGATTGGGCGATGAATTCCTCGACGAGCTCGATTCTGTCCTCCGACGGGTCATCAAGAGCCCATCTCAGTTTCCGAAAATCAAAAGCAACATTCGAAGAGCGCTGCTTCGCAGGTTTCCGTACGCGGTGTACTTCGGTGTGACCAGAGAAACCGTGGAGCTTATCGCGCTTCTCCACCAGCACCGCGACCCACGGATTTGGGAAAAACGAATAATCGCCGAATAAGAGCGAGTTGGCCCTCGCCGCTGGAAATATGCTGAGAGCCTATCGGCGAAGTCATGGGACTGAACTTGGCGACGCCTTGATTGCCTCGACCGCGGTCGAAATCGACGCCACTCTCATCACCCGCAACGCAAAGCACTATCCCATGCCCGCGGTTACGGTGCTGCGGCCCTATTGACAGCATGATTCTGATCGCCAGGAGTAGGGGTCAGGTATCAGGTGTCAGGTGTTAGGGTTTTACTTGCGCCTGACGCCTGGAACCTGGAACCTGACACCTCCTTTCCTCCTCGTCTCCGCGTCTCGGTGGTAAGGATAGCAATTCCCCTCATTTGCGGTAGAATCACCCCGTGGACTCGTCTGCCATGCTGTCATTCTGAGCGCAGCGGAGCGGAGCGAAGAATCTCGCTCTGGACTTTTCCGGCGACAAACAGCAGGGCGAGATTCTTCGCGGGGTTTTCCTCTGCGAGTGACGACGGGTGGGTACCAGCCTGCGCCATGCTTCGGAGGTCGCAATGAGATTCCGAAAAACGCTGACTCTTCTCCTGCTGGCGATGGGGCTGGTCTTTGCCCTCCCTGCCTGGGCGCAGCAGAAGCCCTTGACGCAAGACCAAGTAGAGAGCCTGGTGCGCAGCGGACTCGGAAACGAGTCGGGCGCGAAGCTGATCGAGCAGCGCGGCATTGATTTCGCGCCAGCGGAGGATTTTCTCCAAAGCCTCAAGGCAGCCGGCGCGAGCGAGGCGTTTCTTAAGGCGCTGCGCGCAGCCAAGCGGCCCGAGCCAGCGAGCGCGAAGAAGCCGCTTAACCAGGTGCAGATTTTCGCCCTGCTCGCCGGGCAGGTGCCGAGCCACCGCGTGGCAATGCTGGTGAAAGAACGAGGCATCGACTTCGAGCCGCAGCAAGACTATCTGGAGGAAGTGCGTCTGGGCGGCGGTGGCGATGCCCTGATCACGGCGCTCAAGAGCGCCAAGGTGACGAAACCCGTGACCGTTGACCCGGCGGCGCAGGCGCGGCAGGCCCAGGTTTGGCAGCACGCGGCGCACGGAACGGAACTCGCACGGAAACGCCAGTATGCGGAGGCTGAACAGGAATATCGAGCGGCCCTGCTAGTTGACTCTCAGAATGCCGACATCTATGCAATCCTCGCCGATGTCCTGATTTCGCAGAAGAAGTGGGAGGATGCTGAGTCCGCAGCCCGTGAGGCACTCCGCTTGAACCCCAATAATGACATGGCGCACAGCAGCCTCGGCTCTGCGCTCGGACAGAAGGGCGACTGGGACGGAAGGATCGCCGAAGAACGCGCAGCACTGCGCTTGAACCCCAAGAATGACATGGCGCACGCCAATCTCGGCTTCGCGCTCGGACAGAAGGGCGACTGGGATGGTGCGATCGCGGAATACCGCGAGGCCCTCCGCCTAAACCCGAGTCTCGCAGAGGCGCACTACAACCTGGGCATCGCGCTTGGACACAAGGGCGACTTGGAGGGGGCGATTGCGGAGTCCCGCGAGGCAGTCCGCTTGGACCCGAATGATGACATGGCGCACAACAACCTCGGCATCGCGCTCGGAAACAAGGGCGACACGGACGGGGAGATCGCGGAATACCGTGAAGCGCTGCGCTTGAACCCCAATAATGACAAGGCCCACGACAACCTCGGCGGCGCGCTTGGACACAAGGGCGACTGGGATGGCGCGATCGGGGAGCATCGCAAAGCGCTGCGCTTGAACCCGAAGAATGACATGGCGCACCACAACCTCGGCGGCGCGCTCGGACACAAGGGCGACTGGGATGGAATGATTGCCGAAGAACGGGCAGCGCTACGCTTGAACCCCAGGAATGAAGATGCGCACGTCAACCTGGGCGTCGCACTCGGACACAAGGGCGACTGGGATGGCGAGATCGTTGAAGAACGCAAGGCGCTGCGCTTGAACCCGAACGATGACATGGCGCACAGCAACCTCGGCCTCACGCTCGGACACAAGGGCGACTGGGACGGAAGGATCACGGAAGAACGCGCAGCGCTGCGCTTGAACCCGAAGAATGACATGGCGCACTACAACCTCGGCGGCGCGCTCGGACACGAGGGCAACAGGGACGGCGAGATCGCGGAGTACCGCGAGGCGCTGCGCTTGAACCCCAAGAACGAAGACGCGCACCTCGCCCTCGGCCTCGCGCTCGGAAAGAAGGGCGACACGGACGGCGAGATCGCGGAATACCGTCAAGACCTGCGCTTGAACCCCAATAATGAAGGTGCGCACCTCGCGCTCGGGCTCGCGCTCGAAAACAAGGGCGACACGGACGGCGAGATCGCGGAATACCGTGAAGCCCTGCGCTTGAACCCGAACGACGAATCGGCGCATGTTATCCTTGGGGCGGCCCTCGGAGTCAAAAACGATCCGGACGGAGAGATTGGGGAAGAACGCGAGGCGCTCCGCCTCAACCCGAACAACGCCTTGGCCCATTTCTGCCTCGGGGATGCGTTCGAGCACAAACACAACCTTAAGGGCGCGTTGGAGCAGTATCGCGTTGCCTACGAACTCAACCCTCAAAACCCTGACTACCGAAACGCCTACGAGCGCCTGTCGCAGCAGGTGAATAAATGATGAGCGGGAGCCACCTTCAGCGCAGTTCTGACCCTGGGTTCTTCCCTTGATGGCGAAGGCATAGCTTGCTGCAATAGCGGGGGCAGAGTTATGCACGGAGCGCATTGCTTTGCGGCTGTTCTAAGCGACCTCCCTCGTCGGCAGGGGTCAGGGTTATAATGGCCCCCCGATCAAGGGACGCGTCCATGACGCCAGGCGAAAAGCGCTCGGGAATTGCACCCGAAAGTAAAAAGCCCCAGGGCAATCCCGCTGGGGGCCGGACAGATCTACATTGGAATACCGTGAAATCTTGTTTTTTAGCAAGATTTTCATGCCGTTTGAGGTATTGCGAGAATAAGAATGGCATGACCCTTCGGTTGCGGCTCTGCCGCGTTGCGCTACCCGCTGATCCCAAACGTCCTTTTGCACCGGAAAGTAACTATAATGAGTGTGGGGAGGAAATGAGAAATGACTACATATGTGTTGGGAGCGGGTGCATCACACGATGCCGGATACCCGCTGGCAAAAACAATGGGATCGGAACTGTTGCAGTGGATGAAGAGTGCGAAGCATGCCCCGGACTCCTATGCAGCCCTTTATCCAGCAACAGCGCACTCTCTGGAGGAATCGTTTGGCCCCGTTGACAACGTCGAAGATCTGGTGACAGCGATACAAGACCTAATTAGACAGTATGAAAATGGAACACCAGAGCAGCGCGCAAAGCGTACTCGCGTAGCGAACGAATACGGCGTGTTCAAGAACGCTGTGCGTGCTTGGTTCGCTGAGATACAGCAAGGCGTGGCGTTGCAGTCTTTCGCTTATCAGGACTTCGCCACGAACATTGTCGTTCCAGGCGATTGCATCATCACGTTCAACTACGATGTTTCACTCGACCGGGAGCTCAGGCTGGCCGGGAAGTTCGAAGCAAGCGACGGTTACGGCTTTCCGATTGAAGGCCTCCCAGGAGGATCGGCTACAAAGATATTGAAGTTGCATGGCAGCACGAGTTGGCTTGCGCCGCTCTTTGGTGGGATGACTTCGGGAACTTCCGGGTTTCAGCCCGGCAACACCTTGGGAGCGCGTCCTGTGATCGGCAAGAATGAGCTTTCATTTTTGGGATATGCGGACGCAGTTGATCCGGCCTTTGCAAGAGGCGGGGCGGCGATGCCGGTAATGATTTTCCCGGCTCGATCAAAGGATTTTTACTTTGCGGTCAACACCGGGATTGAGTATGACGGTTTTTGGAATGAACTGTGGCGGCAAGCTACTGCCGTGTTGCAAATGGCGGCTCGTGTTGTGATCTGCGGCTACAGTTTGCTGCCGCTAGATCAACGCGCGCGGAAGCTGCTGCTTGATGCTCCGAGGAAACATGCTGACATTGTGGTGGCAAGTGGGGACGATACAGAACGCATCGTTAGGGAGTATCGTGGAGCAGGATACTCTAGGGCGATTCCAGCGGAGGAAGTGTTGTTTCGAGAATGGGTGGCAAAAGTCGGTAACAGCGTTGCGCGGATTTGACAACCGGAGCATCTATGGCTTTGTGGGCATTCGTGCGATACATTTACGACGCAGTGGGCGGAGCTGCCATTATCGTCCTACTCGTAAAGTATGTTGGCGACCGGTTGCTCCAAAGACAGACGGAGCAGCACAGCAAGGAGCAGGCAGAAATGCAGAACGCCTTTTCCATGGGTGCCACCTCCCACATGGCTACAGTTGCATTCGACAGGTATGTCAGTTTTTGTGAAGAATACGTTGAGGCAATGTCAAATGCACTCTACACGTTCATCCAAGCGGAGGCGAAGGGGAAGCCGCTGGATGCGAGGGGCTTCTCTCGAATCCGACAGAAGTGGGCCTTGTGGTTAACTGACGATGTCGAGAGCAAACTGGACGAGTTTGAGCGCCGCATTACGAGGGTGCATTCTGAAGCACCGGTTTATGATCCTGACGGCACTCAGGCATCAATTGAGAGCAGCATTAAATCAGTGATTGCGGTTTTGCGAAAAGTTCTCGCCACGGAAGAACTCACCGCCCTCAGAAGCGAATTGGTAGTAGGTTCACTAAAAAAGCGACCACAACTCCCCTGACACCTATTCAGCGGCCACGCGCCCGACTGCAAACAACATCAGGCGCCATTCGAACTGTAATCTCTGCGCTTGTAGCTTCCCACTTTGCGCAACTCGATCACAAGGTAGGGGTAGGGCTTGCCCTACCCTTCCTGGTTCGGCGGCAATGTACGCGGAGGGGACGGTCCGTCGGCTGACGGATCCCCCTTCTCCGAAAGGCCTTTCGGACATCGGGGTCCAAGAGAACGGGATTTGTACACGCGTGGCAGCACAGCTCTGGTCTTTTGGGTGAAAACGTGGAATCATGGTGTCCAGGAGGACGCTACGGTGAGCATGGAAACAATCGACTGGTCGGAATGCCCGCTGGTCGAAGTCAAGCCTGGGGTGCAAAGCGGCGCTCCTGTGCTGCGCGGTACACGGATGCCGGTCAACGCCATTGTCGATAACTTCGACTATGGCGTGAGCGCCGCTGAAATCGCAGAACAGTTTGAAATCCCGCCCGAACGAGTCGAGGCGATTTTAACTTACGCCAAGAGTCACCGCGTTGCGCATTCTCTTTGATAAAAATGTCCCGGTCGGTGTGCGCGGCTTCCTGCTCGAGCATGAGGTTCAAACTTTCGTCGAAATGCAGTGGCCCGATCAACTGGAAAACGGCGAGCTTTTGGACATGGCGGAACAAGCCGCGTTCGAAGTGCTGGTTACGTCCGATCAGAACATCCGGTATCAGCAAAACCTGGCGGGCCGAAAACTCGCTTTGGTCGTGCTCGGCTCCAATATCTGGCCCGTAGTGCGGCAGTACAGCGCGGCGATAATGGCCAGAGTCGATGCAGCAACACCGGGAGGGTATGACTTCATCGAAATGCCGCTCCCGCCGAAACCGCGAAGGAGCGGGTAGCGACGGTGTCACCGCGGCGACCTTTCGTGACCACGGCCTTTCCCTTTGATGGCGAATCCACGGTCAATTCCAAAAACCAATTGACAGTGGCTACCTCCGGGTCACACAACCTCAAGCGCCGTTCGAACTGTAATCTCTGCGCTTGTAGCTTCCCACCCTGCGCAACCCGATCACCAGGTAGGGGCAGGCCTCGTGCCTGCCCTCCGTCAGGGCACCCACGAGGGGTGCCCCTACCCTTCCTGGTTCGGCGGCAATGTACGCGGAGGGGACGGCAAGCCGTCCCCCTACTGCGAAAGGCCTTGCGGACACCCGCCATTCTCTACACCAGCTCGATCGTTACCCGGCGCCCAACCATCGCCGCCGCCCGCTGAAGGGTTGAGAGCGTGATGTCATCTTTCGGATCAAGCAGACGGTCAACCTGTGTCCGGCTCGTCTTGAGCAGCGCCGCCATCCGCGACTTGGATATTTTCTTTTTCTTCATGGCCTGGGCCAGTTGCCACGCGACGACCTCCTTAATCGCCTGTGCTTGCGCCTCTTCAAAGATGCCTTCCTCCTTGAGGAAATCATCGACGCTCGAACCCATGTGTTTCCTGCTCATTGCTCCAACTCCTTCTGACGCCTGCGTGCCAATGCCCAATCCTCATCCGGCGTTGCCCGTGTCTTCTTGATAAAACCGTGCAGTGCCACGAGGCGCCCGCGGTAGAGACAGAGCAGCACGCGCGCTGTGCGCTTCGTCGGCAAGTCCGTCCGGACCTCCCACAACCCGCTCCCCAGCGCGCGGCACAGCGGCATTCGCACCGGCCAGCGCCATTGCGCCCGCAGAAGGTCTTTCCCGATGGCCTGACGCTCGGCTTCCGGCAATCCCTTCAGCCATTCCCGCACGGGCTCGCTTCCCGCCTCGGTGCGGTAAAAGATCAGCGGGATTTTCTGCGGCTCCAGGTCGTCTGGCATCATGCACCTTATATAGGACACTGTACCTTATAGTGTACAGATGAGCAAGCTCATTTATTAGAAAGCGGCCACGGCCAGCGCTCTCGTGACCGTGGGCTTTTCCTTTGTTGACGAACCCACCGTCAATTCCCGAGACGATTTGGCGTGGCTGCCCACGGGTCACAGAAACGCCGTCGCCGTTCGGTGCCGACCTAAAGGTCGGCGCCACACTTACTTGGCCGCGCCGCCAAACCCGCGTCGCGGTGGAAGAGCCGTCCGTCGGCTGACGGACTGGAAAGTGAGCCTTGCGCTACATTTTTCCGATGGCGTGGGTTCTTGCCTCGTCGAGGTACAATAGTGCGTACTGGTCACAGGAGGTGAGCATGGCCGAAATGATCATCCGTCCGACGATGAAATTTATACGCCTGGGATACGCGGTGGTGGTTGTGATCGTGGTGGCTTTAGTCGTTGCGGCGATGCGCGTGCAATGGCCGCCCTGGATTCCGTCGCCTTGGCGCCCTTGGATTCCCTGGTTGCCCGTGCTCCTTTTGCTCTGGCCGCTGAAACGGCATCTCCACAACCGCCTGACCAAGATGACGATCCTCGATGACAGACTGCGGTACGAAACGGGCCTTCTGAGCAGGACCACACGCACCATCCTAATCTCGCGAGTGCAGGATGTGACGGTCCACCAGCGGGTCGGCCAAAGAATTTTCGGAGTGGGCGATCTTTCCATTGAGACGGCGGGCGAGGCGAGCAGGCTTACAATTCCCCAAATCGACCGGCCGCAGGAAATCGCGGACCACATCAACGAACACTCCCAGCGGGGACAATCAAAGGACCAACTCACCTGACAAATTGTGAATATCCAGGTTAGCGCGGCTCGCAAATCAGAATCCGTTCTTGGAGGAGGCGCATGAAACCATTCGCTGCTGAAGTCATCGGCACGGCATTGTTGATCGTTTTGGGAGACGGGGTGGTGGCGGGAGTTACGTTGAATAAAACGAAGGCGCAGAACTCAGGTTGGATCGTGATCACTACGGGCTGGGCGATGGGCGTGGCAGTTGCGGTCTATGCGGTGGGGCGCATCAGCGGCGCGCATTTGAATCCCGCCATAACTCTGGGCCTTGCTGCGGTCGGCAAGTTTGCCTGGAGCGATGTGCCCGGATACATCGGGGCCCAATTCATCGGCGCCTTCCTAGGTGCGGTCATTGTATGGTTGGCCTATTTGGCGCACTGGTCCGAAACTGAAAGCCAAGCTTCAAAGCTTGCCGTCTTCTCGACCATCCCCGCCATCCGTCGATGCCCTCTAAACCTCCTCACCGAAGTAATCGGAACGTTCGTGCTGGTCTTTGGGGTACTGGCGATCTCAGCGAACGCTGGTCCGGCGCAAAGCGGACTCACCCCATTGCTCATTGGGCTGCTGGTCTGGGGGATTGGTCTCTCGCTGGGCGCTCCGACCGGCTACGCGATAAACCCCGCCCGAGATCTGGGTCCACGCCTTGCCCATGCGCTCCTGCCCATACCCGGCAAAGGCAGCTCAGATTGGGGATACTCCTGGGTGCCGGTTGTGGGGCCGCTCATCGGCGGTGCGATAGGCGCGGCGGCGTACGTGGGATTGTTAGGAAGATAAAACAGCCGATGGTCTCCGGCATGAAGGCTGACCCGCCGAGGCAGGACAACTCCGTTCAGAATGACATACCTATGCTTCCTCTCACCCTCCCATTGAAGGCGACACAATTTCTCTTGACATCCACAAAAACATAGGCTAGCATAGTAGGCAGAACGTGCAGGATTCAGGGTTCGGGATTCAGGAGTCCGGAGGCAGAAGAGCGGCTGGAGGGGGGGAATGGTGAATGGTGAATTATGAATTACTGTTCTGCTTCTTGGCGGTGCTTGCCACCCACCGCTTAAAGGGTGTCGCTTTAAGAGGGGCTGAACATGGTAGGACCCTTCGCACGCATTGCAGCCAGGGACAAGATGTCATCTCGCTCAACGAGGGAAGAAACCATAGTAAGTTCAGAAAGTGAACGAACGATGCGGGAATGTCTATGAAAACAAAGGACCGGTTTTTGGCAACCTGGAATGAAGCGGGAATGTTGGTGAAAAGAAGGAGGTAGGTGGTATGTCGTAGGTGGGGGAAAGCAGGATTCAGGAATCAGGAGGCTGGAAGGACAACATGTCGCCCACATGAGTGCGAGAGGAGGTTGCAGTATTTCAAAAAGTGAACGAACGATGCGGGAATGTCTATGAAAACAAAGGATCGGTTTTGAGCAACCCGGAACGAAGCTTGTATGTTGTAGAAAACAAAGGTAGTTACATGTAGAAAGTGGGAATGTTGTTGAAAACAAAGGACGTAGGTGGTATGTCGTAGGTCGTAGGTGGGGGAAGAAGAGGATTCAGGGTTCGGGATTCAGGAGGCAGGCGGGGAAGACCGAGTTCCGGTTTGAGGTGGCAGTTGGGGATGGCGTTCTGTCCTCACTTGCCGCCTACTAGACATATAGCCTATACATCTCAGCTTTGCTTCCGAAATCGTGCGGGCTTATAATGGTAAGTTTGGGCTGAGGGTCAGGGGGCTGCAGGTTGGAGGATGAGTTGCCGTGCAAGTGACCCCTCACCCGGCCCCGTCGGCTGACGGGCTGGTGAAAACGCCGGTCGCGGGCCACCCTCTCCCCTCGGGAGAGGGGAAACACCCAATTCTGAAATGTATGGCACCAAGCCTCGATCAGACAGGCGATAATCTCTTGCCCTCCGCGACGGCTGCCGGCGGGAGAGGCGCATTGGGCGTCCAGCGCTCAAGCCCCGGGCTCTCTGCGGCTGGGGGGGAAGTGGCGGCCTCCGTTTTGCCGGTCACCAAAACCAACGGAGCGACGGATTCTCCTGGCAAGAACGGGGAAGCGGACTCGATTATCGTGCGCGGGGCGCGCGTCCACAATCTGAAGAATATCGATTGCTCCATTCCTCACAATAGACTGACGGTGGTGACCGGCCTTTCGGGCTCGGGCAAGTCCAGCCTGGCTTTTGACACGCTGTATGCCGAGGGGCAGCGTCGTTACATCGAATCGCTCTCCGCTTACGCCCGCCAGTTTCTGGAACGCATGGAGAAACCGGATGTTGACGAAGTGCTGGGGATTGCTCCTCCCGTGGCCATCCGCCAGAAGAACACCACTCGCAATCCCCGCTCGACAGTGGCCACGGCCACCGAAATCTATGATTATCTTCGGCTATTATTTGCGCGCGTCGGCGTCACCACCTGCTATCAATGCGGCCAGGTGGTGCGCAGAGATCATGTGGATGAAGTCGCTGACCAGGTCGTTGCCATGGAAGCTGGCCGGCGCTTTTACGTCCTCTTCCAGGTGAATTCGGGCGCATCTCCAGCCGTGGCAGAACGCCCCGGGGATGCCTCCGGGAAAGACTCGCCGGGTTCCCTTGAGGGAAGAGCGAGCGGGCGAGCGACGCGACCTCGAGGAGCCGTTCGCGCTCATGCGGGTTCTTTGGAGGAAAGGGGAGAGCCCTTTTCTGTGCGCCGACCTGCACCCCCGGACGATTCGCTCAAACCGCGGCTGTTCTCGCTTCGCCAACATGGGTTCAACCGGCTGTACCAAGAAGGGCGCGTCTTCGAGTTTTCAACCCCGGAGTCGCTGCTCGAGGCTGATTTCGCCGCGCCCGTTTATGTCCTTGTGGACCGTTTGGCAGTGGGCCCGGAGATCCGGCAGCGGCTGATTGATTCCGTTGAACTCTGCTTCCGAGAAGCCGGGGAGGCTATCCTGGAGTTTGCTTCGGCGGAGCCCGAGTCTTCCCCGGAACGTCTGGTCTTCAGCGAGCGGTTTGAGTGCAAGCGGTGCAAGATCGCTTTCCAACCGCCCGAGCCAGGCCTCTTTTCGTTCAATAATCCTTACGGCGCCTGCCCCCGCTGCCAGGGATTTGGCAACACCATCGATTTCGACCCGGACCTGGTTATTCCGAACAAGAACAAAACGCTTGCTGAAGGGGCAGTGGAGCCCTGGACGAAGCCGCGTTACCGGATGCTTTACAATGATATGAAGCGGGCGGCCCGCGCCAGGAGTATTCCTCTGGATGTTCCTTACTTTCGATTGGCTGCTGAAGAACGGAGGTGGTTGATCGAGGGTGACGAGGATTTTCCGGGCATTCGTGGCTTCTTCGATTATCTGGAGAGGAAAAAGTACAAGCTGCACGTCCGCGTTTTCCTCAGCCGATATCGTGGTTACACGCTTTGCCCGGAGTGCCAGGGCGGCCGGCTTCGTCGCGAAGCACTGCACATTCTCCTGGATGGAAAGAACATTACGGAAGTCTGCCGCATGTCGATCCAGGAAGCCTACCCTTTCTTCAATGAGCTCCGACTATCGCCGGAACAGCAGGCGGTGGCTGACAAAGTGCTCGACGAGATCCGCTCGCGCTTGAAATTCCTTTACAAGGTCGGCCTGGAATACCTGACGCTTGAGCGCTTGGCGTCCACACTTTCGGGAGGTGAGTCGCAGCGAATTCAGTTAGCGACGGCGCTCGGCTCGAGCTTGGTGGGCGCGCTCTATGTGCTGGACGAGCCCTCCATTGGCCTGCATCCCCGCGATACGGGCAGGCTCATTGAAATCCTGAAGACCTTGCGCGACCTCGGCAACACCGTCCTGGTCGTCGAACACGACCCGGAGATGATGCGAGAGTCGGACAAGATCCTGGACTTGGGTCCGGGAGCGGGGGAGCATGGCGGCCGCGTGGTGTACGAAGGCGACCTGGCAGGGCTCTGCGCCAATCCGCAGTCACTCACCGGCCGTTACCTGTCCGGCGGGCTGGAGATTCCAGTGCCTTCGGAACGCCGCAAGCCTGGGAAGTCCTGGCTGCGCATTCGTGGCGCTCGTCAACACAATCTGAAATCGATCGACGTAGATATTCCGTTGGGACTCATGGTGTGCGTGAGTGGCGTTTCCGGTTCGGGAAAATCCACGCTGGTTCATGACGTTCTCTATAACGTCCTGATTTCCCGCCGCGGCCTGCGGGCCCCGCGTGCCGACTTCGACGGAATTGAAGGTGATCAGCAGCTTGCGGATGTGGTGCTCGTGGACCAGTCGCCACTTGGGCGGACGCCTCGTTCCAACCCCCTCACTTATATCAAGGCCTTCGACGCCATACGAGATGTTTTTGCTTCCACGCCGGAAGCCCGGAAGCGCGGATATTCACCTGGCTACTTTTCCTTCAATATCCCCGGTGGCCGCTGTGAGACCTGCCAGGGGGACGGAACCGTCACTCTGGAAATGCAGTTTCTGGCCGATGTCGAGCTGGTGTGCGAGGAGTGCAGCGGCCGCCGTTATAAACCCAGCGTCCTGGAAGTGCGTTACAAGGGCAAGAACATTTACGAAGTGCTGCAAATGACGGTGAAAGAGGCCTTGGCCTTCTTTTCAGGCTTGCCGAAGGTGACCCATAAGATACGCATACTCGATGAGGTTGGGCTCGGCTATTTGCGCCTGGGGCAATCCGCCACGACTCTCTCAGGTGGCGAGGCCCAGCGCGTGCGATTGGCGGCGCATCTTGGTCAACAGGCGGGCAAGAGCACGCTTTTTATCTTTGACGAACCTACCACGGGCCTGCATTTCGACGACATCAGCAAATTGCTGGCCGCTTTTCGCCGGCTGCTCGACGCCGGCGCAAGCGTTCTCATCATCGAGCACAACATGGACGTCCTGAAGACCGCTGACTGGATCATCGACCTGGGGCCGGAGGGCGGCGACTCAGGTGGTTACGTGGTGGTCGCCGGCCCTCCGGAAAGCCTGGTCAAGAACCCTCTCTCCTTTACAGGGAAGTTCCTCGCTAAGTACCTGCGAAATCTCAAGGGGGCGGGTCGAGTTGTTCGCCATGAAGCGTAGCGGGATACTGCCAATTCTTTTCCTCTTCTGCGTTGTTCAAGCGCGCGTGCTGGTGGCGATGGGCCCGAGCCAAGAAAGCGCCTCCCGAGCCCATGGTGCGGACGTACCCACGCTCCTGCACGCTGCGCAAGAGGCGCTAGGCCGGAACGATTTTGCCAGCGCGGCTGACGACTTGAAACAGGTGGTTGCAGCGCAACCGACCCTGACCGCAGCCTGGTTTAACCTGGCCTATGCCTACACCGGACTGCACAAGCACGAGGAAGCCGTCGCGTCCTACCGAAAAGCCCTCGAGCTTGATCCCAATCTGTTTGAAGCTCGCCTGAACCTGGGGATTCTGCTCATCCAACTGAATAATCCCCAGGGCGCTTTGGAACACTTGGAAAAAGCCGCCACTCTCAAACCGGATCATCTCCGTGCCCAGTTGTACTATGGGCGGGCGCTTGCCCTCACTGGCCAACCGGAGCGCGCGGAAAAACAGTACCAGACGGTGCTGCGGCTCGATCCCAGGCTGGCCATCGCCCATTACGACTTGGGTCAACTTTACTTGCAACAGAAGCGCTACCAGGAGGCGGTTAGTTCTTTTCAAAAAGCTTCTGAATTGGACCCTGCGCTCCCCCTAGCTCAACTGGGCATGGCCCTGGCCATGGAGGGGTTGAAAGACGAGGTCAATGCGGTCGCCCATTTCGAGCAATACCTGGCCGCTCGTGATGACGACCTGGAGACTCGTTTTCATTTGGCGCGCTTGTACCTCGAGCAGGGAAAGAATGCGCAAGCTTATGAGGGTCTCCAGACCGTCTACCGGCTCAAGCCGGAGACACCCGGCTTGGCTGCGGCGCTGGGGGATGTCTGCGCGCTCCTGAAGAAATTCCCGGAGTCTGAGAAGTTTTACCGTCAGGCTATCCTCGCCGCCCCGACTGACCCGGACCTGCACCGGGATTTGGGACAGACCTTGCTCGATGAAGGAAAGCTATCGGAGGCTGAAGTCGAGTTTCGGACGGCTCTGACGCGCAATCCCAGGAGTCGCGAGGCAGGACAGGGGCTGGCCACCAGTCTTTATCTGCAAAAACGCTACCCGGAGGCCATCCCCTTGCTCGAAGTTCTGGCGCGCGCTCCCGATCCTCCTGCCATACTCATCTTTGCCCTCGCTACCTCTTACGACAACCTCCATGTCCTTCAGAAGGCCCTTGACAACTACGAGCGTTTTCTCCAGCTCTCAAAAGGCCAGAGCCCCGACCACGAATGGCAGGCCACCCAGCGCGCCAAGCTACTCCGACACCAATTGCAGAAATAGCTATAATAGATTTATCGGCTATGATCTGGCGGGCGCTTCTCACGATCGCATTCTTGCTCATCGGCGTGGCGGTGTTCCTCGCCGGCGTTTCATCCGCGCCGCCTTCCGAAACTGAAGCGCAACTGCTGGCGCGCATGCAGAAAGAACACGACCCCGTAAGAAAATCCAAGGAAGCAACTCGTCTGGCGCGGATCAAGCTGCGGCAAGCAATCCAAGCCTACGATCAAGGGAACACCGAACAGGGCGCCCAGCTTGTCAGCGCTTACTTGGGCAGGATCAAAGACTCGTGGCAGATACTCAAGAGTTCCGGGCGCAACGCCGCTCGCGCGCCCCAGGGATTCAAGGAGCTGGACATTGAGTTGCGCGAAGATGCTCGCATGCTCGGTGACCTGAAGCGGCGAATCTCCTATTTTGAGCGTGGCCCCCTGGAGAAAGCCGAGAAGGAAGTCGACCAGGTGCGGGATGAAGTGCTCCAGGCGCTTTTTCCCGTGACTCGGACGCCGGAGGCTGCAAAGCCTTTGGGCAAGACTGATTGAAAGGTTCACCGGAGGTCTTGACGGTGAAATCACAAGCCATTCTGGTTTTAGCGCTCCTCATGTCGTTAACCGCGTCGGGGATGACGGCTCTGGCGCAGAAGCCGGATTATCTTTCCGATGAAGAAGAGGACAAGATTCGTGAGGCACAGGAGCCCTCCGAGCGCATCGAGGTTTACCTCACTCTGGCTCAAACCCGCTTGGATCGAATCGAGGGGTTTCGCAGCAAGCCCATGGATCCCCAATATGATAACGGCGCGTATATCGATCACTTGCTGGACGAATACATCTCAATCACGGACGAATTGAAGAACTGGATCCAGGACCAGCATGATCGCCGGGGGGACATGCGCAAAGGACTCCAAAAGGTTCTTGAGATGGGCCCCAAACAACTTAATGACCTGCGGCGAATTCAAGAGTCGCCGGATGCCTACGCCGCCGATTACGCCAAGTCCCTCCACGACGCTAAGGACGACTTCACGGATGCCCTGGACGGCGCCACCAAGGCCCTCGGCGATCAAGTGAAAATGTTTGGAGAACTGAAGCGCGACGAGAAGGCAGAGGCCCAAGCGGAGAAGGCGCGGATGAAAGAAGAGAAGAAGCGTTCAAAAGAAGAGGAGAAACTTCGGAAGAAGGAGCGGAAACAAGCTCCGCCTGCCGATAACGACGAAGACTGAGAGAGTCCGCGACGTTTACTGTCCTTTCCATGCCACTTGAACAGTTGCTGCTGCGCCTGGGTATTTCATCAGAACCGGTCGAGATCTTCCGAAGGGTCTTGCGGCGGCTACGCATCGCCGGCGCCCTTGCTAGCCTGCGGGTTGAATTCCGTCCCTTCGCAGGTTTGCGCAGCACCATTTGTTTGCGGAAAGACCATTTGGAGGTTTGCATCTCCGACGTATTACAGGACGCGCCACTCCTGGTTCTGGAAGCTCTGGCTGAGATTTTGCTTTGTAAGGTCTATCGGCGACGCGCTTCTCGTGAGGCGCGCGAATGCTATCTGGCTTACGTTCTATGCCCCGGCATTCGCCACCGCATCGACCAAGCGCGGCGCGAACGCGGCACGAAACGCTTGCTTCCTGCCCGTGGCCGCTGGCACGATCTGGAGGAGATATTTCATAGTCTGAACCAGCAGTTCTTCAACGGCGAGCTTTCCGTGACTCGCCTGGGCTGGAGCCTTAAGAATTCGCGGACGATCCTTGGCCATTACGACGCCGGCCATGGAATGATTGTCATCAACCGCGCGCTGGACTCTCCGACAGCTCCGGCCCACCTGGTCGAGTACCTGGTGTTCCACGAGATGCTCCATATGCGATTCCCGGTGGAGCGCAACGGGCATCGCCGCGTAGTGCATTCCCGCGAGTTTCGTAAGGCAGAAAGAGAGTTTCCGAAATACGAAGAGGCTCGGAAGAGTTTGAAGCACTTTCATCCCTGAGGTGAGGTCTGGCTGATGCGAACAAGAATAGTGACTGCTCTCGTTACTTCTCTGGTGTTGGGTCTGTCGATGATTGTTCCTAGCTTGGGTTTTGGGTCGGAACCGCTCTCCGTTAGGTCTCCGGATGGCAACATCAAGGTCGAGGTTGAACTGAAGGCCAATCCGCAGCCCTATCTGCCCGGCGAGCGCGCCTATTATCGGGTTTCTTACAACGGGGCTCAGGTTCTTAGAGATTCTCCCCTCGGAATGGACTTTGTAGGATCGCGGCCCTTGGATCGCGATCTTGAAATTACCAATACGGATCGCCAGTCCCACCATGGCGCTTGGGAAAACGCCTTCGATGTTAAGCGCCGGATTCCCGACAATTACAACCAGCTCACGGTTTCACTACGGGAACGCCAAACGCCGAATCGCCGCTTTGGCCTAATCTTCAGGGTTTTCAACGAAGGCGCGGCTTTCCGCTACTTTCTTCCGCAACAGGCGGCCCTCGGCAAGTTCGTTCTGGCGGCGGAGAACACGGGCTTCTATTTCGCTCAAGATTCCTCAGCGTTCGCGCTCAATATGGGGAAGTTCAATACCCCCAATGAGGGTGAGTTCCGCAAGATCAGCTTGAGTGATATCAAGCCTTCCTCCATCATCAACTTGCCTTTGTTGGTCCGGATTCCCGGCGGCCCCTGGGTTGGCCTGCTGGAAGCGGACCTGACGGACTATTCAGGAATGTATGTGGGCGGTGTCGTGGGTGTGGAGAACGCGCTGCTCAGCAAACTCTCGCCCACCCGCGATCGGATGGACCAGGTGGTGATAGGCTCCACACCAAAGAGCACACCGTGGCGGGTTCTCTTGATAAACTCGCGGCCGGGCGCACTGATTGAGAGTAACTATATAGTTCTCGATTTGAGCGCACCGTGCGAGCTCACAGACACTTCCTGGATCCAGCCCGGTAAGTCCGCGTGGGATTGGTGGTCAGGAAGCTTTGCCAAGAACGTGGATTTCACGCCCGGCATGAACACGGCCACCATGAAGCATTACATCGACTTCGCGGCACAGCACCACCTGGAATATATGCTGGTCGATGCAGGATGGTACCCGGCGCAGGATTACACGCACGCCCTCGACATCCTGCACCACGTCCCGCAAGTGGATATCCCCGAAATCATTGCCTACGCCAAACAGAAGGGTGTGAAGGTTCTGCTCTGGCTGTACTGGTCCGCGCTGGATAAACAGATGGACGAGGCAATGACGCTCTATGAGAAATGGGGGGCCGCGGGAATCAAAGTCGATTTCATGGATCACGATGATCAGGAGATGGTGAACTTCTACGAGCGGTGCATCCGAAAGGCCGCCGAACATCACTTGGTGGTGGATCTTCATGGCGCGTATAAGCCCACCGGCTTGCGCCGAACTTATCCCAATCTTCTCACTCGCGAGGGTGTGATGGGCATGGAGTACAGCAAGTGGAGCGACCGCGTCACCCCGGAGCATGACGTCACAATCCCCTTCACGCGCATGCTTGCCGGGCCGATGGACTTTACTCCCGGTGCCTTCAACAACGCGGCGCGCGGCCACTTCGTGGCGCGCAACGTTGAGCCCATGTCGCAGGGCACACGCGCTCATCAACTGGCCATGTACGTGGTCTATCAGAGCCCGCTCGTCATGCTCGCCGATTATCCCGAAGCCTATGACCACAACCCCGGCATGGAGTTTCTCGATAAGGTCCCAACCGTTTGGGATGATACCAAGGTCTTGAACGGCGAACCGGCCCAGCACGTCACCATCGCCCGCCAGCATGGCGACGCGTGGTATCTGGGTAGTATGACCAACTGGGAGGCAAGAGACTTGGAGTTGCCCCTGGATTTCCTCGGTAAAGGTGATTACGAAGCTCAGATTTTCTCCGATGGCCCGGACGCGGAAACGGTGGGGGCCAGCTTGGCCATCAGCACAAAGCGGGTGAAGCCGAGCGACAAACTCAATGTCCACCTAGCGCCTGGCGGCGGGTTGGCGGTGATCTTTACACCTTTGCCCTAGCCGTGCGTTAGGCTTTAATTGTAGTTTTCATAACTACGATGACGTATTCCATGGAGAGAGGTTCGGCGCGCTCGTTGGCTGCGATTCTGCGGGCGTAGACCAAACACGTCTGGACTTCTTCTCTTTCCGGCCACAGGTAAGCTTGCAGAATGTCGTCTCATGTTGAAAGAAGGGTCTATACTAACCGTGGAGGGATTTTTCCGGCCATGCCCTATTGCCCAAGCTGCTTGACGGAATACGTGGAAGGAACAACCACGTGCGAAGACTGCGGCGCGCAACTCGCGCCCGGCTCGCCGCCTGAGGCGCCGCCCCAAACACAAAGTGCCGGCTCCGGGAACTCCAAGCTCGTGCCCGTCCGTGTCTTCACCGGCCCCACCGCCTTGTTAGACGCAGATGTGGCCAGGAACATCTTGCAGTCCCAGGGCATTCCTTCCCTGGTGCCCGGTGAAACCTCCGCGGAACTATTGCCGGTGCTGGATGTTTCACTGCTGGTGCGGGAAGAGGACGCAGAGCACGCCGCCAGTATTCTTCGGGATTACCTGGACGCCGAGCCTGCGAGCCCTGCCGAATGAGGTGTTACTTCGGAGTTGATTGGCTGCCCGACGATTCCCCCTCGGCGAAAATCTCTTTTTGCAGGCGGGCGATGGCTTTGTGAATGCTTTTGGCTTCCCGAGCGTCCGCGGCGGAGGGAAGCTCGTCCAAATATTTCCGATACGCGTCCAGCGATTTCTGCCAAAAACCCATTTTCTCGTAGACCTTGCCTAACTCCCTGTAGGCGGGCGCATAGTACGGGTCGGTCTTCAACGCCTCCTGGAATCGGCTCACCGCGGCGTTGAACTTTTTCCTTCTTAGATAAAAATCGCCAATCTCGACGGACTTCGACGCCGAGGGTGAAGCGTAGGCGCGTACCGGGTCACTTTTATAAGCAGGCTGCGCTTGCTGCTTTTGAGCGCTAATGACGGATGCACCCGTGTAGAACACGAAGATTGAGCCCAGTGCTATACCGACCATCCACCGCATGAGAACGATTCTCGCGCTTCACCACATGATGTGTCAATACTCCATACCGCCGCCGCGTAGCCTGGGCGTCTTTTCCGCGCACCCTCTCTCGCCAGCATCGGTCAGCCTCCAAGCCCGGTCGTCTTTCCCGCGCCTCACTTGCCGAGTTTTCAGGGCTGCAAACCGGCGCTGGGTCTTTGACAACGCTCGCGGCTGGCGGATAATGAACTTAGGAGAAGCTGGTGAATCCCGCGCTCGTCGAAAAAGCCGAAACCTTGCCTGCCCAGCCTGGGGTGTATATCTTCAAGGATGAAACGGGCCGGCCCATCTATGTTGGCAAAGCGAAGTCACTTCGCCACCGCCTGCGCTCTTATTTCCAGGAGTCGCGTCCGGGGGATGAAAAACGGGACCGCATGCTCGATGTGGCGGCGGATCTTGAGACGATCCTCGTGGATAATGAGCGGGAGGCGATGGCGCTCGAGAACAATCTCATCAAGCAGTTCAAGCCGCGCTATAACATTCTGCTCCGAGACGACAAATCGTATCCTTTCATCAAGCTCACTGTGCAGGAGCGCTTCCCGCGTGTTTATGTCACGCGGCGGGTAAAGAAAAACGACTCAATTTACTACGGCCCGTATTTTCCGGCCAACCTGGCTTATCGTATTGTGGATTTCATTCATCGCCATTTTCTTGTCCCATCGTGCAACGTTGATTTGACGCGGTACCATCCTCGGCCGTGCCTTCAGTATTACATCAAGCGCTGCCTTGGCCCGTGCGTGGAAGGTCTGACCACGGTGGAACGTTACGCGGAAGCGGTGCGGGATGTGCGCATGTTGCTCGAGGGGCGGGAGAGCGACTTGGTCCGCAGCCTGCACGACCGCATGGCGGAAGCGTCCCAAGAGCTCTTTTTTGAAGACGCCGCGCGTTACCGCGACCAAATCATGACTGTGGAGGAGCTTCGTGAGCGGCAGAAGATGGCCGCTTGGTCCGGGCAGGAAGCCGACATCCTTGGCTTCCATCAAGAGGGTCCGCTCGCGGCCGTGAACCTCTTTCACTTGCGTGGCGGGCGCGTTTTGGACCGGCGCGAGTTCTTCTGGGAAGACCTCGAGTGCTTCCATGCCGGCGAGTTCTTCTCCTCGCTGCTCAAGCAGATTTATCTCGACCAGCAGTATCTTCCCGGTGAGATCCATGTGCCGGTGGACTTCGAAGACCGCGAACTCCTGCAAGAGTCGCTTGCCGAGAGGCGAGGACACCCGGTGAAGATCCTGACCCCACAGGCGGGGCGAAAACGGGCCCTGCTTGAACTGGTCGCACGGAACGCGCGCCACTCCTTTGAGAGACGGTTTCGAATTCTGAAGCCCAAGACCCGCCAGGTGCTGGAGAGCCTTGCCGAGGCGCTCGACCTGCCTCAGCCACCCAAGCGTATTGAGGCCTTCGACGTTTCCCACACTCAAGGCTCGGATATTGTGGCCTCGCTGGTGGTTTGGGATGGCGGAGGCATGAAGAAGTCCGACTACCGCAAGTTCATTGTAAAGACGGTTGCGCAAAACGACGACTTCGCCAGCATGAGGGAAGTTGTCGGACGCCGATACAAAAGGCTGTTGGAGGAAAACAAAACGCTGCCCGACTTGGTCCTGATCGACGGAGGGATCGGCCAGCTCCACGCGGCAGGAGAAGCGTTGGAGCGCCTGGGCATCATCAACCAGCCTTTGGCGAGCATTGCCAAGCGGGAGGAAATCCTTTACCTCTTGGGGCGTGAAGATGACCCCGTAGTTCTCGATCATCACTCTCCGGCCCTTCACTTGATCCAGCAAATCCGTGACGAGGCGCACCGCTTCGCCGTCACATTCCACAGGACCCGGCGTGGAAATCGCGAGTTGGCTAGCGAGCTATTAGACATACCCGGGATCGGAGAAAAGACGGCAAGCAAGCTTCTCTCGCATTTCGGCAGCCTGAGCGCCATGCAAAGCCTTTCCGCAGAGGAGCTCGGTCAAGTAGTAAATCCTTCTCAAGCCCAGCGGATTTTCGCGCACTTCGCTGCGACGAAGGGGCCTTCTTAAAATAACCCGTCTGGACCGTCTATTTATAACCTTAACCAATTGCTGAATTTTCCTCTTGCTCGGGATAAGTCTTCGTGGTAGCTTTGTTATGGAAAGACGGAGGTAGCTTATGGCCAGGTGCAACATAGGAACGGAGGTTGGATGTTTTCTTGCCGGCGTCGGCATTGGTGCAGTGGTGGCCCTGCTTCTTGCGCCCAAGACCGGGGAGCAGACACGGAAGCTCATTGCCAAGAAAGCTGAGGAAGGCAAGGATTACGTGGCTTCAAAAGGTCGAGAATTCAGGGGGCAGGCTGAAGAGTTGGTGGAAAAGGGCAAGGGATTAGTGACCAAGCAAAGGGAGCGGCTTGCCGAGGTACTTGAGACCGGCAAAGAAGCCGCGAGAAGCACGCTTTCGAGAGTGTGAGGCGGAGGTAGCTTATGAGCGAAGAGGGCAATGGCGCAACGAATCTTGGGTTCTTCCTTGCGGGTTTGGGCATGGGAGCAATTCTGGCCCTGCTGTTTGCTCCCCGATCTGGGAAGGAGACGCGGGACTACATTGCGGGGAAGGCTGAAGAGGGCCGAGACTACGTGAAGGCCAAGACAGAAGACTTGCGTCGCCAGGCGGAAGGGGCTGTGGAGAAAGGCAAGGATCTTGTGACCAAGCAGAAGGAACTGCTCTCAGCAGCGCTGGAAGCGGGCAAGCAAGCCTATCAGGAAGAAAAAACTAAGGCGAAGTAAGTGGCTGGGTCGCAAAAGGACTGGAGAGCGAACCATGGAGCAAAACGCAGGGCTGACCATCGCGCTAATCCTCGTAGCCCTGGCGGTCCTGATGCAAGCGGGGGCGATGATCGGGATCTGGCTGGCAGTGCGGAAAATTCCCCGCCAAGTCGAGGGTGTCCGCGCCGACGTCAAGCAACGGTTGGATCCGCTGGCGCAGTCGGTCACGGAAATTGTGAGCAACGCCCGCGAGCCCTTGCGGACAATTACCACGAACCTGGCCGATATCAGCAAGATGCTCCGCGAACGGACCAGCGATGTGGATGCACTGGTGGCCGAACTAGTGGATAAATCACGCGCGCAGGTCATTCGCGTGGATCAGATGGTTTCCGACCTCGTCAAAAAGGTCGAGACCACCTCGGACGCCGTGCAGCACGGAGTGCTGGCGCCTATCCAAGAAGTTTCGGCCGTCATTAAAGGGATGCGGGCTGGCTTGGAATTCCTGTACTCGCGCCGGCGGACGACCAGCGTCAGCGAGGCAGCGCAGGACGAGCAACTCTTCATTTGACCCAGCGGGCTCGCCTTCACGCGCTCGTCGCGGCGGGTGCAGCGTGCTCTCCGAGAGGAGCGGCGTGTCGGCCGCCGGCGTTACTGCGCAAGCCTACAGCTCAGTGACCTGCTGCTCGGCCGCGTGACGTCACCCGTCACCCTGCTTTTCATCATAGTCCCTTGACTGCGCCCTCACCCGAATTCACATCACGATTGCGAAGCACGCCGATTCCGGCAATGGCTGTTTTCGCGCGCGTTCCCATCGCCGGGCATGCCAAGACTCGCTTGATCCCCCTGCTCGGCTCGCAAGGCGCCGCTGGTCTTCAGGCGGCGCTGATTTCAGACACACTCCGCAAGGTTGCCGGACTCAAAGGATGCGTTCAGCCTTATTTGCTTTTGACGGGAAATTCCATTACGTTAGGGCGCAGCCACGCTGAGGCCATTTTCCGCGAGCAATCTTGTGCGCTGCCCCACATCAGTGAATTCAGCGTCATGCGCCAACAAGGGAGGGGTTTGGGCGAACGCCTGGACAACGCCTTTCGCAGACTCCTTCGTCTCCATCCAAGCTGTTTGGTTATTGGCACTGACTCTCCCTTGCTTCCGGCGCGCATTCTGCGCCAGGCTCTTGGGGAGTTGCACGCATGCGAGTCGGTGCTGGGCCCCTGCCCCGATGGCGGGTATTATCTGATTGCTCTTCGACGGCCTGCGCGTCCTGGGATGTTACGGGGCATCTTTAGCAGGGTTCGTTGGAGCACAGCCTTCGCATTCAGCGATACGCTTCGGAACCTGTTGCGGCTGGGCCTTTCGTGTTCGGTCCTGGAGGAGTGTGCCGACGTCGACTTGCCCCGTGACCTGCATCGCCTGGAAAAGGATTTGTCCCGAAATCGGACAGCGCGCCGCTTGGCCCCTGCGACGTGGAACTTCTTGAAAGGGTCCGTAGTCCGTTGTGCGTCGTCCGTTGCAGAAACCTCGCGTGTGACAACGGACAGCTAACAACGGACAACGGACCACTGACAACGGACGACTGTCCCACTTACTCGAGAACGCGGGCAATCCAGCCGCCACCCACGACCTCGTCGCCGTCGTAGAAAACTGCCGCCTGCCCGGGAGTGATGGCACGTTGAGGATGATGGAAGGTGACGAAGGCTTCGCTTGCGCCATGCGATTCGACTTGGGCAGGCGCGCCCGGGTGATTATGGCGAATCTTAACGTGGGCCTCGACCGCTTCACCATCCCGGATGGGGCGAATCCAGTTGAGGTCGCGGACCATGAACTTCCGGTGGAATAACTCCTGCTCAGGCCCCACAATGACACGGTTCTTTTCAGGCTCGAGTCTGATGACAAAGAGCGGCGAGCCCACGGCGACTCCCAAGCCTTTCCTCTGGCCCACGGTGAAGTTGTGAATCCCTTGGTGCTCCGCAAGCACCTGCCCTACAGTGGAGACAACTTCACCCGGCTGCGCTTCCGGCTTCTTGCCCTGCTCCTCCAGATAGGCTTCGATAAAGTCGCGGTAGCTGCCCGAGGGGACGAAGCAGATCTCCTGGCTTTCGGGTTTCTCGGCCACGGGAAGCTGCTTGGCGCGGGCGATGCAGCGTACCTGCTCCTTGCTCAGTTCTCCCAGTGGGAAAATGGCGTGCGCGAGTTGTTCTTGCGTGAGGCCAAAGAGGAAGTAGGCTTGGTCCTTGCTCCGGTCGACCCCGCGAAGAAGTTGAGAGCGGCCCGTCCTTTCATCGCGCCGGAGGCGAGCGTAATGGCCAGTGGCGATGCGCTCTGCGCCGATCTGGCGCGCGAGGGCGATAAACCGCTCGAACTTGATTTCCGTGTTGCACAGGCTGCACGGGATGGGTGTTTCTCCTGCCCGGTAGCCCGCGATAAATGGCCGAACCACCGCCGCCTCGAATTCCCGTTCGAGGTTTATCACATAGTGGGGAATCCCCAGAAAGTTCGCCACGGCACGGGCATCATAAACATCATCAAGCGAACAGCAGCGGCCGCTGGCATGCCCCAGTGCGTTGACGTCGCTCCCCTGGCCCTGCAAGCGCGGCAAACGGCGCTGGTTCCACAACTGCATGGTCAGCCCAATCACCGAGGCGTGGCGAGCGGACCCCGCGGTAGGCTTGGAATCCGAATTGTTTTCGACGAGCAAGGCGGCCGCAGTGGAACTGTCCACGCCTCCGCTCATCGCTACAGCAATGGTCATCGCGGGAAAATCGAAACTCGAAAATCGAAGTTCGAAACTCGAGAATAGAAATTGGAAAAGAGAATCTTGAAAATGGAAATTGGAAACTGGAAACTCGAAACTCGAAAATGGAAAGTCGAAACCCCCAATCCAAAATCCAAAATCGCCCCAGTCCCTAGCCCCTAGTCCCCAGCCCCAGGCTTGTAGTGTGGCGACACAGAACGGAGTCGTTCGACCACGGCGGGGACGGTTGCGAGCGTGGCGTCGATATCTTCGGCAGTGTTGTAGCGGCCCAGGCTCAACCGGATGCTCGATCTCGCCCGCTCCGGCGTTCGGCCGATGGCGGAGAGGACGTGCGAAGGCTCGACTGAACCGGACGAACACGCCGCCCCCGTCGAGCAGGCGATGCCCCTCAGGTCCATGGCGATGACGAAGCCTTCTCCCTCGACGTGATCGAAGCAGAGGTTGCTGGTGGTGGGGAGCCGGTGCTGCGGGTCTCCGTTCACGCTGACTTGAGGGACCAACTCGAGAATTCCGCGCTCCAGACGATCGCGCAGGCCCGCCACGCGCTGCGCATCCTCCTCGAGGTGAGCCAAGGCGAGTTCCGCCGCCATTCCCAGCCCAACAATCCCCGGCACGTTTTCGGTGCCCGGACGGCGGTCGCGTTCGTGATGGCCTCCGTATAGCAGCGGCTTCAGGATTGTGCCTTTGCGGATATACGTTGCGCCCACTCCCTTCGGCCCGTTGAACTTGTGTGCGGAGAGGGAAAGCAGGTCCACGCCGAGCTTCTCGACGTCCACGGGAATCTTGCCCACCGACTGTACCGCGTCAGTATGGAAGTAGATATTGTGCTCGCGGGCGATGCTCCCGATTCCCGCGAGGGGTTGGATGGCGCCGATTTCGTTGTTGGCGTGCATGATGGAAATCAGCACAGTTTCAGGACGAATAGCGCGCTTCACGTCCTCCGGATCAACCACCCCGCTTGGGCCCACGCGCACATAGGTCACACTGACGCCCTGTTTCTCGAGGGCCTGCGCCGTGTTGAGAACTGCATGGTGTTCGATGCCCGTGGTGATGATGTGTGGGGCCGCCACACGCGCTGCCTGGACAATGCCAAAGATCGAAGCGTTATCTGATTCCGTGCCCCCGCTCGTGAAGATCACCTCACTGGACCGGGCGTTGATCAGCTTCGCAACCTGCTGGCGAGCATTCTCCACCGCGTTCTTTGCCCGCTGGCCGAACCAATGGATCGAAGAGGCGTTACCGAAATCCTCGAGCAGATAAGACTTCATCGCCTCAAACACTTCCGGCGCGAGCGGCGTCGTCGCGTTGTTGTCCAGATAGACTCTTCTCACTGTTGATCTCTTACCCTTGAATCTTAAGCTTGTGTTCCAGCCACCAATGGTGCGCTGGAGGGATTAGCCCCACTCTTTCAGCTTAGCTGGCCACCCCATTGAAGTCAAATGCCGGTAAGGGCTTGCATGAGACTGGAAAAGGCAGTCTACTGTCATGTTGAAAGGCTTAGGCAGCTATATTGCCCCGTTCTAAACTGGTGAGCGACCAAACCACATTCGAAGCCGGGCAACGAGGAACAATCAAGGTCTCCGTGCGGCTCCAGTGCATTTTATCCCTTATCGGCTTTACCTCCGTCATCGCCCAGATTGTCCTGATGCGCGAGCTAATCGTGGTCTTCTACGGCAACGAGATTTCACTCGGCATCATGTTAGCGGGCTGGCTGCTTTGGACTGCCATCGGCTCAAGCGTGTCAGGCAAGGTCGCGGCGCGTTTGCGCGATTCCCGGAGACTCATGGCCTGTTTGGAAACCCTCCTCGCTGTGGTTTTCCCGCTAACCATTCTTGCCGTACGCGCCAGCCGATTGGTGTTTCAGTCAGTCGCGGGAGAAACCCTTGGTCCGGCCCCGATGTTCCTCACCTCTTTCACCACGCTGAGCGTCTTCTGCCTGCTCTCGGGCGGTCTATTTGCGGCTGGCAGCAGGTTGTGCGGCGACGAAACGCGGACCTCGACCGGGTCTGCGGCAAGCTCTGTTTACCTGCTGGAAGCCGCAGGTTCGGGCTTGGGAGGCATACTGGCAAGCCTCGTTTTGATCCGGTATTTCACCTCCTTCGAAATTGCAGCCTGCCTGGCACTGCTCAACTTGCTGGCGGCAGCATGGGTAGGGGTCCGCACGCCTTCCTACCGCCGTGTCGTGCTGGCGCTGCTTCTCATGGCTGCGCTTCTCATCCCTCGCGCCGCTCGCTTGCTCGAGGCGAAGTCACTCGCGCTGCTGTGGCATGGCTTCAGTCTGGTAGAGTCACGGAATTCCGTTTATGGCAACCTGGCGCTGGTGGCGACGAGCGAAAGCCGCAGCCTTTTTGAGAACGGGTTGAGGGTTTTGACGGCGCCTGACCCTTCGGCCGCGGAGGAGTCCGTGCACTTCGCGCTTCTCGAACACACCGCCCCTCGCTCGATGCTGCTGATCGGCGGCGGCATCAGCGGCAGCCTGGCCCAAGCCCTGCAATACTCCAGCCTCGAGCGCGTGGAGTACGTCGAGCTGGACCCGGCCATACTGGGTGTCGCAGAGCGCAACTTTGCGCAAGCTTGGACTCGCGTGCGGAGCGACCCCCGCGTGCTCATCCACCGCATGGATGGGCGGTTGTTCCTCAAGACCAGCGAGGCGAAGTTCGACGTCATCATCATCAACCTGCCCGACCCTTTCACCGCGCAATTGAACCGCTTCTACACCCAGGACTTTTTCCTCGAGGCTGCGGAGAAGCTCAACCCCGGCGGAGTCCTGTCTTTCCAGGTGACAGGGGCGGAGAACTACATCAGCCAGGAACTGGCCGACCTCTTGAGATGTCTCGAAAAGACGCTGCGCGCGGTGTTCCCCCAGGTGGTCGCTATCCCGGGCGAGACGGTGCACTTTCTTGCTACGAATCAGCCCGGCTCGCTTACTCTCGATCCCTCCGAACTCATGAGCCGGCTTCGCGCGCGCCGCATCCGCACCCAGTATGTGCGCGAGTATTACATTCCCTTCCGCATGTCGCCGGACCGTATGCTCGATCTCCAACTGCAAATCGAGCCGCAGGCCGCGACGCCGATCAACCGCGACTTCACCCCCATTGCTTACTATTTCGACGTTGTCCTTTGGAGCTCGCGATTTCACTCCCACTGGCGCGAGTTGCTGGAATCCCTGGCGGGGCTGAGATTCGGTGCGGTAGCGGGCGCTCTCACCCTCGGGTTGTTTGGTCTGGCGCTGGTTGCGGCGATGTACGAGCGCCTCGGAATTGGACGGCATGCGGAGAGGTCCCGCCGCAACGCCACCGTGGGCCTTTGTGTAGCCGCCATGGGATTCACGCTGCTGGGGCTTGAAGTACTGCTTCTGCTCGGGTTCCAGGCTCTTTACGGATACGTTTACCAACAATTGTCCATCCTGGTGGCCCTATTCATGGTGGGGATGGCGGTCGGGGCGTGGCTGGCCTTGAACAAAGCGCGGGAGCTTCCTGCTCAGGATAAGCCTTTCCCTCCAGCGCCCCACCCAACCGTGTCTGCGGAAGCGAGGAGAGTGTGGCAGTTTGAATTCCTCAGGCTCGCGTTCCTGCAACTGTTGGCCGGCCTGGCGCCTCTCCTGCTCTACGCACTATTTGTGTTGCTCGAGCGCGTCAGAAGTCTGGCCGTACTTCTCACCATCAGCCAGGCAGTCTTCCCCCTGCTTGCTCTGCTTGCGGGGTTGATGGGCGGTTATCAGTTCCCGCTGGCCAGCCGCATTTATTTCGCGGGTTCGGAAGAGCCGCGGATCCCGCAGGGCGGGACGGAGGTCCGCGCTACCAGTTCCGCACCCAGTTCAAAGCGCAACCCGGGGATACTCTATGGCCTTGACCTGCTCGGGGCGTGCCTGGGAGCGGTGGCGCTGAGCGCCTACCTGCTCCCGGTCTATGGCTTCCGACGAACCGCCATGCTCATGGCCGTGGTGAATTTGGCGCCGATGGCGCTGGCATCCCTGGCGGCTTTTGAGGAGAGGTTTCGTCGAGCGTAGCGGCCTTCGGATTGGTCGGCTCTGCAAAGACAAGCGCGGTAAACATGAAGAGGTCGGCATCCTCGTCCTTCCAGGCTTGCTCAGGAAGGCCCGCTTTCACGCACACCTGTTCAAGGAAAGTGTCCCTGTTCCAACCTTCTTCCGTAGGCACCTGAGGCAGCAGCACGCCTTCGGACTCACCTTTGCGGATGAGCAGTCCGTGCTGGCCCACATGGATCTGATTGATGTCCTCGACTTTGTGCAGCGGTGAAAGCACGGAAATCTCGTATTCCAGAATCCCCAACTCGCCCTCGCTGACCGGGCGGAAGCGCCAGTCTTCGAGGGCGGCGTGGGCGGCCACATCCCGGACCGTTTCGGCGAGCGGTTTCACAGGCGACATATAGCCAATGCAGCCCCGCAAATGTCCATGCTCCTTCAAGGTCACGAAAGCGCCGCGGGCATGCTGGAGGGCTTCAGACTCATCAGCGGGCACCGGATAGAGCTTCTTCTCTCGAACCGCAGTCTCCACAGAATTGCGCGCGATTTTCAGAAGCTCCTGCTTCTCGGCGGGAGTGAGTGTGAATTCCACGCTCTTGCGACCGTGCTTCTTGTTCTCTTTCTCTTTTTCAGCCACCAGCGCCACCGCCCCGTAGCCGACCACTCGGCTCTTGTCTCCAGTGACGTCGCCTGAATTTGCATACTTGAGGATTTGCGCGCGATGTGCCCCCAGCCGTTCCGCTGCGATCATGGCGGCGACGATGGGCCCGCCTCCGCAGGGGCCTTTCCAGATGTCACGCTCGATGTTTTGTGAGAGCGTCAGGTAATCCCACTCTTCGATTGTCTTCAGAATCTGGTGGTCCATCTGCTCCGCCTCATCGTAGGGGTGATAATGGGAAAGGTCGGAGCTGACCAGGATGAGCGTGTTCGTACCTTGCACTGCTTTGGCCAAGGCGACTCCGAGCGCGCGGCAAAGGTCATAACTCTGGTCGCCCATGACGATGGGCACCATCTTGAACTGCCCCAGCACCCGCTGCAAGAACGGCAGTTGGTCCTCGAGGGCGTGTTCACCAACCAGTACACCCTGCACTTCCACTTGTCCGTGTCCGCGGTCCGAGATTTTGATTGTCGAACTCAGCTTTGCGAGCTTGCCGGCAAAGTCATGGTCCACGTGAACGTCGCCCAAGGGCGTGTGATAAGCCTCTCCGTCGTAAATGGAGGAGAAGGGAAACCCCTCGTGGTGCGAGGGAGCAATCACCACGACGCGGTCGTAGCTCCTGCCTTTAAGCTGGATATACGAGTAAGCTGCTACACCGCCGGAGTATTCGTAGCCTGCATGAGGACAAATCAGCGCCACCAGGTTGCCTTCCAGTTTCTCGGCCGAGGCGTGCGCGAGATATTCGTCGATCTTCTTTCCCAGTTCGTTCGCGTCTGCGGGGTAGAATCCTCCCGCCACATAGGCCGGCCTGATCTTTTGCTCCGCGCTCAAGCCAAGATGCTCAAGGCCGAACACAAACAATGCGACGGGAATAAGAAGGGCACATAACAATAGAGTCAGTTGGATCTTCATGTCAGGACCCTCGGCGAGGACTTACGGGAACACGTCTTCCTAGTTTACACCTGAATGGTCTTACGAGCTTAGCATTTCGAACAGCAGGTGTCAGGTGCCAGGTACTAGGGGCTGGGGACTGGGTGCCGGGTGCTAGGTGTCGGGTGCCAGGTGTCAGGGGCCAGGGACTGACACCTGAAACCTGACACCTGGCACCTGGAACCTGCTCTTCCCCACCTACCACATACCACATACAACCAGCCGTCTATCACCCACAACAAACTAACAACCTTTATTTTCCACAACATACGCACTTTCTTCGGCTAAGTACCTATGTTTTCATAGAAATTCCAGCTTAGCCCTCAGTTTTCCAAAGCCGTCCTTTGTCCATGGCTGCAATGCGTGCCAAGGGTCCTACAATGTTCAGCTCCTCTTAAAGGGACTACCCGTTAAGCAGTGGGTGCCAAGCACCGCCGAGATGGAACACAGCAATTCACCATTCACAATTCACCATTCACTATTCATAATTCGTACCGCCTGCTGCGCCGCCGCCCTGCCCGTGCGGATACAATCTGAAATTCCTATGCCCGAATAGGCGTTCCCGGCAAGATAGATGCCCGGGAGGTCCTCGAGTTGGCTTTGAATTCTCCTTGCGCGCTCGGCGTGCCCCACGGGATACTGCGCCATTGAGGCTGGCCAGCGGTGGATCCGACAAAACAGCGGTTCGAGTGAAAAATTCAGAATCTCCTTCAATTCCTTCCGCACCAGTGAAACCACTTCCCCATCAGGAAGGTTCAAGACTTTCGGGTCTCGCGAGCCGCCCAGGAAGCAGCGAAGCAGCGCCTTCCCTTCCGGAGCGCGATGGTTGAACTTGTGATGCACGAAGGTGCAGGCCAGCATCCTCCGGTTTTCCTTGCGCGGAACCAAGTATCCAAAGCCTGGGGGCAGGTGCTCTCTCGCCCCCTCGGGGTATCCCAGGGAGACTGTCATCGAGGAACTGTAGGGGATTTCGCCGAGCAAGCCGCCCGCAGCCGGAGCGATCGAGGAAAGCAGCCGACTACATTCATGGGCGGGCATCGCAAAGATGATTGCATCCGCCTCGAACGCCACGCCTCCGTCGCAAAAGATCTGATATCGGCGCCGGCAGGGGTCAGCCGTCCCGCCAGGGCCGTCGGCTGCGAGTTCGATACCAGCAACACGCTGGCCGAGATGAACGCGAGTCTTGTCCAGATGTTGCGCCAACTTCTCTGTGAGCTGCTCGAGTCCGTCCCTTAGTGTCATGAAGAGTGGCAAGGCGCTGCGAGGTGCGGCGCCCGTGCCGGCGGAGTCAGGCTGCGCAGTCCCATTCGTATTGGCAGTGGCTCGCCGGCGTTGCCGCATCGCGCGCAGCGTGGCGCGTGTCAGGCTGCCGTGCTTCCGCTCCATCTCCCAGAAGCGTGGCAGTACCGAGCGGACGCTCAAAGCCCCTGAATCCCCGCCATAAACCCCGGCGAGCAATGGGTCCGCGACGTTCTCCAGCATGGCGTCTCCGAAATGCCTGCGCACGAAGCTCGCCACAGATTCGTCCGAGTCCTGGCTCAAGTTTCCGGACGGCGGCGAGGCAAACAACTCGGCGGCCATCGCCAGCTTGCTACGGAGCGGCAGCAAGGGAGTAGTCACCATGGGCCACAGCCGAGTCGGGACCAGGAACATCAGCCCGTCAGGAAGCGGGACTAGACGGCCTCGGTGGAGGATGTAAGTGCGTCGCTTGCGGTCGTTCGAACCGATGAGCGAATCAGCAAGGCCGAGCTCCCGGGCCAGGGCCGCCGCTTCCGGTTTTTCGGCAAGGAAACTGTCCGGCCCTGCTTCGATGACGAAACCCTCGAGGTGTTCGGTCCGAATCACTCCGCCCAGCCGGTCCTTTCCCTCGATGAGCAACTCCTCGATTGGTGTGCCAGCCTGGCGTGCGCGGGCTAGAGTGTACGCCGCAGCAAGGCCTGCAATGCCTCCGCCCAGAACGGCCACCCGACGGCAAGGTTCTTCGTGATTGGTCAACTGCTTCCCCTGTAGGGGAGGTCCGTCAGCTGACGGATGCCTGCCCGAACCTGGGCACCCACAAGGGGTGCCCCTACATGGCTGCTCCCCCAGCGCGCTCCTTGACGGTATCTGCCAGCGCTTGGATAAACAGCGGGCTGTCGTTTAACGACGCGGAGCGGTGCACGGTCACGCCTCTGGTCTTTCCGTATTCGTGGAACGCTACGTCAATATCGTAAAGGATCTCAACATGGTCACAGACAAAACCTACTGGCGCAAGCAACACATGTCGCTGGCCGCGCGAGGCCAACTGGTCGATGAAGGATTCCACCGTCGGGCCGATCCACGGTTCACTGGTCATTCCCTGGCTCTGAAAAGCCACGTTGAATTCCTTGAGGCCCATCGCTTTGGCCACCAATGCGGCAGTTTCCCTCACCTGCTGCTCGTAAGGATCGCCGCCCTGAATGGTCTTTTCGGGAACGCTGTGCGCCGTGAAAACTACGGGAACCGGGCTGCCGGCCTCGGCCTGCGCGCGGGCCAGCGCCGTCGCAACTCTCTCGCGAAATGCCTCCGCCAGCCCCGGATGATCGTGCCAGTTTTCGATGAAATCCACCTGCACATTGGGTGCGAGCCGTTCGATATCTTCGAACAAATACTTCTTGTAAAGGCCAATGCTAGTACAGGAATTCTGGGGCGCCAGGCAAAGCGCCACGACACGTTCGACTCCGTCAGCCTTGATCTGCCGAACCGCTTCGGAGATGAATGGCTTCCAGTTGCGCATCCCCACGTAGACCGGGCGGCCAAGGGACTTCGCCAAGCCCTGCGCCTGCAAAGTCGTCAGGCGCAGTAACGGCGAGCCGCCGATCAGTCTGTAGCGGCGAATGATTTCACTTACCACCGCATCGGGCAGCTTTCGCCCCTCGCGCACGTTGAGCAGGAATGCAGGGATGTCCTCGAGCCGATCCGGCGCACCGTGCGCGAGCAGCAGCACTCCCCACTTCCCACCACTCGCATTGGAAATCGCGCTTGCCATAATCATTAATAGTGAATAGTAAATAGTGAATTATAATGGGCACATTAAGGAGCGGTCAGAGGCCCTAAGCGCGGCGCGGAAAGCAAACCGAGCGCCCGCAATTCACAATTTACTATTCACAATTTTCCCCTCGGTCTTCACCCCCAATTAACAAATATATCATGCCCTCACGTGCTTCGAGCAGCGGTCGTCACCTACCGTCGGCCGGTGCGCGGTACGTTCCAAAACAAGGCGGCAGGGTGTACACTTGCGGCCAGCCAAGGGTTTCAAGACGGAAATCCCGGCGCAATCGTTAAGGAGGACTTCATGCCAAGAACGCAACCCCAGATCAACGCAAGCTACCTTTCGCATCGAGGTCTCTGCCCCGCCTTGCGCGCGCTGGCCGGATTCATTCTGCTGTTGTCGTGCCCGCCAGTCCTCCGCGCGCAGGAACCGGTTGGCCAATCCGACAAGAACGGTGTGGACTTAATCTGGGACGTGAAGATTCCGATGGGGGATGGTGTAAAGCTGAACGCCACAATATACAAGCCGAAGGATATGAAAGAACCGCTGCCCGTCGTCTTTACCCTAACCCCGTATATCTCGGACACCTACCACCCTCGAGCCATGTATTTTGCCGGGAACGGATATGTGTTTGCCCTCGTGGACGTCCGGGGCCGCGGCAACTCGGAGGGCCGGTTTGTGCCTTGGGAGAACGAAGCTCGCGATGGTTACGACATCGTCGAATGGCTGGCGCACCAGCCTTGGTCAAATGGCAAGGTGGCAATGTGGGGTGGGTCTTATGCCGGCTTCGACCAGTGGGCTACGCTCAAGGAGATTCCGCCTCACTTGAAGACCATCGTGCCCGCTGCGGCGGCTTATGCCGCAGTCGACTTTCCCTTCTTGAAGAATATTTTCGGCCCCTATGTGATGCAATGGTTGACTTTCACCAGCGGCGTGACGCCACAGAATAACCTCTTCGGTGAGTTCCCGTTCTGGACCGAAAAGAACCGTGAGTTGTATATGAAGCACCTACCTTTCAAGGACCTTGACCAGGTAGTGGGAAACCTCTCCACCCATTTCCAGGACTGGCTAAAGCATCCCACGCCGGACGCCTACTGGGAAAAGCTGGCCCCAACCGCGGACCAGTACAAGCGCATCAACGTTCCCATCCTGACCATCACCGGTCATTACGATGGCGACCAACGTGGAGCCCTGCAATACTACCGAATGCACATGAAGTTCGGCGACCCGGCAGTGAGCGCAAAACACTACCTCATCATCGGCCCGTGGGACCACGCCGGTACGCGCACACCCAACCGCGAAGTAGGTGGCCTCAAGTTCGCGGAAGCCAGCCTTGTGGACCTGAACAAACTGCATCGGGAGTGGTATGACTGGACGATGAAGGACGGCAAGAAACCCGAATTCCTTAAGAAGCGTGTAGCTTATTACGTTACAGCCTCCAACCCCAGCGAGGAAGTCTGGAAATATGCTGACAGCCTGGAAGCCGTTTCGAATGCCACTCGGACGCTCTACCTTCAGTCCGATGGCCACGCCAACGACGTGTTCCACTCTGGGACTTTGGGGGCGCAGAAGCCGGGACCGTCACCCGCAGATCACTATATCTACGACCCGCTGGACACGCGTCCCGCCGAGCTCGAGCGTCAGGAGGTGAAGAACTATCTCACCGACCAGCGCGATGCCCTGAACCTCTTCGGCGACGGGCTTGTCTACCACAGCGAGCCTTTCACCCAAGACACCGAGGTCACCGGCTATCTTAAGTTCGACGTCTGGATTGCCATGGACGTTCCGGATACCGACTTCGCAGTCTCAGTTGACGAGGTGCTGCTCGACGGGACCACGGTGCATCTCACGGACGATTTGCTGCGGGCGCGCTATCGCGAGTCGCTCACCCAGGAAAAGCTGGTGCAGCCCGGAGAAGTTAATCAGTACGAATTCAACACCTTCCAATACTTTTCTCGGCGCATCGCCAAAGGCAGCCGATTGCGTCTGCTCCTGGGGTGCCCGAATTCCACCACCATCGAGAAAAATTACAACAGCGGTGGGGTAGTGACGGAAGAGTCCGGCAAGGACGCCCGCACCGCGCACATCACCATCTACCACGACGCCGCACATCCGAGCGCTCTCGAGTTGCCGGTCGTTCAATGACGTGGGGTTGCCTCTCCCCGTCAGCAGTCCGCACTCGGGTTCCTCCGCCGGAATGTGGAGGGGCCGGCTCGTAAGGTCAGCGGTCCTTTGTTGAAAGTCATGAGGAGGCCTAGCGATGAAGGCACATTCGACTGCTCTGCAATTACTCTGTTGTTTGGTGACCTGTACCTCGATGTGGGCTGCGGCAAACCCGACAGACTTTCGTCCACCCGCAGTACCGCTGGTGACTTGCAATCCTTACTTCAGCATCTGGTCGTTTGCGGATCGGCTGACTTATGATGCGACGCGTCATTGGACAGGTGCAAAGCAGGAACTCCACAGCTTGGTGAGGATTGACGGTACGGCGTGGCGCATTATGGGCAACGCGGGGGGAGACATCCAGACGATGCCGCAGAGCGGTCTTCAGGTGTTCCCGACGCGCACCATCTACGACTTCGAGGCCAGCGACGTCCACCTCACGCTCACCTTCTTGACGCCCATGCTGCCGGCGGACCTCGACCTGGTGTCGTGGCCCGTCACATACCTCAGTTGGAAAGTTCGATCGGTGGATGGCAAGGAGCACCAAGTCTCGATTGAATACGACAACACGGCTCAGCTCGTGGTGAACACCGAGGACGAACCGGTGGTATGGCAGCAGGAGAAAGTGGGAGGCCTGAGCGTGCTGCGCATGGGAACCAAGGCGCAGCCGGTGCTTCAGAAGTCTGGGGATGATCTTCGCATCGACTGGGGCTATCTTTACGTCGCGGCCCCCGGCTCTCAATCCCCACACAGCGTGGTGGCGAACGTCGATGAAGTGATAGGGACTTTTGCCGGGAAGGGGTCACTGCCTCGTGCTGATACGCGCATGCCCCGGCCGGCGCGCGATCACATGCCGGCCATGGCCGTGGCGTTTGACCTCGGCAAGGTTGCTGCTGACCCCCTCGAGTGCCATCTGATCCTCGCCTACGATCAGACCTCCGCCATCGAGTACTTCCACAAACCCCTGCGTCCCTATTGGCGGCTAAAGCGGACCAGGATGAGCGACCTGCTGGCCGAGGCGGAGCGGGATTACGCGTCTCTTGTGAAGCGCTGCGAGACGTTTGATGCCGACCTTGTGACAGACCTCACCAGGGTGGGGGGTGAGAAGTACGCTCGACTTGCGGCCTTGGCTTACCGGCAGGCCCTGGCAGCGCACGTACTAGCGGCGGGGCCGGATGGCGAGCCGTTCTTCCTGCCTAAGGAAAATTTCAGTAACGGTTGCATCGGGACGGTGGACGTGATCTATCCCGCCTCGCCGATTCTATTGTTGCTCAATCCTGAATTGCTCGAAGCCTCGCTGGCGCCACTCTTCAAATACGCTGAGTCCGGCCGCTGGCCCTTCCCCTTTGCCCCGCACGATCTCGGCACTTATCCGCTTGCCAACGGCCAAGTTTACGGTGGCGGCGAGAAGTCCGATGTCGATCAGATGCCGGTCGAGGAATCCGGCAACACGCTGTTGATGGTCGCCGCCATTGCTAAGGCTGAAGACAACGCGGCCTTTGCCGCGAAATATTGGCCCCTACTGACGAGGTGGGCGGAGTATTTGAGAGATAAGGGGCTTGATCCTGCCAACCAGCTTTGCACAGATGACTTCGCCGGGCACCTGGCGCACAACGCCAATCTTTCGCTTAAAGCAATTGAGGCGCTCAATGCCTACGCGGAACTCGCAGACATGCTCGGCAAGAAGCAGGAGCACGAACTCTACCACCAGACCGCGCAGGAATTTGCCCGGCAGTGGGTGGAGATGGCTGACGACGGAGACCACTACCGCCTGGCCTTCGACAGGCCCGGCACCTGGAGTCAGAAATACAATCTGGTGTGGGATATAGTTCTCGGCTTCCACCTGTTCCCTGCCCAAGTCGCCGAGAAGGAGATTGCCTACTACGAAAATAAGGGCCACTTCGGCTTCCCGCTCGACAATCGCAAGGACTACACCAAACTCGACTGGGAATTCTGGTCTGCAACGCTGGCGGATTCACCGGCTGATTGGGAGAACCTCATTTCGCCGATTTACGACTGGGCTAACGAATCGCCCAGTCGCGTCCCGCTGACGGACTGGTACTGGACCACCGACGGTACGCAGGTGGGATTCCAGGCACGCTCTGTGGTCGGCGGCCTTTATATCAAGATGCTCGCGGACAGCGACACTTGGAAACGCTGGTCAAGCCGAGCACGAGCGAACGAGTAAATAGTGAACTGTGAATAGTAAATTGTGAATTGGAGAAATGTTGCGGTCAGACGTTGTACTCGCGCCGCCGACAGCAAACTCTGCCCCCGCAATTCACCATTTAATATTCACTATTCATAATTCCAACGTTGGGACCTGCTCGACCTTGGGAACCAGCCAATGCAGAAGCCCGATGGCCAGAGGGTGCATGATGCCGGCGATGATGAAGAGAGGCACGTAAGTATGGAACCACTGGAGGGTGTAACCAGCGACCAGCGCCAGGATCATGCCGCCCACGGCCCCGCCTGTCCCGGAGAGGCCTGTAACCGAGCCCACATCGCGTTTGGGGAACATATCGGAGGCAAGGGTAAAAATATTCGCCGACCATCCCTGGTGCGCGGCAAGGGAAAGGGAAATGAGGGCCAACGCCCACCGGATATTGGGCGCGAAGACGGCCAGGGTGCCGGCCGGCATGCAAAACGCGCATAGGACCATCGCCGTCTTGCGCGCCCGGCCTACAGGCCAGCCGCGCTTCAGGAAGAATCCTGAAAGCCACCCGCCTGCCACGCTCCCGACTCCCGAAACTAGAAACGGAATCCAGGCAAAAAGGCCGATTTGCTCGAGGGTGAAGCCGCGGCCTTGCTTGAGGTAGGAAGGAAGCCAGAAGATGTAGAACCACCAGATGGGGTCAGTCATGAATCTTGGGAGGATGAGACCCCACGCCTGCCGGTAGGCGAGGAGTTTCCGCCAGGGAATTCGATTGACCGTTGCGGTTTCTTCCTCACCCTCCGTGCTCTCGATGAACTCCAACTCGCCCTGGGTAATCCAGGGGTGCTCGCGCGGAAGGCGGTAAAGAGCTGCCCAGAAGACTACCCAGAGGAATCCCACAGCACCGGTGAAAATGAATGCCACCCGCCATCCATAGCGGAGCGTCAGCCAGACGACAAGCGGCGGGGCAATCACGGCGCCTATGGTCGGTCCGGCGTTGAAGATACCCGTGGCCAGCGCTCGTTCCTTTTTTGGAAACCATTCGGCAACGGCTTTAATGGCGGCGGGAAAGTTCCCCGCCTCACCGGCTCCCAGAAAGAAGCGCGCCACGCCGAAAGAAAGCGCCCCGCGCGCCAAGGCGTGAGCCATAGCCGCGAGGGACCACCAGGTGATGGAGAGCGCATAACCCAGCCTCGTCCCCAGCCAATCCATGACCAGGCCGGCAACGGTCATCAGGAGCGCATAGGCGAATTGAAACGCGAACACAATCCAGCCGTAATCGCTCTCCGACCAGTGCAGGACGCTTTGCAGGTGAGGTTTCAGCACAGAGAGCGTCTGCCGGTCGAGGTAGTTGATCGTGGAGGCAAGGAACAACAGCGCGCAGATGGTCCAGCGAAAGTGAGGAATGGTGAGCCCGGAACCTGGGCGAGCGGGTTGGGCGGCAGCGTGAGCGGGTTTCGGCATCGTTCTCTAGTGGCTAGTGGTTAGACAAGAGCAGTGGCTAGTGGTTAGTTGCTCTGCACTAGCCACTAACCACTAGCCACCGCTCTTCAGGCACTAGCCACTGCATTTTTCACCCAAGCGTGCCGCGGGTCGTCCGCCCAAGCCCCGTAGCGGCGTTCTTCCCCGGCGAGGACCCAGGTGTAATGAAGCTGGTAGCCGGGCGCCGCCACGACAGGATGATAGCCCTTAGGGAGGAGGACGGTATCCCCGTCTTCCACCACCAAGGCCGTGGAGAAACCATCGGGGTCGCCAGCGGCGGTGTACGTCCACATCAATCCGAAGCCTTGGGCGGGTTTGGTGCGGAAAAAATAAACCTCTTCCAGGATGGCTTCTTGCGGCGGGTTCGAGCGGTCGTGCTTGTGGGGCGGAAAGCTGGACCAGTTGCCCGGCGGGTTGAGCGTTTCGCCCGCCAACAAGCGCTGAGCCGGAACGTCTTCGGCCAAGGCCGAATAGACGGTGCGTTGCCAGTTATCGCGGCCTACCTGCTTGGCGGCCACGGCCGCTCCTTCCAAGAGCACAGGAGGCACCGTGGCGGTCGAGGGCGCTGAAAAGATGCCCGCGTCGAAGATTTCCGACTCTGCCGTAATCTCGTAGGAAGACTGCGGCGGCAAATAGACCATGACGGGCGGTCCGGAAAAGACATCGGCGCGCACGCCCACATTCGAGAAGAGCTGCCTGTGCCCGTTGGCAATCTCCACAGTGACGGTTGCTGTGCCGGAAAATATATCCAGAACGTATTCGCGATCCTGGGCGTTTGCCGGATGCTTCTGGCCCTTCACCAGATTCAGGCGGGCAAAATCGAGAAAACGCAAAACCCCGGGCCGGACGATCGGTTGAAACCCTCTTTCCGCTCGAGCTTTGATCAGTCGTTCCATGGATCATTTCCCTCCGGCATACTGCTCGTAGGCCTCAGCAACCTTGGCTTCGGCAGCATCGCCATCATGAATCAGCACCCGATAGCGCAATGTCAGCGAGGCCCCGGCTGCAATGGTCACGCTTCCGTCGCGCTTGGGGTCATTATAGAAGTCGTGCTCTCCGAAAGGGTTCACGGCGAACAGACCGTAGCCACGGGAGTGCCAGTAAGTGGGATGCTTGATGTTGCGGGGATTATCGAAAATTGCAATTCCCATCCTTTCTCCTCCCACAACTCCGGAATAGTCAACCCAATCAGCCCGCTTACCCCAGATGCTTTTTTCACCCACTGCGCCTTCAGAGTTCAGCATCTTCACGGCGGGCTCTTGCAGGCTCCTGACCACCCGAATGGCGAAGGTTCCCTCCTTCGTATCGCCCATTTTCAGGGGCGTTCCATGGTCTGCCGTAATGGTAAACGAGCAGTCGATGGTGCGGGTGCTTTCGTCGCCTCGAAAAGTATATTCCTGCGTCTCGCTGCCCATCGCCCGGCCATCCGGGCCGACCAGGCTGAAGACCGCCCGAAGCGTGCCGGAATCAGGCCCGCCCTTCGATTCTTCGAGTCTGGTGAATACCGTGCGGCCCTTGGGGAGATCCTCGGATGTGTAGGTCTTCCCCCCCACGTGTACGGGCGCTTTCTCCTCGAACTTCGCCTCGGTCCAGAAATCAACTCCGTTGATATCGCCGTGGGCGAAGAACATTGCGCGGTGATGAGGATGGTCTCTGCTCTCGCCCGGGATGGTCGTCACCATCGGATACCCACGTGTGACGATGATGCCCTCAGGCGAACGCAAAGGGTAGAGATAGGGCTTGGGAGCCTCAGCTCCGAAATAATATGTCGTGAAGGGTTTCCCTCCGATGCTCACGTCGATCTGGTAACCATGCCCCAAAAAGGCCACAGGCTTGTCGCCGCCCACCAGGAGCGAAGCTTGTATCAATACTAAGAAGATTAGTCGCAAAGGGATTTTCCTCCGGAAAAAATCTGAAAGCCCAAAGCAAGAGTTGGAGATTTGCCCGTGGGAATCCACTGGGGATAACCCCACCTTGAACCGTCATGGATTATCGGCATTGGGGGTCGGTCATGTCAAGCGCTGGCGAGAGTGCTCACTTCGGAAAAGTGAACTTGAGCTCGCGGCCCATTTCGAACGCGGGCTTCTTCCGTTTTCGAATCAGGCCGATATTCTGCGAAAGCGCCGTGACCAGCATCGGCAAGGCGATGGTGGAGTCGCAGTGGACGTCCACCATGCTGGCGTCGTGCGCGATCTTTCCCCAGCTCTGGGCTTCTTCGAACGTGCAGCCGGAAAGACCGCCCCAGCGTGCGGCGTCAATGATGACCTGTACGGCATACTTATGACCGTTATGAGACTGACGCATGACCCGGCCGCCCAGCATCTTCTTCCAGATCTGGTAAGCGGTGGCCAGCGAACGCCCCTGAAAAGATACCCCCTGCATTTTCTCGAGCAAAGCCGCAACGCTCTTCCGGCCATCAACGGCCAGAGGATGGGTCGGCCTGGAGAGTATCTGTGTTTTGCGCATGGTGTGCCGGGATTGAGGAGTCAGGGCAAAGAATCAAGAAGCAAGAATCAAGAAGCAAGAATGGCTCGCGAATAACCTTTGAGCAAGCGTCCGACCTCGTTGAGCAGCTCTATTTGCTCTCCCGCGTTTCCGTAACCGAGATCCTGTGACAAGATCAGCAAGAAGCAAGAATGGCTCGCGAATAACCTTTGAGCAAGCGTCCGACCTCGTTGAGCAGCTCCATTTGCTCTCCCGCGTTTCCGTAACCGAGATCCTGTGACAAGATCAGGTAGTAACGGCTCTCTTCGAGGGAGCCTTCCGCAATATTCAAAAACCGTGCCTTGTCCGCCTTGCCGCGTTTCGCAAACCCCTCCGCGATGTTGGCGGGAATTGAGATAGCAGCCCTCCTCATTTGGCTCGTCAGGCCGTAAATCTCACGGCCTGGGAAGGCTGCGGTCCGTTTGTAGACCGCCAGGACGAAGGCATGCGCCCTCTGCCAGACCAGTAGATCTTGAAATGTCTTAGCAGTTTGTCGTTCGAGCATCGCTGTTCACTGCTTCTGCCTTTTGTTCCGCGATCGTTTCTTCTTGCTTCTGGCTTCTTGCTTCTTGATTCTTGCTTCTTGCTTCTTGATTCTTTGTGCTGAACCCCGAATCCTGCTATTCGTCGATTCCAAGCAAGACCGCCGCGGCCAGCACGGTGGTCCAGAGACCTCTTTTATCGCCAATAGCTGACTGGGTGACATTCATCGTCCGGACAATCTTATTGGAGATGCGATAAATCTCTTTCTTCTCGTCCCAGCTCCGGTCGGGGTCGAACTCCACGCCCAGCGTAGTGGCAAGCATTTCCGCCGCCAGTTCTTCTGCGTATTCGCCGGCGACTTCTTCTGTCTCGCCGAAAGAATGATGCTCCGAGAGGTAGCCAAAAGCGGCCCGGTCAGAGGGAATCGCCACGCCCACCGAGGCGGCAATCAAGCGATGCGGCTCCCGCGTCGAATTCTCGCTCATGACCACAAAAGTCACCTGACCCGGTCGGAGTTCCTTCACGCCCTCGGTCCTGGAAACGACCTTGCAGCGAGGCGGGAATATGCTGGAGACTCGCACCAGGTTACAGGCAGCGATGCCGGCGGACCTCAGTGCTAACTCGAAGCTGGTCAGCTTTTCGCGGTGTTTCCCGACCCCCTTGGTGAAAAACATTCGCTTGGCTACAAACATTTGGCTCTCCACCTTTTCGTCGGCGCTGCCCTTTCCGTGCCCCGAGTGGCGTCGCTGACGAAGACGGACCTGGAAGACTCCATTTTGGGATATGGGCAGGAATCTTGTAAGCTAACAAAAAGCCAAGAAAAGTGTCAATGCATTTTTGAGTGACCACCACTCACTCGATGAGCGGCATTTCAAAGTTAAATGTGGACTATTAAAAATATTGATGCTTGCAGGCCTTGACTAAATTCTCCGCGCACGGTATGTTTCGGCGTTTAGCAAGAACCAACCGGCAATTAAGCCCTTAATCGTGGGGGAGAAAATTCTTTTATGGAGGACATATGAATCCAAAGGCAGTCTTGGAGTTCGCTGCTGCCAACAACGTGAAGATTGTTGATATTCGTTTCACCGACCTTCCGGGTTTGTGGCAACACGTGTCATTCCCGATTCACGAATTGGAAGAGAGTTCCTTCGAGGAAGGCTTCGGCATGGATGGCTCCAGCATTCGGGGCTGGGCGGCGATTCATGAAAGCGACATGCTCCTGGTTCCTGATGCGAGCTGGTACATGCTCGACCCGTTCACCGAGACACCCACTTTGGCAATGATCGGGGATATCATCGACCCCGTCACCAGGCAACACTATGTGAAGGACCCCCGCAATATCGCCAAGAAGGCTGAGAATTACCTCGTCTATACCGGAATCGCGGACACGGCGTATTTCGGCGCGGAGGCCGAATTCTTCATTTTTGACAACATCCGGTTCGATCAGGCCCAGCAACACGGTTTCTACTTTATTGATGCGGAAGAGGGACGCTGGAACTCCGGCCGGGAGAAGGACAACCTGGGTTACCGTCCGCGCTATAAGGAAGGCTATTTCCCGGTCCCACCCACCGACCATTACCAGGACCTGCGCAGTGAGATGGTCTTGGCGATGGAAAAGGCCGGGCTTGAAATCGAGTGTCACCACCACGAAGTCGCCACCGGCGGGCAAGCCGAGATTGACCAGAGATTCAACTCCCTGCTGAAATCTGCGGACGGAATGATGTTGTACAAGTACATCATCCGCAATGTTGCCTACCAGTACGGGAAAACGGTGACCTTTATGCCCAAGCCGATTTTCCAGGACAATGGCTCGGGCATGCACACGCACCAGAGCCTTTGGAAAGACGGCAAGCCGCTCTTTGCCGGGGACAAATACGCGGGATTCAGCCAACTCGGGCTATGGTACATCGGCGGCCTCCTGAAGCACTCGCCCGCGCTCGCGGGACTGATTGCGCCCACCACTAACTCTTACAAACGCCTCGTGCCGGGCTTTGAGGCGCCCGTGAACCTGGCTTACTCGCGCCGGAATCGCAGCGCCTGTTGTCGCATCCCCATGTACTCGCCAAACCCGAAAGCCAAGAGAGTGGAGTACCGCCCGCCCGACCCATCCTGCAACCCCTACCTGGCGTTCGCCGCCATGTTGTTGGCCGGTCTCGATGGAGTCGAAAACAAAATCGACCCAGGCGAGCCCTTAGACAAGGACATTTACGATTTGGGTCCGGAGGAGTTGAAAAAAGTTCCCACCCTCCCCGGTTCGCTCGAAGAATCCCTCCGCGCTCTGGAGAGAGATCACGATTTCTTGCTGAAAGGCGATGTTTTCAGTGAGGAACTTCTGGAAACCTGGACCGAATACAAAATGAAGAATGAAGTGCAGGCCGTGAATATGAGGCCGCACCCGTACGAGTTCGCTCTCTATTACGACATTTGACAGGATGCTGAAAAACCCGTCTTGCCTGTCATTCCGAGGAGTCCCGATCTGATCGGGACGACGAGGAATCTCGGAAGTCCTTTGTTTCCAGAGCGAGATTCCTCTCCCGCGACTGCGGGATCGGAATGATCCGTCGGCTGACGGATTCACAAGGGTTTTTTAGCATCCTGTTAGGGATGTTCTTTACCGGATTGTCCTTGTTGATAGGAACGATAAACATTGGCGTCTAAAGCGCAGACGTTTGCGGGGTGCTCTCGCTCCGGGCTGCCGTGGGGTCCCCAGAATTTTACTCCAGGTAGCGGCCTCGCGTGCTACGCGCAAGCGGGCAGATGGAATTGCCATCAGGGCTTCAGTTCTGGCGGCGGCTCAGGATTGGTCGTCGGGACCGACGGCAGCCGAGTACAGGATAGCCAGTGCTGCCGAATAGAACGCCATCCAGTGGCCAGAGAATCCGCGCCAGACGACTGCCGGAGGATTTGCACCGGAGCCGCCTTGGGGGGCTTGGAAAAAGAAAATCGCGAAGTTCACCACCGCATAGCCGAAGAAGCCGTACACCATGTACCGCATCCATTCCGGCGAGCCCCTGAGCGCCAGCTTCCAAAAATCCTTTCGCCCACTGTTGCCTACGCGCTTAATGGAGACCAGCACGGCGGGAATCCAAACGACGAAGATGCCGCCGTGCAGCATCCAGAAGAATGCCTCGGGCGCGACCTTCCGGCCAGCTACGGCTCCCATGTGAACCCATAGGCTGAGCCCCAGCCCAACTCCTGACAGCACTATGAAAGGCCACAGCAAGGGCTTCGCCCACCCCGGCACTTCCCAAACCCTGACTTGGAACTTGCCTTCGGGAGCGGGAGGCCGCGTGTTGAGCATGGCCGAGACCGAATCTTCGGACAGCAGGGATTTTGCGGCGTTTCGAGGATTGTAGGAGACGACGACCGACCTGCCCTGGAGTTCCCGGACAAACTCCCCGCCTTCTTCTTCGCTGCCGAATTCCCGCTGGCAATAGCCCGAGTAGTAGTGGTCCTCCAGAATGTATGAGTAAGCCAGCTCCGCCGTGAACGCTTGGGGACGCCCTCGTGGGGCACCGGGAATGAGGAATTGCTTCTTCGGCTTGACCTCAACCGATTCGATTCGCCCCTGCACCGTGGGCCAACTTTGGGCTCGCTGCCGCTGGAACCACTTCCAAAGCGGCTTCGCACACCCGGCAAGGAGCGTGGCGAGCCACGCCCACACGACCCACGGCCATGTGGCCGGGTCAGCCCAGCGGAATGGAGTGACGCCGAGCATCAACTCGAATCTCATCCGACTCAAAACCTGTCCTCCCGCACCCATCTCGCCACTTCCTCGGCAACGGAGAAATGTTGCCGAGGGTCTGCCGCGAACTGGCGGCCAAGGGCGTAGGCATTCGCCTCCAACGGAATGCCGTCGTAGCCGCCGCCCGACAGGAACCCCCGGACGTACAGCTCCGAGAATCGCGGAATCCCAAGCTGGCGGTATTGCTCGACATGGACGAGTTCATGGAACAGGAGCCCATCCGTAAACGGCACGTGCGATACCACCACATCGCAGAACGTAGTGGCGGCCATCTGGGAGAAGTCCGGTAGGTTCGAGAAGCCCATGCCCGCCAGCGTTGAGTAGAACGGAGGATTCTCGACCCGGATGCCATGCAGGACGAGAACTCGCGCCGCATCGAGCACATGTGGCAGGAAGAAGCCAGCCATTGCCGCCCTCTGTGATTCGTTGAGAGGAGCTGCCTGCGGGGAGAACCTCCCACGCCGGGAGGTGATGTGCTGGGCAACTAGGCCGGAGACCTGCACAATTTGTTCAGGCGTTAGTCGTGGCGTTGCCACCTGGTTCGCCCTCGTCGGCTGGCCTACAGCAGACTAATGCAGGGGGACCCCCGCTGCCCAAATCCGGTCAAGCTCCGCCCGAAGCTTGCTTATGTTGGTTGCGTCTTCTACTTTGTTTAGGAACGTAAGCTTAGTCCCCATGTCTTTGATGGAGCCGCCAAGTGCATAAAACTGAGTGTCGTCCACCACAATCGCCCGGTCGTGGATTTCGGCGCTGTGGGTTCTTGCCTCCACGACCCGCTGGTACTGGGCCTGGAATCGCTTCACCGCCACCTTGAAATCGGGAGCGGGCTTGAAGGTAAGGAGTCTGATATTCGGCTGTGAGGGAATGGCAAGGAGCATGTCCAGCACTTCGTCATTCATATAATTGTCGGCGATGACGATTTCTCGCGTGGCTGACCGCAGAATCGCAGACACCTTCTTAAACGCCTCGTACTGGGTGCCCTTCGGGAAGACAGTCTCGCTCGGCAGAGTCGTGCTTTGCTTCGCTTCGTAAATCTCGACGAGCTTTGCTGTGGGGAGGCTCACTCCCGGAAAACGCTTTTCATCAAGAAGACCTCGTTCGCGGAGCAGCCATACGCCTCTCCTGACATCCTCTGCCTTGACTCCCAAGTAGTCTAGGTCCAGTTCCTCGTCGAATTTGATTAGGAACTTCGTTCCGACGAGGCCCTCCCGGTAACCCAGCCAATATGCTTTGTGGACGAAGTATTGCCGCAGTTCCGGGTCGCCGACTGCCGTTCGCGCTCGGAAGTCCGCCGCGCTTAACGCCAACTCCTGGTACTTGTGTTTCTCATATGGAACATCAAAACTGACGAGGCCCGAATCGACTGCGCGGCGAAGCACATTCAGGCAAACGTTGTGTACCCTCGCGTCGTAATCCGTCCCATAGAATTCTTTGGGACCGCCCCGGTAAACAGAGAGGAGACGGTCGCCCCTGTCCTTCGCCAAATCGGTGAGCTTGAACAGATAGAAGACGCCATCCCGGTCAGGAGCAGTTTCCTGGCGCTCAAACTGAAACTCAAGGTACTCGCCACCTAAGGTCACAAGTTTGAAAGAATAGCTGTCCATTTAACTCCGCGTTCGGTTCTTGGCAGGCCGCCGGGGGTCAACCCAGACTGGGATGCCCTCGCCGCCGCGATTGGGGCGGCCCTGCCGATTGCTCCAAGCAGAATACGGACATGCGAAAGTGTAGCATCTTCAATTTTCATTCGCTACAGTTCAAGACCATGGAGTCCGATAACGAGCGAGCCTCGTCGGTACCACCTAAGGAGCAGGAACCGGATATTGAAGATTTCCTCAAGCGTCCCTCCTCCTTGCGCCAGATTAACGCGACTATGCCGGGCTTTGCCAGTGAGGAGGAGGCCCGCAAAGTCGGCGATATCGTTTTCAGCTTCCTTCACCAGTTCGGGAAGTTTCTTGACCTTGAGCGCCTGGATGCCGTTACGATTGCCTTCGACTATGACGACGCCCTTTCACAGGTAAAGCAGGGGTTCGTGAGGGAGACGACACTTACCAAGACCCAGGATGAGTTTGCGGTGGGCGTTGCGATGACCCCGGTAGTGATGCGTGATGGCAAGCCGTACATTCACATGGTCATCAACGCTGCTCTGGTCTGCTGCCTGAAGGACCATCTTGATAGTCCAGAGGCGAAGCTGGCCATCCATAGTCTCGCCCATGAGGCAGCCCACGTGCATGACCTCGTGCAGCAAGACCGGGCCTTCCCTGGATTTTACGGAACGGTGATTACTGACTATCGCGAAGCGACTCTGCTGAACATGGCCCATGGATGGTGGGAAGAATACATCGCGTCGAGGCTCAGCGCCGGATTCGGCGACATACCGGAACGAATGAGCTACTTCGAGACAACATTTTGTTCTGCGTTGGAATCGGCACGCAAACGAGGCAACGCGGCCATCATTGCGTACCGCACGCATAAAGGGGTTGAGCAACTCGTGTCTGAGTTGGTGGCCATATACGGAAAGGCGCTCGAATACGGGGCATATCTGCTGGGACATTCTGATGGCCTCGGTCTTACGATTGAAGAGGCGGCATCCAAGGCGCACACTCTGGTGCAGGAAACGGGGTATTTCCAGCCAATCTTTGAGCGGTTCACTGCCGAGGTGCGGAAAATGCACGAGAAATATGGGCACTGGCGATCTCTTAAGGTCTATGATGGCCTCAAGGAGGTGGCTGAGGCTCTCCTGAACGCGGCAGGGATTGCTTTTCGCAAGCTGCCAAATGGCAAATATTGGGTGAGCGTGCCATGCACAGCGGAAACAATCCCTTGGCCATGGCTTGCTTGAATCACGAAGGGAGAGCAGAAGGAGAGGGCAGTCGCGCTTACTTCGACCTCAAAACGTCCTTTCGTACCAATACGACGTTGAATTGCTTGTTTTCGGCATTCCGGTAAAGGCCCAACACTTGGTTCGGCAATGCAGCGCTCATGTCGAACTCGACTCCCTCCAAGATGGCTCCTTCGGTCTTTTTGTATCGAAATAAGTTCTCAGCCGGAATACGATGGCGCTCAATTCTGACCGTAAACTCCAGGTATATGAACCGCACGGGCTTGTCACCATGGTTAGTGGTCACAGATATGCCCTGGTCATGGCACTCCCATTTGAGGTTTTGCGTAACCTCGTCCGTGTCCTTTTTCCCAGCGAACCAATCAGCCCCCTGCAACTCCGAAAGACGAATGGGTTCGTATGAATTAAAGCGCTGCCCTGCGTTTGTTTTGATAAACAGCGGGTACAAATCGAGCCGCTTGGCGGCGTCGAGGAGGAGCTTATCGTCGATATGGATTTCATCGTCCAACGATGGCTCCCAGAGTTCCACCTTAATCTGCCGAATCGAGTAGATTTTTTCCTGAACATCAACATGCGTAAAGCGCAGCCAATCGAGACCGCCTGCTTCCAGTTCTTCGAGGGTGCGCGGGTATACGTTTTCAAATGCCGCTGATACTCCTGCTGTTTTGAAAAATCCCTCCGACGCTACTGCAATCGTAGCGTTCGCGCCGATGTTTTCCCTCTTCTTCGCAAGCTGTTCAATCCAAGTGACATCCTGTGGGTCGCTGTGGCGTCTGCATTCGAGTGTTATCAGTATTTCAACACTCCCGACGCTATATCGAATGCTCGCGTCAACCTGCCGCAATTGTCCAGTCTTCTTGTCACGGAGGTGGTCGTTTAGCTTTACCACGGCTCCAGTTGGAGCAAGGTGCGCCTCGATACGGCCTGCAACCTCCTCAAAGCGCTTCCAACGGACATCAGCCGGTTGGTCTCTTGCCATCGCAGTGCACTCTTGTCGGAGACGTAACCGAATTTGCCCCAGTGTGTTCAATACCTCCGGGGCAACTTGCGCATGCTACATACTGGCGACTAACCTCCAGTGGGAGACTCAGCCCAGCGCTACAAAAACCACATAGCGCGCCATGCTACGCCAGAAGCTGGCCTAGATTCCACACATGATTTGCGATACCCGCCTCCATCGCAGGGGTGACCCTGCGGTGACCTCAACGGCATTCGCATGGCTAAGGCTCCCGGCCTAAAATCCAGCCTTCAACCAACCGGATTATACGCTCGTCCGGCTCGCCTGGCGAACGTTGACCGAGGCACACCTGGAGCATTCCAAATAGCCCGATGACCGCATCAAATGCGTCGTCAGGTTGCGGAAAACCCACGCTGAAGTTCCTTCCAGAGACCGTTTTGAAGCGCGACGTTCTGGGCTCCAGCTCAGCGAACGAACGATGCGTGCCCAGGGCGGCAATACGGGTCAGATGAGGTGGACACGAGAGGGCATAAGGTGTATGGTCTTGCGCAGAAACAGAGTCGGAGTCGGAAACACCGGCCAAGCGTTCACTATCGTTTTGACCATGGAATCGCTGCTTTCGCCAGACAAAAACGGGAGCTGGGACCAAGGGGGTATGGTTCGTTCGATGGGTAGGTTCGCCGAGGGTTTATTGGCCCTGCTCTTATTCATGTTCGTCTGGTGGCGGCTGAACGGCCTTATCCCGGTCGTGCGTTACGTGCAAGCCGTAGTCGTCGTGCTGTTACTCATGCTGGGGTATACGGGCGGTATTATGGTCGAGCGACTTCTCAGGTACAGGGCAGCCCGCAATCAGTCCCGAATTTTCGTGCAGCAGGTAGGTGGGGCATTGCTTAGTCGCGACTTCGATCAAGCGATTGCGATTGCCGGGCGCTACAGCAAGAGCCCTATTGCCAAAGTGGTGGCATCCGGATTGGTGAGTTTCCAAGCGGCCATGCCTTTACTCTGTGACGCGAAAATGATAGAAGCTGCCAAACGGGCTATGAGGCGTTCGGCGACCCTTGTTCATGCAGAATTGAGACGCGGTTTTAACCCTCTCGCTTCCGTAGCATCAACTGCCCCGTTGGTCGGGGCGTTCGGCACCGTCTTTGGCATTATCGATTCGTTCCGTGGCTGTGGCGCGGAGAGGTCCGTGTGCATGGCGGCCACGGCCGGCGCGCTTTCGGAAGCGCTTGTGCCGGCCGCGTTGGGCCTTCTTGTGGCGGTCCCGACGCTGTGGTGTTGCAAATACCTCCGGAGCGAGTTGGAAGCCTCTGACCTTGAGATGGGGAACAAGCCCTTTGAGCTGGTCAGCTATCTGACCATTTATCTCCGACAGCGGAGGCAATTCCCTGCCTACAACCAAGACTCATCCGGGCTGATTGGTACTGGGGTCTGACCCAGGAAGCCTTGAGTGAGGACTGACGATGCCCGACACTGCCTTCTTTTGTCCAGAACTGTTCCATTTCCTACGCCAGCTCAAGCGCCACAACAACCGGGACTGGTTCGCCAGGAACAAGGAGCGCTACGAGAAGTTGGTTCTCGACCCGGCGCTGCTGTTCATTACCAGCTTCGGGCCTCATCTGCACAAGCTCGGCCCGCATTTCGTCGCCGACCCGCGCCCCACACGCGGCTCGCTCTTCCGTATTTATCGCGACACCCGGTTCTCGCCGGACAAGCGCCCCTTCAAGACGCACGTCGGCATACATTTCTCCCACGCCAACGGCAAGGACGCCCACGCGCCCGTGTTCTACCTTCACCTTGAGCCGAACAACTGTTTCGCGGCGGCGGGCGTCTGGCATCCTGACAATATTGCCCCGACGAAAATCCGCATGGCAATTGTCGCCGACCGCGAGCAATGGGCGAAGGTGACCCGGAAGTTGGAGATTGAAGGCGACAGCCTGAAGCGACCGCCGCGAGGGTTCGACCCAAATCACCGGTTCATCGAGGACATCGAGCGGAAGGACTTCGTGGCATCGGTCGGGCTTGCCGAGGCGCAGGTGTGCGGCCCCAGGCTCATGCGGGATTTCGCTGCCGCGTGCCGGACGATGCTGCCGCTGGTCGAGTTCACGACGAGGGCGGTGGGGTTGCAGCCTTAGTCCCGTACACCGGCCGCCAGGAAGCACGGCTCCACCTGACCTAGCCGCCACGTGAATTGCTCAAGGAATAGAGTCGCTCATTGTAGCTCGCGGTCGAGGTTTTCCTGCGGAGTCCTGTTTCTCTCGTTCTTTCTCCCATGTGTGCCACACCGCGTCTTCAATTCGATGGAGTTCATCGTCTTTGATTTCAGCGAATGTCGGCCTTTTCCCACGCGACAGCTTTCCGTGGTTTTGCAGAATGAGTTGAACGAGTAAGGATGCACGGCGGTCAGGCATGTCCACAATTTCAAGCGCCTTTCGCATGGCAGCGTCGAATACAACTAGGAATCCTATTTCCTCTCCAAGGTCTCGCCGAATCGTCTCCTCGATGCAGTGATAGAGATATTCGGCGTGAGGAGTAGCGTCGAAGAAGCGATACAGGCTTGCCGTTTCGTTATGAACGGCCATGCGGCCTTCCGCGTCCAAATCATAGCTGATAAATGGGAGCACTGAAGATGAGTATCGCTCCAGGACCCGGTCGTAGGCTTCCCGTTCTCGGAGCATTGCTGCCGAGACCGGGAAAAGAACTCTTGGCGGAGTGAATCCCAGCTTTGTCAGGATATGGTGTACGAGGAAACGATGAATCCGGCCATTTCCGTCATCAAAGGGATGGAGAAATACAAACCCGAAGGCAGCGGCGGCTGCGGCGACAACTGCGTCAGTCACATCAGCCGTCTCAAGGCGGTGGGTCATCTGCATCCATGCAGCCATCAGACCGGGAATATCTTCGGGCTTCGGGCAAACAAAATGCACGTCCTCCGTGTAGTCGGAAAGCGTTTGAGAAACATAGTTTTGCGTTGTGCGCCAATCGCTCTGTGCGTAGCGAGGGTCTACGATAGCGTTCTGGAGGCGCACGAATGCTTCCTTGCTACCGGCGTCGAACGCTGAAGCATTTTCCAAGGCGGCGACGAAGCGTGCAGTACGGTCCCTGTTCGGTACCTCGCCTTCGATTGCGAAAGAGGATTTCGTTTCTTTTGTGAACAGGTAATGGACGGCCCGAGTAAGGATTGCCGGGTCGCACCCCTCGACGATACTGCGTGCCTCTTTTGCCAGGTCTTTCGCCATAAAACTCTTCAAGGTTTCCGTCCGGCGGACCAATGGACAGTAGAAACGATTTCCCAACAAGTTGTCGTTGACCCTCTGGCGACGGACCTGGACTTTTGCTCCGGTGACGTGCAAATCGGAATCTAGCAGGTCTATATAAGATGCGGGGCCTATCTGTGGGATGTCGAGCGTCTTCCCGGTCAGCAACTCGAACAGGTACCAAGCGCGGCGCGTGAATATGCCGGTCGGTTCAGAGCGAATCCAGTTTTCGAACTCGCTGATGTTGAGCGCGTCGAAGACAGCGGCAAGCGTCGAAAGGTCAATGGGTTCATATCGCATGGCAAATCGGAGATTGCCAGTTACACCGATGGGGAGGTAGCCTTTGGGGTATTGTTCGAGAACCGTGCCATCTGTGACGGTTGTTCTTCTTGCCCCTGAAATGACCTCGGACCGGACTATGGGCAAGGGTACCTTGAGGTTAAACTCCTCTATCAGACCATGAAGGCCTACGGCTTTGGGTGCGTCCTTGGGTGTGAGAATCTTCTCGGCCATGTGAAAATGTTCTCCTATCTATTGTTGTATGCGAAATCATTCTCCAGACCACATTAGACAATAAAATCACACTTTATGCTATGAAATCTTTCTCAAAACTACAATACGGTTCAAAATCGCTCTCGAAAGACAAGGGCCAGAACCCGGCCACCCCCCTCTATACACCGGGTAAGAGCGACGGCTCTGCAGGAATGGCGCAACTTAGCACCATGCATGAGCGGCAATCTCGTTTTCGATGGCAAGATAGAAATCGCTGCCGTGGGCACCGAGGCCGGGGCTCGGGGAGCGGCGCTACCGAGTGGCCTCTAGGAACACTGACGCGCTGTATGGCATCGGACTGCCAATTCCAAGCTGCTCGGTCACGGCCCTGATGCCCTCGTCCCATTCCTGCCGGGTTGCGGGAGAATGCGGGTCGCCCGTGAAGTACACATTGGCCAGGAACGCATCAATTTTCCCAGGCTCCCACAGGAAGCAGAGGCATGCCAGCCTGTAGGCTGATTGGTAGGGGAAACCAAGCCAGTCGGGCTGCGGCCAGTCCAAGACGGCCGTGAACGGGTCCTCCAGGATGTTCTCGGCGACCTTTTCGGAAGCCTCGCCAAGCCTCCGCTGCTGCTCCAGCCGCTGGTCCCGCTTAGCCGCGAAGCCAGGCCATGCAGCCTGGATGTGCTCCGCGCAGCGGCGGTGGGATGCAAGATTTTCCAGATGCTCAGATTCGCCTTCAGCGGGTCCACGGTTGGTCCTCCCGGATGGCTGTGACTCTCGACCGTCTGATATCCCTGAAAGCCCGGACGCGCTACTGCGGCCGCGCAAGCCGGGCCCCGGCTTGCCCCAGGAGGTCAACGGCCACTCGGGAAGCGCTGTGTTGCTCCATGCACGGCAAGCCACGCAATCACCCGTGCGTTGAATTCTGCCGGAGCAGCATCTGGCAATCACATAGGCACACTCGGCAATTTCCACGTGCTGGCCGATATTAAGACTTAGCACGAGGCTGAAAATCCCGCCCACCCTGTCATTCCGAGGGGTCCCGATCTGATCGGGACGACGAGGAATCTCGTAAGTCGTTTGTTGCCAGAGCGAGATTCCTCGCTTCGCTCGGAATGATCCGTCGCCTGCCGGATTCGCAACACTTTTCAGTATCCTACCGGGCGATGAAGCCGAGATGGAAAACCTAACGACCGGGACCGGGGCTGGCCTTCCGCCAGCCCCGATTTCTTTTGCGACGAACACCGTCAACGCGAATCTATTCCAGGATCCCGGCTTTATGCGTTATCCTGACGGGCTGGAGTAGATGCAGCGAGACCGTCAAAGGACTGGAGTCCAAATCATGACCTGCCAACAGCAGATCTCCATCACGACGAAGGGTCACGGTGACATGCACGACCTCACTGAGCAAATTGCCGGGGTCGTGAGTTCCTCGGCGATCAAAACCGGGACCGTCAACGTATTCAATGTTGGGAGCACAGGCGCCCTCGGCACGATTGAATTCGAGCCGGGGCTGGAGCATGACCTGCCCGCCATTCTGGACAAGCTCATCCCGCCCAGCCGCAACTACGGCCACGAGCAGGCATGGCATGATGGCAACGGGCACTCGCATTTGCAGGCCACCCTCCTCGGGCCATCCCTGACGGTTCCGATCGCTGATGGCAAGCTCGTGCTGGGCACCTGGCAGCAAATCTTCCATCTCGAATGCGATGTGCACGGGCGGCAGCGTACGGTCGTTGTGACAGTGGTCGGTGATTGAAATCTGGAAACCGCCCGAAGCCACGATCGCTTGGCGCCTTGGTGTCTTCCCGGTGAGAGCTTTTGAAGGAATTACAGCGATTGATCCATTGCTCCATCGAATCATTGGTTCATTAACAGACGAGGCCCCCAACCTCTCTTGAATAACCCGACCAATGGACGGGCCGATGGTTTCCTAAACCGTGGGTCGGGGGTTCGAATCCCTCCAGGCCTACCATTATTTTCAGTCACTTAGAGCGCCTCCCCTTTGCCATTATTGCCTCCGGTTCCACTTCCGGTTCCATTTCAACAGTCGAACCCAGCCTGTCGATCCACTTAATATTTCCACCCGGAACAAGGTGCCCGTAGATATCGACAGTCGCTTGAATCGAACTGTGGCCCATTTGTTCCTTGACGTAAGCAAGGCTCGCCCCATCCTGAAGCAACATCGAAGCAAAGGAATGACGGCAGCAATGCCACGTAACGCGCCTCATCCCTGCTGCCTTAAGACAAGGCAGGAAATCCCGATGATAGACGTTTCGAGAATCGAGCGGGCCTCCCGTTTCCGATGGAAACACCAATCCAGAAACCTCCTCCTCTCCGCGTTGCATCGCCTCCAACATACGTCGATCACGTAATTCGATTAAGACCTGCCGCAACTCCCTATTCAGATCGACCCGCCGCTCTTTCCTGTTTTTCGGACTTTTAAACTGGCCGTGCGTGAAGTTATAGCGCACCAGAATGTAGCGGCTCGTATCCTCTTCGCTCTCGCCGAATTGTATATCTCCCCATTCCATGGCTAATAGCTCCCCCAATCTGCAACCTGTGCGCAGGGCGGTCGGGAAGAGCGGGTAACGATTTGGACGGAGGGCTTTTGAGGCTTGAAGAAAGGCTTCCGCCTCCTCCCGCGTAAGGAATTCCGCTCTGCGACCCTCTTCGTGGCGACGATTGAAGCGCCCCAGCTTCACGGCCGGATTGTTGGATATCAAGTCCCCCCCGACGGCGTGAGAGAGAATCGACCTCAGAACCGCAGCAATATTTCTAATCGTGTTCCGCGCTTGCTGTCCTTGGCTTACCAATTCATCCAGATAGGCCTTGATCGACTTTCGCGTAAGGCTCTCCAGTGCAACCTTCCCGAAACGTGGAAGAAGATGGACTTCCAGGATGCCTTCGTAGCTTTCAACTGTTGACGGTTTCAAGTTAGGCCGGACATGCGACTCCAACCAGCGCTTTGCATACGCTGCAAATGTGACTGGCTTGCCTTCCGGGACTTTCTCCAGACCCAATTCCAGGCGCGCGAGTTCAGCCTTGGCACCGGAGTAGGATTGCCGTCTGGATTTTCGCTTTCTCCTTTTCCCCGCTGCGTCCTTCCATGTAATCCACCACTGGTTATGGCGGTCACGACGCCTCCAAATCCTGTCTCGACCTCGCATAGTCGTTTCCTCCCAACCTGATAGAACCCTTTCCATCAGGGTCCCCTCGCCAAATGCCTTTGCCTCCTGTAGAATCGGCTCGACATTTCACCTTCTATTATATAGTATTATCTAGTCTGTTACAAGGCATAAATTACGAAGGACCTAAGTAGTGGACTACAAGGGCGTTTTAAGGGGTCGTTTTTCGCGTTGTAAGGGGGTTTCTGGCGGTTTTCGGGGGTCGGGACGGGGAAAAAGGGCTTACCGGGGATGTCGGGGGCTTATTTTGGCGATAAACGGGACTTTGGCTTTTCCAGTTGAAGTGGAGCCCAAAAGCCGATTCGCCTCTCTATAGGCAGCGGGCGGCCTTCCCAAACTCCCAAGGAAGCAAACCAGCGGATGCCAAACCGGGCGGGTTTGAAAAATGCCTCTATACCTCTAATCTCTATTCTTGCAGTATGTAGAGCATACTGAAAAGACTATATAGAGCATAGTCTTTTCATCTTATAGAGGCATGCCTGCTTTTGAAAACAAACTGTGGACGATACAAAGTGATTTCCTTCCGCAGGAATCTTGAAGAGCTTTTCTTATCATCCCGCTCGGCAGAGTCAATTTAAGGTTTGGAACACCCCGCATCCCCCGTGGCAGCTCAGAGCGAAGGGATTCTATCTGGTAGGGAACTGCGGCACTGGAGCGCCCGGCAGTTTCATTCCACTCCTCCGTGGTCTGCCACGCCCCGGTGCCGCAGCCCCCAAAACCACGGAGGGAAAAATGCGCGACCAGGAACTGAGTCTCAGGCTACTTCCTAATCGAGGCTCGCTGATTGTTCGCCGACCTGTTGAAGGCGGCTGGGGCAAGAAGGAACGCTGGAGGATTAGCGACAAGAGCAACCTGCCACGGGCGCTGTATTTCGTTATCCTCAATTTCGTTCGGCAGAGGGTGAAGAGGTGCGCGACCAAGCAAGATTTTGTTTCCTTGAAGAGGTGTGTGCTCCGCGCGCTGTGTGAAGCGGCAGAGGTCTGCGGCTGTGAACCGCAGATTGGCAAAGAAGGGGCTGACGTTGTTTGGTACTCGGAAGATATCCCGCTGATCGGCTTTCACGTCGCTAAGGCCGTATGCAAACAGCGGAAGGTCAGGGAGCTACTGGCAGGCAACACGGTTTTCCGCTGGACAATCGCAGTAACTGAGAGTGGTTGGTTCGACATCCGGCCTCGCGACACGAATCCGAAGTACTGGTTTGAAAACCCGTCTGCTGACGGACACTGGGTCACACCATCTCGCGGCATTTAGGGGGCATGGAGGGCATCTCTGTGTCACTGGTCGATACTTCCAATTGATGACCTGTGAACAAGGTAGCGCCACGAACGTGCTAAGTTTTGCCCGCCTATAGGCCGTCCGGCGGTGCTCAAGGAAACCGGGTCTTCGGATGCATTTTCGAGGGCGATGTCCATTTTTCACGTGGCCGTTTCCCTGAACCCTGACTGCCCGCCTGGAAACCCCTTCACCGGGCACAGGCGCTTTTGTGGTGTACTGGGGTTTTTCTGTGTGTAAACACGCCTGCTAAGAGGCTAAGGGATCTGTTTTGATCCCGCCCGAAAACGGTATCCCCCTGTCACCGTTGCTGACGGGGATCACCGTAGCCGAAGCAGACGCCGGGTCGTCAAACCTTCGACAGTATGCATCACACAGCGCTTCTAGCACGCGCTTGTATTCCCACTTATGGCCTGCTAGCATTTGAATTGTTCTTTCCAATCCATTGTGTCTTACAAGGGAGATAAACATGAGTTCCTCAGACGAAAGCGAAGGATTGAAACTTCTCCTGAAATGGAAGAGGACTGTCGAACTCATCCAACTCCATCTTGCCCTAGCCGACCGTGGTGTGACGTTTACAATGAACGGCAGCATTGCTCCGTCAGGCATTGGTTGCTTGCACTTAATTGGACCTGGGCATCCTGGAGCCATTGGAGCCGATTGTGAAGCGATCATAGATTTTGAAGAGGAGTCACTGAAAGCTTCATCAGAGAACACTCTGGAGATTCGATTGAAAAATGGAGACACCATTTTTCTAAGCGAGTCCAGGAAGCCCATGCCAGAGTGATTAGGGAATTCCATTGTCAATATCTCTTTTCCGCCGGCGTGGACACCTCTAAACGAATTTACCTTCGGAGTTGAAAATCGGGCCATCTTGTATATACTCACAGCATCAAAACCCAACGCGAACCTTCCCTATACCCAATAGTCGGAAGGTGGATGAAGCAGCACTTCCGTTGCTTCAGGACGGCAATTAACAAAGGGCTAGGGCCTCGAAACTGCGATTACTGGGCGCCACATGCAGGCTCGAAACGCGGGCGGAGCACACGAGGACTTTCACGGCGATAGCTGAGCAATCCTGAAAAGTTCTTGTCTCTCGTTCTCCAGGAGGGCGAGCTTACTCCATATAGTATTATTTCATCTGATAAAGGACACAAAACGTGAAATGCCAAGATAGGCCCTAGGAGGGCGCGTAAAACCCCCGAATTCGGCCCTAGGATGGCAAAATAAGGGCCTCCAAGGCCCTGGATGGCCTAAAGTAGCCTCTTTCTTGCGAAAATGGCGTTTTTAACGGGTTCCGTGAAGGGGCCTTCCTGGACATGGCCGTTGCGGGGCCGGAAACGGCATTGCTCAGCGTTTTGATGATTTAGAGCCTCTAAATTCGGGCAATTGCGCTTCTTTGGGCGAGTTTGGGGTGAACCTAGTCAGATAAGTAGCCTACTCATCAAGGCAATGATGTAGCTTAGGTATAGGCTACTGATACGTCACGCCCAGTTCACAAGCGTGACGAGGGATACGCCATTTTTCCGCCAACCCGCCCGCTAAAGCCCCGAGTCTCCCCTTGAATAAATCAGATCGCGGTTTTGTGGTGCCCCAAGTCTTTGTGCATAAAGGCGGGCACTAAGCAGCTAAGGAGGGTTCCCTTTGATTCCCCTGAAAACGGTATGCCCTCTCCCGGCACTGTCTCCGTTGACACTTTTGTTTGTTGGGCGAAGGCGGGTGAACCGGTAGTCAAGGAAATACGAGTCGGGTCCGTCCGCGCCCGCCGCGATTGACGACACGACATAGGAGCATATCAGACCTCAACACTGGGAGAGGTTCTACTCGTATATCCAGCCGCAAGCCTCCGCAACTTTAGGCAGATGAACACGGAGTCCTTGGACAACGAATGTTGCAATTTGTGGATTGCCGTTGAACGGCGTGAACTCGAAAGTCATCGTGTTGGCACCCGCAAGTTTTTCGGCAAATTCGATAACAGCTCGATTGTCCCATGACTTGGTTTGCTCGTCCCAAACCATGTCCTCGGCAAAAAGCGCTTTATTATCCGTGGATTCATACCAGCCAAGTGTCATTGGAGGATTACTGTCCAGCCTAACCCGGACGGTGTGAGAGCTTTTTGGGCCTCCCTCAAAATCCGTCTCGATATCAGCGGCCATGCCGGTCACCACATAAACATCGGTCTTCTTCTCCTTGCAGCGCACAATCAGGGAGGGCCTCACCGGTCCGAGAGGCCCCTCGATCTGGTCTTGCGCATCCAGCTTTAGGACTACTTCCTTTGAGTCGTCCATTGGAGATCGGCCTTCTGTGACACGCCACTTGTCGGCAGGAGACGCTGGAGGAGGAGGTGTGGGGGCAATCCGGTCAATATTGGAATAAATCGCTACCAAAATACTGAGACCAACGAAGGCCAACACAGAATAAAGCATGACCTTTTTGAATGACGCAGGTCGCTTGGCTGGGCGTATCTGGGCGAGGGATATTTCGTTTACTCCGCAATGGCTGCAATACTGGGAATCCGCAGGAAGCTGCCTGCCGCATTTCACGCAGAACGCACTCGGCCCGCTTTGGGGCTGCTTCTCGGGAGCGTTTCGGGCTACCCTCCGCCGCTCGTCCGCCGTTCGTCGAAGCGCCTGAATTCGGGGCACAAGGGAATCGTCATGTGTGACCTTAAATTGCTGCGTGAGCGCACGCGCCTCTTCGAGTAGGTCCTCGGGGGTCCGGCTTTCCCACTTACCCTGGATTTCTTTCCGCACGCGCTCCTGCTCCTGAAGCTCAGAGGTTGGGTTTGCTTGGGGGAGGGTGTCGGCAGCAGCAGTCAAGGCAGTGGCAGCCGCGCGAAGCGTCTGAATGCGCGGAACCAGGCTTTCATCCTTTGTGACTTTGTAACGCTCTTCCAGCGCCGCAGCCCGTGCAAGGCATTCCGCCCGCTCGGCCTCCCGCTGGCTTATGAAACGTTCTCTTTCGAGAGCGCTCGCTTGCAGCTTTGGCTGTGAATCCGGTGAATTGTTCTGCAATTGCCCACGGGTTTGCCCTCTTTTAACCAAATACAGTGGGAAGCCGATAATCCAGATAAAGAGGGAACCCAAAAACCACACATATGGCCGGTTCCCGGAGATTCGACCGTCGGCAGTATTCTTGGCCTTGGAGCGAGCATCTATCCACACCCAAATACTCGTGCCAATAACAATCAGAAAGACCAAAGCGCCCAGGTCACCCAATGCTATGACCTCCTTCGAGCCTGCCGCTGACGGTGATGGCTTCGCCCGACCCAACGGTTGCTGGGTCGCCCCTCCAGTCCTCCCCTCGGAGTCCGCTCAAACGCTGGGCGTCGGTCGGTCGGAGGTACCGCCAGGCGTGCGTTCTACTTACTTCCAGAACGCGAGCACACTATCAGTAAGCGCGTTCAGAGTATCTATTTTCGTCCTTGAATTCTCGAAATCTTCCACAAGTACTGCCGGTCGGCCTCCAAAATCAAATTTGAGAATTTCATCCGATAGGTCCTGCTCAATCTGCTCCTTTTGATAAACAATCTTCACCGCCCTGATTAAAGTCTTGACTCGGTCTTCATTTCCGAGGTCTCCGCTTACCAGAAGCATGTGGAAATGAGAAGCATAGGTTTGATGGAGTCGAAGGTATTCACCAATCTTCTGTTCGTCGCTCATTGCACGGCTAAACTCACCCGCTTTGAGTTCGGCCAACTGTTCCGTCCGGGCCTCCTGGAGCAAGCTCCAGAAATGGTCCAAACTCTTAGCGTCCTCGACCGCCTCCTTCTTCCGTGTCGGGTCCGCCTCGGAGGGGTTCGGGGAAACCGACAAGTCAGGAAGTCCTGGTTGGTGTGCCGTCGGCATGTCAGCCTTCGTCTGCACGGGTTTCGAGCCTTGCAAACTTCGGAGCCTTTGAGCCATTTCTTCTTCGGAAACCCCAGGAACCGCAGACGCGGACGTTTGCTGTAGCCCCTTAATTTCATCAGGCGAAGCCACGTCCAAGGCGACATCCATAAAGTCGCAGGGCGGGGAAACATCGAACGAGAACGAAGGCTTCCCTAAGTCTTCTTCCGGCCCGCCTCGGCCGGAAGGACCGACGCTGCCAGATCTGGTCTGGCTCCATGTGCCGCACCTTGCTGTGAGAGTGTACTCGTGCTTGATTGGGCTCCTATTGCGAACGTAAATGTCCAGACGGTTGACGAGAAAGCCGGGACTAGTCGCAAGCCCTGGCAGCAGTGCTCCAACTGTGAGGTGTCCGTTCTCCACCTGTACTTTTTTCACAAGGTGCTCGACGACACGTTGCGCCGCGCTTTTCATTTCCTCTACACAGTTCTTCCATGCCCGGTTTCGCCGCGCCGCATCCGCTATGGACTCTCCCGGAACAGGGTTGCTGAAGGAGGAGTCGCATGTTTGAAGGGCAGGCTCGGATGCTTTCGATACCGGCTTTGCATCTTGGGTTTGAGCGAGCAGCACCGGACACGCGAGTCCCACCAGTAAGGAAAATCCAGAGATCAGTAAGTTTCCTGTAGCTTTCTTTTTTGCGGCCATCGTGACCTCCCTTACCCCTGTCACTGTTGCCGGCGGGGATCGCCGTGGGTTTCGAGCCCGTCGAGGAAGGCCGTTACGACCTTGGGGTCGAACTGCGTGCCGGAGCAGCGGCGCATTTCGGCAATGGCATCCTCTAAGCTGCGCCCCTTATTATAGACATAGGTGGAACGCATAGCATCGAACGCCTCTGCCACAGCGACGATTCGCGCTCCCAGCGGAATCTTGTCCCCAGCCAGCCCCTCTGGATAACCCTTGCCGTCGTATCGCTCGTGGTGGTAACGCACGATGCGCTCGATAGCTATCACTTTCAAAGGCTTCAGGAGATTCGCGCCCCAGGCCGCGTGGGTCTTCATGATCTCGAACTCTTCCGCCGTCAACAGCGTGGGCTTGTTGAGCACGTACTCAGGCACATGGATCTTGCCGATATCGTGAACGATGCCCCCCAGACGGATTTCTTCGATTTCTGTCTGGGATAATCCCACCTGTATGGCGATCCGTTCTGCCAGCTTGGAAACCGCTTTGGAATGGCCCGCCGTATAAGGGTCTTTGGCTTCAATCGCGAAAGCGAGGGCGTTGATCGTATCCCAAAGCGGCTTCATCTGCTCGAACTTGTGCCGTAGTTGACCAAGTTCCGCATCCCCTGCCATCGGTTCCTCCCTCTGCCGTGATGCGCACTGACAACGCGAGTCTACCCATCTTCTGCTAGGAATAGCCTCGATTCTATTCCTGAAGATACGCGTATTCAACGGTACTAAGGTAAGCCCTCGAAATTGTCGTTACCGGCCCATTCATGCAGGCTCACAACGCGGGCGCTGCCCTGCCTTGCAAGCCATCACGCCTCACCCGCGATTGCTTCACCCAGGCCCCTCATGACGAGAATCTGAGCCACAGGGCCGAGATACTTTCCTTGAGGGTACAGCGTAGGCCCACAGCGTTCCTCTTCCGTTTTCCCCTCAGAAACTCGGGGCCTTACGCGGGCCTTAGAATTGGTGTCAGGAACGAGGTATGTATAGCACGATTTTACCGCCCCCCTTGTAGATGCAACGATTTACGGCATCCTTGGCGGGTCCCGTAAACGCGTTATCCGCCCTTTCACGGCGTTAATGGGAGTTCAAATCCCGCCGGATTGCTGAATTTTCTGGCAAACGTGGTTCCACTTGTGGTTCCATTAGAATTGCACCGGAAGTGGGGCACGTGTAGCGGGAATTTCGCGGTATCCAGTGAATTCAAGGGAATCCGCGTTATTTTGCTTGACGTGTCTACGTGAATTCGGATTCCTAAGCCGTGGGTCGGGGGTTCGAATCCCTTCAGACCTACCGTTCTTTCAATAACCTACAGACAGTCCTTGATTCGACGTCACAGATGGCGTCACAGCTATTCGAGAGGACAGAGTCTGAGGCCCCGCCTTCTGCTTCTCCAGTTCATGCTTTGCCGCCTGGGGGATCGGCAGAACGTTGATATCGGAAATCTGGGTTGAAGCCCCTTATGCTTTTTTTCCGCGAGCACAATTCTTCGAGGAACGGGGCGGATAATCATTTGCCCAGCCCGAGGCCTGGAAGGAATTCGAATGGGCGCCTACCTCTCGTGCGGGGTTAGGTTCTGGAGAATGGCCTCCAAGGCCATCAAATCATAGTGATTCTGGCGGAGCATTACATGCGCCTGGAGACGGCCACTCGCATGCGGGGAAAAGACCCGAACGTCGACAAACGCGCGAAGGCACGGGCCCTCAAGTTCATGATTCATTTCGTCGGCGGCTTGCGTCGCCTAGGATTGGAAAGGCGGAAATTATGAACCTCCAAGACACCAAGGCAGCGATTGATCCATTGCTCCATTGAATCATTGACCCATTGACTCATTGAAGGACCAAGCCATCAGCGGTTCTTCAATGGTTCAATGACCCGATGACTCAATGACCCAATGATCCAATGATTCATTGACCCGATGAGTCAATGATTCAATCCAATCACGCCTGGGCTACACCTGTGAATATATTTCTCTTGACAAACCCTCCCCCTGTGATAGCCTATCTTTGTGAGAACCTCAGTCCCCGAGGAAGTCCTTTCCTCGGTAATCCGACAACCCGCACAGGAGGAAGTATGTCCCTACGAAAATCACCACGACTTTCACCCGAGCTGCTCGCCGCGAAACGCAGCAACGCCCGGCGCTCCACCGGACCCCGCACCCCGGCCGGAAAGCAGAACTCGAAATTGAATGCCTTGAAACAAGGCCACTACGCCGCGCCCGAAAACCACCACCAAGTCATGCTGGCCCTGGGCGAAGACCCGCAAGAATTCGAAAACTCGAAGCAGGAACTCCTGACCACCTTCGGCCCCGGAGATGCGCTCTGGGAGAAGCAGGTGGACGACCTGGCCAAGCTCTACTGGCGGCGCGAAAGGCTGGAGCGCGCGCAAGCGGGCCTGAAGCGCCGCGCCTTGCAGGGGATCGACGACTGGCAACACCACCGCCGGCAGGAGATGGCCCGCGTCACCTTCCCCGCCTCCCAGCACGGGATGTTTGATGTCGACCTGTCGGAGTCTACAGACCGAGGCGTGACGCTGAGAAAAATGCTTTCTTATCTTGAACTCCTACAGGAGGAGGTGAAGCAGCGCACCTTCCGGCAACGCCAGTACGCGGTACTGGAACCTCTTTACCGAGGTATGATGGGGTGGCGACAGGGGCTGATGTTCAATCTGCTGCACCGTTTCAGCGACCCTCTGTACGTCGCCGTGCGACAAGAGGAGGACGAGGAATATCGGCAGTTCCTGTGCAAACAAAACCCCGCCTGCGAGCCGCCGGGGGAGCCGGAATACCAGGAACTTCTGCGTCTGCTGGAGGAGGAAATCGCCAGCGTGCGGGAAGAATTGGCATATGCGGAAAAGGCAAATGAGGAGAGAGCGGCGATAGAGCGGGAGGCCTGCCTAGCGGCGGAGGGGGAGACGTGGAGCATGCTGCTGCGCCAGGAAGCTGCGCTGGACCGCTCCATTGACCGCAAAGTGAGGATATTGCTGGGGCTGCGGAAGGAATACACCGACCATCCGAACGCTCCTCATGGTGAGGGCGATGGCGGGAGGATGGAGAACACGGAAGGGGTTCCCGGCAGCGACATTATGTCATATGCCTCGCAGGGTGTTGAAGCGGGTGAAAATTCAAAAATGAAGGGAACGAAGCTTGAATGTTATTGAAAACAAAGGACCGGCTTCCAGCAGCCCGGAACGAAACGGGAATTCGGATACGCCCTGTGGCGGGCGCCAACTGGGAGAGCACGGAGGCTATCTGTCATCCCAGGTCAACCCCGCTTGACACTGGGCGACCGCGTTGCGTCAGCGCCAAGATCGCTGCGAAGGCGTCGGTAGTAAGACGCCCGATCTGCTGCCAATCGAATCTGTCGAGCGGGGCCTGAGTCGCTCGCGGTGTCTCTAAGGCCCATGCTAGCGCTTCTTGGATCTCCGCCGCTGCGATCTCACCGTTGTACGTCCGGACCCAATCATGGCCAACGTCGGCCGCCAGTTCCGTGAGGGCCCCGCAGGCCGGGACCAGAACGGGCCTGTCGAAAGAAAGCGCAAGCAGGGCGCTTCCAGAGTTCAGCACCTCGCTAAATGGTAGAATCACCAGATCCGCCGCGCTAAGGAACACGTGCACTCTTTCGCTCGGAACGTGAGCCAAGTGGAGTCTTATTCGTGCATCCGAGGCTGTCTCGCTTCTTATCAGTCGAGCCAGCTCAGCAGATGAAGGTTCACCTGCTATAAAAAGCAACGTATTCCGGTCGGGGAAGCTCTTGAAGGCCCGAACGAGTTGAGGCACATTCTTATATGGTCGGATGCTCCCAAAGAACAGTAGCACCCGCGAGCTGCTTATTCCAAGGAGCGACCGAGCTTGCTGGCGGCTACACCCGGCAGAATACTCCCCTCGGTAGTGACCATGCGGGACTACGAACCCAGGGAGAGTTCTCAAAGCGGGAAACCGTTCCCGAGCGGCTAGCCCGTATTTCTCACCAGCTTTTTGGGATCGGCTTCGAGGGCGCTGAGAGCGGCGACTGCGGCCTGACTTTGAGCCGGTAGCGTCGAAAAAGCACCTGTGGATAACCGCTGGAGAC
>Ga0326728_10001343_pt1 | contig 87544 bp, 75 predicted proteins | sample MB3enrmetagenome_FD_207602 | JGI IMG/M metagenome (GOLD analysis project Ga0326728, IMG submission 207602) | Lab enriched peat soil microbial communities from McLean, Ithaca, NY, United States - MB31MN | ecosystem: Environmental > Terrestrial > Soil > Wetlands > Peat | place: USA: New York...
GGCATGCCTTCAGCCAGCGTGCCATTGAATACGGCTTGCCCACTCCAAAGGGCCTGCTGATCCTCGGAATTGCTGGTACTGGAAAATCGTTAACCGCCAAAGCCACAGCCAAGGTATTCGGTGTGCCATTATTAAAGTTGGATGCAGGCCGGATCTTCGCTGGTCTGGTTGGTCAGTCCGAATCCAACCTGCGGGCGGTGATTCAAACTGCGGAAGCCATTGCACCCTGTTGTCTTTGGATCGATGAAGTGGAGAAAGGATTCAGCGGCACCAAGAGCTCGAATGCAACAGACGGGGGGACTTCAGCTCGTGTATTCGGTTCGTTTTTATCGTGGTTACAAGAAAAATCATCTCCGGTATTCGTCGTTGCCACAGCTAATGACGTATCCCAACTGCCACCTGAACTTCTTCGCAAAGGACGATGGGATGAGCCGTTTTGTGGACCTGCCCAATCAAGCTGAACGTGAAGCCATCTGGGAAATTCAGATTGGGAAACATGGTCGGGCTCCTGCGGACTTCGACCTCGTTCAACTGGCCAAAGCGACAGAAGGCTTGACGGGTAGCGAAATTGAAAACGTGTTCATTGATGCGTTGTTCTTGGCTTTCGATTCAGGGAAGGAGCCGACTGACCTGGATATTGCCCGGGTGCTGACGGAATTCGTACCGCTTTCCAAGTTGATGGCGGAGCAGATTGGGAGTTTGAGAAATTGGGCGAAGGGGAGGGCCAGATTGGCAACATCTCCTGGGGTTGAGAGGGGGTTGTTCGAGGGCAGAAATCCCAGACCGCGTCGTTCCAGGCCACTGAGATCGGCAAGCGCGCGAGATTCTGATGAAGGCGAGTAACAGGCAAGATGATTGGTTGAAAGTGTTCCATTAGAAGCGTTGCTCTTGTATCCCGTTTTATATCCGGCAGGCACGAAAATGAGGCCAAAAGGATCCTTTTGAGTCTTTTCGCCCCAAAAGTGATGTCCTCGTAAGTCCCCGTGATTACACTTGGTTACGCGTAAGTCCTTGATTATCAGGGAGAACCTGAATCTAGCGCGTCTGCCAATTCCGCCACGCGGGCAACTAAAAAAACCAATACCTCTTGCGGTTGAGTCACTTTCGCTCTTTCCGCTCCACCCCGCCATTGTACCCCGTAGATTCTAACTGTACAATCTGCCCAGGATAGACAACCGGGTTCCCGGAAACGCGAGGAACACTTGTCAGAGAATGGCAAGTGGCGCTCGTATCCGAAAGTGCCGCATCTGCTGGAATACGTTATCAGCGGAAACTACCTTGGCAAAGTCAAAATTAACGGCAAGGCGATGCCGCGATGCGGCGGAGTTTGCAGACAACGGTTTGGACAACGCGGCAATTGCGGCTGAATGATCTTTCGAAGGCGCATCGAGAAAATGGGGACGAGGTTGCCCCGCCAGAATTCAATGAGGCGGTGGTGGTGATCGGCCACGTCCACCCGTGACGCCGGGACTGGTTGGCTGAGTTGGGCGAGTTTCAGCGCACCCGTTGCCCAGGATCCCGCAACCGCACAACAGGCCAACATTCCTGGGGACCAACCTTCCAACCAACCAGGGAAGCGATGTGCCTCAGGCGAAAGTCCCCAGCGAATTCAGTCTTCCAATTCTAATCCTCAGCGCTTAACCTCATGCATGACCGCGCGGGCGCCAATTTCGGAACCGATGAACGGGCTGTCAATTGACCCGGCCAGGATGTTGCGTCCGCGCCGGCGAATCGAGGGACTTTCCGCCCTGCTACTCCCTTTCCGGCCGAATGGGGATGTGGATTGGGCTGGCTTTGCTGTACACGTGCGCCGGACGGTAGCCGCGGGGCTTGGCCCCGCCGTCAACATGGACACGGGCTACGGCAACCTCATTGATGACACCACCAAACGGCGCGCGCTTGAACTGACGCAATCCGAATCGGGCGGTGGCCGCTTCGTCGCTGGCGCGTTTGTGCTCGACCAACCGGAGGCCAAGTTCGACTCCGACGCCTATGCGAGGCAGATCGCCATGGTCCAGGAATTCGGGGGCATACCGGTGATATTCCAAAGCTATGGCCTTACACAACAACCCGACGAGGCCATCGTGGCGGCTTACGAGGCGCTTGCGCGCTACACAACCAGGTTCATTGGCTTTGAACTGGGTCCCGTGTTCGCGCCGTTTGGGAAGATTTACTCCCTCGATGTCTTCCGCGGGCTGATGGGAATCAAGCAATGCATCGGCGCGAAGCACTCGTCGCTGCGCCGGGACCTCGAATGGGAACGTTTGCTGCTACGCGACGTTGCGCGAACGGACTTCAAGGTTTACAGCGGTAACGACCTGGCCATTGACATGGTCATGTATGGAAGCGACTACTTGCTCGGCTTAAGCACGTTTGCTCCCGACGTGTTCGCGATGCGCGACGCGGCGTGGGCCGCGGGCAGCCCGGCATTCTACGAGCTCAACGACCTGCTGCAGTACCTTGGCTGGTTTGCTTTCCGACCGCCGGTGCCTGCCTACAAGCACAGCGCGGCCATGTTCCTTAAACTACGGGGTTGGATCGGCTGTGACGCCACTCATCCCAAATCGCCTAAGCGTCCCAATTCCGACCTGGAGATCCTGGCGAACATCGTTAGCCGATTGCCAAGCCAAATCAAATGAACCACACACGCGCGCGCCGATCGGTGTTTCTCCCTAAGGCCTCGGCACCAGCGTAGGGGTTATGCCTGAGCCCTTTAAACTGACCCGAGTTCCGTCGCTGCGGACGGTTGGGGACTTCCGGCGACACTGTGCCAGGCTCGGCCTCGAGTTGCCGTGCGAGGATGCGATTGAAGTCGGGCCCGGTTCGCCGCTGGCGCAGCGCCTGGCCACCGTGACAATTAATGGAAAGTCTATCGGCAATCGCGTGGCCGTCCACCCGATGGAAGGTTGGGACGGCACGACGACTGGCGGCGTGACCGACGAAATGCGCCGGCGCTGGCGGCGGTTTGGGGAGAGCGGAGCCAAGCTCATTTGCGGCGGGGAGGCAATGGCCGTGCAGCCGGACGGTCGGGCGAATCCGAATCAACTCATCATTATTGAGCAGAACAAGGCCGGCCTGGCTGAGTTGGTAGGAATCGTAAAGAAGGCGCACCAGGAGCGCTACGGCTCGACCGCGGATCTGCTCATCGGCTTTCAACTCACGCATTCGGGGCGATTCTGCCGGCCAAACGACAAGAGCCGCATTGAGCCTCGCGTAGGGTTCCGGCATCCAATTCTCGACGCTAAGTTCAACGTAACGAGCGACCAACAGGTGCTCACCGACGACGAAATCGAACGGCTGATTGAGAGTTACATCCGCGCGGCGAAGGTCGCCTGGGATGCGGGCGCGGACTTCGTGGACATCAAGCATTGCCACGGTTACCTCCTGCACGAATTCCTCGGCGCGCACACTCGACCAGGCAAGTTCGGAGGGAGTTTCGAGAACCGGACGCGAATCCTGCGCGACATTATCACAGGGATCCGCGCCAGCGGAAACCCGATCGAATTCGCCGTGCGGTTGAGTGCGTTCGACATGGTGCCGCACCGTCCCGACCCGAACCTGTCCGCTCCGGGGAGGCTCGGGCCGGGCGTCCCGGAGGCGCACGCGCATTGTTTGCCGTATCGCTATGGCTTCGGCGTAAATCAAAAGGATCCGACCCGCATTGACCTGACGGAGACGTTTCAATTCGTGGAACTGTGCGGTCAGCTTGGCGTGCAGATTCTCAATTGCAGCGCCGGGTCACCGTATTACACGCCGCACCTGCAACGCCCGGCTGCGTACCCGCCCTCCGATAGTTATCAGCCCGCTTATGATCCGCTCGTGGACGTGGAGCGGCAGATACAGGTCGCGCGCCAGTTGCGCGCCCGAGCCACAGGGAACCTGATCATTGTCGCTTCGGGCCTGAGCTACCTGCAGGAATATCTGCCGCAGGTTTCGCAATTCCTTCTGCGCCACGGGTGGGTGGACATGGTGGGCATCGGTCGTGCGGTGCTGAGTTACCCGACGATGCTCGCCGACGCTGTGCAGAAAGGTGTGCTGAACACCCGGCTGATTTGCCGCACCTTCAGCGATTGCACTACCGCGCCGCGCAATGGCCTGATCAGCGGCTGCTATCCGCTGGACAATTTCTATATGACCAAACCCGAGTACCTTCGGCTAAAAGAAATCAAAAGGCGAATCACGTGCTGAACGTGCCAACGACGAGCCATACGGTGATCAGGTGCAAGAATCTTGTCCGGTTCGGGAACTCTCTGTTTCCGTCAGTTCAGCGTAGGCACCTCTCCCAAAGTGAATATACTAATCAAAAGGCCAGCCGCACGCTGATCTCCTTCGATCCCCGGAAAGCGCCGGCCACAGCTCATGACCCCTCTGCCAATTCCCTGAAATACCCGACATAAAACCAGTTCAGCGCCGTCGTTCCACCGGCAAACAGGATGAAGGCGAAGAAAATCCCTCCCTGTTGTCGGGGCACCAGCACCGCCACAACCAGGTACAAGCAGGAAAACGCGGCATAGAATATGGCAAACGACCTCTTCAACCCCGCAAACCCCGGCTCCATGAACAAGCAGGGGGCCAATAACATTGTTCCCCAATAGGTGAACATCCCTGGCTGTGTAATGATTTGAAAGGGCTCAAGCACCGGCGCATTGCCTAGCAAAAACCATTCGACCATGAGACCGAGAAAGCCAAAGAGGAGGTAATAGATCAGCCGCGACGTGAACTTGCTGAAAATTGCGCTGAGGCCCTTTTCAACCAGGTATCCCGCCACCAAAAGGACCGAGTAGCTGACCATGGTGCTGCCAAAGGCGCGGACATTCTGCCTGGCCAGAACCTGATTTAGGATTTCACCCGGGGCAGCAACAAGAAGCCCAAGCAAAACAGAGATCAGCAGCCGCTTCATTTATCAGTCTTCGACAAACGATGAAACCACAAAGCCAGCCCTCCACCGTGGGTGCAGGATTCTTCGGCTGACGCACAGTTAAACCCGGGCCTACTCCGATTCGGTGCCAATTGCCTGAACCGTTTCTTCAAGCGATACTTGGCCACCGCACACCCGCTTGAGTGCACTCTGCCAGATCGTCTCCATGCCAGAAGCAATGGCTTGATCGTAAAGCTCCTGGGCCGGAATGCCGGAGCATACCGCGGTGCGCAATTCGCTATCCATAACCAACAACTCCGCCGCAGTGATGCGTCCGTTGAAGCCCGTCTCGCCACACGCGGCACAGCCGGTTCCGCGTTGAAAGACGACTTCCTGAGCGAACTGCGCGGGCACGTGGCGAAGATATTGCTCGTCCGGAGTGTAAGGCGCCGCACATTCCGCGCAATTCAATCGCATCAACCGCTGATTCAGGACCGCCAGCACCTCGCTGGCGGCGTGGACGGGCTCAATCCCCAGCGCCTGCAGGCGCGGGAACACCCCGGTGACTTGCTTGGAGTGAACGGTGGTCAGAATTAGGTGGCCTGTCAAACTGGCGTTAATGGCCATCGTGGCGGTTTCGCTGTCGCGGCTTTCTCCTACCATGATCACCTGGGGATCCTGCCGCATCATGGCCCGCAAGGCCTCGGGAAAGCCGAGATTGTCCTCGGCATTGACTTTTGACTGGCTTAGGCCCTCGACGGGAAACTCGACAGGGTCTTCGACCGTAGCTTGGTTTCGTTCCCCGCGCGAGAGCCGATGCACCTCCAGCAGGGAGGAGTAGAGGGTGGTCGTGTTTCCTGAATTGGCGGGGCCGGTCACCACCAGCATTCCTTGAGGTTCACTGATCAATTCCTGCCACCTCCGCACCAGGGAACGCTCCAACTTGAGATTTTCCAACTCAAAATCGCGCTTCCAATACAACCGCAGGATAGCTCGCTCCGCGTTCTCCGCCGTGGCCTTGACCGGCATCGTGGAAGCACGGAAGGCGACATCCTCCCCATCCACCGTCCGCTCGCCCGCGCCATCTTGCGGCTCCCATGAATTCAGAAAATCCATCCCAGAGACTACCTTGATTCTCTGCACCAGGAATCTGCCCGGCTTCGCTTCCATAGCCAGGACTTCGCGCAAGGCCCCGTCAATCCGGAATTTGATCTGAAGGTGGCTCTTGGTCGGGATGATGTGAATATCCGTTGCCCGCCCGTGACGAGCGTCTGCCAGCAAGAGGTCCAGGAACTTGCTGGCCTCGAAAATGCGCCGTATCCCACAGGTTGACAGATACTGCTCCGCCGCAACCTCGGCGGGAATTAAACCTCCAGGGTTTTGAGATAGGCGACACTTTGTTGGGTGAGTTCCCAGCTTTGCTCGACGAAGTAGTTTTTGACGCCCCCAGCCTTCGCCGCGGTGAACGTTTTCACCCAATCAATGCTGCCTTGGCCCAGCGCAACCTGGGGGTGCCCCTCGCGATGCGTGTCCACGTCCTGCAGATGCATCGAGTAGAAGCGACCGGGGTAGCGCCGGAAGTACTCGGCGGCGACAAGACCGGCCGTGATCGTTGACATCTGGAATTGGAATTTGACCAGCTTCGGATCGAGCAGGCCGAACAACAAGTCGTAGGTCCGTTGACCATCCACCTTCGAGAGTTCGAAGCCCTCGTTGTGCAGTCCTTGCTGCATGCCGGCTTTGGCGGCCACGGCGGCGATTTGGTTGTATTCCTCCGCCGCCTTCTTCACCTGGTCGAGCGTCGGATGGCTCCCTCCGTTCCCGTCCCCCAGGCTTGCCGTAATCATCTGCGTGATGCCGATTTCTTTTGCCCACTCGATGCTCTTCCCCTGGCTGTGTCGCAGCTCGCCCATAGTGAAGTGAGAGCTTTCAGACTTCAGGCCATGATCGGCCATAATCTGCCTCACTTCCTTCCCGTTGGCGAGGGACGAGAACTCGGCGCCGTAACCAATGGGCGAACAGAGCTCCAGCCTGGTTACGCCTATGCCGGCGATCATCCGAGCGAACGCAGGAAAATCCTGGAGCCTCGAACGCAGGGGCCATACCTGGCTGCCAATGGGCAGGCCCAGCGGACTGGCCACCAGTTCCGTTGCGCTCCCGGCCAGCGACCCCGCCATGCAGCCGATCGCCGCCCTTGCCATGAATTCCCGTCTCGACATCACATTCACAAGCGTTTCCTTTCTTTGCCTTTCCCAGCCGGGGCGATATTTCCGCCTGAGGCGCCGGTTCGCCCGTGGGCCGTGCGTGATCCTAACACCGGCGGAATCCCAGAGCAGTCTCCGGCCGCCGAGCCTCAGTCAGGTCGAGGTTGAGTTTACCCCATCGCCGGTCGGACCCGCCAGCAGGAAAATCTTCGCTCATACGCTTCATGCCAACATAGCAACGTCCACTCCTTCTCTCCCTTTGCCGTTGCCGCGCCAGCCGTCCGGGTTGAGGCCAGGGCGCCGGGAACCAAAACCAGTTCTTGATGCCCGAACGCATTGCGTTAAGGCTTTCCGGCATGAACGCAACCCCGTCGCCCGTGCTGTCCCTGATCGGCAATACCCCTTTGATCCCGTTGCGCCTTGAACCGGAAGGCCTGACGATCTACGCCAAGTGTGAGTTTCTCAACCCGAGCGGCAGCATCAAGGACCGCTTCGCCCGGTGCGTCGTAGCTGACGCCGAACGGCGGGGGTTCTTGCAGCCGGGCTCCATTATTCTCGAATGCACCAGCGGTAACACTGGCATCGCGCTGGCAATGGCCGGCGCTGCCCGGGGCTATGCCGTGACAATCCTGATGAGCGAGGGCGCCAGCCGGGAGCGGCGGCAGTTGCTCCGGCGGCTGGGCGCGGAGGTGATCCTGCTTCCCGGCGGTCGCAGCTATCAGGCAGGCATTGACCGCTCGCGAGAGATGGCCGCGCGTGATTCTCGCTACTTTTTGCCGTGCCAGTTCGAAAACCCGCTCAACCTCGAGGATCACGAGCGCACCACCGGCCCGGAAATCCTGGCTCAGGTTCCCGGGCCAATAAACGCCTTCGTAGCCGGCTATGGCACCGGCGGGTCGCTGGGTGGCTGCGGACGCGCCATCAAAGCCCGGTTCCCGCAAGCCCGCATCGTGGCGATGGAACCCGCCGAGGAGGAACTGCATGCGGCCGAATGCTGGTGCTGTTTCTGCATTGAGGGCGTGGCCGGCCAAGGTTTCGTGCCCCCGCTCCTCCGCAACGCGCCGCTGGATGCTACCGTGAAGATCAGCGCCGGGGAGGCCATGCTAATGACCCGCCGTCTCCACCGTGAGTTCGGCCTCCTGGTCGGCACCAGTTCGGGCGCGAACGTCGCCGCCGCCCTCTGCGTCGCCCGCGGCCTGGCCCACGGCGCAACAGTTGTCACCCTGCTGTGCGACCGAGCCGAACGCTACTTCAGCACCGCCCTCTTCGCCGATAATGAATGATGATGGAGCGTGGAAGTTAGAGGCGGCGTCGGTGGGAAACAGGCTGGCGGTGGAGATCAGGAAAGGGATCAGAGCCCGTCCCTTGTCTATGGCCTGTCAAAAAGGCGCGGACTGACTCCTCCCGTCGGGCGCGCCCATGTCAAGCCGAGCCCCCCACACCAATTCTTTATCTATGGCGAACGGCGGATTCACCGTAACATCCAGCCCATGACGAAAATCGAGATCTGCGTGGATTCGGCAGCCGGGGCCTTGGCCGCCGAGCGGGGCGGCGCTGACCGCGTCGAGCTTTGCGACAATCTGCTGGAAGGCGGCACGACCCCCAGCGCGGGCTGCATCAAGGTGGCCAGGCGAGGATTGAAGATCGGGCTCCAAGTCATCATCCGCCCGCGCGGCGGTGATTTCCTTTACGACGCGCAGGAGTTGGAGGTCATGCAAGAGGACATCCGCCTGGCCAAAGAACTGGGTGCGGATGGTGTGGTCCTCGGCTGCCTCACGGCGGCCGGAGACATTGACGCCATTCGCACTGGCGAACTGGTCAGCCTGGCGCGCCCGATGAACGTCACCTTTCACCGCGCGTTCGACATGTGCCGCGACCCGCGACAGGGCTTGGAGGATCTGATCGGGCTGGGCATAGACCGGGTGTTGACCTCCGGTCAGGAGCCCTCGTGCCTGGAGGGTTTGGAAATGATTGCCACGCTCCAGAGCCAGGCGGCCGGACGCATCATCGTCCTGCCGGGCGGCGGGCTGACTGCGCGAAACATCCGAAAGATTGTCCAGGCGACCGGAGTCAGTGAAGTGCATCTGAGCGCCCGATCAGCGGTTGAGAGCGGCATGGCTCACCGCAACAGCCGCGTTTTCATGGGCGGAGCCCTTCGGCCACCCGAGTTTGCCTGGAAAGCAACTAATGAAGCCCTCGTGAGGCAGGTCGTGGAGACATTGCGCGGCTAAGCCGGTTGGTTCGCCGCAGGCTATCGCCGTCCATGTCGGTCGTATTCAAACGCCTGATCGAGGATCCGGGTGACGAAGACCGCAACTTCCGTCGCGCAAGAACAACCACGACAAGTCCCCTGGCTTAAACCCAGCCTCCCTCCCGGACTGATGAAGGGAAGCTCATGTCAGCGGTCTCCAAGATTGAAATCCCGTGCCTTGGCTCGTATGGTCTCGGCCCAGATGACAAATTCGCTGCGGATGAAGCTATCGTTGTCCTTGTTCTTTTTCACTCTGCTGAGCCTCAGCGCGGGTGCCTCCGACGGCCTTGCGCTTTGGTATCAGCAGCCGGCCAGGGTTCCCGTGAACGAGGCGCTGCCTATCGGGAACGGGCGCTTGGGCGGCTTGGTGCTGGGTACGCCCGAGAAAGAACGGCTCATTGTGAATGAAGATAGTCTTTGGACTGGGGACGAGAACCCCTCCGGCGATTACGACCGAATGGGCGCTTACCAACTCCTCGGCGAGGTCTTGGTCAATTTGCCAGCCCACGCCAGACCCACTGCTTATCGGCGTGATTTGGAGCTGGCCGGCGCGTTGGCACATGTAAGTTACGAGGTCGGGGGCGTGAAATATCAGCGTGAGTTTTTCTGCAGTCATCCTGCGGGGCTGCTCGTCGCCCGGTTCACCGCAGACCATCCCGGCAGTTACTCCGGCGCCGTTGAAGTCCACGATTCACACGGCGCGCCGACCACAGTTGGCGCCGACCGGCTTTCAGTCACCCGCCATCTGAGCAACGGACTGAAGTACGAATGGCAGGTTCTGGTCGTGCACGAAGGCGGGACTCTCCAAGCCAACGGCACCTCGCTGGTTTTCAGCAATTGCACCAGCCTGACCCTTTTGCTCGCCGCCGGCACCGATTATGTAATGGATTACGCCCGGCACTATCGCGGCGACGACCCGCACGCGCGCCTTTCAGTTCAGTTGGCAGCAGCCTCGCGAAAGCGTTATGAGGCGCTCAAGGCCGAGCACGTGAAAGACTTTGATTCGCTGTTCAACCGCGTAGCATTGGACCTGGGGAGTTCTTCCGAGACCCAGCGCGGCTTGCCGACCGACCAGCGCAAGCGCGCCGCCGCGAAAAGCTTTGATGCTGAGTTGGAAGAACTTCTCTTCCAATATGGCCGCTACCTTCTGATCTCCTGTTCGCGCCCGGGCGGTTTGCCAGCCAACCTGCAAGGGCTTTGGAACGATTCGAATGACCCGCCCTGGCACTCCGATTACCACGCGAACATCAACGTCCAGATGAACTATTGGCCCGCCGAGCCGGCGAACCTCAGCGAATGCCACGTCCCGTTCCTGGAGTTGGTCCGCAGCCAATTGCCGGCCTGGCGAAAAGCGGCCGCGGCGTCGCCCGAGCTCCGGACCCCATCCGGCGCACCCACCACGCGCGGTTTCGCCCTCCGCACCTCGCACAACATCATGGGCGGGATGGGCTGGAAATGGGACAAGACCGCCAACGCCTGGTACTGCCAGCATTTCTGGGAACACTATGCCTTCGGCCAGGATAAACAATATCTGCGGGAGATCGCTTACCCGGCGCTGAAGGAAACCTGTGAGTTCTGGGAAGACCACCTCAAACTACTGCCCGACGGCCGGCTCGTGGTGCCCAACGCCTGGTCCCCCGAGCACGGGCCCGATGAAGACGGCGTCAGCTACAGCCAGGAGATCGTCTGGGACCTGTTCAATAATTACGTCCAGGCCAGCGACGTGCTGGCTCTGGATAAGCCATATCGCGACAAAATCGCCGCGCTGCGCGACAACCTGGTCACCCCCGGCATCGGAAGCTGGGGGCAATTGCTCGAATGGATGACCGAAAAGCGAGGGACCAATGCCCTGGCCCAATCCCCGGAGCTCGACACGCCCCGGGATCATCATCGCCACACCTCGCACTTGTTTGCCATCCATCCCGGTTCCGAATTCGCCACGGCTAACACCCCCACCCTGGCCGCCGCCGCCAAGGTCTCGCTCGATGCCCGCGGCACCGCCCCGGATAGCGACGTGCGCGAATGGTCCCTGGCCTGGCGCACTGCCCTTTACGCCCGTCTGCACAACGGCGAAAGCGCCCATCGCATGTTGCAGGATTTGTTCGCCGACCGGAACACCTGCCTGAACCTCTTCGGCCTTCACCCACCGATGCAAATGGACGGCAACTTTGGCATCACGGCTGGTGTCTGCGAGATGCTGCTGCAAAGCCACGAGACCGAAGTCCAAAGTCCAGAGTCCAGAGTCCAAAGTCGGGGGACCGCTATCCGGGTCTTGGAGTTGTTGCCCGCACTCCCGAAGGCCTGGGCGGCGGGATCAGTCCGCGGCCTGCGCGCGCGCGGCGGCTTCGCCGTAAATCTGGATTGGAAGGACGGCAAACTCTCTTCCGCCGCCATCCACAACCTCAACGGTGGCCCCTGCAAGCTCCGCTACGGTGCGAAGACCATAGAACTCAACATCCCCCGCGGCCAGACCCGGCATCTCGGGCCGGAGCTCTAGGCTCGCTTCCACCAGTTAGTGGCGTAAGCTTCCGGCTTGCGTTGTCCAAAGAAACCCCTACTTGCAATAGGGCACGAAGAGTTGTTATTATTCTCCAATCTGAAACATGGGAACACGCATTAAAGACGAATTCACCGGCCTGCGGATTTCACGGCAGTATCGGTATCAATTGCGGATGAAGCGGGAGAACCGCTGCATTATTTGCGGCGAACCCGCGGTAACAAAGTGGAAGTGCCTCAAACACATGGTCAAGGCGCGCGAGCGGCAGCGGAAGAAGCTCGGCCTCAAACGACGCCTCCACAACGCGCTGAGCTACCGCCTGCAGCGAGACGCCCGAAACCGTTAAACGCTAACCTCAAGCAATCATGAATAAACTAATAGCCCTGGCGGGAGGCGTTCTCCTGCTGGGTGTCCCCGGCATTGCCGCGGCGGGCACCCTGTTCACCAACCCCGTGATCTATCTGGCCCCGATGGTCCTGGATTTTGGGCCGGTCACCTCCAACACGACCGCCACCGCCTCCTTTGTCGTCGAGAATATGGGTGTCGGCAAATTGGTTGGCACGGCCACGGTCCGGGCGCCATTCAAGATCGTCGCCGGTGGAAGCTACGCCTTGAGCGAGAACGAGGCGCAAGTGGTCACGATCACCTACACGCCCCGCGGCACCGCTCCCGATAGCCAGACCGTCAAATTCACCGGCGGCGGCGGCGCCAAGGCAACCGTCACCGGCACACCAGTGCCGGCCCCGCGAAGGTGGTTCATACGCTAGCCGCGCGTCGCTTCAGAGCTTGATGAACCGGGCCGCCTGTGCCACGTCTTTGTCCCCGCGGCCGGACAGGTTGATGATGATGATCCGGTCTTTGGCGAGCGTGGGCGCGCGGCGGATCACTTCAGCAACGGCGTGCGCGCTTTCCAGGGCGGGGATGATGCCTTCCAACCGTGCGAGCTCCGTGAACGCCTTGAGCGCCTGGTCGTCGGTGGCGTACGTGTACTCGACGCGTTTCAGGTCGCGCAGCCACGAGTGCTCGGGTCCGACCGCTGCGTAGTCCAGGCCTGCCGACACGCTGTGCGTGAGCTGGATTTGGCCATACTCATCCTGCAAGAGATACGAGCGCGTGCCTTGCAGGACGCCGATTGAGCCCCCCTGAAATCGCGCGGCGTGCTTGCCGGCCGCGATACCCTCGCCGCCCGCTTCCACACCGACCATGCCCACCGATTCATCCTCCAGGAAAGGATAGAAGAGCCCCATCGCATTCGACCCGCCGCCCACACACGCGACCAGCAAGTCGGGCAGACGCCCTTCCTTCTCCAGGATCTGTCGCCGGGCCTCGTCGCCGATGATGCGCTGGAAATTGCGCACCATCAGGGGGTAAGGGTGAGCGCCATAGACGGTGCCGAGGATGTAATGAGTCGTGCGGACGTTGGTGACCCAATCGCGCATCGCTTCGTTGATGGCCTCCTTCAAGGTCTGCTGGCCGGCTTTGACCGGCACGACCTCCGCTCCCAGCATCTTCATCCGCAGAACGTTGAGCGCCTGCCGCTCGCAATCCACCGCGCCCATATACACCACGCACTTCAGCCCGAACATCGCGGCCACCGTGGCCGTGGCCACGCCGTGCTGCCCAGCGCCGGTTTCGGCGATGACGCGCTCCTTGCCCATCCGCCGGGCGAGCAGGACCTGGCCGATGCAGTTGTTGATCTTGTGCGCCCCCGTGTGGAGCAGGTCTTCGCGCTTGAGGTAGATCTTCGCCCCGCCCAGTTCCCGGGTGAGCCGCTCCGCCAGGTAAAGCGGCGTGGGCCGCCCGCAGAACTCTTTCAGGTAATACTCGAACTCGCGCAGGAACTCCCGATCACCCCGCGCGCGGAAAAACTCTGTTTCCAACTCTTGCAGCGGATGCATCAACGTCTCCGGCACGAAGCGGCCCCCGTATGGACCAAAGTGGCCGAGAGCATCCGGCACTGGGCTGCTGGCAATGGAACTCATACCCGGCAAGATAGCCGTTCGAGCCATGCCGCGTCGAGTGCCGGCGTGTGAGATCGGCTAACTCACCGAGATGACGGCACTGGCAGACCACGTCTGGCTTATCGCGTAACATCTTGCGGAGGCAGGAGCACAAGTCGTTTATTTCCAAGCCCTTAGAGAGCAAAACCCGGTTCTTCGCTGTTGCCGATGGAGTGGTCACGTGGCTTTCCCGTGAAGGATCAGGCGCTGGACGGTGCCCCGGCTCTGGCCGTTTGCCCGTTTCCCGCGCTTCGGCGACCCATCCGAACCCAGGTTGGTGCCCTAAACAGCCACGTCTCTGGCCCCCTATTCCTCCAACCCTGCACCAGACCGTCCCGCGGGCCCCCCCGGAGCCTCACCGTAGTACCCTCGATCCGGATCGAGGGTACTACGGTGAGGCTCCGGTGAGGCTCCGGTGGGGCTACGGAGGCCGGGCCACGTGGTTTCGGCCTTCGGCGTTCGGGCTTAGCCGTCCGCTCCCTCCGCCCTTCGCGTTCATCCGCCAGGCGCACTGGCGCGCAGCCTGGCGATAATGCCCGGCAGGCGCTCCAGCACATAATCCACTTCCGCCTCGGTGTTATAGATGCCGAGGCTGAACCGGATGCTGCTGCGCGCCCGCGCAGTGGTGCAGCCCATAGCTGTCAAAACGTGCGAGGGGTCGAGCGAGCCGGTCGTGCAGGCCGAACCGCTCGAAGCGCAGATGCCAGCCTGGTCCAACAGCATCAGGATACCTTCGGCCTCCACGCCGTCAAAGGCGATGTTGCTCGTGTTGGGCAGGCGCGGCTCTTTGCCGCCGTTGCGCGACGTGCCGGGAACGCCGCCGAGAATCCCGTCCTCCAACCGGTCGCGCAGCGCGCGGACGCGGCGGCTTTCGTCGTGCAGGCTGGCCATCGCCAGCTCCGCGGCGCGGCCAAAGCCGACGATGCTCACGACGTTCTCCGTGCCGCCGCGCCGGCCGCGCTCCTGCCCGCCCCCGACGATGTAAGGCTGGTATTTGACGCGCCGCTTCACGTAGAGCAGCCCGACGCCCTTGGGCGCGTGCAGCTTGTGCGCAGACAGGGAGAGGAAATCCACATCCAGCTCCCGCACATCAATCTTCAACTTGCCCGGCGTCTGCACGGCGTCGGTGTGGAAGAGAACGCCTTTGCGCCGGCAAATCGCGGCGATGTCCCAGACCGGGAACAGGACGCCCGTCTCGTTGTTGGCCCACATCACCGACACGATGGCGGTCTCCGGCCGAATGGACTTCTCCAGCAATTCCAAGTCAAGCCCCCCATCCGGCGCCACCGGCAGGAACGTCACCGTATAGCCCCGCTTCTGGAGGAGTTCGCAGAACTTGAGATTCGCTGAGTGCTCGACAGCGGTGGTCAGCACATGCCTCTTCTCGGGCTGCGTCGTCAGGGCGCTGTGGATCGCCGAGTTATTGCTCTCCGTGCCGCAACTCGTGAAGATGACCTCTCTCGGGTCGGCGTTGATCAGCGCGGCGACCCGGGCGCGCGCCCCGTCCATCTGGTCGCCGGCCTGGCGCCCGAAACCGTAGGTGCTGGAAGGATTGCCCCACTGCTCCCGCAGGAAGGGGATCATCGCGTCCACGACTTCGGGCGCGACCCGCGTCGTGGCGTTGTTATCGAAATAATAGACGCGCTGCTGATTCATCACGTTGCTTCTTCCGGGCCACAATCTAGCGCCTCAAGAGCGGATTGCCAGTGGCAAGCCGCAGAAGCGTTTAGCCCCGGCGCTCTGAATCGGGCCGAAGCCGGGCCGAAGCCGCAAAAGGACTTGTTCCGATTGCGCAAAGCAGATAAAGAGTAAGTGAAGCAAACCGGGCGGATGGCGCAATCAGGTGCTGTTGCCATCTAAGCTCCAGGCTCCCGAAGGCCTGACACGCCCGTCAACCACAAGCCGACCCGATATGCGAACGAGACCACTGACGATTCTCATCCTGGCGCTTTACGCCGCTTGCAGGCTCGCGCTCCCAGCCGCTCCCCCCAGCACGGCCCTCACCTACCAGGGGAGGCTGACCGAAGGCACGAACATGGCCAACGGGCTCTACGATCTGCAATTCGCGCTCTATGACGCTTTGGACGGAGGCAACCTTGTGGCCGGTCCGGTGACCAACTCTCTCACCAGCGTCACCGACGGCCTCTTCACGGTGGCGGTGGATTTCGGCCTCAGCGTCTTCACCGGCGACGCCCGCTGGCTGGAAATCAGCGCGCGCACCAATGGCAGCGTCGAGGGGTTCACCCCGCTGGCGCCACGCCAGCCGCTGGGTTCGGTGCCCTACGCGCTTCAGGCCCTTTCAGCCGGCAGCCTAGCCGTGGGGCTGACGATTTCCGAGCAGCCGAGCACCAACGCGGTCTCCGTCAACGACGACCTGCTCATCAATGCCACGAACAACGGCGCCGGCACCTGGACGGCCAAGCGCGCCACTGTTGGTTCGGTGCTGGGCAGCCTGAATGCAACCCTCGTGAGCGCGGCCCTCAGCAACGCCGCGGTTTCCGTCGGCTCGACCGACGTTCCAACGGATTACTACAACACCTGGTCGAACATTGTGATCGGCACCGATCGAGCGGGCGGCGGGCCCGGCGGCGACATTCTCTTTCCTGATCTGAGCGGCGTTGCTTGGCAGAGCGGGGCCGCTATTTATGACTGGGCGGAACATGGATGGCTCGGCCCCGCCGGCGCCAGCCAGCCCCTCAACGAGCTGCAAATCCTGGCCAATTGGCGGGCCGCCTTGGCCGCTTACAGCGGCTTTACCTTTTACCCCGATAGCGGCCTCGGCCCGGGGTTTCAAATGGGCGGCACCGGCTACTTCGGCGACAGCTTTTGGTTCCAATACAACACCACGCCCGGCAGCCCGGGCTTGGGCTATTCCAAGCTGGTCTCCTTCATAACCCAGAGCTCCACCAGCAACGTCACCGGCTATGCCTCGATCCGCGGCGTGGCCAACTCCTACAACAGCGACCGGGCCATGCTCCGCTTCTATTCCGGGCCGCGCCATGCGCTGGACAATTCTGCGGTCGGGGATGGCGTCGAATTAGGCGGCACGACCGGCAACGGCTGGGAACTGCGCGGCCCTCTGATCCAAGAGCAAAAACAGGTCTCCGGCAGCTCCAGTTGCGCCCTCGATTTCAGCGCTGCTTACTGCGTCACCATTTCCGCCATCGCCTCGAACCTGAACTTCTTCACCGTCAACCGCCAGGCCGCCACGACCAATTACGAGCATCGCATCTTTGTCATCCGTTCCGGGCTGGCGGCGATCTCCGCAACCTGGCCCGCTTGGGCCTGGTTAACCAGCGTCCCGACCAACTTTGGTCCCGCGCAAGTGCTTCGGCTTTCCCTCGAGAGCGTTGGCGCCGGTGAGACAAACATCCTCGCCTCCGCTTCCCTGGGCGCCGATCCGACCGCGATCCCCTATGACCCTGCCGCAACTGATTTCTTTAGCCGGGCCAATATCAACACCCTCCCGGAACAAGTGGCGCTCAACGCCTTCGTCGTCGCGCTCAAGCAGAACAACCTCTGGACTAACCTCCACGCCGTCTATCCGTTCGTCGGCGGCACCGCCGGTTCGCACGCGGTCAACCTCATGTCCACCGACTACGCGATCACCTGGTACGGCAACATCACCCACGACGCCAACGGCATCACCGGCGACGGTCTGACGGGCTATGGGGATACCGGCTATTCGCCAACCAACGGGCTGATGACGACCTCCTCCGCGCACTTCAGCGTTTATCAGCGGTTGGCGCCCAATACGTTTTACCCGGCCATGCCGGGCGATACGAACGAGTCCGGATGGTTTATTGGCAGTAGTGGCACCGAGACATCCTGGAACTCCATCGGCAACAGGGTGAGTTCCGACGGCCAATGGAACTCGCTGGCAATCAGCGGGCCCAACTCGGCGCTGGGAGCTTACCCTGACTTGATGGGGAATTATTACGCCGGGCTCGACCTCCTCAATCGGACCAATGCAACCGGCATCGTCGTGTATCAGCCAAACAGCCCTGTTTTCGTCCAGGACCCGGGTTTTGATTCCACCATTCCCGCCAACGCCGGCAACTTCACCATTCTCAAGGGCGGTTATTATGACGATGAATGCAGCGGCGGCAACGTTACCTTCGTGAGTATTGGATCGGGTTTGGACGCGCAACAGGCCAACGCCCTGATCGCCGCAGTGAACGCGCTGCAAACCGCCCTGGGACGAAACGCTGCCGGACAGTAGCCGGCGGGCCCCTCAGCTCCCCTCGCCGGCTGGACCGGCCCCTCGAGATTGGACGGCCAGATTCGGCGCTTTGACGCCCCGTGTGGGGCGCTGGGCCTGTCCCCACAATTGGTGACATGCAGGGGACACGGGTTCTGGTATGTTATCAGCGTTGACGATGCAATAACGCAGTAGTCAGACCGTGTGTAACTGACAGGCGTAAATCTGCGGCGCCGCATCGGGCAAAGATTTAGGGTTGTTCTCAGTGTAGAATTGTGGCAGAAAGGCCGGAGCCAAATCCGGCTTTTTTGTTGTACGGAGGGCTACAACCGCAGCATCTCTTCCTGGCTGAGCAGGTGCAATCCCTGCTTCTCCAGGATAGCCCGTGCCTGGGCGACTTGGTGAACCTCGACGACGAGGATGGCGCGGCGATCGGCGACGAAGCCGGAACAGTTGTCGAGGTTGATATTGTTTCCGCCCAACGTGTCCGCCACCGCCTGCAAGGACCCGGGCTTGTCCGGCACTTCCACCGCCAGCACCTCGAGCAGTGAGACCATCAGCCCCTTGCTTCTAAGGGCGCTAACGGCGGTGTCCTGCTGATCCACCAGAAACTTCATTACCCCGAAGCTCCCGCTGTTGGCGATGGTGACCCAGCGGATGTTGACGCGGGCCTCCGCGAGCAGTTTGGTGACACGGGCGGTCTGGCCGGGCTTGTTTTCGACGAATACGGCGACGAGGTTTACAGCACTCATGGGCGAAACGGAGTCTAGGAGTGATGAGGTGTTGGAAGGTTAGAGGGATCGTTTGTCTATGACGCGTTTAGCTTTGCCTTCGGCCACTGGCAGCGAGCCGGCGGGGAGGAGGTCCACCTTGGGTTTGACCCAGGTTTCGGCCTTGAGTTTCTCGACCATTTGGTGCTGGAGGGCCGCCAGATGTTCCACTTGCCCGTCAAACCCGGCGGCGGCCAACTCGACTTTGATGGTCATATCGTCCAGGCCCTCGATGATAATGACGTAGTTGCGCCCGACTTGCGGGAAGGACATCAGCACTTGCTCGATTTGCTGCGGGAAGATGTTTACGCCGCGGACGATGAGCATATCGTCCGAGCGGCCAGTGATGCGGTTGAGGCGGCGATGGGTCCGCCCGCATTTGCACGGCTCGGGAATGATGGAGGTGATGTCCCGGGTTCGGTAGCGAAGGAGGGGCATGGCTTCGCGGTTGAGCGTGGTCAGGACTAGTTCGCCGGTCTCGCCTTCGGGCAACGGTTCGCCGGTGGCGGGGTTAATGATCTCCAGGATGTAGTTGTCTTCCCAGAGGTGCAGGCCGGCCTTGTATTCGCACTCGAAAGCGACGCCGGGGCCGTTCATCTCGGTGAGGCCGTAGGAGTTATAGACATCGCAGCCGAAGGCTCGCTCGATGCGGCGGCGGGTCTCTTCGGTGTGCGGTTCGGCGCCAACAAAAGCCCGGCGCAAGGCAATGTCCTTGCGCGGGTCTAACCCCTTCTGTTCGAGGAAGCTCGCGAAGTAAAGTGCGTAGCTGGGCAGGATGTGGACGGCGGTAGTGTGGAAATCCTGCATGAGCATCAACTGCCGCTCGGAAGTGCCAGCGCCCGCGGGGATGACCAGGCAGCCGACCTTCTCCGCGCCGTAGTGCATCACCAGGCCGCCGGTGAAAAGGCCGTAGCTCATCATGTTCTGCAACACGTCCTTCCTGGTGATGCCGGTCATGACCAGCGAGCGGGCGATTAGCTCGGCGGCGTTATCAACGTCTTCGCGCGAGAAGAAGATGGCCTTGGGTTTGCCGGTGGTGCCGCTGGAGGTGTGCAGGCGGACTGGTTCCTCGCGATCAACGGCCAGCATGCCGTCGGGATAGATGGACCGCAGGTCGGCGCCGGTGGTGAAGGGCAGCCGGCGCACGTCGGCCAGCGACCTGACCTTTTCAGGGTCTATGCCCAGCTCCGCGAATTTTTGCTGGTAAAAGGGCACACGCTGCGCCACGCGCAGGACAGTGGCCTGCAGGCGTTGGAGCTGCAGTTGTTCGAGTGTGGGGCGGGCTAGTGTTTCAGATGCTTGATCCCAGAACATGATGATGGGATGGTTTTATACCGGCGGCCGCGAGCTTGTCCACCCAAATTCAAGGCCGAATTTGTTTCACAAAGGCCGGGCGGGCGGGTATTAACCTGCCGCGCATTTTATTGAATGAATGAGCCAAAGAGACTGCTGTTAAGCGGCGACGAAGCCATCGCGCTGGCGGCGCGGCACGCGGGCGTCGCGCTCGGCGCGGGATACCCGGGCACGCCGTCCACGGAAATCCTGGAGCATTTCTCCGAGCTGGGCGGCCATGCCCAATGGTCCCCGAACGAGAAGGTGGCGCTGGAAGTGACCATCGGTGCGGCTTTCGGCGGGGCGCGGGCGCTGTGCACGATGAAACACGTCGGCCTGAACGTGGCCTCAGACCCGCTCTTTACTGCGGCTTATACCGGCGTGAGCGGGGCGCTGATCGTTGTTTCGGCCGATGACCCGGGCATGGCCTCAAGCCAGAACGAACAGGACAACCGGCGTTATGCCGTGGCGGCTGGAGTGCCGATGCTTGAACCGTCCGACTCGCAGGAAGCGTATGATTTCATGTTCGCCGCCATCGAGCTTTCGGAGCGCTGGAAGCTCCCGGTCCTGTTCCGGGTCACGACGCGCGTCTGCCATAGTTACACGGTGGTGCAGCCGCGCTTGGCCAACGGAGCGCCTCGGCTCTCCAGCTTCGAGCGGGACATCCGGGGCCGGGTGATGATCCCGGCCTACGCCCGGCCAGCCCACCGGCGGCTGCGCCAGAAGCTGACCGAGTTGCAAGAGTGGAACGAAACCAGTCCTTTGAACCGCATCGTGGAGGGCGGCGCAGAGCTCGGCGTCATCACATCGGGCATCTCCTTCATGCACGTCCGTGAGGCGGCGCCGGAGGCGCGCGTGCTTAAGCTGGGATTTACTCATCCGCTGCCGCTGAAGAAGATCGCGCAGTTTGTGAAGGGCGTCGGACGCTGCGTGGTGATCGAGGAAGGCGACCCTTACCTGGTCGAAGCCATCCGCGCCGCAGGCATTCCGGTGGAAGGCAAAGCCGACATGTATCGGTTTGGCGAACTGGACGTGCCCCGCGTGCGGCGCATCCTCAACCACGACCTCAGCCCGGAGCCGACCAAACCGCCCGGCAAACCGCCCCAGCTCTGCGATGCCTGCCAATACCGCATTGTCTTCGAGGCCCTGCGCAAGCAGGACTGCATCGTCGCCGGCGACATCGGGTGCTATACGCTGGGCGTCTTGCAGCCATTCGAGGCCATTGACTCGTGCGTTTGTATGGGCGCCAGCCTGGGCGTCGGGCTGGGGCTGCGTCATGTGCTTCCGCCCAACCAGGCCCGCCGCGTCGTGAGCGTCATTGGCGACAGCACCTTCGTGCACAGCGGCATCAGCGGCCTGGTGGAGATGGTGTATAACCCGCCGCCCAACGGGCACGTATTGATCATCCTCGACAATTCCACCACCGCGATGACCGGGCACCAGGAACATCCGGGCACAGGCCGGACCCTGGAACACGAACCGACCGGGAAAGTCGTCCTCGAAGACCTGGCCCGCTCGCTCGGTATCCGTCGGGTGTACGTAATCGAGCCGCACGCCGGCACGGGCGAGTTCGACCGTCTGCTGAAGGATTGCCTGGAAAGCAACGAACTGGCGGTCATCATTGCCCGCCGCCCCTGCATCCTCATCGCCAAGCAACTCAAGCAGTACGAAGACCAACGCTGCGAATGCGACGCCGCCCAAACCGCCGCCCCAGCCCCCGCCTGACCCCCTCCCACGCATCACGTTTCACGTTCCACGCATCCATGACCAAAGTCACCAACATCGTCGTCGCCGGCCTGGGCGGCCAGGGCGTTCTGACGGGCACCGACATCCTGGCCGAGGTCGCGTTGCGCGCCGGCTACGACGTGAAGAAGAGCGAAATCAAGGGCATGAGCCAGCGCGGCGGCTCGGTAACGGGTGACGTGCGGTTCGGCGACCACGTCTTCAGCCCGATGGTGCCGGCGGGTGAAGCGGACTTCCTGCTGGTGCTCGAACCGACGCAGGTGGAGCCGCACCGATACATGCTGCGCCCCGCGGGCGTGTTGATCACACCTGACGCCGTGCCCGCCGACCAGTTGCCAAGCAGGAAGACGCTGAACGTGGCCTTGCTGGGCGCCTTGAGCGCGCATCTACCGATGGCCGAGGAGCAATGGCTCGCTGCCTTGCGCGCCGGGTTTGCAGAGACGTTCTTTGAAGGGAACCGTAAGGCATTCCTGATCGGAAGGGGCGGGCAGAAGTCCAAGGTCCAAGGTCCAGAGTCTAAAGTCCCGGCCGGCGGAGAGGCGGCGTAGTTGGGAAGTCCGTGACCTCCGGGCAAGGCCGAAGGGTGAATACGTATGAGCAAAGAGAGTCAAGCATGCGCGGTGCATCCTGCGGATGCGATGCCTAGCCTGAAAAGGTTCTTCGCGAACGACAAGTTTGCCGAGCGCGCCAACATCGAGTTGCTCTCGCTATCGCCGGGGCAGGCGCGCGCGAAGATGACCCTGCACCCGCACCATTTGAACGGCTACGGCACGGTCCAGGGCGGAGCCATCTTTACGCTGGCGGATTTCGCTTTCGCCGCCGCCTCCAATTCCCATGGCACCGTCGCTGTGGCGATCAACGTGAGTATCACCTTCATGAAAGCCGGCAAGACCGGTGCGCTTTGGGCCGAGGCGAGGGAAGTCTCCCGGAACTTCAAGCTCGGCTCTTACACCGTGGAAGTGAAGGATGACCAGGGCGAACTGGTCGCCCTCTTCCAAGGCCTTGCCTACCGGAAATCAGAGCAGATTCCCGTCAGTCCTCCAGCCGTCTGAACAGGTCCACGCTGCGGACGGGGTTGATGCCCTTCTGCTGCAAGGCCGCGATAGCGCGGTCCGGGTCGTCAAACCGGAAGGCCAGCACGCCCTTGCCTTCCTTCTTGAGCGTGAAGCCGTACATGTATTCGAGGTTGACGCCTGCCTTCTCCAGCGTCTCCAGGATGTCCGCCAGCCCGCCGGGTTCATCGGCGACCTCGACGGCTACCATGTCGGACACCTTCACCACGAAACCCTCCTTCTCCAACAGTTGCTTGGCCCGCTCCCAGTCGCGGAGCACGAAACGCAGGATGCCGAACTGCTGGGTGTCGGCGATAGAAAGCGTCAGGATGTTGAGCTTCGCTTTGGCGAGTAGCTTGACGGGCCGGCTGAGTGAGCCGGGCTTGTTTTCCAGGAACAATGAGAGCTGTTTGACTTTCATAGTGGCTTCTCCTAGGGGTTACATCTTCCGCTGGTCAATGACGCGTTTGGCTTTGCCTTCACTGCGCTGAATGGTGCGCGGCTGGACCAGCCGCACGTTGGCCCGCACGCCCACGGTGGATTCAAGGGACCGGCTGAGCTTGTGCTGCAATTGCTCGAGCGCGCCGACCGTGTCCGCGAAGACCTCCGGCGTGACCTCGACCTGCACCTCCATGACGTCGAGGTCCTTTTCGCGCGTCAGGACGATCTGGTAATGCGGCAGTGTGCCTTCGACTTTCAACAGGGCGGTTTCAATCTGGGACGGATAGACGTTGACACCGCGGATGATGAACATGTCGTCGGCGCGGCGCCCGATGCGCTTGATACGCCGCAGCGTGCGCCCGCACGCGCAGGTCTCCGAGGCCAGGGCAGTGATGTCGCGCGTGCGGTAGCGGATCATCGGCATCGCCTTCTTGCTGAGGGTGGTCAAAACAAGTTCGCCCTCCTCTCCGTCGGCGCAGGGCTTGCCCGTCTTTATGTTAATGATCTCGGGGTAGAAATAATCCTCGAAGATGTGCGGCCCGGCCTGGCACTGGCATTCCATCGCCACACCCGGGCCGACGATCTCGGACAGGCCATAGATGTCGTAGGCCTTGATGCCGCTCTCGGCTTCGATGCGCCGCCGCATGGATTCGGTCCACGGTTCGGCGCCGAAGATACCGGCGCGCAGCGGCAGTTCCTTGATGTTCACGCCGACCTCCGGGGCCTGGTCAATCAAGTGGAGGAAATAGCTGGGCGTGCAGCAGATGGCCGTCACGCCGAAGTCCTTCATCACCATCAACTGGCGCGGCGTGTTGCCTCCGGAAATCGGGATGACCGTTGCCCCCAGCGCCTCAGCCCCGTAATGCGCGCCCAGGCCACCGGTGAACAGGCCGTAGCCGTACGCGTTCTGGATGACATCGCCCTCATGCAACCCGCACGCGGCGAAGCTGCGCAGCATGACGTTCGTCCAGACCTGCACATCCTCCTGTGTATAAGCGACCACGATCGGCTTGCCCGTGGTTCCGCTCGAGGCGTGCAGGCGCACAATCTCCTTCATCGGGCTGGCGAACAGGCCGAAAGGATACGTGTCGCGCAAGTCAGTCTTCTCCGCGAAGGGCAGCTTGGTGATGTCCTCCAGCGTCCGCATGTCTTGCGGCGTCAGGCCCCGTTCCTCCAGGCGCTTGTGGAACAACGCGACATGATCGTAAGCGCGCTGGACGATGGCCTGGAGCCGCCGCAGTTGTAGCTCCCGCAACTGGGGCAGCGGCAGAAAATCCGGCGCGCTGAGCGGGTGGAAACTTACGGTCGAAATCTTCGCGTGCTTGCTCATAGTCGTCGGGGCTGTTGCAACTGGCCGCTTATACCGGCTCCCGCCCCCCGGGTGCAACTGGAAACTGCGGCCAACACTGAACGCTGTAACCTGAACAACGCCACAGGCGTCTATTCAATGGGGAGTGAGGGGCAGGGGCCGCGGGCGCCGCGGGGTGGGAGGCAAGGGGAGATACGGGCCAAATCCTATGGAATCCGTATGGAAACCCTATGGAATCCCTATGGAATCCTAATGGAGCAACACGCAAGCAACACCTGAGCAATACCGGAGCACCAGGCTTGGAGTGCCGGGCTGGGCCGGGAAGGCCACTCAGCACCCGATTAACGGGAGGCTCGCTTTACCGCGCATGGCCGTTGACCGGAGTCGCGTCGTTCTGGGCCTTGGCCAGCATCTCCATGAACCAGGCCGGTGGTCGAATCGGCTTGCCCTGCCGGTCCGTAAAGGCATGAACGGTGTACCCGCGCACTACCCGCTTGCGGCTCTCGCCGTGGCTGATCTGCACCTCAAACCGCAGCTTCGCCCGTCCAGACACCTCGACCGTCGAAGCGATTTCCAGCAGATCGTCATAGCGCGCTCCCCCCTGAAACTCCAAGTGCGCCTCCACCAGCGGCAGGAAAACCCCCTGCGCCTCCAGCGCCGCATAGGACATCCCCAGCTTCCGGCGCATCAGCTCCGTCCGCCCACACTCAAACCACTCCAGCGCCCGCGAATTATAGAACGTCCCCATCTGGTCCGTCTCGCTATAGCGCACGCGCAACTCCAGCACATCGGATAACCTGATCATAGCGGGAGCATTGCCCAATGATGCGGTGACTTCAACCAATTCAATAACGCTTGCTCCCTTCCCCGGAGACGCCTGCCGCGCCCGGTCCCAGTCCCAAAGGTCAGCGATAGTGCCCCGCAACCAGTCCTGGCAGAGACTGGCCATCTCTTGCGCATTGACCTGCAATTGCTGCGAACCTCGCCCCGGAAATATTCTGTCGTAAATCTTCTAATAGTGCTGGACAGCCCTGCTGCCGCGGCTATCATTGCGCCCGCGTAGTTGAAAAGCGGGCGGGAAAAGGTCGAACAAGACCCTCCGCTCGGACTCGAACCCTAATGTGCAAACCCGACCGGTGTTCGCCAACTGTGCTGCGGCACTGGCCAAAAAAACGAACAACACATGACCAGCAAGCCCCAAGTACTAACCATCATCACCCTGGGCGCGGCCCTGATGACCGCCCCGGCCCAAACCAACTCCTCTGCTCAAGCTGCGACAGACGCCCCACCGCCACCCACCCTCAGCTCCACCGAACAGATGATCCAGGACATCAAGAACCCATTTTCCTGGCTGAACTGGGGCGCCGACTTGAGGATACGCAATGAGTATTACAACAATGCGCTGAGCCTGGGTTCGGGTCCAGCGAGCGGGCCGTTTGGCCCCGTCCATGCCCAGGACTATTTCCGTTACCGTGGCCGCGTTTGGACCAGCATTACGCCGATCGAGAACCTGAGCCTGAACGCGCGGTTGGCCGCGGAGCCCCGCGAGTTTATGGAAACGTCAACCTTTGACACCTACTTCGATAAGTCGGGTATGCAGTGGCGGTATGGGATCATTGATAACCTGAACGTGAAATGGAAGGAGCCGCTCGACCAGCCGATGACCGTCACTGTGGGCCGCCAAGACATCTTTCTCGGAGACGGTTGGCTGGTGGGGGACGGCACGCCGGAAGACGGCTCCTTCACAACTTTTTTCGATTCCGCCCGGGCGACGTACGAACTCAAGGACTATCACACGACCATTGATGCCATTGGCATCATCCAGTATGCCCGGCCCGATGCCTGGCTGCCCACAATCGGCCCCTCCACTTCACAGGGAGAGAACCCGAACGCATATCTCCTGACCGATCAAAACGAGAAGGGCGCGATTCTGTGGATCGCCAACAAGAGCCTGCCGGCGGCAAACGTGGACGCCTACTTTATCTACAAACACGACTCGGCCCTCAACGACTATCCGGCCTCGCTATACTCTGACAACGCGGACATCTACACGTTTGGCAGCCGCGTTTCGGGTTCGCTGGACAACCAATGGAGCTATTCGGCGGAAGGAGCTTATCAGTTCGGGAGGAAACAATATCAGTATAATCCTCCTGTGACGGCCCCGTTGGACGAAAACTACCACAACCTCAGCGCTTTCGGAGTGAACAGCAAGATCAGTTACCAGTTCAAGGACGAGCTGAATGACCAGCTTACGCTTTCCTACGAGTTCCTGTCGGGGGATAATCCGGGAACGAGGACCGATGAGATGTTCGACGTGCTCTGGGGCCGTTGGCCGCAATGGAGCGAGATGTACAACATTTACAGCTACGTTAACGAGACGCGCGTAGGGCAAACGGCCAATCTCCATCGTATCGGGCCAACCTGGAGCCTGACACCGATCAAGGACATGCAGTTCAGCGCCAGTTACTATGCTTTGTTTGCGGACCAAGCGGTGCCGACTCAAGCGACTACTGTGCCTACTGCGTTCACGGGGACGGGAACATTCCGCGGCCACTATTTGCAGTCCGTCCTCAAATACAAATTCAGCAAGCACATGAGTGGCCATCTCTGGGGCGAATTGCTCTTCCCGGGCGACTACTACGTCACCCGCCAGATGATGACCTTCCTGCGTGCCGAGGTGATGTTCACCTTTTAGCCCGCATTATTTCACCCTCTCGAACGCTGCGTGCGCTCACGCGGCGCGCTGTTGTCCGCTTAAGACATTCGGAGCGCATAAACCAGGAACATGCCGGTGCTCCCGGTCCGCAGGAAGGGAGGTGTCCGGTCTGAGACGCGCGACAGGACGACTGCAAAGACACGCAGGCGAGACACTACGTTTTTGCCTCCGACCGTGGTAGTTGCTAACATTCCGCGATGAACAGGTTTGTCGCACTCTGTCTGGCAGCCGTGGTATTGGCTGGCTGCAAAGCAATGCCCTTCTCGCCGTTCATTTCCCCCCGAGTGACCGGCCGGGTATTGGCTGCCGACACCCGCCAACCGCTCTCTGGCGTGACCGTTCAAAGCGGCGCGCAAGCCAGGGCCTATCGTGGCGCCATGCCTCCCAAAGGGGGCGAACTCCTGATGGCACAGGCCCCCGTACGGACAGATCGCGACGGCAGATTCACGCTCGAGACTGAGCGGGTGCTGACCCCGTTTGGCGGTGCCGGCTGGTTCTCAGTACAGCTTGTGTTTGAGCATCCCGGCTACGAACGCTTCCGCACCAACTATTCCGCCCTCAATGTCCGCACCAACTCGTCCAGCGGCGAGCCGCTGCTGGACGCCGGGGACATTTTGCTGCATCGGCTGACCAAGTGATAGGCACGCCCGTGAGGCCCCTGGCGTCAGGCAGGGTCGTCGCTAAGGCCTAGCCGGACAGCCCGCATCACGCGTCGGGCTTCACCTCTTTCGCTTAAACACCTCGCTTGGGTCGGCGAGGTTGAGCTCTGACAAATCCAGACTGGCCCCCGGAGCGCGTTCCTTGGCGATCTGAAGTTGGACCGCGATTCGCTTGGTCGCGGGCGCGGCAAAGTACTTCACCGCTCCCACGCTCACGTGGGCTTTGAAGATGGCCACCAGCAGGCAGTTCTCATCCACCGCCATGACGAGCATGCTGAACTTTTCGCCCTGCTGATAGACGCTGTTGAAGCTGGTTTCGTGGACGAGGCTGGCGATGGTCTGGTTGGCCATGTAAGCGCCCGAGGCGAGGGCGGCGATAGTGGTCAGGTCGAACTGCCGCGCGTCCCCCTGGCTGGTGATGAGAAAGCCGCCCTTGTCAATAATCAGCGCGGTGGTGGCGTCGCTCTTCTCCAGCAGTTCGCGCAGCTCCCTGTCGAGTCGCTCGATGTCTTCCTCGATAAGCTGGGGCAAGGTGGCCATGTCATGCGTACTGCGGGGTTCCCTGGCTGATGAACTTGTTGAGCAACATCCGGGTGATCATGTTGAGCGCCTCAAACACGCCCTCGCACTTGTGCGCGGCGGAGCAGAAGGAAGGGACCTGGACGTCGCGGTTATTCAACAGGAACTCCATGTATTCCGTCGGGGCGATATTCGGCAGATCGCGCTTGTTGTATTGCAACACGTAGGGGATGTCAGCGAGATTGAGCTTCAGGGTCTTGAGGTTGTCTTCCAGGTTCGCGAAGCTCTCCACGTTCTCGGCCATCTTCTCGTACTGGGAATCGGCGACGAAGACGAGGCCGTCCACGCCGCGCAGCACAAGCTGGCGGGTGGTGTTGTAGATCACCTGGCCGGGCACGGTGTAGAGCTGGAACTTGGTCTTAAACCCCTTGATGGACATGGCCTCGATGGGCAGGAAATCGAAGAAGAGGGTGCGGTCGGAGCTGGTGGCCAGCGAGACGAGCTTGCCCTTGTTGCCGGCGGCGGTCTGGACGTGATCGTGCACCTGCACGAGGTTGGTCGTTTTGCCGCCCATTGCCGGGCCGTAATAGACGATTTTGACCTGCAGTTCCTTGGTCGCTTGATTGATGATGGCCATAAAGTTATTTGGGTCGGTGGTCCAGCTCCGCGGCCAACGCCGCCAGTTGAGCAGTCGGCAGGGGCTCACCAACGCGGCCGAAGGCGGCGAAGAAGATCGCGTTCACCCGAAAGATCTTCCAGGGAATGTTGCCCACTGTGAAGTTGACATTGTTCAGTTCGCCCATTCGCAGTTCCCGGGTGCATTGGCTGATTTTGCCAAAGATCTGGGGGAGGAACGCGGCCAGCGTGTCACCGTTGAGGTTCGCTGGCAGCCGGCTGGCCACCATCAGCCCGTCCGGCAGGGCAGTCAGCGCGCCGGCCACCCCGTCCAGCGCCGCCGCGCGGGAGACCACTTCGTTAGGGGTGGCGTACTTGGCGACGAATCTGGTCCCGGGCGAGGGACCGCGTTTCGCTTCATCGTCATGGAGCCGGGGCTGGTCGGAAGTGTCGTCCCACGTATAGAAGTTCGTATCCGCCTGCTTGGGCGGAGGCGCACTGCCTGGTGCCGCGGCCAAGGGGCTGGCGGACTCCGGACGGGGGAAACCAAAGAACAAGTTGGGGATGTCGTCATCCACGACGACCTTCTTTTGCAGCCGGCTGGCCTCTTTCTGCCGGGCCAGGAATGGAGGGGCGACAATTTTTAGCGGCAGTTCGAGCACGAGGCTGTCATGGGCGGACACCACGGGCAGCGGCGCGGGCTTGATCCACGAGCGCAGGGTTTTCCAGGTGAAAGCGACTCGCCCCTGCTTGAGCGCCCGCTCGACGACCTCGGCTGGCAACGCTACCTTGGCATCTACCAGGTTCAGTTGGACCAGTTCGTGGCGCACGGCTTCCGGCCAGCCTTCGGCCAGCAAGGTGAGGTTGACCAGCAGTGGATTCGGGTCGGCTGCGGATTTTGTGGGTGGCGGCGCCGAGGCGGCGGGCGCGGGCGGTTGACCGTTGCTCGGCTCACGCGACGGGCGCGGGGCGGCGCTCAGCCTGGAGGTGTTGAATGGCACTAGGGCCGCGGCTGGCAGCGGCGGCGTGGGAGCAAAGGTAATTCCCCCGCGGGGGGGCAGCGTCACCAAGTGCGGCGCCGGAGGTGCCACCTGGCGCGGGGTCGGAGACGGGGCAGAGTCGGGTTTGGCCGGGCCAACCGAGAAGAACAGCCCTTGGCTGCGCGGATCGAAGGGGCTGGAGATCTCGGCCGGGACTTCGACCTGTTTCTGCACACGACGGCGCGTGATCAAACTGGGGTTGAGCCGCGACAGAATCTCTCCCAGCGGCAGTGGCACCAATACGGCGTCACGGTCAGTTGCTTCGGTGAAGAGGTCCGGCGCCGCCTGCCGCAGATCGCCGAAAGTGACCTTCACGACCCCGTGCGAGAGTTGGGCCAGGATCTTCTCAAGTGGAATGGAAATGGTCAGTGCGCCGGCATCGGGATGTTTGAGCCGGGGTTGCAGTTCGAGGGGGAGATTGCCGAGGATGGGCTGCAGTGGCAGCTCGATCCCACTGCCGTTGTGATGGGGGCTCTGCCCGTACGCGGGCGCTCCTTCCGGGCCTGGAGCGCTAAGGGGCCGGCGCGCGGGAGCGGCGTTGACGCCTGGCGCAGCCTGGGTTTCACCGGGTATCTCGACCCACTTTCGCAAGAGATTCTTTACGTAGCCAAACATCTTCATTTTGATTAACGAGTGAATCCGCGAACTCGTGTTTCGATTGTTGTTTCAAACCCGGCGCAATCCTCGGCACCTGAGTGGATTAACCCCAGCCAGCCAACCGCCCGCGGCCGGCGCATTCGGGGCGGCAGGACGCTCGCGCCATTCGTCAGTGCACGATTCATTTAGTGTGTTCCGGCTGAACTGCTTCTGGAGTTTGTCGCGCAGGAAGTATGCCACAGTTGCCGCCAATCCCATCCGGGGGTTAGGGAACGACCCCCGCGCAAGCCCGATGAACAGGCTGTCTCATCACTGGACTGTTTGTCCTATTGCTGCCCGTTTTGGGCTTTGGCGCAGGATGGGTGCCTGAAGGCGGGGGTGCCGAAGTCGTTGAGCTACACTGGGGGGCAGGCCTTTGCTTGAGAAAGTCCCTAATCCCCGCGGGCAGGGAATAATCCTTGCTACTGGGCAAGGGAAACCACGCTGGTTTTTCATGCTTGTAATTACATTGATGCCGAGTTAGCGGTTGACGCAGGAAGCGATGGACAAACGCCCTAAGATACTGCTGGCGGACGACGATCCAGACGTGCTGGACATGTACCGGGAGATCCTGGCGCAGTTGCCTAGCCGGCCTGAGATTCACACCGCCGGTTCCGGGTCCCGCGCCATCGCGATGCTCGAGGCGGAGCCGTTCCAGTTGCTGATTTGCGACTTGAAGATGCCCAAGATGGACGGCTTGCAGGTTCTCGCGATCGTGCGCCGGAAGTATCCGCAACTGCGGACGGTGGCGCTGACGGCGGAGGTGGATGAGCAGTTTCGCTCTCGCGCCTACGCCCTGGGAGCGGACCTGTTCTGGTATAAGCCCGCCACGGAGCAGGAAACCAAGATGTTCCTGGAGTGCGTTGAGTCCCTGCTCGGGCGGGAAACCGAGGGCGGTTTCCGCGGCATGCAAAGCAAGAGCCTCGTGGACATCATCCAGTTGGAATGCATCTCGCAGAGCTCCTCGGTGCTGCGCATTACCAACGGCTCGCTCACCGGGAAGATCTGGATCCAAAGCGGTGAGGTGGTTGATGCCGAAGCAACCGACCTGCGGGGCGAAGCCGCCTTCCAGAGGATCCTGTCCTGGAAAGCCGGCAACTTTGAGATGCTGCCGGCCGAACCCAGCCGGCCCCGCACCGTCTTCAAGTCGTACAATGCGCTGCTGCTGGAATCGGCGCAGGCGTTCGACGAGTCGCGCGGCAGTGTGACCGCCGAAGGGGCGCCGCAGCCGGCGTCTTCGCCGCTGGCGGCGTTGTCGCGGCTCCAAGGGGTTGAGTTTGTGCTGGCCATGAAATCCGGCCAGGGCGGTTACCAGGTTGCGCGCGGGCTGGAGAACCCGGAGCGTGTGGCCACATGGGCGCGGCAAAACCTGGAACGATTCCGTTCGCTGGGCGATCGCCTGGGGGCGGGGCCGCTCGAAAAGATCGAGGGCTTTGGTCCACAGCGCCACGTGGCGCTAGCGTGCCAAGATGAAACGGAGTTTTGTGTCGGCTGGCAACATTCGCTGACCCCGGAGCAGGTCGGGGAATTAATGAGGAAGCTCCTGGCGCTATGGGCCTCTTGAATCTCTTTGCCAAACCGGCGCCGACACTGCTGCGCCTGCCTTCCGGCAGCTTCACCGTGGACCGCGACGGCCGGGTGCTGACCGGGACGCTGCCTTCGGGCTTTCCCGCCGGGCTCATCAAGGACATCGCCCGGCAGGTGCGGACGACGTTTAGCGAGGCCGCGGCGGCGCAGTTGCCTTTGGCCGAGTTGATCATCAACTACCCGAGCCTGAAGATCGCCGCCCGCGAGCTGCGCGGCGGGGCGATCGTGTTTCTCTCTCCCAAAGCTCCCTCGTCACCCATGAGACAAAGCTAACCTCGCGCGCCTATGAGCAATAAGAAACTGGACCAGGTTGTTGACCAGGTGGAGAACTACATCGAGTGCTGGAAACAGTTCAACAACTTCGTGAACCTGGCCCGGGGCAAGAAATTCAGCCAGGAGGATGACAGCCAATTCCTGGAAACGAAGAGCGTCCTGGTGCAGGAATTGGAGCTGATCCTGGCGTCCCTCGAAGTGGCATCTCCGACGCGGGAGGAAATCCACGCCCTGATTGGCGATGCGCCGTCGCTGCGCTCCCTTAGCGAGTCGAATGAAGGCGCTTTGCGCAACCTGGAAAACCAGTGGCACCGGATCTACATCGGCTGGCACTCGATTCTTGGCCAGTTGAAGGCCCGCCAGAGGGGCGAGGGCTCCAAGTCCGGCATCGGCTCCGTGTTCGGGAAGAAGAAGAAGTAGCCACTACAGTCGAGGCGGGCTAGCCGCCGCGCCAGAGTTCACGAAAGCGGGCGTTGGGGCGGGTATGGGCAATGGACGAGAATCGGAGGGACCCACGGCTGGCGATGGGGCGGAGGGACTGCGCCTGCCACCGGCATTGCACCGGAAGGGGTGTGGTGGTGGTATGGGGGCGGTCCGAGGAGGGTTGCGTAAGGCGCTGGGGTAAAGGTACTTTCGCGGGGGAAAATGTGCCGGTGGCCTTCTTTGCACACGGTCTGGCTGGCCGGGGCAGGGACGGTGCGTGATGCGTGATGCGTGATGCGTGAGGGGTGATGGCCGCGCTGTCAGCTCGGGGCGGGGATGGCGCAGGCGCAGCGCCTGCCCGGCGAGTACCCAAGGAGGGTTGCGCAACTCCCTTCCGCTGCCGGACTTGGCTGGCGGATTCTGCGTCCTGCGTTGTGCATTCTACCGTCTCCCTTCCCCCCTTGGCTGGCTCCAAGAGCAAAGGCAAGCCCCACCGCCCCTTGACCGCGTTTCGCCCGACGTAATGTTGTTGGACGGTAAGGGGCCCGGACTGCGCCAGGCGGGGGCGGGTCTTGAGCTTCGCCGCGTCGGCGCGCCAGGCATCCCGGTGTTCTCGCGTCAGCGCCTGGTTTTCGCTCCAGGCCCGCGAGGAGGCGCCGAAAGCGGCCCGGGAGGATTGCTGGGCCGGCGTGCGCGGGTCTTTGGGAACGACGTGGCGGCGCCAACACAGCCGCCCATAGGCCCAATAATAGACGTGGCCACCGGCCCTGCCGCTCATGGGCCTGTTATCGGCAATGAGCTGGGCGTGTAACGCCAGATACCTGGCTTCGAGGGCCGCGGCGAGGCGCCCAGAGACAGCTCGCCGCCTGCCGCGCGGATCCTCCCGCGGGGCTAGCGACATGCTCCGACTCATAGGCGTGGCACCCATAGTGCGAATAATCACATACAGTTTGCCGGCTGGCCAGCGAAGAGAAGTGGTGGCGCAATGCCCAGGTAAGCGGCTCCGCCCTTCGCGCCTTCCCGTCTTCGCTGTTAAGATTTGCCAGAGCATGAGCACTCGCCTTCTAAGAGTTGCTGACTGGGAGAAGCTCGCGGCCGAGGCCGAGCACGAACCGGAAGTGATCGCTTCCCGTTGCGGCGTCTCCCTGGGGCAGTTGGAGCGGTTGTTCTTCCATCAGGAATTCGAGCAAAGCCCCGCAGTATGGGCAGGCAAACAGCCGTATGGTGGTGCCGGTTGGCGGTTGGGGTACAACGATCGTTGGCGGTTGTTCTGGAAGAAATATTTGAAAGAAACGGTTGTCGTGGACCGTATTACTAGTATGCGCGGGTTCTGATGAAGAAGCAGACAGGGGAAGCGAAGACCGTTATGGCGAAGACGATATCGGCTGAGACAGGCTGCAGTTCCTGGCCCAGGGGAGAAAAACGCCCACAGACCGCCGTGGTGAGCGGCGGGCAGGCCGCCCACTCCGCCCCACCATGCGATCTGTGCGCTTCGTGGGGGCAGCCCACCCACCCGCTAAGCACTCATCACTCGTCACGCGTCACGCCTCACGGGCTGCGCATCGCCTTGGTGGATAACGACACGGGCACGTGCCTCGTGGCCGGGCAGATGGTGCAGGCCCAACGCGATGGCTGGACGCTGGAAGTTTATCACCCGCCCTGCCTCGCGCGTGAACCAGCGGGCGGCAAAGGCTCGCCGCGCCCAAGCGCGCTGGACGGGGATCAGGGCTCCCGCAGCCCCCCGGATGTCGTCCTCATTGGTCTGTCGGGTCGTGAGGACGCTCGCCTGGCCTGTGTGCGAAAGATGAAGGCGCTCGCGCCTGATCTGCCCGTGCTGATCATCAGCGGCGACTCTGACCAGGCCTCAATCGTGGAGCGTTGCGCCGCTGGCGCTGACGGGTATCTTCTCAAACCGCTCGCCCCCGGAGAGCTTGCCTGCGCGGTTAGCGCGCTTGCGCAAGGATTGCCTGCATTGTGCCCCGAGGCTCAGAAGGCGATAGTGAATGTCCTGCATCAGGCGATCACAGCCACGACGGCCTGGATTCCTGCCCTGAGTGGCCGTGAGCAGGAAGTTCTCGGCTGCCTGCTGGCAGGTTGGAGCGACAAGGAAATTGCCGAGCGCCTCGGGATGACGCCCAGCACGGTGCATGTGCACTTGGTTCAAATCTACCGAAGGCTGGACGTTCACACCCGTCAGCAGGCGGTCGCGAAGTTGCTGGGTGTGTGGCGCGGGGGGGAGGGGGGGGGCGAGTAACCCATTTTAACCCTTTTCTCTCATTGAATTCCTCGCCCGGAGGAGGTGCAATAGCAATGCTACTATGGCATCGGAACGGACAAGGCCAGTGCGGGGCGCAAATGGAACGCGCGGGGGAAGGCCGGCTCCAAGACCCAGCAGAGGGACGACTCGGGCCTGGGGTCGGGCGGCATCGCCGGCAAGTCCGGAGCGCGGATGTGGCAGCCCCTCGTCGCCATGCGCCCGCAGAGTGCGAAACTGTGGGCACGCGGCTGAGGTAGTGTCAAAAGTGAGGACTGACGCCTGCCCGATCAACGGGCATCACCCGTTCGAGGTTGTGCCAATAGCGAGAACTGGCGCTTGCGTTTTCATCGCGGCGCTAACCTGCGCCATTGCACAGGGCTACGGTGCAGAGTTTGAGGTTGAGGGTGTGGCGGTGGATGACGTCTTACACGGCGACGTCATCCAGACGAGCATTACGAATCAGTTCCTGGTCGCCTTCAGGGATGGGGAGTACCGCATCAGGACATGGCCTGAGGGCAGTTCTAACTACATTGAATGTGCCTGGGATGGGAAGGCGCTGCGGACCGTGGTGGCGGATTATCGGCCCCGGACAGGCTCTGGCAGCACGTGGCTTAACGCCGCCATGGTGGAGGCCCAGGTGGTCCCGACTGCCCAATTCCCGCTTTTGCCCGCCCTGTGGCTCGCTTATTGCTCGGGAGCGTATCTGGGCTCGGCCAACGATAGCTTAGTTGAGCCAGTCTGGCCGCAGGACAACCCTTTACTTAGGAGGCACGGATTCCGCGTTAAGGCGCACTGGAGGCTGTGTGACTCCGAGCCTCGGCTTCCTGAAGCAGTCACTTTCCTGAACGACGGAGTGTATCACGGCTACGATAAGGAGAACATGAAGCCGATTGAGGTTCCGCTGCCACCGCCGTACGGGGAGGGCTTCACCAACGCCGTGTACAGGGCCAACTTGATGACCAACCTCGCCTCGCTCAGCTTGCCCATTGAGTTCTTCTTGCGCCAGTATCGCACGCCTCTGGGCACTGGCGTGAGGGCAGGAACACCTAGAGCCACCATCCTGGGGCGTGCGGTTGGCTTTCGGACACGCACGCCAGCAGGTACCTTCTGCCCAGTGTTCTCGGGAGATGCCACGGTGTGCGACTACCGTTTCGCGGACCGGCTCCCACCCGGCAAATTTCGAGACGACGGGTACGTCCAATACACTGCAACTGGCGGGTCCTGGGCAAGCGGAGAAGAGCTGGAGAGCAAGATTTACACGTACACGCGATCGGCGAAGATCATGCCAGGAATGGTTGCGCCCAGCCTCCGTCCGCATGGGATCAGATACAAATGTGCAAGAACAGCAATTGTGCTCGCAGTGTGCTCCCCGCTGCTGGTGCTGCTATGGAAGGCTCTGTGGGCAACTCACCGAAGTCGAGAACGTAAACAAACGTAACCAAGAAAGGAGTAGGATGTAACAATGAACGTAACTCAAGCTCGAACGCGGGTGGCATCGGTGCCTCGATGCCATCAGGATCGGAGTAGACTGGCGCTGCTCGCTATGGCTGCCGCTTTGACATCAATAGCACCGGTGGAAGCCGCGGGGCCTAGACCAGCGGTGGTCGAAATCCCGGTGGCCTGCTATGGCACCAACTATAGCGGCGCGCCGTGGAACGGGAGAAGCGTTATGGTGGCTTGCACGGAAGATTGTGTGGTCAACAACGCGCCAACCTGCTATGACGTGGCGTACAGTCCCCCCCGAACCCCATTCCGATGTACTGCCAAAACCTCCTGACGGAGACCGGGTGGTTCTGCATCCAAACCAATGCGATTATAACCTATTCGGGCCAGCAGGGGACGCCCCAGTGTATTCTTAAGCCGGGGTCGACGAATCTATGCCAGTCACTGGGTCAGTGTATTGACTGGTACCCGGTCACGAACACCAACGTCTCGCTGCCACAGGTCATCATGACCACGTCGCCCACTACTAATAGCGTGTGTAGAACGCCCCCGCCTCCAGGAGGCTGAGAACGAAGCCGCCGCAGTGAGATAGCTGTGCGTTTGTGGTTTGACGTTGGGCGAGTGAATGGGCCGCTGATTGGGCCTCCCGCTGGGGCAGACACGCTAGGGGAAGCCTGATTGCATTGGTTAGTTCAGAGCATGAAAGGAGCCGATGAAACAGTTTTTGCTGCTAGCGGGAAGTGCCTTGGCGTTGACCGGGCTTGCGAAGGCTTACAGCGCCGTTGGGCAGGCACGCGCTCTGGACGCTGCAGACCCGCTTATTGGAATACCGTTCCGGCAGCTCCTGCTTTTGGTGGGCCTGGCTGAGCTTCTCATCGCATTCTTCTGTCTGTTCACGGACAAACGGCGGCTTAGCCTGCTGGCGGTCGCGTGGATTTCCACGAACTTTCTTGTGTACCGGCTCGGCCTTTGGTTGATCGGCTGGCATCGGCCCTGCGGCTGCATGGGGAGCCTGACCGACCTCCTGCACATCTCGCCCCGGTTGGCCGACAACATAATGAAGGGGGTGTTGGCCTGCCTGCTGATGGGCAGCTACGGCATACTGCTTTGGCAGTGGCGACAGCGGCGGGGTCAGGGGCAGGCGGTCGCTCCAGAGCAGGGGGTGGTGGCTGCATGAGCGGCCAACGAGAATCGCAGATTGAGGATTTGGGGTTTCAAAGCTCGAAGGGGGACGGTTTCACGCTGATTGAGTTGTTGGTGGTGATTGGCGTCATCGGCGTTCTGGCGGCGCTGCTGCTGCCCGCACTCTCGGCCGCCAAGCGCAAGAGCCGTGATGTCCAGTGCGTGAACAATCTCCGGCAACTGGCGCTTGCCGGCACGCTGTATTCGAGTGATTTTGACAAGACGATTGCCTATACGGACGACTTGGGCAAACCAAAGGCTGGGGACATCTGGCTGTCGGCATTAAGCAAGGATTACGCCAAGGTGGATGCGGTTCGCCTTTGCCCGCTGGCATCGCAAGTCGCCAGCAACACGTGGTGGTATGCCAAAGACATGAACAGCGCCTGGCGTTTCCCATCGTTGGTGGACCCGAGCAAGATCTACACGGGCAGCTACGCGATGAATGGCTGGCTCTACACCGGCTTGCCGGACCCCAAGGGATACTTTTTCAAGAAGTTTTCCGCTGTGCAAAGCCTTTCCACGACTCCATTCTTTGGCGATTCCATCTGGGCGGACGTGTGGCCTGAGGCCGAATCGGGTCCGGCCATTGATTTGACGAGGGGTGCTGTGACACCGGACATCGGGCGCATCACCATCGCGCGCCACGGCATCTCTCCCTCGAACGTTCCCAGGCACATCACGGGGACGGCGCCGCTTCCCGGCGCCATCAATCTCTCTTTTCTGGACGGCCACGCGGGCCGGGCTCCCCTGGAGAGTCTGTGGGGTTTTTCGTGGCATCTCAAGTATGAGCCACCAGCGCACCGGCCCGCCGCGGCGGGGCAACCGCCTCCGTGGCCGCCGCGCTGAGTGCCAGGGGGTAGTGGAGATGAACAGCGAAGGCGCAAAGACGGGAAGGCCAAGAGGTTTTGGCGGCGCCCCCTCTCCAAGCGGGCTTGGCCGCAGGCGAGCGGCGCCCGCTGGCACAGTCCATTGCCTCACAACTTTGTGTCTTCGCTGCTTCGTTGTTGACCTGCCGCCTCAGGGATGACTTGTTGTGGGCACGGAACGTCATCCTGTATCCATGAACCGCCCGGTGGAAGCAGCCGCCGCGAGACGCTCCGGCCTGGGACTTGTCGTGGGGGCATTCGTGCTGGTCCTGGGCTGGCGGGGCTGCGTTGTCTGCACGCAGTGGTGGAATGAGCCCCAGTTGCTGCGGGAGTTTGATTCGATACGGCAATTCGAGCAGGACGTGATTCCCAACAGTGCCAACACGCGCCTGGTCTTTTGCCAGGACACCAGGGAGGGGATTGGCATTTATTTCTGTGATGCCGCCGGCGGGAAACCACGGTTGTTGTGCGAACAGAAAGAAAAGGGGCATAGTTGGAAGCGATTCACGATGCTGGGGTGGGCGCCGGATGACAGCCTCTTCGCGTGCGGCTTTCCCGACAACAAGCGGAATCAGGAGCTAATCCTCATCTTTCAGGGCCGCACGGGTGAGCCTGCGGGCCAGGTTGTGGCGGATGAAAACCTTTATCACCTGGCCTGGCTTTCCACCAATGCTCTCGCCTATTCGAGCCGGACCTGTGTTCGGGTCGTCACGCGCCAGGCTAATGGTAGTTGGGTCCATACGAGGTATTTCCAGGATGTGGCCGCCAGCATCGAGGATTTCACCACGGTTTCCGCCAGCTTGGTCGCATGGCGCGATGGCGGGGGCATTTGGCTGTTCGACTTTGCTTCGGCCTCAGCCGAGAAGATTTGGGAAGCAACGACCAACCGGCTGGTCGAATTCACCTATTCCACCGATGCCAACGAGTTCCTGCTCAATTGCAGCGACGAGGCCGGCCAATACCTGTCCCGGCTTAGACTCGGTGCTAAACAGGCGATCATGCTCGAGCGGATCGGGACCCAGCTAGACTACATCCGCAACGCCGTGTGGAGCCGCACGGCTCACGCCGCCACTTACGCCTGGTTGACGAACGATCCGGCCGGAAGCGCCTTCTGCATCAAAACCGCCAGCCCTGACGCGCCGGTTACCGTTCCATGGCATGGGGGGGTGCGCAGCTTCACCCTCAGCGGCGGGCAGTTGTTCTTCTTGGGTTACGCCGACAACGAGCCGCCCGGCATTTGGAGATACGACCTCGGCTCCCAGGCATTCGACTGTATTGTCCGGAGCACCAGCGGCCCGCTCAAGAACAGCCTGGGCCAGCCCGCCACGGTTCGGCTGATGACCAATTCTCTGGGCGAGCAACGGTTCTACCATCTGTGGACGCCCCGGCGCATTGCACCGAATAAGAGGTACCCGCTCTTGCTCGCGCAGGAACATAACACCTGGTTTCCCTGCTTCCAGCTCGCGGCCCTGTGCGGGTGTTTCGCCGCCGTGGCCGATCGCCCGTCTTGGCACACGTGGAATGGGCAACATGAGCGCACGTGGACCGAAGACGTCGGTTCGCTTTACGAACTAATGGCCCAGAACCCAAGTGTTGATACCAACCGGGTCTATCTCTATGCCTGCTCCGCCGAGACTTTCTATTTGAGTCGGCTGGTGGCTGATCGCCCGGCCCTGGCAAAAGGAGCAATTCTGTTCAGCCCAGGCGCACTCCCCGATCCGTCCATCCTGCAAGACAAAAATATTTTAATCGTGGCCGGAAAGGCTGATGCTAATGCCATAAAACGGTGTCCTGAGTTCCAGGACCACGCGGCTGCGCAGGGGAGCGCCATTACACTCTTCTTTCAAGACGACGCTGGTCACATGGTCGCGTCCGGCGCGGCTGAACGGAACCGAGCAAGTCGGCTTTACCAGTTTCTATCATGTTCCCGATGACCGTTGATGCTGCCAGCCTCAATGCCTCCCCCGCCAGTGCGATCCGTGAACGGCTCGCAAATAGGTTGCATTCATTCCAGAAGCAATTGTGCTTGGATACAGGTGTGCAATCGAAACTTATCCAATACTTCATAAGTTCGGTCACAGCACTGCTCGGCGCATTCGCTGCCGCCCTGTTCTTGTGCAATATCGCGAACGCAAAGCTCGTGGAACCCCGCGATCCTCTATTTGCGCTGCGAACGAGCACCCTGTTTTGGATTCTAGGGATGGAAGCTACGGCTGTGGCGCTCGCTTGTGTTTATGCGCGACCATCCCGCTTCAAGCTGGGCGTGGTCCTCTGGTTTGCCGCGACCGTTGCTATCTACCGGCTTGGCCTGCAATGGCAGGGCGTTCACAACCTCTGCGGTTATACGGCCAGCCTAGCGCACACCTTCGGGCTTTCCAACGGCTTTGCGATAGCCCTTTTGAACCTGCTGTTTTCATACCTCTTCACGGGCAGCGCTGCCCTGCTGCTATGGGATTGTCTGGCTGGACCGGGAGAGACCGAACTCAAAGGCGCCTGCATCCACTGCGGCGGGCACCTCGCCTTTTCAAGTAGCAGGCTCGGCCAAACCGTCCCTTGCCCGCACTGCTCGAAGGAAACGCCACTCCGCAAACCCGGCATGCGAAAAATGTCGTGCTACTTTTGCAAAGGACACATCGAGTTTCCCACTCACGCCATTGGCCAGAAGATTTCCTGCCCGCACTGCAAGATGGACATCACCCTGAAATAGCCAGTATGAATAACCCTCCTTTGCAGCAGATCCAGAACTGGTCCCAGCTCGCTCCCGAAGCAAAATTCTCCGTGAAGGCACTGGCCGAGGCGTGTGGAGTATCTGTGCGCGTCTTAGAACGGCGTTTCTGCTCGGCGTTGGGCAACACACCACATGGGTGCCTCAAGCGGCTCCGGATGCAGAAAGCTCTCGAACTCCTGCGCGAGGGCTACAACGTCAGCGAGACCGCTGACCGGCTGGGGTATGAGGACCGAAGCCACTTCTCCCGGGAGTTCAAAAAGTCCTATGGTCTAGCCCCGAAGGAGTGGGCGGGCGGTAGGTCCGAAGCTGGACAAAAAGCCAAAACGTCGCGTTCGGCCACATAATTGTCGCATTTGGCCACATGAAAGCAGTTCCCAAGCCTGCAGCACCTTGTATTCTACTGGCTGAAATATCGGTACGGTCGTGGGCAACTGCGATGCCCAGGTGCGGTTGGGCAAAGAGCCCGGCACCAGCGAAGCGGTTGTGAGGTGGGTAGCCCGGGCTGTCCAGGACAGGCAAGAGACCGCTCCGTGGCGCTGTGGGGCGGTCGAATCCGTTGAACGTGAGTGTGAACTGGCGAACTATGAGCAACGGGGAACGAGCTCTTGGAGCAGTGCCAGGAGCAGGCAAGCCCGTTTATCCGGGCCGCGGACACAGACCCAGGCTGGGAATCGCAAACCGGCTCAGCCGCTGGGGCGTCTCGCTGGGTGCGCTGCTGCTGATCGCCGCGGCTTCGCTTAAGATTGTTTCCCTCTGCCGGCTACGCGGGCCGGCTGCGGTTCAACTTCACTGGCCGAGTGTTGTCTTCCCGTTTGTGTCGGAAATCGCTTTAATTAGGTTGGTTATCATTCTTGAGTGCCTCGTCGCTGGCGCGGTGCTTTTGAGCAGAGATGATCTCCTCCGGGCGGCGCTAATTGCTTGGCTATCCACCGTTTTCCTCGGATACCACTTCTGCCTGTGTGCACTAGGCCAAGGAATCCCGTGTCATTGTTTGGGGACGTGGAGTGGAGGCTCCCAGAGAATCTTCGACTTAATCGGTATGATTCTCCTGGCAGCGCTCTTGGGTATTGGGTGGAGTGGGCTGGCCATTCAAGGTTGCTCAAGGTTGTACGGTGGTTTAAAAGCGTTCAAGGAAAGGAGACGTTCCAGCTATGGCGACTGACCTCGACCCGGCGGTAGCGAGCTTGCGCGAACACACTTGGCCGGGTAACAGGGGTAGGCGAAAGGTCCCAATGAGTTGGGGACTACGCCGGCGAAGGCTTCAACGTTTGAAGCCGGGCTGGCCTCGGCTCATAACCGGTTGGCCGGTGCTGGCAGCCTTGTCGGTGGCGTTGCTGTCCTCTGGACACGCCTCGCCGTATCTCGAGCTTAGCTTGCGCATTATACAGACAAACTTCCACTACGCGAAGATGCTCGGGAACGGCACGTCCAATGCCGCTCCACAAGAGCGGGTAAGACAATGGAGTGCACGATGCACGGTGGGGGGGTCAGACTGGTTGATACAAAGTGCCGCCGTGCCTAATGCGGTGAGCACCTATTTCTTTGACGGGACTAATGTTCTCCAGACTACGAAGATTACGGCCAAGCCAAAGTTTTCGTCGGAGCTAACAAACGGAGTTGCACTTGGCTATATCTCCCCTATTGCGTGGCAACCATCCGAATCGGACTGGATCTACCTTGGCATCTGTCCCGGGTGTATCCCACTCGAGGACATAGGAGCACAGCTTCCCTGGCTGGCGCTTTGCTCTGGCACCTACCTCCGCCGACCGGGCCGCGTGTTGCCCTTGCCAGGGGTAGTGACTCGTATTTGCCCCGGAGCTTTCGCGTTTAAGGACAGGACAGAATGCTTCACCGACCAGTTGGGGCTCCCCCGCGCGGTTGACTTCTTTGCGTCATCTGAGCTTTTGCCTAAATCTGTGAAGCATGAAAGCCTCTTTCGCCTTGGCAAAAGCACCGCCGCGATTCGGAACGCGGTGAGGCCTCGCCTGGGTCTGCCCGAGGGTTTTCTCGAGGCTCGCTACCGCGTGCTGGCGCACACGAATGTCGCCGGCTGCATCATTCCGACCTCGTTTGTTTACGAGGAATTCAGGCCCGCGGCCGGCGGGGGAGCCGCCCCGGCTCTCGTAGTGGCAGGGCTGGTGAGCTCCATTGAAGAATCAAGTGCTCCGACGTTTGCGCTGTCCCCCACGGCTCGTTATTCCGTCTCGGACTATCGGTTCCGGCATCCGACGAAGGTCGTGGACCAGATTCACTACGCGATTACCAACGGTAAGATCCCGCCAACCACCGACGCGGCACTGCGCCGGCTGTTCGACAAGCAAGTCGGCACGGCGGCAATCGATCCAGTGGTGAAGGCGCACTTTGGGATTTACGTGGTTTTCACGGCCTTGCTGGCCGGACCCGTAATCGCCATGGCCGTGGCACGGCTGCGGCGGAACTGGAAGATGAGCAGAGGTGAAATATGAAAATGCGAAGATTGATGATTGTTACCATAGTCGCCGTTCTGACGGCGGGGGTGTTGGGGCCCCTTGGTGCTGGTTCAGGTGGGATGCCAGGATACAAGTGCACAACAGCGGGGTATATATCGTGGGGCTGTTCGACTGATCCGCTTAATTGCAGTGGGACATGTACGGCCGACGTCTTTACCGCCCCGGTGACCATGTGCTATTTCACTGACGATTGGTTGGATAGCTGCAGTCAGTATCCCTATTTCTATTCTCCACCCGTGTATGACTATCATTACGATAATGGGTACTGTACCGACCAAAGCAGTTATGGACCGCCGGACACTTGCCTTTGCCAACCTGAACCTCCAGCGGAATACTATGCGCAGGTTGGGTGGAGATGTGACTTGCCTGAATGAGTCATGCCCAAAATGGCGGCAAAGGCAACCGTTGTTGGCCTAGCGACTCTCCCCCCGGCAACGAGGTAGCTGCCGGGGGAGCTGATTGGAACGTCCCGTGATGATGTCATGGCGGGGATGCGTTGTGGCTGTGACTCTGGAGAGAAGGGTGTGGGCTAGGAACCTCGCGTTTGACCTTCAACCAAAGATCACGTCCTCTTAACCACGAGGAAACGTCTCTCACACTATCGTGTGCGAGAACGCGTATGAGTGTGCATTGCGGCTATCGTGGGGCCGCCAAGTGCCTGCGGAGTGTTTGCGGCGCCAAGGCTAGCTTGCCCCTGCCGCTGCCGGGAATGGGGTGGCAGTTGTCCGGGACGGCGGGTCAGACCGAATGACCCCGATCCAGAACAGACTATCCAGGAAGCATCTACTGCGGGTCTTCGGGATCATCACTGCCCAGAAGGCTGCACTCATGGTGTTGTTGCTGGTGTATCCGACGTTGTTCCCGGCGCTTTTCAGTGCCTCCGGCGGCGGCAGAGAGTTCCAGACTTGGGACACCGGCGGATATCTTGAGATCGCTCGGGGGGGATACGGGAGTGGGGAACTGTGTGCCCTCTACCCGCTTTGGCCGGCTTGTATCAAAGCGGCGGCCCTGCTCATCGGCGGGCGTGCGCTCGCTGCGAGCTACGTGCTAGCCAATCTTTTGTCGCTGGGAGGGCTGCTGATGTTCCACCGCTTGGTTTGGGAAAAGGTAGGCCTGGCAAGCGCCTACGGCGCGACACTGATTCTCCTCTTCTTCCCAGGGGCGATGTTTTTTCTAGTGCCGTATTCGGAATCACTGTTTTTCTTCCTGTTGATGGTGTGCCTGCTGTGCCTGCAGCGCAAGGCATACGGAGGTGCGGCCGCTGCTGCGGCTCTGCTACCCCTAACTCGCGCGACCGGAATCTTCGTACTGCCACTGATGGCTCGGGAGGTGTTTCGAAACCGCGCTCCCTTGCGAACCTATGCGATATGCGTTGCGCCCTTAGCCGGATACGCGGCTTACTTCGGGATCATGTGGCGTTGCACGGGCAGCGGCATGGCTGGGTTCGACGCGCAGCGGATGTTCCCTTCCCAACCGTGCGTCGCGAACCTCCTGGATTTGCCGGGATTTGTGCACTGCTTTTTGGGTTTCGGCTGGAGGCATGACTTCCTTCATTCCTTCATTGACCGCTTGGTCTTCGTCGCGTACCTGTTGACCCTCTTCTGGGTGATCCGCCTCGACCTTGGGTATTATGCGTATGCCCTTCTTGCTGGGATGGTGCCCGCCCTCTCGGTCAGTCTTATGTCTTTCACACGGTACTGCGCGCTCGTTTTCCCCGTTTTCATCGTATGGGGCTCGCTCCCGAAGAAGGGATGGTGTATTGCATTCATTCTGTTGCTGTTCTTCGGCCTTCAAGTGATGTTTCTGCTGTTACACGTTTCGGGACGCTGGGCCGGTTGACAACAACCAATGAGAGGCTTGTGTGTGCGAAATCCAGTGTTGTTCCTACTGTTCTTTCTGTCGGGCTTTTGTGGCTTGGTATATCAGATAGTATGGACACGGATGGCATTCGCTCGGTTTGGCACAATTACTCCTGTGCTCTCAGTAGTCATTGCGGTTTTCATGTTGGGCCTGTCCCTCGGGGCTTGGGCAGGAGGGCGATGGGTTAATCTCGTGATGAAGAAGACTGGATGGCCTGCCGTAAGTCTTTACGCCTCGGCCGAGTTGCTCATTGGGTTGGGCGCTTTCACGGTGCCTATGCTATTCGCCAGGGGAGCGCGCTTATTGTGGCGGGCCGGTGGAACCGACTCGTTCACCTATCTTATTCTCTCGGCAGCAGTCGTTAGTTGCTCAGTCCTCCCCTGGTGTACGCTCATGGGGGCCACCTTCCCCCTAATGATGGCCCATGTGCGGGAGCGGGAAGCCGAAAGCTGGGACAGCTTCAGCTACCTGTACTTGGCAAACGTGCTCGGCGCGATGAGTGGTACCATCCTGACCGCCCTTGTGCTCGTAGAGATGTTCGGCTTTCGCTGCACGTTGAGATTCGCAGCTACGATCAACTTTCTCATAAGCGGTGTGGCCATCTGGCTCGGCCTCGCTGGGCGTAGCGAACGGCCGATAAGCTTGATGGACCGGGGATCGATCCTTGATCCGGCAATGCCGTTTTCCAACGCCAACCCAGTTGGGAACAGGGTACTCCCGTTTGAGGCCAGTCGATTCGTCATGTGGGCGTTGTTCACGACGGGTTTTTCCTCTATGGCGATGGAGGTCGTGTGGACGCGGGCCTTTGGGCCTGTGCTGAAGACGCAAGTCTATTCTCTTGCGTCTATTATTGCCGCGTATTTGGGCGCCACGTTTCTTGGTTCGCTGGTGTATCGGCGCCAACTGCGGCAGGAGCAGCTTCGTCCGACTGCTGAACTCCTCGCCCTCGTGGGTGCTGCGGCTTGTTTACCTGTGCTTGCGAATGACTGTCGCATTGTGCAGGCCGATGGGCAATGGGACCCGGATTTGTGCAGCGCTGGAATTGTGCTGGCTAGCATTTGGCCTTTTTGCGCTCTCCTCGGGTATTTGACACCCTGCCTGGTGGATAAATACGGGCGGGGGTCTCCGCAACGCGCGGGGAAGGCCTACGGGGTGAATGTGCTGGGCTGCATTTTAGGACCGCTCTTTGCCTTCTACGTCTTGTTGCCCTGGATAGGCGAGCGATTCGCCCTCACTCTTCTGGCTCTGCCGTTTCTGGCTTTCTTCTGTTGGTGCTTCAAGGCTTTGCCATACAAGAGGCGCTTGGGCTTGGGCGTACTGGCGGGTGCGGCCGTGGGTGGCTCATTTTTGTTCACCCGCAGTTTTGATGAACAAGTCCTGAGGCTCGGTAAGGGGGCGGTGGTCCGCAGGGACTGTGCTGCGTCCGTTCTTTCCTTCGGCGAAGGCAGGAGGCGGTCGCTGGTGGTTAATGGCATAGGCATGACGACTCTGACCCCGGTCACCAAGTTCATGGCTCATTTGCCGCTTGTCCTTCACGATGGCCAGCCTCAGTCGGCCCTGATCATCTGTTTCGGGATGGGCACCACCTTCCGCTCTGCCCTGAGCTGGAACCTGCAAACGACCGCAGTGGAATTGGTCCCCAGCGTTGTGGAGGCCTTCGGGTTCTATCATGCCGACGCGCCGCAGGTCCTGAGCAACCCTAAGGGGCGCATCGTTGTCGATGACGGCCGGCGCTACTTGGAACGAACGCGGGACCACTACGACATTATCCTCATTGATCCTCCACCCCCACTCGAATCGGCGAGTTCGAGTCTGCTGTACTCGACGGAATTCAACGAGCTAGCAAGGCGGCACCTGAAGCCAGGAGGCGTGCTCCAAACCTGGGTTCCTTCCAACGGTCCTGCTGTTCGTGCGGCCCTGCGGTCTCTCTGTGATGTTTTCCCTCATACACGGTGTTTTGTATCGGTGGAAGGGTGGGGTGTGCATATGCTGGCTTCGATGGAACCGATTCAGATCCGCGAGGTAGCCGAACTGGTTGCGCGGGTGCCAGACGCTGCAAGGAAGGACCTTCTGGAATGGAACCAGGACAGCACAATCCAGGGTTTGCTTACCCAGTTGCTGCACCGGGAAATTCCGGTCGCGAACATCCTCAACCCAGATGATCGGACCCGAATCACTGACGATCATCCTTACAACGAGTACTTCCTGCTCAAGGCGTGGGGGTTGCTTCATCCTCGTTACGGGTAGTACGCTCGTCGCCGGTTATGCGCGGACTGCTGCTGCTACTGCGGAGAGGTCTGGGGATCGCACTTGTTCTATCGGTGCTCGGGATTTGCCTCTTCGGCGACTCCGCGGCGCTTGGGAATAGCGGCTTCCTCGCGCCGGCCTTGCTTCAGATCGCTGCCGTCTGCGCCGACCCAGGAGCGCAGTGGATGCCGTTTTGCTCCGCGGGAATCTACTTGCTTGGCTTCGCTGTCCTGCGCAGGCGCTTGGCCGGGGCCAGTGCAGGTGAAGGATGGAGGACGGAAGATGGAGCCAACACCGCGCCAACGGCGTGGGGTCTGGCCTTGCAATGGCTGGTCGAGCCTGCCCTTTGGCTGACGGGGTTGATGGCTTTGGCGGCTCTGGCGTATGCCCTTAGTTATCCAGTCGCCGTCAAGTCCAACCAGGCGCTGACGTTGCTCGCCGCAGCGATGGTCGGCCAAGGAGCGGGGCTGTGGGAAAGTAGAAAGCAAAAAGCAGAAAGCAGAAATAGGCAGCCCGGAAGTCCAAAGTCCAACTCCCAAAGTCCAAAGCGCACGCAGTGCGGAGTGCGAAATGCTGAGGGGGAAGTCGGGGAAGGCAGCAGGCAGGACAATGAACGCGGAAGGAGGGGAGATCAGATCGTCCTGGGGCTGATTCTCCTGCTTGCGGTTGCGGCGGTGTGGCAAGGGGAGACGGAGAATTTGTTTCAATATCGGGGGAAGGTGCGGTGGTCGGGGCTGTGGGAGAATCCGAATACGTTCGGGATGCTCATGGGGGTCGGAGTAGTCTTGGCGGTGGGATTGCTGGTCTCCGGAAAAGCAGAAAGCAGAAAGCAGAAAGCAGAAATGGGAAGGGGGAAAGCAGCGCGGCGCTGGGCGGTGGTGGTGGCGGCGGGGATCATGGGGGTGGGGCTGGTGAAGAGCTATAGCCGGGGGGCGTGGGTCGGGGTGGCGGCGGCTCTGGCGTACTTGGCATATCAGGTAAGCAAGGGGCCAGGTCGTAAGGTTAGTGGCCCCGAAAGAAACGAATTGCACAAAAGCCAGGCGCGTAAAGCAGCATTTCCGCTTTCGTGTGGTTCGAGTATTTCGTGGTTAACTGTCTTGCCGAGGAACAGGGTGGCTTTGGCGGTGATCTGCGCATCGCTTGTGGTGCTGGGGTTCTGGAGTTTGGGACACACGGAAGGGGCGGTGGCGCGGCGGGCATACTCGGTTGCCAATGCGAATGATTTCTCGTGGCGCAATCGGGTGGCGGCATGGGAAGGGGCGCTCCAGATGATGGCCGAAAAGCCGTGGTTCGGGTTCGGGTGGAACCAGCCGGAGCGTGTCTGTGCCGCTTTCTACTGCCCGCCGAAGGTGGACGAGGGCATGGCCATCCAACTGAACGACTATCTCACGCTGGGCACAACCCTCGGGCTGCCCGCGCTGTTCTGCTTTATGATGTATGTCGTCCTCGCCCTAAGCGGACGCCAGAGGCCAGAACTCCCAGTGCCGCCGACTTTAGACTCCAGACTCCAGACTTTAGACTCCGCCGCCGTCTGCCGCGCCGGGGCGATCGTGTTGCTGGTCGGCTTCTGGTTTGATGGCGGCCTGTTCAAGCTGGCGACGGCGGCGCCCTTCTGGATACTGCTGGAGCTGGGAAGGGAGGGAGACTACGAAATACACGAAAGACACGAAAATGAGTGAGCCGGGAAAGGGCACGGGTCGGCCAAGCCGCAAGCGAAGGCGGGAGGGATTGGCCTCGAAATACACGATGGGTGAGAAGACAGAATTTTGCGCCTTGTTACCCAAGTTACACCTTTTGTGGACCTATATAGGGTGGGATGATTGAAGAGCATTTAACCGCAAAGAACGCACAGAGCGCAAAGGAAGCGCCGACGGAGTCTTATTTCCGCGTATTCCGCGTATTCCGCGCTGTCCTGCCGTATTGCTCAGTCCGCTCGTCTCCAACGCGCTTCGTGGCGGTCCTCCTGGGCTTGCTTGTTGTTGGCGCGCTGTTCTGGGCCAAGGGCCGGGCCCCGTTTCAGCGAGTCTGGTTCAAGGTGAACGCCCCCGGGCAGGAGAAGGCGGAGTGCATCGCGGTGCTGCCGAAGACAGCGCCTCGGCCTCTCCCCGTGGTCGTTTACCTCCACGGCTCCGGGGGCAGCCTGCTGGGGAGCGGGAGAGAACTGCGCCAGATGGCAGAAATGGGCCTCGCGGCGGTCGGCATCGAGTATTGCCAGACCAACGAGCCTGTCTTCGCGGCCCAGTTTAGCGCGCTCCTGGACTACCTTGGCCGCCAGCGCTGGACGGACACGAACCGCATGGCGTGGGTCGGTTCCAGCCTCGGGGCGCAACGCTCTCTCGCCTTCGCCCTGCGCCATCCCGAGGCCCGGCCAAGGCTCCTGGTGCGCATGGCCGGAGGCTGGGTGCCGGAGCTTGAGTCTAGAGTCTGGAGTCTAAAGTCCAAAGTCCACGGAGCGGAGTCTAAGGTCGAAGCCCCTCCATCTGAACCCTCAACTCTCAACTCTCAACCATCAACTTCCGTCCTCCTCCTCCACGGCGACCAGGACGAGGTCTTTCCCCTCTCCCAAGCCCGGCAGGTCGCGGCCTGTCTGGAGACAAACAGCGTGCCGGTCGAACTGAAGGTGCTGCCGGGGGAGAGTCATGGGCTGGGTGCCAACAGGCTGCTGGTGTTCCGGGTCATTGGCGAGCAATGCCTGAAGCGGCTGAATGGCCCGGACGCCCTGGTGAACTACCGCTCCATCCTGTCCTGGCAGGCGCAGGCTAAGCCATTGTGGCTGTTCTGGACGCCGGCCTTCGTGTGGGGGTGCCTCTGGCTGTGGTCCTGGCTGCGGCGAGCCGGAGAATGGGTCGGCTGGAAGCCCCGCGGGCGTGGCGCAGATTTGCAATCTGCTGTATCGCAGATTTGTAATCTGCCAGGCGCGCCGGCATCGGGAGCGCTTGAGGCGAACGGAAAGCCTGCCGAATGCAATTCGGCGATACAGCAGATTGCAAATCTGCGCTACGCCAAAAAGTTGCCAGGCGGCACGCCTGCCCTACGTTGGTGGGAGCTTGTCCTGCGTTGGCTCGCCGCAATTCTGGCCGCCGCCGCCTTGGGACAAACGGCGGTGCACCTGGTTCCGCCGCGCCTGGCCACGAGCGAGCGCACCCTGAGCATTGCTCGCAAGCACCTTGTCCAGGCCAAGGAGGTGAGTGACTTCGAGTTTCTCGCCGCAAACCCGGTCTGGCACGGCAGGCCTTTGAAGACGCTGCTGGAGCACGTCGAGCTTGGCCACTACAACCGCGAACTCATCAACTGGAGGCTGGACGAGCAGAATTACCGGGACTTTGTCTTGTCACCGCTGATTGACCCCAAAGCGGACGGCGGACTGAATTGGCGGCGTGCTTTGTGGGAGAACTTCTACCCCCGTATTCGGCGGGAGCAGGACCCGGCGGCGGCGGCGGAGATTGTTGTCCGGTTTCTGCGCGAGCGGGTGACGGTTGCCGAGGGGAGCGGCCTGCCCTCGGTCGTGGCGGAGACTTGGGAACGGCAGATCACTGACCCCCGGGGCTTCGAGGCGGTTTATGTGGCGGCGCTGCGTTCGGTGGGAGTTCCGTCGCGGCTGGGTGCGCAAGGCCGGGCGGAGTTCTGGACCGGGGCCGCTTGGCAGGCTGGGCCGCGTGCTTTGATTGGCAGGTGGGGGGAATGAACGGCTGCAAGTCGCAGCGAGGCCTAGTTTCAAAGCAGAAAGCAGAAAGCGGAAAACAGAAATAGACGGAGCCCACTGACGTCGGCTGCCAGGCTGTGGCACATTTGGGGCTTGTGTTTTACGGGCTTTTGGCGTCTAACCACGCGATGCCAGACTGGATTGCTGTTATTCTGCTCGGGATTGTGGAAGGCATCACGGAATTCCTGCCGGTTTCTTCCACGGGCCACCTGCTCATTGTCGAGCGGTGGCTGCACATCCACCAAAGCGACCTGTTCAACGTGGTGATCCAATCGGGGGCGGTGCTGGCGGTCATTCCGCTGTTTCACCAGCGCTTCCACCAGTTCCTGTTCCGGTGGCGCGAGAAGGCGACGCAGGACTACGCTTTGAAGATCGTGCTTGCCTGCGCGCTGACGGGCGGCCCCGGGTTCATCCTGGAGAAGAGAGGCTTGAAATTGCCGGAGCAACTCGCGCCGGTTGCCTGGGCGCTGTTGATCGGAGGCATCGGTTTCGTCGTTATTGAAGCGTGGCTGCGCGGCAAGACGCTCAATGACCAGGTGACCTGGACGATGGCCGTCGCCGTCGGGTTCGGCCAACTTGTCGCTGCTGTGTTCCCCGGCGCCTCGCGGTCGGGGACCACCATTCTGCTGTGCCTGCTCTTAGGGCTGGCCCGGCCGGCGGCCACGGAGTTTTGCTTCATCGTCGGCATCCCGACCATGCTCGCGGCCGGGGGGTTGAAGATCTTCAAGGCGTTGCATCATCCGCCGCCCGGCACGGCACCTGAACATTGGGGGATGGTGTGGCTGAGTTTCCTCGTTTCGGCGGCGGTTTCCTTCATCGCGGTGAAGTGGCTGCTGCGCTACGTGCAGACGCACACCTTTACCGCGTTCGGCTGGTATCGGATCGCCCTCGCCGTGTTGATTGCGATCGGGCTGCTGGCCGGGTGGGGCTGAGGATCAATGGCTCAGGGCTGCGGGGCGGGAATGAAGATCTTCTGCCCCACTTTCAGCCGCTCGGCTTTCAGGCCCGGATTGGCCTTCAGGACTTGGGGGACCGTCACCTTGATGTTCTTCTCTCGACACGCCAGCACGATGGCGTCGAGCGTGTCGCCGGATTTCACTATATACTCGAAGCCCTTTTCCGGCGTTGTCGAGGGCGTGGCAACGGGCACGTCTTTGGGGGCGTTGGTGGCAGATTTCCTCGATTGTGGCAGGGGCGCTTCCAGTATCTTGCGCAACTTCACGAGTTCGGCACGAACATTCTCGGCGTCGTCCAGGCGCTTGCGGTCCACCTCTTTGATTGCGTCGGCCACTTGTTTAAGGCTTTTCTCCACGTCTTCCTGGCGGGCGTAGGTGGTGTTGGGTTTGCCGGACTGCTCGCGCAGGCTTTCCAAATCCTTGGACAGGTCCGCGATCTGCTTCTTGAGCGCCTCGTGCGCGGCGGTGAGATCTTCGATGCGGCCACTCAGTTTGTCCAACCGCTCTTGAGTCGCCGCGTCCTGGGCGCGCACTCCGGGGGCAGCGCAAAGGGCGAAGGTCAGTAATAGATAGGAAACTCGTTTCATGGGGCGAACATAGGAAGCCCCCCTGCTGAGTTCAAGGGGCAAAGTGAGAAGGCCGAAGGTCGAAGCCCGAAGGCCGAAGAATGGCCGAAATCCGAAACCCGAACACAGCCTAAGGCGTGAACGGCTGCTTGGCGGCGAGGGCAGTGGATTCGGCTGGAGGAATTCGGATTACAGTTGTCGTTCGTATATCCGATAGGTCTTATAGACGCGGCCGCCGATGGCCTCAAGCATCCGGCACATGGCGACGTTGTCCTCGAGAATCCATGATGCTTCGGACTCGCGGACGCCCGCGTCGAAACCTACCTTGAGGCCCTCGATCAGCATCGCGGACTCCAGTCCTTTGGCGCGGTATTTCTCCTTCACGCCGAGGGTGAGCACGCGGGTGCGCGGCGGGCATTTCCAGCCGAGCAGGTAGGGAATGAACCCCAGCACTTTGGGAGTCAGCAGGCGGCCCTGCAAGGGTTTGAGGGCGATGTTGTAATCCGGCAGCGCCAGCAGGAAGCCGACCGGTTCGGCGCCCGCCTCCGCCAGCCAGATCAGGCCCTCCATCAGCAACGGCTTGAGGCGCTCGGCCATGAAATGCATCTCGGCGTCGGTCATGGGCACGAAGCCCCAATTGTCTTGCCAGGCAGCGTTATAGACTTCTTTCAGCTTGGCCAAGTCCGCCTCCAGGGTTTTGCGCAGCACCGGGCGGAGGACCAGATTGGGGTTGCGCTGTTTGATCTTGGCCGCGATGCGGCTCAGGCGGTCCATGGGGATCCTAGCCAGGTCCATGTGGAAGGCAAGCAGGTCCCTGGCTTTGCGAAAGCCGTCTGCCTCCACCAGCGTGACATAGTAGCGCGGGTTGTAGGTCATCATGAGGACCGGCGGCGAATCGAACCCCTCGATCAGCAACCCGCACTCGTCGTTGGTGGTCGGGTTCATGGGCCCCAGCACGCGTTGCAGGCCGGCCTGACGGGTCCAGCCGAAGACGGTCTCGAATAGCCGGCGGCTTACGGCGGGGTCATTCACGGACTCGAAGAAGCCGAAGAAGGCGGCCGGGGCATTGGCTGTGCGGTTGTGGTTGTGATCAATGAGGCCGGCAATACGGCCCACGTCCTGTCCGTCCCGGTGGGCGATCCAGAGCTGCATCACCGCGTGCTCGAACAGTGGGTTGGCAGCGGTGAACACCTTCTTAAGGTCCATGAGCAGCGGCGCGACCCAATTGGGGTCGTCCCGGTAGATGTCGTAGCTGACGTTCAAAAAGCGCAGCACATCCCGCGGATTGCGGGACAACGGCATGATCTGAATCTCATTGCTCATCATCGAGCCGGGGCTGCCAAGTCAGAAGGCCAGCCGCCGGACGGGCCAGAGAGTGGAGAAACACGGCGCGGCGGTCAACCCGGCAGGACAGGGGCCGCGCTCCGGCTGCGAGCCTGTGATCCTGAAAAGCGCAGTTTAACTAACGCAAGGGCGTAAGGCCGCAGAGCCGCAACCGAACTGCGCGAAGCGTTTGGAGAGTGCGACCAGCTTGCTGGCGCTGTCGTAAGTCGTGTGCGGTTCAAAAGCGGGAGCAAGCTCCGCGCACTCCAAACGCTTCGCGCGGCAAGTCGCAGGGAAGACCTTCGCGGCTTGCGGGCAATTGCGAACATTCCACTGCCGGGGCCGCGGCTGCCAGACATCCTCACCCAGCGGGTGAGGAAGGCTAAGGCTACGGGCTGATCCTCGCCGTTCGGCTCGCGATTGTGCTGCCCGACGCTCTGGAGTTGAGCCCAAAATCGAGCTAAGGTCCGCAGTGGTTCCGTGGAACAGGCCAACTGGAGCTGGATCTACATCTTGGAACTATTAGGGAGCCATTATGGATATATCAAGGAACTATTAGGGAACTATCAGGGATCTATTATGGAATTATCATGGAGCTATCATGGAACTATTATGGAACTACCATGGCACTTTAGATGTGATTGCGTGTTGCAAGGAACCCACTTGGGTGGGTTCAGGATGTTCTCAATGCCCATTGATGGGGCTGGCACGGTTTGTTCCGCGTTCGGATTTGCGGCGATAAAAGACTTGTTGCGGCGTGAGGGGGTGTGCTAGGTCATGGCGCATGACGCCCACACGGCAAGGGTCTATTCGGCTGTTCCGCTTTGCGGGGATTGATCTGTATTTGCACTGGTCATGGTTCCTGGTGGCGGTGTACGGGATCAGCAGCCGGGCGGGCACATATCGTTCGATGATTTGGCCGGCGCTGGAGTACCTGGCACTGTTCGGAATCGTCCTGGTGCACGAGTTTGGCCATGCACTGGCTTGCCGGCAGGTGGGCGGACAGGCGGACCAAATTGTGCTCTGGCCGCTGGGGGGCGTGGCTTACGTGGCGCCGCCGCCACGGCCGGGGGCGACGCTGTGGAGCATCGCGGCGGGGCCGCTGGTGAATGTGGTGCTTGCGCCGTTCCTGACCTTCCTGGCGTTGATGGGCCACGCTTCAGGCTGGAGAGAGACGATGCCCAACGGCTACCAGTTCATTACGGCGCTTTGCTACATCAACTGGGGCCTGCTGATTTTTAACCTGCTGCCGATCTATCCTTTGGACGGAGGTCAGATCCTGCAATCGCTGCTGTGGTTTGTGCTGGGGCGGGCACGCAGCCTGATGGTGACGGTGGTGATCGGGTTCATCGGGGTGGCGGGCCTGATCGTGGTTGCCTTGCTCAAGCACGAGGTGTGGTTCGGCATCCTGTGCGTGTTCATCCTGCTGAACTGCTGGAGCGGGCTGATGCAGGCGCGGGTGCTGGCGCGGATCGCGAAGCTGCCGCGGCGGGGCGGGTTTGCCTGTCCGGAATGCGGGCAGGCGCCGATCATCGGTCCGCTGTGGCGGTGTGACAAGTGCCTGAAACCGTTCGACACGTTCGAGACACACGCGATGTGTCCGCATTGCGGGGCGCTGTTTCCGGTGACGCGGTGCCCGGAGTGCGGGCGGTCGCATCCGCTGGCGGAGTGGGCGGGCGCCGCCCCTGCGCCGAGGCCACCCTGGATGTGAGGGGGAGGCGGGCGGGGGTAGGTTGGGGTGTTGGGGAAGTTCAGGCGGCGAAATCCGAAACCCGAAATCCGAAGGCCGAAAGAAGGCCGAAACCCGAAGGGCGAGAACAAAAGGCGCGTCGCGGGCATCACGACTGGGTAAGGTGGAGGCAAGGAGATGGGGAGCCTCAGCCTCTGGAAGAACAGCCTGAAGGAATTCGCCGGAGGGTCCCCTGAACTTGGGAGGGGCACGGTCGGCTGCGCAGGCGTAATTCCCAGGAGTCAGGGACGCGGTGGAACGCGTCCCTACCATCGTGAGACGGTATATAGCGAGGGTCTCGGTTCTCGACTGGCCACGGGCGGGTTTGGATTTCGGATTTCGGGCTTCTTTCGGGTTTTGGGCTTCGGGGTTCGGATTTCTTCCACCCCATGCTCGCCCAGTCGGAACGCGGTAACTACTGCCCCGCCTTGAGCAGCTTGCGGGCCTGCTGCTTGGTGGCGTTGGTGTCGGCTTTTTCGACTACCACTTCGAGGGCTTTCTGGCGCTGGTCCTGGGGCACGGCGGGCATGGGGGAGGCGGCCAGCTTGACGATGGCAGAGCAGGCGTCTTCGGCGACGGCGGGCTCAGCGGCAAAGGTGAGGAGCAACGCGAGCGCGCCGGGAGCCGGGATGGCGCCGACGGCGGCGATGGCCAGGCGCTTCTCCTCGGGGCGCTTGATGAGGGAGAGCACGTCGGTGACTTTGCTGACCTTATCGTCGTTCTGGAGTTGCTTGTTCGCGTTGACGTATTGCAGGTAGCCCCGCAAGGCCAGGACTTGATGGGAGGTCTTGGCGTCGGATTTGGCGAGGGCGAGCAGCGGCTGCGCTACGCTGCTGTCGTCAGGCCAATTGTTGGGCCAGGTTGACAAGGTGCGTACGGCTTCATCCTGCACCGTCTCGTCTTTGTCCTGCACGGCGGCCTGAACGGCGGCGAGGGCGTCGGGTCCGCCGGAGGAGGCGAGCACGTGGAGCGCGATGATGCGCAGGGCGCTGTCGTCGTTCCGGGCGAGGGGGACGAGAGCCGGCACGGAACGTGCGCCGGAGCGGCCACTGATGGCGAGAAGGGCCATCTCGATGTCGCCGCGCTCCTTCACGTCCTTGGTCCCTTGCAACACCTTGACGAGAGCGGAGGCTTGGGCGTCGGTGCCGAGAATGCCGATGGTTTGGATCGCGGCGGTGCGCACGTCGGCATCAGAGTCATTGGCGCTGCTCACGACATCCGGCAGGGCGCGGTCAATGTGCCGCTGCCCGGCCAGGAGGACGAGGACTTGGCGGTTCTTGCCGGTCGCGGCGGGGAGGCGTGACAGGAGGTCGGCATCCACTTCATTTCCAGGCAGGCGGGCGAGGGCGGCCACGGCGGCTTGGGCCAGTTCGGCATCGGGGTCGGAGGCGACAGTGAGCAGCACAGGCAAGCTGGAGACGTTGCCGAGGCGGTCGAGCACGCCCACGGCGGTGAGCCGGAGCGACTGCGGGCCGCTGGCAGCGGCTTGCAGAACAGTGGGCAGGACGGCGTCATCGGAGCGGTCGGCGATGGCGAGGAGCAGGTAGGATTGGCGATCGGGGCTGCAGCGGAGCAACTCGGCGGCGAGCGCTTCGGTCACGTCGCGGCCCGGCAACTCGCGGGCGGTGCGTAGGCCGATGCCGTACATGGTCTTGTCGGGCCAGCGCAGTTGCGTCAGCAACAGGGGCAGACCGGCGGATTGGCGGGCGAGGATGGCGCCGCGGATGGCTTCGAGCTGTCTGTTCCAAGGTACGTTCGCGACCCGCACTGCATCGTAGAGCTCCACAGCCTCAGGGCGTTTGCCCTGGGCGATGAGACTTTCCGCGCACAGGATGCAGCCCTGTGCAACGTCCGTACAAACGGCCTCTGGGGCCGTGGTCAGGGACTCGGTCAGCGCCTTGGCAGCTTTCGTGCCGCCGATGCGGCCCAGCGCCACCGCGGCAGCGGAAGCGACCTGCGGGTCGGAGGACTTGAGCTTCTTGACGAGGCCGCTGACGGCTTTGGGGTCACGGCGCACGGCGATGGAATTGATGACACCGACGAGCACTCGGCCCTGCACTTTGTCCAAGGCATTCCGCAGGGCGGCATCGGCCTCGGGGCCGGGGATGGCCTCCAGGGCTATGCGCGCCCACGAGGTAAGCTCCGGGTCGGGCAAGAGCGATGCCAGGGCGGGCACGGCGTCTTTGTCGCCGAAGATGGCCAGTTTCTTGCAGGCGAGGGCTTTATCGGCCGGAGGGCCATTGGACTTGAGGAGAGTGACCAGCTCACGCACCTGCTCGGGGGAGCAGTTGTGGTTGTTGGCGGCTGCCGCAGGGGTTGGGCTGGCGGCCAGGAGCAGGGAGAGGGCAGCGAGGCAGGAGGCGGAGAAAGCCACGGTGCTAACGAGCGTGTGCGCACGAATCCGCGGCGCCGGCGAAGCGGATGAGAGAGTTTTGGGCGTCATAAGTATTGAGTTCCTTATTGGGTGGGTTCTGTATTTCGGAATCGGTTAGAGCCGCCACGGTTCGCGCAGGGCTTCGGAGCGTAGGCGGTTGGCCGGCTCGTCGCCGGGGAACTCGCTCTTGACGGGGTCGAATGTGACCTTGCGGTCCAGGAACAGGGCGATGTTAGACGCGTGGCAGGTGATGTGCGAATGGCAGGCGACATCGGCGTTGGCGCGGGTCTGGCCGCGCGAGCGAACGCAGTCCAGGAAGTTGCGGATATGGAAGTTGGCGGGGTAACCGGAGACCTTGGCCTTCTTGCCGATAAGCAGAGCTTCATTGCTCGCCACGAGGTCGCCGTCGTCGGCGGTTTCCACCCAGCCGGTGTCGCCCTCGAAGCGGACGGGGCAGGAGCCCAGAGGGAGCCAGCCGTTGTCGCGCAGGACGAGCTTGACGCCGTTGGGGTAGCGGGCGTGCAGTTGGTCCCCTTGCGGCTCATACTCGACCGGGGAGGTGTCGTCCGCGTCGTTGGCCCACTGGCAAAGGTCCACGCAGTGGGAACCCCATTCGAGGCATCCGCCGCCGGTGAGACCGCCGCCTTTCTCGAAGTTAAAGCCATCGAGGAGAGCTTTGTTGAAGGGCCGCCAGGAGGCGGGGCCAAGGTAGAGGTCCCAGTCCACTTGTTCCCTGTCGGGCTCGGGTTCGGGAGGGAGCCAGCCGCTGCTGACTGTGGCGAGGCCGGCGGGATGAGCATAAACGGTTTGGAGCCGGCCCAGTTTGCCGTGCCGGGCCAGATCAATCGCGAAGGCAAAATTGGGCAGGCTGCGCCGCTGTGTGCCGGCCTGGAAGACGCGGCCGGTGCGGCGGATCGTCTCGGCCAGCGCGAGGCTCTGGGCGATGTTCTTGGTGCAGGGTTTTTCGCAGTAAATGTCCTTGCCGGCATTGGCCGCGAGGATGGTGGCGGTGACGTGCCAGTTGGGCCCGGTGGCGATGAGGACGGCCTCAATGTCGCTACGGGCCAGTAGTTCGCGCAGGTCGCGATACGTTGCGCAGTCATGGTTGCCGTATTTGGCATCGGCCCTTTTCTTGATCGCCGTGCGGCGTGCTTCCTTGACATCGCACACGGCCACGAATTGCACGTCGGGTTCCTCGAGGAAACAGCCCAGGTCGTAGGTGCCCCGGTTGCCGATGCCGATGCCGCCCAGGACGATGCGTTCGCTGGGGGCGACGCCGCCGTCCCGGCCCAGAACGGCAGCGCGCACCATTTGGGGCGCGGCCAGCAAGGCGCCGGCCTGGAGTGCGGTATGGAGAAATCGCCTGCGGCTGAGGCCGGCGCGCGGGTCACCAGAGGCTGGGTTGAGGTTGGAGGGGGATTTGGGAGTTGAAGCGGTTGCAGGTTTCATTGTCATTCGTTCTCAGTTCCAGGGGCGAACAGTTCAATTGCGCGATTCTGGCCGAAAGGATGGACGCCTGTCCATGAGACTTTTTTCACGGAATTCTGGAAGAGGCAGCGATGTGCCCGCCGGGGACTACTGCGGGGCCGGAGTGCAGTCCCTTTTCAGGGCAGTGGCGACTCAGACGCAAACCGGTCGGAAGAGCTTCCGGATTGACGGCCTGGCCAGGAGCAACAGTCCAAAGAAGTTCATGGCCGTATTGAATAGCAAGACGGCATAGAACACAGGGTAAGAAACGCGCAAAAACCCGAAAGCAGTGAATTGAATTGTCGCGGACGCCGGAATGTGAGGCAAGTGCGCGTACACCGAGCCGGCCAAGCCGTGTGTGGCAAGGTGGCCGAGGGTCCCCGTGATGAATAGGGCAAACCACGCTATCGCACAGACCCGGAAGACGTTCTTACGGCGCAGAAGACCTATCCCAAGAAGTATCGAAATAATTACGGACGAGATCTGGATACCCCATAAGCCCAGAATGTGTGGGGGAAGCTCAAAGTCTTTGATCAAGTATGAGGAAACCACCAGAAGGATTGGCCATGCTTCAAGTGCCCTGAGTAATAGCCAAGCCGCCAGGAGATTGAGGGCCGGGGGATTGTTGCGGAAGCCCCAAGCACGATGGCGGTTCACTTTGCGAAACTCTCTCTTCAAGGCCTTGCTCTCCCCCATTCGCTGGACAGCGGCGTCGAAAGCTTGCTGCTGGGTCAAGCCTGAGCGCACCTGCTGGTCCACGTCCTCGCGCAGGTGATTTTCCAGTTCGTTCAGCACATCGAGCATCTTGATACCACTGGCAGCCATCTGCTGCCGCCAACCCGAGATTGCTTGGTCGAGCTCAAACATATCGCTCCTTCCACAAACCGGCTAAAACCGAATGAACGGTCAGCCACTGTTCCCGCTGCTGCGCCAGCGCTCGCCTGCCGTCTTTCTTAATCGAGTAGTACTTGCGCTTGCGCCCATTTTCCGCCTCCACCCACCGGGACGTAATCCAGCCCTCGTCTTCCATCCGATGCAGCACCGGGTAGAGCATCCCGTCGGTCCACTGGATGCGGTCCTTGGAACGGGCTTTAATCTCCTGAATAATGGCGTAGCCGTAACTCTCACCGCCTGAGAGCAGGCTTAGAATGAGCGGTTCGGCGGACGCGGCCACGAGTTCTTTTGACAGCATAACCAGTTCTTGGATATTAATACCTTGTACCGCTATGTATGTCAACCCGGAAAAGAGAAGTATTTTTCGGCCGAAACTCCCACGCTTCCGACCCGGGCGGCTGCTCCGAATTTGCCGGGACATGGCCGAGGACAAGACGGTGGTCCTGCGCGCGATTGCGGAAATCAACGAGAAGCTTCCACGGAAGGCAGAAGGTGGAATGTAGAATGCAGGATGCGGAATGCGGAATAGCGAAGACAGAGAGCGTGTGACCGGGGCAGGGATAGAAGCGCCAATTCAACTGCGAGAGAAAGAATAGGGATGGATGGCGGGGCGGGAGTGAAAGGGCGGCAGGGCGTTATCTCGTACGGGTGAACATGATGTGCCAGAGGAGATTGGAGTGCAGCGCCAGTAAACTGCGCCAACCGCGCAACAGTGGCGTGAACATCATCCACTGCAACCACCGCGCCCATGCGAGTCGCTGCGCAAAGGCCCGGTCGCAAGCCGCCGCCACGCTCTGCCGCGCCTGGCTCCAGGTGCTCTCACCGCGGCTGTAGGCGGCCAGCGGGGCGACGGCGATTTCGGCGGCCTCGAAGGCCATGGACATGCCGTTGCCGGTCACCGGGGGTATCATCGTGAGGGCGTCGCCCAAGCAGCATTCGCTTCGCGGGGCGGCGCGGTGCGGGCGCAGTGAGATTCCGGCTACTGAACAGAATGAGCCTTGGTCAAAGCCAAGTGGCGGGTGGCGATGCCGTTGCTGCCATTGAGGACCTTTTTGAGGAGAGCGCGCGAACGGGGACGGAGCTGGTGGAAGCGGGCTGATTGCAGCAGGGCTTCCCAACATTCCCGCTGCGCATAGCATCGCGGAGGCACCGCCGTCCCAAATCCCGTAATGAACATGGGTGAAGGTAGCGCCCCTGCCCGTGCCATGCCAGTTTCTGACCCGCCTCTCGCTCGCCTACAGTTTACAAATCCATGACAATTGTTGTGCTTGCGATGGGGCAGGCTGGGGCCAGAATTGATGCGCCGATCCATGGCCAGTCTGCGTCCAACGCGAAAGCCCGCCTTTTTCTGGCAAGCGGGATTGATCCTGCTGCCGGTGGTGATTATCGCGGCGGTGGCCTCACGAGCGATCATCCAGAGCCGGGCGGAGGTCGAGCGCGAGGCGCGCCAGCGGGCCGAGGAGATTGCAGGGCAATACAGCAAGGAGTTGGAACGGCGCATGGGGTCCCTCCTGTTGGAGCACGACGTTCTTTCGGATCGGTGGGTGGGTCACCTGACCGAGGTTACCGGGGCGTGGCCAGGAAGCGGGCGGCGCGCCCAAGCCGAGGCGGAGTGGCCCCCGCCGCAGGACCCGCCGTATCCCGGCTGGCGAGCGGATGAGGTCTTTCCTGACCGTTTCGGGCTGACAGCGGATGGACGGTTTCTGGAGGGGCTGGAGTACAATCCGGCGCCACAACCGCCCACCTGGTTCACCAGCCTCTCGGCGGCGCAACGCGCGGCCTGGGAGGCACTCGGCTCAGCGGTGGCCGCGGGTGCCGGCAAGGAGGAAATCGAGCGGCGCATCACCGAGTTCGAGGAGACCGGCCCTGGATTAGCAGCGAAGCTAAACGCGGCCTATGTCGGCCTGCGCGCGCGGTTGGCAACGCTGCCACCGGCGGCAGCGGTGACCGAGGCGTTGCGCTTGGCCGGGGAAGGCACCTTCCTGGCGGACCGGCTGGTCGGCACGGATGGAACGGTGAGGCCGGTAAACCGGCAACCACCGGGCCTCGCCGAGCACTGGGAGACCCTTTCCGAAGCGGGCCTGCCGCTGGTCAATCTTGCATTCGGAGAGGCGCTGCGCTATGCGCGCGTAACCGGGCCGTCCGAGAAGCTGTGGGATGCGATTCCCAGCCAGGTACTGCACGCCTCCAGCCCGCTGATTCCGGTGTTGCTGGATCAATTGCAGGAGCTTGCCGGCACGAACACAGCGCTGCAGGTCGGCGTAGGCGCGTGGCGAACGCTCTGGAACGCCCGCCTCAAGCTGTACGACATCGCCGATGCCATCCGCCAAACCGGCGAGTTGCGAGGCGTCACAACCACCAACTCTTGGATCGAGTACGACCAGACCCGGTGGCTGTGCATCCTGAACCCTGGGCCTGCTTTGACGGTGGAGACAGAGAATGGCGTTGCACGCCAGCCAACGAACGGGTTTTGGACGGCAGTACGGTTCCTGCCCAAATCGGTGGTCGAGCAGGCGCTAGCGCGGGAGTTCGAGACTTCGGAGGTGAAGCTGCCGAGCTACCTCGGCCTGACGGTGTGGCTGGAGGGTGAACCGCTGAATTTGCCGAAGCGCTGGTGCCCGGGGCGGGACGCCCCTTCCGCGCGGGCCGTGCTAGCCGAAACTACCGGCGCTCTTTCGGCGACCACCAAACTGCAAGAGGCGCCGGCCGGGCCGGATACCGATCACCAGATGCTGCCCAGCCACCCGCGCTTCGGCTTGCAGCTTTACCTCGCAGACCCAGCCCGGCTGTTTGCCTCATACCGTCGTCACGCGATGCTGATGGCCGGGCTGGTTGCCGCCTCGGCCTTTGCGGCCTTGATTGGTGTCCTGGCCTCGTGGCGAGCCTTCCAGCGCCAACTCCGCCTGATCGAGTTGAAGAGCAACTTTGTCTCCAGCGTCTCCCACGAACTGCGGTCTCCGATCGCCTCGGTGCGCCTGATGGCCGAGAGCCTGGAGCGGGGCAAGGTGCCCGAGGCCCCGAAGCAGCATGAATACTTCCGCTTCATCGTCCAGGAAACCCGCCGCCTCTCGGCCTTGATCGAGAACGTGCTGGACTTCTCGCGCATCGAACAGGGCCGCAAGCAGTATGATTTCGAGCCGACGGACCTCGTCGCCCTGACTCAGCAGACCGTCAAGTTGATGGAGACCTACGCCGCCGAGCGCGAGGTGAAGCTCCAACTCCAGCTCAACAACGCCCCACCCTCCGCGGCTCAATCACCATCAGCTATCAACTATCAACTCCCCGACTATCAACTCCTCGCCGACGGCAAAGCCCTCCAACAGGCGCTGGTGAACCTCATTGACAACGCGCTCAAGCACTCACCCAAAGGCGATACGGTGACAGTCGGACTGAAAGTGCGAAGTCCAAAGTCCAAAGTCCAAAGTCCAAAGTCAGAGATCGGGAGCCAAACGTCAGAACCAACGAACACGCATCACGTTTCACGTTTCACGTTTCACGCATCACACCTCCACCTCTGGGTCGAGGACCATGGCGAAGGCATTCCGCCGTCCGAGCAGGAGAAGATTTTCGAGCGCTTTTACCGGCGCGGCTCCGAGCTGCGGCGCCAGACCCAGGGCGTGGGCATTGGGTTGAGCATCGTGAAGCACATCGTCGAGGCCCACGGCGGCAGGGTACTCGTCCGCAGCGCCGTCGGCGAGGGAAGCCGGTTTACTATCGAGTTGCCTTTGTCACCAATTGTTGCGAAGCCCGAAACCCGAAACCCGAAACCCGAATGAAGGCCGAAGGCCGAAATCCGAAGGCCGAAGGCGGAGACTTGAAACGCGCCTGGCACGCGGCGATTGGCGGCGCTGGTTTCGGACTTCGGCCTTCGGACTTCGGCCTTCTTTCGGACATCGGACTTCGGACTTCAGACTTAGCCTCATGGAACGCATCCTGATCATCGAAGACGAACTCCCCATGCGCACGGCCCTCCACGACGTGCTGGCGGGTGAGGGCTATCGCGTCCTGACCGCGCCGGACGGGGAAATCGGCCTGCAGCGGGCTATTGATGAGAAGCCCGACCTCATCCTGCTCGACATCATGATGCCCAAGCTCGACGGCTATGCCGTCTGCGCCGAGTTGCGCCGGCTCTCGAATCCTGTGCCAATCCTCATGCTCACCGCCAAGGGGCAGGTCGAGGACCGCGTGCAGGGGCTGGATGTCGGGGCGGATGATTATCTCGTCAAGCCTTTCAGCACGGAGGAACTGCTCGCCCGCGTGCGCGCGATGCTGCGCCGGGTACAGCGGCAGACGAAGACGCCCACGGCGCTGGTGCTCGGCGAGGCGCACGTTGACCTAGTCAAACAAACGGCCATGCGCGGTCGCAAGACGTTGCACCTGACAGCCAAGGAATTTGCCATGCTGCGGCTGATGGCCGAGTGCCCGGGCGAACCGGTTTCCCGTGAGCGCTTCCTGGACGTGGTCTGGGGCTACACGGCCTTCCCGACTACGCGCACCGTGGACAACCACATCGCCAGCCTGCGCAGCAAGCTCGAGCCCGACCCCGACGAGCCGCGCTGGATCAAGACCGTCCACGGCGTCGGCTACAAACTGGAGCTTTAGGTTGCCGGCGTGATCCGACTTCATATCACCTATATGGTGGGACGCCAAAATGGCGGCTTCCCAGCTCTCGACCAGGGCCTTCCTCGTGGGACGCCATTTGCCCTCCCCGAAGGAAAGTCGCCGCCGTCTGTCCGAGGTCGCTGGCCAGAATATTCAGGGCCGCTGTCTGCCCGGCGTCGTGCCAGTCGGCGTGCTTGACGAAATCCGGCCCTTCCTGCTGTTGCAGGCCGACCCGCGACGTTTTTGATTTACCCGGCGCCGAGATCGAGGCATAATCGTCCGCAGGTTCATTAACTCTGTATGCCTATGAACAAGCCGCTGCGAGTTACCGTGGTGCCCATCCTTTGTTCCGCACTTGCCATCCTCCTGTCGGGTTGTGGCAGGCCGGCTTCCACCACCTTCGTAGCGGCACCACCCGGCCCCGCCGATCTGGGGCCGGCCACCGGGCTTTCCACGCCGCCGCCCGAGGCGGTCGTGTTCGAGCTTAAGTACCGGGCCCAGACTGGCGGTGCGGATGACATTGCCTATAATGCCTTCTATGGCTATGGCGGTTCGGACGCGGAGGCCAAGAACGATCCCTTCCTCCAGCATGTCCGCAACCAAGCTTCCAGCCTGTATTACGTCTGCAACTTCGCCTTAACCGGACGCAAATGGGCGGCGGTCGAATACCATCACCGCCAGGCGTGCGCGCTCTACTTCGACCTCAACGCCGACGGCAAGCTCTCGGAGAACGAGCGGATTCTACCCACTCGAAAAGCGGATCAGGGCGTCGAGTTCATCACCCCGGATTTTATGCAGCCGGTGGAGGGGGGCGGGCAGACGCTTTGCCGGGTGCTGCTTCGGGTGAACTTCTACCCGGGCAATTCCGAGCCGAACTGCATGTGGAGCCCGGCCGCCCTGCTGGAAAGTGAGGCCACGCTTAATGGCCGGCCCGCCCGGTTGCTCCTTTACGCCAGCACCCCGGGCGGCGGGTTCGATCAATACGGCCGCGCCAGTTGTTCCCTCCTGCTGGGCGACCAGTTCAAGCCCCTGCCAGGCGGATATGTCCCACGCGACATGCTTAGCAGCCTGATCGCCAGCGAAGGCCAGTTTTACAATCTGACACTACAGGGGCGCTATTCCAACGGCCTGCCGGCCAGGGTGTTGCTGGCGAAAGACACCTCACCCACCGGCGCGCTGGCCGTGAAACTTATCGGCTCCAACGCCCTCCAGGCAACCTTCTCCTCGCTCGATCTGCGCGGAGCCACAGACAAGACCATCTTTCTGCGCGTCGGCGCTTCGAAAGGAGGAGTGACTCTGCCGGAGGGCGCTTACGTCCTGGACAACGGCCTGATCTCTTACGGTGCATCGAATGCGCAGGACTGGGAGGTGTCGTTCACCGGAGGTCCTTGGGCAGACGTGAAGGCCGGCCAGGTCATCGAGCAGGCGCTGGGCCGACCGACCCTCAAGGTGCGCGCGATCAACGAACGGGACCGTTACAGCTCAAACCGGGCCGAGTCGGCCTCGTTTAAGCAAGGGACGCCAATCTATCTCGAACCCAGGATTGTCGGCCAGGCCAACGAAGTCTTCGGCCGTTTCCGGCAGAGCGCGGCGGCAAGGGGCCAGAAGACCGATCGTCCGCCCCGAATCAGCATCACCGGGCCGGACGGCAAGGAACTGCTGTCAAAAGGCCTGGAGTATGGCTGAGGCGGAACTTGCGGGCTCTCATGGGGAGGGCCAAAGATACCGGCCGGGCGCTACACCGTTCGGATAGTCCAGGAAACCGGTCCGCTGGCCGGCCCGTTGACGGGCCAACTCGAGTTGCGCATCGAATAGCCCTGCGCCAACGCACGCCCGGCAGCATCTGCGAGTGGCTGGCGCACATGGGCTTTATCATCCCGCCTCAGCCTCAGGTAATCCCGCCGGGGTCCCCCCGTGGCCTCCCCGGAGCCTCCCCGTAGCACCTCTAATCGGGGATTAGAGGTGCTACGGGGAGGCTCCGGGGAGGCCACGGACGTATGGGCGGGAATCCGCCGTCAGAATAGCGAGGGCAGCGGAATGAGTGGCCTGGCTTTTCGGGGAGCCAGGCCGGGGGGGTGGCGGGTCACCGAGACGCGGAAAACCGGCAAAGAGCGAGGGCCGAGGCCTGGTTCGGCCCCAATTCCTTCAGGTAGGGACCCTTTCCACAGGGTTCCTGATTACGGTCGTCGGAGTAGCGACCACAGGGAGGCGGCGGTGAGCGTCGCTATGGGGCTGGGGCGGGGACGCGGGCGCGGGTTACTTTCGGGACATCGGTCCAGCCGTCAACGTGCTGACAGGTGCGAATCCAGATGGCCGTGCCGGCTTTCGGCACGCCATACCGGGCAACGTGAAGCTCGGTGATGTCGCTCCAGCCGTCGGTCGGGGGCGGCAGCAGCCCCAGGAAGGTGAAGTGCTGCACGCAGCGGACGCCACTCCTGACCGGGGCGGCGCCTTGCACCAGCGTGTACTGGGCCGGCGGGCTTGGGACGCGGAGCTTAAGAGTAATCTTGCCTCCCGTGTTGGTAACCATCAACTCGGCCACAGGGTTGGGACTGAAGACGGGCTCGGCGGGCGGGAAGTCGAACTGGGGCAGGCTGAAGTCGGCGCGCCGCATGTTTAAGCTCACAAAGAAGTTGTAACCATTGAGGCGGACCCGGCGGCCCGTTTCGCTTACAAAGTACTTGTTGGCCGCGGTAACGCACCAGGCGACGCGCTGTTCGGGGGTGAGGGTGCGCCAGCGGTTGCAGACGGCGACGAGGTTGCCGCGCTTACGCTGTTGCTCAGGGGTGCGGGGATCGCGGGGGCGCACGTACTGGCGCGCGACCTTGCCGTGACGGCTGTTGACATAGACGACGGAGCCCTGCCGGCCCGACTTTGGAATAGAGCTGATTTTCACGTTGTTTCAGGCACCCGCCTTCTGAGGTGCCAGTTCACAAGCCCGCATCTGGGCCGGTGTCGCAAGCATACCCAAGCCGGTCCCAGTGAGGTCAGCAGGATTAAGCGTTTCGGCGTGGGCCGCCGGGAGATGGCGCTGACAACAGCCGGATGCCCCAAAAACTGATTTGTGCACCAAACGCAGGTTACCAGCCGGCGGTCCCAGAACGCCAACATGCTTCGCCCGGTGCGGAATGGCGGGGCCACCCTTCCATCGAAAACCACCGAGAACCTGGATTCGTCCCGTTCAGCGGCGGGACCTTACCCATGACGAGGTTCACCCCGGATGAGCATTGCCGAACAAGGGTCCCCGAGAAAACTGACAATCTCATTGACCGACCTCATTGTCCTTTCCCGGCTGTGCATTGTTATGAGGACTCCAGCGGTTTGTTTAGGGCCAAGAGCTTCTGGAGGATTTGCAGACCGAGGGTGTTTGCCAGCTCAAAGGCGCTAGGAACCTTGTCTGCGGCGGCACAGCCGGCGACATCCTCTGGGCGATATCGCGCGCCGGGGTTCTTCCTGAGCGCCTCCACATGTTCCGCGGGTACGCCATCCTTCAGGAGGCTCTCGCAAATGGAGTCGACCCATTTTTCGTCCCCAGCCCGCTTTTCTGGCCAGGTGTTTAGAATGGCCAGTTTGACCCCCGCGCTTTGGAAGACAGCTAGAACGAAGGTTGCGCAGGTGAGGCCCACCCCGGAGGTACCCAAGAGAAAACGCGCGGTCTCTTGATCAAAGCAGTCGTTCGGAGGGCTGAATCCGTAGGGTATGCCTGTTTGGTTGGCCTTCAAAACTTGTCGGCACCGCACGGCGACCTGGAGAGCCCTTATGGGGGAGATGGGAGGATCAATCCAGAGGTAATGCTCCTTTGGGTTACGCTCACGCAGGTCGTGGTGCCATGCCAAATCGCCAAGCTTCACTTCGCCCCCGAGATCCGTTTTGAACAGGATGCCAAGGTGCTGTTGCCCCGTGCCTATGAGGGCAATTGCGACTGCGGCGTTTCGAATTTCAGTGAAGGGCCGCTCCTGGGGGGAGTACACCCGCATTTTCGGTCGGCATCTGGGCTGGCTTATGGTTCAAGCCCGGTAAGCAGGTTATCTTCCCATTCTCCGCGTTTCCTGATGAGAGCCTCGGCAGCTTTGAAGAGGTTGGCGCGTGACGGAAGCTTAGATTTAGCGGGGAGCGTGGCGGTCAATAAGCCAACGATTACACTAGTGGAAAGGGAAGCAATGTCCGTATGGGCGAGCAGTGAATCGACGTCGGAAAACCTGGCCTCCCTGAGATAATGGTCGATGCGATCGTACAAAAGGTCCAAGGCCGAGTGGATCCGGCCTTGCCTATCGAGGCGGATGATCGGTTCGAAGAAAGCCACGGAACGCGTTTCCTCGCGGGGAAAGCGTGCGGGGACAACCATCAAATCGGCGGACTGCCAATTTGCGTCGGGCCACTCGATTAACCACCAATTGGAACTAGGTCGGTAATGCCGTTTGATTGTCCTGAACTCCCGAAGTAAAATGCGGAGGTTGTTTTCGGCATCTTCCCCCGCCTCCTCCTCACCTGAGGGAATGCAGGCGCAGAGCCACGATAAGACTATGAGGTAATCTTCCTTGCCGGCTTGCTGTTGGCGTCCAGCGCTTACTAGCACTTGGCGATTGAGTGGCCGTTCATCGGGCGTGGTCGTGTCTCTGGCCGTATCTCTCCAGAGGTCTTTTAACGTGAACGGCCGGTTTGCCCGTGCGCTAAGCATCAATGGTTCATTCATCGTTTTCCTGCATTCCTGGTACAATTGTTCGGATTCCTGCTCTGCTTCGTAACTCGTTTTGAGCGGTTTTTGATTTAGTGATAGCGCGCTCGCATTGCTGGATCAAGAGGCGGATGTCGTCTTCATCGAGCGATAGGCTAAGGACATGGTCGCCCTGCGTGTCGTCGTATCGGAGCATTAAAGTGTGAGAAATGACCGTTCCACGCAATGCTGTGGCGTCGTCGTTGAAGACGGGTCGAATGTCGGTCAGAATCCGAGCGCGTTGAAGGAGCTCAGGGTGTTCGTAGGAGAGGTCGAGTGCCTTCGCTGACAATCGAATGACCTCCAACTCAAATAGGTCCTTGAGTGCCGTCTCGACTGCATTCCATTTCTGGAACGCTTCGCGTGACCAACCAGATTCGGATGGCTGCAGAGCAAGACGGAGTGCAGCGAAGACTTGCCTCGGCTCGATGTTCAAATTTCTTAGTAGTCCATGCAGAGAGAGGACCTGACGAAGGAGTTGCTCACTTCCCTCCCTAGAGCCGCCTAAAGCGCGTGCGACCGCGTCCTGGAGTTTTGCGGGGGGAACGGGCTCTGGGGGCAGTTTCTTGATTTCTTCGATGATCCTGCAAAGAGCTTCCGCACCGAGGTCGCGGATTGCCGCTAGATCTCTTTTTTGATGAAGTTGAAGTCTGATTTGCGGTATCATCAGCAGCCTTTTATGGGAACACCGGATTCACCGCCGTGAGGTTATACGTTTTCGTCTTCTGCGCAAGAGCGCATATTCGCCTGCTCCCAACCAGCGCGCCGAGATGGTTCGTGCTTCGAGTGACATGGACGCCAGAAGGTTCATTTGTGCGGATATTTAGTGCCCCAAGAAAGGAAATGTCAATCGCGCTCCGCCGCGTTCCTTAATAGGCTGAATAGATGCGCGCATATACAAGATTAACCGCATTTCTAGCATTTACAATCCACGATGTCGTTAGCTTGTCAACGTGGATCGAGGGCTTCGGGGGGACTGGATTGGGTGGGCAAACGAGCACACAGAGGAGACGCTTATGAAACGGAAATTGAAGATCGGAATCACTGGTGCGGGCAACATCGGCGCGGCTCTCACCCGGCATTTCACGCGCCTGGGGCACGACGTGGTGGTGGCCGACTCGTGCGGCCCCGAAAGCTTCGCCAGCCTCACAAGCAGACCGCTCATTCCGGTGTGAGCCGGGCCACTGGGATTTTCTTGCAGCCGGTTGGATTCTGGCCCGACCACAAGGGCGAGAAATCACCCGTGCCCACCTCTGGAAAAACTGGGATTCACAAGGCTGAGAACTGACATGGGAGGCAGCAACCACAGATGGACGCGGATGGATGCGGGTTGCTGATTCGGGCGTCAGAAGGCGCTTAGTCCATACTGGCCATCTTCAAGACCACCGGCCCCGGAGACGGCAGACTGGGTTCTGCGGTCTGCCGGAGTTTTGAAGCGAGCTGGGATGCCGCGGCCCGGACCCACCTCGGGCGATCCTGAACTGAGATTTCCAACTGAGCACAGGCCTGCCGCACAGCCTCGGAGGTGCGCCAGTTGGGATCAATCTGGTCGAGGGCCTCCGCCGCCGCGTGCCGGATTGTATGATCGTCGTCCACGAGCACCGGGACCTGCGCTGAAACCGCGACCGGAGAGCCGATGAGGGCGAGAGCCTGGGCCGTGGCCAGGCGAACATCGCTATCCTTGTCGGTCAATCTGGGTAGCAGGGCCTTGACCGTCGCCGGGTCGCGCAGGCGGCCCAGAAGCTGCACCGCAGTCAGGCGGACCTCGAAATGGGCGTCATTAAGCAGGGGCAGAAACTGGGGAATGAATTCCGGGTTGTCGCGCCGGGCCAGGACGATCGCGGCTGCGAGCCGGACGCAAGCTTCGGAGTAGCGCAGCCCCTTCAACAGGGCTTTGGTTACCTGATCGCCGGTGGCTTTGCCCAGGGCGTGGATAGCGGAGACGCGCACCGTCGGTTCCGCATCGGCCACGGCCGCCAGGAGCGGCTGAATGCGGCGCGCATCGTTAACTTCCTCCAGGGCGGCAGCGGCATCGCGGCGGATGGAATCGGCATTGTTGCCGAGCTCCGAGACGAGCGGGTTCACCGCGGCTTCGCCCCTGAGCGCGGCGGCTTGAGTGTGGCCCAGGGCCACGTCCAACAACGCCCGTTGCTCTTCGCTGGATGGGTTCCAGCCCAGATTGCGCAGCGCGGTGGCCGCGCCGAGACGCACCTCCGGAGACGCATCTTTTAGGGCGGCCGAGAGCGGGCCGGTGGCGCGGCCGTCACGCAAGTGCCCCAGGGCGGCAGCCGCTGCCTGGCGAACCTCCGGCGTGGGATCGCGCAGCAAAGGGATCAGTAGCTCACCGGCACGGTCATCCTGCTGGATGCAGCCGATCGCCTTGGCCGCGGCGCTGCGCACCTGGGGGTCTTCATCGGCCAAGCTCGTCGTGAGCACTTGAAATGTTTCCGGGTCCTCCCGCTCCAGATCCAGGCTTTCGATCACCTTTCGGCGGGTCCGCGGATCCTTTGACTTTAGTCGCAAGTTGCTTAAAAACACCATACATGCCTCGGTTTCAAATCCATGCGCCAGAACAGGACACAGTGCCTTAACTCGGTGCAATTGTGGCCGCCCGAGACCCGTCTGGATCGCATGCCAGGCGGCTGTCGCTCAACGCCCAGGCAATCCGAGCCGGATGTGTTCTCGCATTAGGCGTACCACCCGGGAGTCCATTTTGCGGCGGCAATCAGTTGGGTCGGCTCCATTGGGGCCGGCCGCTTGAAGGGAAGCCCGGTTCGCGCAATCCCTTGGCAACCACGTAGCTTGTACGCTATCGTTCCCACACGTTGGCGATGACTGCGCAGGCCTTTACTCATGACTAGCCCCTCCGACAGCAAGTTTCAGGAACGCGTCGTGCAGGCCGCGGAATCGGCATTGAAGCGGCATGGCAGTGTTGGGCCGCTGGAGCTGTTCCGTCCCCCGGAGTTGGTGGTGTTCCAAAAGGTGAGCGAAGAGGGCAATTGCAGCGAGTGCGGCGTCGAGCTGCCCAAGGGCGAGTTCCTGTTTAAAGAGAAAGGCAAACTGCTTTGCCTGGCGTGCGCCGACCTGGACCAACTGGTGTTTCTGCGCGCCGGCGATGCGGCGCTGTCGCGGCGGGCGCGCAAGCACAGTTCACTCGCGGCGGTGGTAGTTCGATTCAGCCGGTCACGCGGACGCTACGAACGGCAAGGGCTGCTGGCGACTGAGGAAGGCTTGGCTAGAGCGGAAGAGGAATGCGCCGCCGACGCCCCGGCGCGCGCCGCTACCCGCGCCCGGGCAGCGGTCCAGCGCCAGGAGGAAGACCGCGAGTTCGTGGCGGCGCTGGCCGGGGCGATTGCGCAGCGCTACCCCGGCTGTCCGGCAGACGAAGCCCGCCAAATTGCCGAACATACCGGTCGCCGAAGCAGCGGCCGGGTGGGCCGATCCGCCGCCGGACGCGCGCTCGATGGCGCGGCGGTAGACCTCGCCGTCCGGGCTCACATTCGTCATGCACACACGGACTATGATGAGCTTCTGATGGGGGGCACCGAACGGGTTGATGCCCGCGCATTGGTGCTGGAGAAAATAGACGGCGTGTTGGCCAAGTGGTCGAACCCGTGAGGGTTATGGCAACAGCATGGACACACCCTCCGCCTTCGCGTCTTTGCGCCTTCTTTCACCAGGCCGAGACTGGCACGTGAACGGGAGTCAAGACGTTGGAACTCATCGTTGAGGAGGCGTCGGAGCAAGACGGCGGCAATTGGGGCCTGTGGCTCGACCCGATGTTGAGCCGGTAAAAAGTGAGTTCACGCACGGCGCGCGAAGTTCACCCATGGGAAAGAGGCCACCAAACCTGAGGGTGGCGTGCATTCGATCACGACACCCATCCTAGCCTCCAGCTTGACGACTGTCCCGGAGGATCAGCGTCACCCGGCATCAGGGTGCATTGTTCCCGACCGCTGCGGGCCTGCACGCCTTACGCAACGAAAATGCGCGCACCGTCGAACCCGTCCACATCCCTGGCCGTGGAAACCTCGGGGCCGGAACCCTCACTCACTCTTGCACGGCCAGCGTGCCTGGTGGTAAGAACTGGAGCCGAAGTCGGTTTCGCATCGCTTACGGTTGATGAAATCTCCGCTCAAGTCGCTGTTGTGCCTCGTCCTGCTGACCGGTTGCCGGCATGTCCAGCAGGAGATGTTTCTCGCCGATGTTCGCATCAATGATGAGCCGGTGTGCTTCGCGTATGACACCGGATCCAGCGCCACCGTCGCGCTCACCCGGTCAGCGAAGCGGCTGGGCTTGAACGTGTCCAAGCCGCCCTCGTCGCAGAAGCCACCGCCCGGAAGGGTGAAGTTCGGTCAAACCGAGTTGTGCCGCTTTGCCGTGGGCCACGAAACCTACAGGCTCAAGCTGCCGACGATCCACGTGCCCTGGCCCTGGGGCGGGCTGATAGGCATTGACGGCGTCATCGGGTGGCCGGACCTGAAGGAGGATTTCATGGCCTTTGACACTGCGGAGGATGCCATCCGGGGCGTGGATCGGTTGCCGCAGGAAACCAACGGATGGTTCAGGCTCCCGCTTAATCGGCCCACGGGCGTTCTGGCCCTGGAGATTACACGCGCCGATGGCAAAACCGGTGTCGTGGAAATAGACACGGGCAATGACGAGGGGATCAGTCTTTCGCCGGCGCGTTGGAAGGCGTGGCGCGCAGCCCACCCCCACGCGCACGGGCGGTGGCAAATCAACTTCATGCCCGGTTCGGGCCCGGCTATCCTGCGGCAATACGACGCCGACGACTTGGCCCTCGGCCCACTAACCTGGCAGCGTGTGGCCATTCGCAAAGCGCGCGCGAGCGAGACGGGCATCGTCGAAGGCGACGACGTTTTTGAAGCCAGCGTCGGCCTGGCGGCGTTGCGCCAGTTCAACCTCATCATTGATCGGACAAACCACCTGGCCTACCTGCGGCACGACCCAAACTGGGATCCAAGCCAGGAAGCCCATCGCCCAAAGCCACAGCGCGGGGTGATGGTCTCCACCAACAGCACCGTGCGGCTCAATTTCAAAGCGCATGAATATGCAGACCTCGCCCAGGCGGCCCTCGACTCGGGCCAGCTCGACGACGCCGTCACCAATATCACTCGCCTGCTGGAACTGCAGCCTGACAACGCCGGGGCCTGGGCGGGCCGCGGCCAGATCTTATTGAGACTTCACGCCCCCGAAGGGAGGGGGACCAACCTCGATCAGTCCTTTGCCGACCTCAGTCGCGCGCTGGAACTGGATGCGGGGATCACTTACGCCTACTACGGCCGTGGCCGCATCTACTATCTCACGCAGCGATGGGAGGAGGCCCTGAGGGATTTCCGGCACTGCTGCGAGAAGGCCCCTGATCAGGCGAACTACCCGCGGTTCTTCATCTGGCTGATTCGCGCCCGCCAGGGCGAACTACCGGCGGCGGACGGGGAACTGGCTGCCTGGTTCGGGCCGGGGAAGAAAGCGAAAGCCGAACGCTGGGAGCGGAACATCGGCACCTTTCTGCTGGACCGCATGAGCGAGGCGGATTTTCTTGGCACGGCGCGCCACGGCAACGATTCCGGAAGGCAATGCGAGGCCTGGTTCTACGCGGGCATGAAGCGCCTCCTTGCCGGCGATACCACCGCCGCGCGTGATGACTTCAGGAAATGCCTGGCAACGGACAGGAAGGACTTCGACGAATACGGCTTCGCCGCGGCTGAATTAAGGCTCTTGGATTGTCAAAGCCGGTCGGCTGCGGTTCCTGGCTGCACCGAGATCGGACGGCGCAGGGCCGCTCTTAAGGATTCATGGAATGCATTCTATGGCAACAGCATGGGCACCCCCTCCGCCTTCGTGTCTTTGAGCCTTTTTTGTTCAGCTAAACAATACATACGCAAACCTCATGGCTAACCTCAAACGGCCCCTGATCCCAACCGCTTGGCTCGGGATCGTCTTGAGTGCGGTCGGGCTCGCCCGGGCCGCCGACCCCCAGCCCATGACCCATCCCCCGGCCCAACGCACCTTCAGCGTGCTCGACTATGGCGCCGCCGGAGACGGGACGACGCTTGATACCGTGGCCATCAACCAGGCCATAGCGGCTTGTGCCAGGGCCGGTGGCGGGCAGGTCTTTTTCCCGCCCGGCCGTTATCTCTCCGGCACCATCCACTTGACCAACGGGCTCACTCTGTTTCTGGCTGCGGGCGCCACACTGGTCGGGACCACTAACCTGGCGCTTTACCAGCCGCCGACGGTTCCCTCCTTCATGCCCGAGGCCAGGTTCGGCAAATGGCACCGGGCTCTGATTGTCGGCAATGGCTTGGAAGACGTCGCCATCACGGGCTTTGGCGTGATTGACGGCAACAAGGTCTTCGATGCGACGGGCGAGGAACACATGCGCGGCCCGCATGCGATTGCCTTCACGGATTGCCACCGCTTTACCATACGGGATATCTCCATCGTGGATGCGGCCAACTACGCCATTTACTTCCAGGTCAGCAGCGACGTGGATGTCCGGAATGTGAAGATCACCGGCGGCTGGGACGGCGTGCATTTCCGGGGAGCACCCGAGCGATGGTGCCGGAACGTGAATATCGTCGGCTGCCAGTTTTACACCGGGGACGATTCCATTGCCGGCCGCTATTGGGACAATGTGGTCATTAACCAGTGCATCGTGAACTCCTCCTGCAACGGGATCAGGCTCATTGGCCCCGCCACGCACCTGATTGTGGACCAATGCCTTTTCTATGGTCCGGGCCGGCAACCGCACCGGTCCTCCAACCGCACAAACATGCTCAGCGGCATAAATCTCCAGCCGGGCGCGTGGGACCGGTGCCCCGGGCTGCTCGACGATGTGCTCCTTTCCAACAACACGATGAAGAACGTCGCCTCGCCCCTGACCCTCTGGGCCAAGCCGGGCAACCCGGTGGGCCGCGTCACGGTTTCCGGCCTGGAGGCCACCGGGATCTATCACTCGGCTGCCGCGCTCGAGAGTTGGTCGGACGCCCCCATCACGAACATCGTCCTGCGCAATGTCACAGTTGAATTCGACGGCGGTGGCACGGCCGAGGATGCGAAACGCCGGGTCCGCGGCCCGGGCGTTGATGTCCGCCCGCTGCCCGCCTGGGGGCTCTATGCCCGCAACGTCGAGCAACTGACCCTGGAAGACGTCCGGTTTAGCCTCGCCAAAGACGACCTGCGCCCCGTCGCCATGATTGACGGGGTGCGACAGTTGAATCTCGATAACTTCAGATTCACCCAATTGCCCGGGGTCGCGGAGCCACTCGTAACAACAAACGTGGGAAAGCTGAACCTGCGGCGGTGAGGCTCAACCCTCAGCCTTCCGAAAAAGTGGATGCAGGCTGTCTTGCACCAAGCCAGCGCAGGAAAGAAAGAATTTTGTGGTGCGCCCAAAGGAAGAATGCAGCATCCTGATAACTGGCCACCGCAGCCGTGAATGAACTTTGAATCTCCTGCGATTAACGCCCAGACTTATGAAAGCCGTAGCTATCAATGGAAGCCCGCGTAAGGGCGGGAATACTGAAATCCTCCTCAAAAAGGCGCTGGCGCCGCTAGCCGCTGCCGGGTGGGAGACCGAGTTCATCCAGATCGGAGGACGCCCCATCCGGGGGTGCCAGGCCTGCTATCGGTGTTTCGAGAAGAAGAATTCCCGGTGCAGCCAGAACGATGAGGTTTTCAACCAGTGCTTCGCCAAAATGGTCGCCGCCGATGCCATCATCCTCGGTTCGCCGACCTACTTCACCGATGTGAGCGCGGAGATGAAAGCGTTGTTGGATCGGGCCGGGCTGGTGGCGCTGGCCAATGGCGGGTTATTCCGGGGCAAGATTGGCGCCGCCGTGGTGGCGGTCAGGCGGGGCGGCGGCACCCATGCGTTTGATACCATGAACCACATGTTTCTGATGTCCGGCGCCATCGTGCCCGGCTCCACCTATTGGAACCTCGGCTTTGGCCGGGAGAAGGGTGAGGTCAGCAGAGACGACGAGGCTGGGCGCAACATGAACGATTTGGGTCAAACCATCGCCTGGCTCGGCGAGGCCATCCGCCAACACGCCGACAAGCGCCCCACCGCATTGGTGCGCGAGTGACTTAAAGGCAATCAAACGGGGAAAGTAAGATGAGCTCCTCATGCAGGGCGCGGGCCAGCCGCCTTATCATCCGCGGCCATCCCGATTTTGCAAAACGGTGACAATTCCGCTGCGGCCAATCCGTCAAACTGGGGTTGAATTTAAATGGATATTATGAAGACCAAGCTTCTCATGGGCGGGATTTTCCTGGGCGCCGTCACCTTCGTCCGCGCTGCGACTAACGACCTGACGACCACTCTCCAGCGCGGGCTGTTTGAGGAAGAGGCCAACCAGAACCTGGGCGCCGCCATCCAGGCCTACGAATCGGTCGCCAACCAATTCGACAAGGACCGCAAGTTGGCCGCCACGGCCATCTTCCGGCTGGGCGAATGTTACCGCAAACAAGGCAACACGAATGACGCCGCCGCGCAATATGAGCGCATCCTGCGCGAGTTCTCCGACCAGCCCACGCTCGTCACGCTCAGCCGCCAGAACCTTGCGGCGCTGGGCAGCGCGCCGCCGGCACAGGCGGCGCCCGTGCTTTCGGACGCCGCCCGCCAGGAGCAGAAGCACTTGCTGGAGGAGGAGATCAAGCTGGTCCAGACGCAGTTGGCCATGAAGCAAGGTCAATTTCGAGGGGGCGTCATTCCCCAGGGAGAGGTCTTTCCGACCGAGCGCGAGCTGCTCGAATTGAAACGGCAGTTAGCCGCCTTGGATGCCGGGCCACCGGTGTCAGTCAAGGCGATCGAAGCCGCCGCTCCGGTTCTTTCAGATGCCGCACGGCAGGAGCAGAAACGCCTCCTGGAAGAGGAAATCAAACTCGTCCAGAAGGAGTTGGGTTGGCAGCAGGAGCTAGTGCAGACGAAGGCTGTTAGCCAAGCCTCGCTCGTGCTGACCGAGCGCGACCTGCTCCATTTGAAACGACAGCTAGCCGCCCTCGACGCCGGCCAGCCAATTTCAGTCGGAGCTGCCGATGCCACAGCCAACGCCGCCGCCGCCGCAGAAGCCGAGGTTCTGGATTTGGAGAATCAGCTTGCGGCACTCAAAGGGCTGCCCAAGGACAAGCTCCGCATTGCAGTCCAGCAGAATTATCCCAACCCGGTGCTGAACTCCCTGATGCAGAAACTCGCGGACGCGGAGCAGAGCGTCGCCACGCTTCGAAAGAGCTATGGCGATAACAATGTCGAGGTGGTGACGGCGGAAACCCTGGTGGAAACGGTCAGCAAACAGATTGATGCTCAGGTCGAGGCGGTGCTGCGGGGTCTGGAAATCAAGCGGGACGCCGCCAAGAGCACCACTGAGATGCTCACGGCCCAAGCAGCCAGAGCGCGTCCGCCGGGAGAAGCATCCACCTCAAGCACCGAGCCCGCCACGTCCAGCGAAGCCGACGAGGTCAGACGCATCCAGGCGCTGATCAAAGACAGCCCCGACCTGATCAATGCCCCCGACCGGAAGGGCGAGACACTGCTGCAATCGGCTGCTGCGAAGGGGAAGCTGGCCGTGATAAAGCTGCTCCTGGACAGCGGCGCGGCGGTGGACGGCCTCCAGCAACCCGGCCTAACCGCGCTGCACTACGCCGCCGCCAATGGCCACAAAGCGGTCGTTGATCTGCTCCTGAGCAAGGGCGCCAAGCCGGGCGCCGAGACCGAGGGCGGCGTCACACCCCTGCACCTCGCCGCCCGGAAGGGTTACGAGGAGGTCGCCAAAGCCCTCCTGGCGGCCGGAGCGCCTGTAAATGCCCCAGCCAAAGGCGGTGGACACAGCGATACTGAAGATTTGCTATACTCAATCGGCTCAGGACAAACCCCGCTCCTCTTGGCTGGCGCCGCAGGCTATGCTGGCCTCGTGGAATTGCTTCTCGCCAAGGGCGCGGATGCGAATGCCGAGGATGCCAGTGGCCGAACGCCGCTAAGCTACGCCGTCGAGAGACGTTACGAGCCCGTGGTGCAACGCCTACTGGCCGCCCATGCCAACCCGAACGCCGGCCGCCTGATCCTGCCGCTGGCCATGGCCGCCAACTCGGGTGACATGGCTAGCCTGAAACTCCTGCTGGCGAACGGAGCCGATCCTAATACCAACGCGCCGGTCAACTGGAATCTAAATACAAGGGGCTGTTACTTTCCACAAGGCGCCACCTGCACTCCTCTGTTCCTGGCGGTCAACCAAAGACACGCCGATGCCGCCAGAGAACTTCTACGTTGCAAGGCCGACCCCAACGGCCCCACTCCTAACCGCAACCCTCTGCTTTACGAAGCCTTGGGGGATGCCCCAACGCTCGAAGTGCTGCTTGAGGGCGGAGCCGACCCGAATCAGTCAGTCCAAGGCATCCCGCTGCTCTGGTGGGCGGTTGGGGACAAGAATCAACCCGCGGTCGAGTTGCTCCTGGCCCATCACGCCGAGGTCAATTGCACGGACCCGGGCGGCCAGACACCCTTGCAAGCGGCCGCGTCACTCGGACTCAAGCCCATTGCCGAATTGCTCTTGAAAGCCGGCGCGACCGTCAATGCCAAGGACAGGAATGGTGAGACCCCACTCCACGCGGCCGTCAGGCACGCCCAGCCGGAATTGGCCGAGTTGTTGTTGGCCAACAAGGCCGACCCCAATGCCAAGGAAATCAACGGCCGGACGCCGCTTCACATGGCTGTAAACGATAACCAGCGCGAGATTGTCAAGCTGCTGCTGGCCAACAAAGCTGATCCCAATGAACGAAACAACGCAGGGCAGACGCCGCTGGACCTGGCGAAAAGCACAGCACAACAACCACAATCCATGCCCGGGATGCCACCCCCCCCGCCCGCGCGGCCAGCCGTACCTATGCGGCTGCCAGGGGCGGCACCAGGATACCCCGGTCAACCACCCTCCGTGCCCTCTACCGCCCCTGTGCAAGAGGCGAAGCCTGAACCCATGGCCGACCTGTTGCGCCGGCACGGCGCCTTGGATGACCTGCCTCACCTCGACCAGATCGGGATCCGGCGCAGCGCGACTGGCTTTTCGAACACTCCGTTTACCAAAGGCTCTCATGACTGGAGCCAGTTCACGCTCCTGGAGCTGATTGCAGTCCAATACGACTTGCTGGCGGCTGGGCCAGACCGGGGAGGGGGTTCTTCTTCTGGTGGCCCGGCCGTTTTCTTCGGTGATTCCCGCTTGCCATTTCCTGACCTGGCGCACCTGCACATTAGCCGGCCCGCTGCCGATCTGAAGAGCTGGCAGGACCAGGTGGTTGATCTCAGCCCGGTGGTGGCGTCCGGCGATTGCGCGAAGGACGTGCGCCTGCACTGGGGGGATGTCGTGGAAGTTCCCGAGGCCGACCACCCGCTCAATGAGAGATGGGGGGGCTTTTCCAGCGCGGAACTGGCGAACCTGAAGAAGTGCCTGACGCGGAAGGTCGAGATCGTCGTTAAAGGCCAGACCACCACCATTACCCTCGCTCCGAAAATAACCGGGCTTGAGGGCGAGGAGGGGGCAACCGCGGTGTCCTCTGGTCCAATTTTTTTTCCGCGGTTGGAGCCCACAATCTACAGCCTAACGCCCTTCTGGCTCAGGCCGGTTCTGCTTCAATCCAAGCTAGTGCTGATCTCCTCCGACCTTGCCCACGTAAAGGTCACGCGGCGCGACCCGGCCACTGGCCAGACGCACGACTGGATTGTAGATTGCTCGAAAGGAGGCGATTCCGCCCCGAACCTCTGGCTGCAGGACGGCGACAGGATAGAAGTGCCGGAAAAGAGTTACGCGTCCGAGCCGTAGGACGTGGTGGGATGGTTCGAAGTCCAGAGGGGACGGTTGGGAGTTGCTACTTCAGCCGTCCCTCCGGGACTTAATCGTTGCGCCGTGCACACCCAGCGTTGAAACGCTGGGCTATTGTCATTTGTCCCTCCGGGACTGGGGAGAGCGGCCTGGGCCCGGCGGACCCGGCTACTCAAATCCGAGTTGACATTGGACAGGCATGTCCGGGCGCCACCAGCGGTGCCGGGAGTCGTCCGGCACGGAGCGCAGACAGTGATTTTGCTCGCGAACCGTGAGCTCGGGCGTATAGCTTCCGCCCGATGCTCAACTACATCTGGCTCGGGCTGATGGTGCTGGCCGTCATAATCGGCGGCTGCACCGACCACCTCAAGGAGGTGGCCGACAAGAGCTTCGAGATGGCTGAGTTTGCGGTGATGAAGACGGCACTGCCGCTGGTCGGGATCATGGCCTTGTGGCTTGGCATCATGCGTCTGGCCGAGCGGGCCGGCCTGGTGGCGGCGCTGGCCCGCGCCTTGCGACCGCTGATGCTCTGGCTCTACCCCGACGTGCCCCCCGAGCACCCGGCGATGGGCTCGATCCTGCTCAACATGGCCGCCAATATGCTCGGCTTGGGCAACGCCTCCACCCCGCTGGGCCTGCGCGCGATGAATGACCTGGAGACACTCAATCCACGCCCCGGCACGGCAACGAACGCCATGTGCATGCTCCTGGCCATTAATACCAGTTCCGTGCAACTCATCCCGGTCACTGCCATCGCCATCCTGGCCGCAAACCACTCGAGCAATCCGACCGCTATCGTCGGCACCTCCCTGATGGCCACGATCTGCGGCGCCACCTCCGCCGTGCTTGCCGCGAAACTCCTCTCTCGCCTGCCGATCTACCGGTTGCCCCCCTTGCCTGCGCCCTCGCCAAGCACGGGACCCAAGGCAGCGGAGAGTGCTGCGGTAAATTCTGGCGGCGACAAGTCTCCCGTAAAGGAAGCCGCTTCGCTCGTGCCGCTGCAATGGTGGGGCGTGCTCATCATGTCGGCCTTCGGGCTGTTCTTCTTCTATCTATTCCTGCAGTTGGCCTTTCCAACGCTGCTCGGACTATCACTAACCCCCGAAGCGGCCAAACAAAGCCCCTTCGTCCATACCGTGGACGCCATCTCGAAGCTCTCGATCCCGCTGATGCTTTCGATCTTCCCGCTCTATGCGATCCTGCGCGGGGTAAAGGTCTATGAGGAGTTCGTGGACGGCGCGAAGGAGGGCTTCGACGTAGCCGTCCGCATCATCCCTTACCTGGTCGCGATTCTCGTGGCCATCGGGATGTTCCGCGCGGCCGGCGGCATTGACCTGTTGAGCAAGGTGCTCGCGCCGGCCATGCTGGCCATCGGCTTTCCGACCGACCTGCTGCCGCTCGTGCTGATGCGCCCGCTCAGCGGTAGCGGCACGCTGGGTATCTTCACCGAGCTGGTCAAACAGTTCGGCCCTGACCACCTGACCGTTAGGATGGCGGGCACCATCTTCGGCAGCACTGAAACGACCTTCTACGTGCTCGCCGTCTATTTCGGTTCGGTAGCCGTTAAGAGGACCCGCTACGCGCTGCCCGCGGGACTTATCGCCGACACGGTCGGCGTCATCGCGTCCGTGATCGTCTGCAAGATGGTGTTCGGGTGACGGGCGCTACGGCGCCACTTCCTGCGGCCCTTTGCCGCCGTTGACCAGGAATAAGACAGCCATGCGCACGGCCAGGCCGTTGGTCACCTGCTCCAGGATCACCGAGCGGGCACAATCGGCGATTTCGCTGTCAATCTCCACGCCGCGGTTGATCGGGCCGGGGTGCATGATCAGGGCATCGGGTTTCGTGCGGGTAAGACGGTCCTTGTTCAGGCCGAAGAGGCTGGAGTATTCGCCCAAGCTGGGGAACATGGATTTGCGCTGGCGCTCGTGCTGGATGCGCAGGAGGTTGATGATGTCCGCCTCCCGGATCGCCTCTTCCACGTCGTGGGTGACGCGGGCGCCCATCTGCTCGAAGACCCGCGGGACCAGGGTGGACGGCCCGCAGAGGGTCACCTTCGCGCCCAGCTTGGTCAGAGCCCAGATGTCCGACCGCGCCACGCGGCTGTAGAGGATATCGCCAAGAATCGTCACGTTCAGGCCCTTAATGCGGCCTTTCTTCTCGCGGATAGTGAAGGCATCCAGCAGCGCCTGGGTGGGATGCTCGTGGGCGCCGTCGCCGGCATTGATGACGCTGGCATGGAGAACCCGGGACAGGAAATGGGGCGCGCCGGACGCACTGTGCCGGATGACAATGAAATCAATGTTCAGCGCCTCCAGGTTGCGGGCAGTGTCCTTGAGGGTCTCGCCCTTCTTGAGCGAGGAGGCTTCGGCGGTGAAGTTGATGATGTCGGCCGAGAGCCGCTGCTCGGAGAGCTCGAAGCTGGTGCGCGTGCGGGTGGAGGGCTCGATAAAGAGGTTGACGACGGTCTTGCCGCGCAGGGCGGGGACCTTCTTGATGGCGCGCTTGCCGACCGCTTTGAAGGCGCGCGCGGTATCGAGCACGAGGGTGATTTCCTCAGCGGTGAGGGATTCGATGTCCAGCAGGTGTTTGCGATGCCAGGTCATGGGGGGGAGTGGATTGTTGGATTATTGGATTAATGGATGAATGGGAACGGGGCGGGCTTCGGTTGTCCGCCACTCCAGAACTCCACCACTCTGTCGAATCTTCATTTCTCGATTACGACCTCGTCCGGGCCGCCCATTTCCGTTAGCCGGACGCGGACGCGCTCCGTGTGGGCGGTGGGGACGTTTTTGCCGACGAAATCCGCTTTGATGGGAAGCTCGCGGTGGCCGCGGTCAATGAGCACGGCCAATTGGATGCGCCGGGGGCGGCCGAAGTCATTCAGCGCGTCCATGGCCGCCCGGATGGTGCGCCCACTGAACAGGACATCATCCACCAGCACGACGGTCTTGCCGGTCACATCGAACGGGATCTCGGTGGGCTGGACATTTGGCGCGACCCGCTGGTCCAGGTCATCCCGGTGCATGCTGACATCCAGGCTGCCGGTCGGGACGGGTTGCCCCCAAATCCCCGTCAGCAGGGCGCCCAGGCGCTGCCCCAAGGGCACCCCGCCACGCTGGATGCCGACGACTACCACCTCGCTGCCGGCTTCGTTCCTTTCGGCGATTTCATGGGCGATGCGCGTGAGGGCGCGTTGGATGGCGAGGGCGTTGAGGATGAGGGTGGGGTCAGGCATAAGAAAGAGGGAGGCAAAGGCCGAAGACCGAAGGCCGAAGGCCGAAAGAAGGCCGAAACCCGAAGGCCGAAAGCACCTGCTTGCGGGTGGCTGGGGGGACGGAGTGAATGGGGGCGATGCGGCCTGCCAGCCCTTGGTCTCGAGGATGCAGAGCCACAGGACCGCCAGGTGGCGGCTTCGGACTTCGGGCTTCGGACTTCTTTCGGGTTTCGGCCTTCGGCCTTCGGAGTTTAAGCTTGGTCATAGTTCCTTGGCCGCCTCACCGGGCAGGCTTAAAGGAGCGGCAGCGGGGTCAATGGCTTTCCTGGCCTGCCGTGTGTTGCCGGCTCTTGCGCCATTTCGAGCGGTGCTTGATGATCCAATCTGTCAGGGCACGCTCAAATCCAATGTCGCGACCGGCCTTTTCGGATTCAATCCACTTGTGCTTCAAAATCTCCTCGCGTTCCGCCTGAAACTCCCTGTAGAGGGAAGAGTTCTTCAGCAAATCGCTTGCTGCGCCCGGCTCTTTCGTTTGGTCAGACATAATTGCCGATGCAAATGCTTCGAGGGCAGAAATCTACCAAAGCGTCTGCCGATGACAACACCTATCTCTAAATTCACGAGGGACTTTCATCCTTAGTTCCTGTGGCTTTTGCTTTCATAACCACGCCGTTCTTTCCGAGGGAATATAGCATATTGGACCGTGCGCGCCACCGCACTCAGGCCAATTGCCCTCGCAGCGCCTCGGCTACCTTGATAAAGGCCTGCCCGGCCGGCTGCCCGGGAGCGGAGACCACCACCGGCTCACCGCGGTCGCCGCCTTCTCTAATCTCGGTAAACAGCGGCACTTCCCCGAGAAACGGGACCTGCTGCCGTGCCGCCTCGGCTTGTCCGCCGCCGTGGCCGAAGATTTCCACTCGCTCGCCCGTCGGGGTGGTGAAATAACTCATGTTCTCGACGATGCCCAGGATGGGGACGTTGACTTTTTGGAACATGGCGATGCCTTTGCGCACCACGCCCAGGGAGGCCTCCTGGGGGGTGGTCACGATCACCCCGCCGTCCAGCGGGACCGTCTGGCAGAGGGAAAGCTGGGCGTCGCCTGTGCCCGGAGGCAGATCCACCAGGAGCAGGTCCAACTCACCCCACTCGACCGCGCTGAAGAACTGCTGGATGGTCTTCATGATCATGGGGCCACGCCAGATGACCGGCTGGTCGCCCTCGACCAGGAATCCCATGCTCATCAGCTTCACGCCGAAGTTGGATGGCGGCACCATTTTCTCCTGCTCGCCGATGGTTGGCCGCTCATGCACGCCCATCATCAGCGGGATGCTTGGGCCGTAAATGTCGCAATCCAGCAAACCGATCGTGGCGCCGAGATGCTGCAAGGCGCACGCCAGGTTGACCGAGACGGTGGACTTGCCGACGCCGCCTTTGCCGCTGGCGACGGCGACGATGCGGCGGATGCCGGGCACCTTATTCTGCTGGGCCCAAGGGCTTTGCGGCGCGGCTGCCTGGGGCGCCCCGTGCAGGTTCACTTCGACGTGGACCCGCGTTACTCCGGGCAGCGCTTTCAATGCGCGTTCGCTTTCCGACTTGATCTGGTTCGCGATGCCGGGATTGCCCGTGGTGAGTTGCATCGCGACGCTGATCGCGCCGTCTTTGGTGGCGATCTGCTTCACCAGGCCAAATGAAATGATGTCGCGGCTGTAGCCCGGGTATTTGACCGCCCGCAGGGCTGTCTTGATGTCGTCTTCCGTGACCATGTTCAGGTTGTTTGGTTGGACGAGGCAATGTAGGGCGAGCAGGAATGATGTCAAAAGCAAAGGTTTTTGACATCGGTCGCCTGCCAGCCTAGGCTGCCACAGCGTTGATGCAAAAGGCCCTTACAACCTCACCTTCCATTGGCGAATACCTCATCCAGCGGCTGTACGCTCACGGCGTGCGTCATGTCTTCGGCATCCCGGGCG
>Ga0326728_10001344_pt1 | contig 87520 bp, 76 predicted proteins | sample MB3enrmetagenome_FD_207602 | JGI IMG/M metagenome (GOLD analysis project Ga0326728, IMG submission 207602) | Lab enriched peat soil microbial communities from McLean, Ithaca, NY, United States - MB31MN | ecosystem: Environmental > Terrestrial > Soil > Wetlands > Peat | place: USA: New York...
CCACCGCTCCGGCGCTCATCCTGGTCGGCTCGCTCATGCTGGCCGCCATCACTGAAATCCAGTGGCACGACCCGCTGGTCGCCGTTCCCGCATTTCTCACCCTGGTCCTCATCCCGTTTACCTACTCTATCGCCAACGGCCTCGGCTTCGGCATCATCGCCTGGGCGGTCCTGCACCTGTTTGCCGGCAAGGCGCGCCGCCAGGATTGGCTGCTTTACCTGATTGCCGCGTTGTTCCTCGCGCGCTTCATTTACCTCGGAGCCAATTAGCGCAGGGTTTTCCACGCGCGCCTCACACCGGCATTGCTTCCCTTGGGCTCCCGATGACGAAAAAGTCGTAAACTCATTTCAATCTTCGGCTGTACCATGGGAAAGTGTTTGCAGCAAAGCAGATGAAGACCTCCATCCTGACGGGCCGGATGCAAAGATGGATGAAAGGCTCACGGCCACCGGCGTGGCTCCGGTTGTGCGTGGCGGCTGCAGCTTCGCTGGCCGTAGCCCTGGCGCTCTCTGCCTGCGAGAACGTGGCCACCTACACGCAGCCCAGCCTGGTGCGCGTCATTGACGCTTCCTACATCGCCCCCGCCATCAACGTGGTGGTGGAAGGCGACCTGCTGGCATCGAACATCGGCCAGGGGACCATTACTCCCTACGGCACCCTGGCGGCCAACGTCGCCGCGCCTATCGATATCACCGCCGCCACCGGCGGTACGACGATAGTCACTACCAGCGGCACGCTGCTGCCCGGCCATCAGCACTCGGTGTTTCTCACCGACAACGGCGCCGCGCCCAACGGCTACGTGGTGACCATCCTCGAGGATCAGCAGATCCAGGCGGCGAGCGGGCACTCGGCCTTCCGGTTTCTCAACCAAGCGGCCAAGACGGGCGCCGTGGACGTGTACATGGTGCCGGCGGGAACCACCTTCGCCAACACCATTCCCCTCGTCACCGATCTGGCCGTGGGCGGCACCGCCGGGTACATCAGTTTTGCTTCGCAGACCGTGACCATGGTGATTACGCCAACCGGCCTCACCACACCGCAGTACGCGTTTTCTCCCATGACTCTGACCGGTGGCGAGGTGCGCACCGCTCTCCTCGTCGATTCCCAGCTGACCAGCAATCCGGCGGTGGAAGTGACCGTGGCCGACGACGCCGGACCGACCGATTAACACCTGAGACAGCCCATGCGTCTCTCATCCCTCCGCTGCAGTCTCGTTTTCCTTGTTCTCGCGGCCGCCGGTGCATCCGCGATCCGCGCCGACGATTCCTATCGCATCGTCCACACCTATCCCCACGATCCCCGCGCCTACACCCAGGGCCTGGTCTACGTGGACGGGCATTTGTACGAGAGCACGGGCCTGAACGGGCGCTCCTCGTTGCGCATGGAGGATCTGACAACCGGGCGTGTGCTGCAATCGGCGACGGTGCCGCAGCAGTACTTTGCCGAAGGCCTTGCCGCGTGGGGCAGCACGCTGGTGCAGCTCACCTGGCAGTCGCACATTGCCTTCGTCTACGACCGCTTCAGCTTCCGCCTGCTGCGCACGTTGCACTACAACTGTGACGGCTGGGGACTTACCGCAGACGGCAAGAACCTGATCCTCAGCGACGGCACCGCGGAGATTCGTTTCTTCGACCCCGCCAGGTTCCGGGAGGTACGGCACATTGACGTGAGCGATCACGGGCAGCCGGTGACCGATCTCAACGAGCTCGAATACATTCACGGGCAGATCTACGCCAATGTGTGGCACACCGACCGCATTGTGCGCATCTCGCCCTCGACAGGCCGGGTGTTGGGCTGGATCAATCTTGCCGGTCTGCTGCCCGCGGATCAGCGCTCCGACCCGGAAGCGGTGCTCAACGGCATTGCCTACGACGCCGTGCACGACCGCCTCTTTGTCACCGGAAAGCTGTGGCCCAAGCTTTTTGAGATCAAGGTGGTTCCGGCGCAGGCCAGGGCCGTTCCCGCCCATCGTGCCAAGTAGCGATTCGGGACCGCGCGGCCGCGGATCTGCCGCCATCACAGTCCGGCTGCGCTCCGCGCGGGTATACTTTTCCGCGAAGGGTTGGCCTTGCCATGGATGATTCCTCCTTCTTCCTGCCGAATTCTCTGCAAAACGCGGCTGTCTTAACCATCGTTCTGGCGTTTGCCGGCTACCTGGTCACATTCTGGAGCAACCGCGTGATGGCGCGGCGTGCCGACCGTCTGCTCCTCGTGAATCAACGGCTCAACGAGTTCTACGGCCCGCTCTACGTGGCCACCGTGGGGGGCAACATCGCCTACAAGGCGCTCCTCGCCAAGCAGGGCAAGACGCAGTGCCATCCCATCCGCGACGAGGACCTGAAGGAGTGGGTGCTGTGGATGAAGACCATCTTCATGCCGTTGAACGACGTGCGCGAAAAGATCATCATCGAGAACGCGCACTTGGTCGTCGAGGAGGAGATGCCGCAGTGCCTGCTCGACTTTGTGACCCATGTGGTGGGCTACAAGGCCTTATTGCTCAAGTGGGCCGAAGGCGATTACAGCGAGCGGCGCTCCATGATCGGCTGGCCGCCGGAGTTCGATATCTACGTCGAGCGCTCGTACCGCGCGCTGAAGGCCGAGCAGACGCGGCTGCTGCATAACTTCCTCTGGCGATTGTGGCATCGCGCCAACGGGCGCCAGCGGAATTAGCTGCCGACCGCCAGGGACGCAGGTACCTGCCGGCCTCGAACTGCGAACTCCCCACCACAGGTGTTGCCGCGCGCGTTGAGCAGCATGGCATTGATGCCCTATCCGCCAATGTCAATCGAGAAGGCGATGGGGCTGGTCCTGGCCGCATTCTCGTGAACGTTCGAGACCGGCGGGCCGATCGGAGACGGGGGCTATTGGTATAGGCTTACCGTCGATCACATCGAGAACGTGGAGGCGACTGGTCATCCATCTGAAGCCAATCAGTCCCCATGGCCGAACCGAGAATGCACGTCTGGAGGCAACGACACGTACGCCGCTCAGGCGGGTGGCTATGGTCCCCAAGGCGAAGAGTCAGCAAACACCGGGGCACCGCCATGTGAGTTACAGCCCCACCTGGGAACCGGGCCCGCCGGCTCTTGCTCTCGACAAGAACCGCCCGCCGTACTCGCGCATGCCGTTCCACCGTGTACACATCTCCGGTATCCCAAAGAAAACACGACTCCTCCATGGCGGCGAACCTCGTTCGTCACCTCCGGCATACTCTGTTGTCCGTGAAACCAGAATCTGGCAGTGGTCTGTTTTTACTCCGCCACGTCACGCCGCAAGCGTGGCGCTGCTTGGACTGTTTTTGCTCCGGCGCGTACAGAATCACGAAAACCACGAAGAGCTAAAGGACAACCCGGCCAGGATCACCGATAGGAAACTTAGTACCTTTTCCCAGTGCAGTTTCTTGCACAATTCCCTCCACGTTGATTGCCAGATCCTCTGGAAAATCCGTATGCATTTGATCGCATGAGTCTTACAGAGCATGAAAAAGGTTCATGTTTGGCAATAGAAGTGCACATATGCAGACACCCGCTTGGTTGTGGGCACATGCTGGCTGGTGATCCCCGCGTCAATGGGCCCCTTCAAACCGTATGCCGTTGGGATCTGCGGCTAAGACACCGTGAGGAGGTTCGGAGAAATGAAGAATCGCACAATGCTGATAGTAGTTGCTCTGCTGGCCGTTTTGGCGGTCGGAGGGTATGCGGTGCACGCACAGGCTGTGCTCACCTTGCCATCAGGCAACGTTTCAATTGGAATCGGCGAATACGGCGAGCTCGGCAATTGCGCGGGTGGCGCCTGTTATTCAGTCGGTTCTAGTACCCTTGCAACCGGCACGCCGGGCCTGCCCGCAAACTCCAACAACACCTCACCCTACGTTGGCGACGCCGGCAACCTGGCCGGACAACCGTACGGCATCTATCTGGCAAGTCAGAACGCCGATAGCGTAACGCCAGGTTGCTTCTGCGAGGGCTGGGGCGCGTCCTATAACGGTTCAACCGCCGGATACGCTTCGAACGATTGGGGCACCGGTGGCGTAACCTATGTAAGCTCCACAACGAACGCACCCGTTAACGGGACTGGGACAACGGCGACAACAGTTACCAGTATCGGGAACCTGCAAGTGACCCAGGCGTTCGCGCCCGCCACCAACACCGCTGGCGCCGGTGGAGGAACGAACAACTGGCTGTTTGAAGACACCGTTACGCTGAAGAACACGAGCGGCTCGGCGATGACCGACGTGTCGTATGCGCGTTCGACGGATTGGGACATTAACCCCACGGAGTTCAACGAGGTTGAGACGCTCGGAGGCTGGGGAGCGACGGCTTTGACGTACTCCGTCAATAATGGGTTCTGCACCGACAACCCTCTCACGCTGGCGAGCGATTGCGGTGCGATAGGCACATCGACCGGTTCCTCCTGGACGGACACGGACTTCACCCAGAACGGGTACGCGGACCAGGGATCATCCTTCCTGTTCGATTTCGGAGCGCTGGCCGCGGGCGCCTCGACAACGTTCGATATCTTCTATGGCGCCGCCGATAATGGCGCGGATGCTCTCGCCGCGCTGGGCGACGTGGGAGCGGAGGTTTACGTTCTGGGATACGCCTCCGATGGAGCCGGGTGCTACACTTATTATTCCGGTTTCTGCGCCGACGGAGCGGCCAATCTGGATTCAGGTACCTGGGTGTTCGGTTTCGCAGGGGTCGGCGGCACGGCGCTTCCTCCTCCCAGCGAGGTACCGGAACCCTCCAGCCTGGTGCTCTTTGGAACCTCCCTGTTGGGCTTGGCTTTCATGCTCTGGCATCGCCGGGTCTTGAAGGCTTAAGGGCTTAGGATCATCCGCATCATGTTGCAAGCCGGTCATGCGCGACTCACTCTCTTGAGTGTTTTGCTCGTGGCCGGCTTTTGTTTTGCCGACTCGACTCTTCCGCCGTCTCAACTCGCGTACATGTCAGGAGTGCGCAGCCTCAACGCCGGGGATTTCGCGGGCGCGGAATCGCAGTTCCAGGAAGCTCTCACAAACGGATCGAAGAACGTTCGCCTGCTCTCGCTCTTCGGCTTGGTCGCCGTCGAGCTTAACAAGGGGCAACCTCAGGAGGCGGAAAAGTACTTGCGCCAGGCGCAAACCATCGCGCCGGATGAACCAGCAGTCTACCGCGCCTGGGGCCGTTATTACGCGATTGAAAAGAAGTTTCCACAAGCCGAACAATCCTTCCAAAAGGCTGTGGCCTTGACGCATGGCGGCGTGTCAGCGGAGATGGATCTGGGCGATTTTTATAACCTGGGACCCCACAAATTCAAGGAAGCGGCGGCCGTATACCGGAAGGTTTTGGCCAAGAAACCAGACCTCGCGGGCGCTCACTTCGCGCTGGGAACAGCGCTGACAAAGCTCGGCCAGGACGCCGAGGCGGAGACAGAACTCCAGCAGGCGTCGCGTCTGGCTCCGGAGCTTCCCTTTGCCCCGGAGGCGCTCGGCGAGCTATACCTGCGCCGCCAGCAATACGACAAGGCGGTGGAAGCATTTTCTGAAGCCGTGAAGCGCCAAGCCGACTTTGTGCCCGCACACGTGGGCCTGGGAGATGCGTATTGGGGAAAAGGAAACGCATCCATGGCCACCGCGGAGTACACGAAGGCGGTTAAACTGGCTCCCAACCAAGCCAGCCTGCAGATCAAGCTCGCCATGATGGACGAGTGGTTTGGAAAGCCCCAGGAAGCCGAACAGGCCTACCTTGCGGCTATTCACCTGGATCCCAGGGCGGCCGTGGCGTACAACAACCTGGCATGGATGACTGTTTCACAGAATACCCACGACTCTGGCAAGTTGGATCAGGCCCAGAAGTGGGCACAGCAGGCCGTGGATCTGAACCCTCAAATTCCCGCGTTCCAGGTGACGCTGGCATGGGTTTATCGCGCGCGGGGAGACCTGGGCAATGCCGCCGCTGTACTGGAAAAGTGCGCGGCCGCAAATCCGCGATCTCCAACGGTTCTTTATCGGCTCGGCGTTGTGTATTCGGAGGCCGGTAAGACACAGCAAGCGCGAACCTATCTGGCCAGGGCCCTGACCCTCGAGAAGGATGCCGGCGAAGCGGAAGATATCCGCAAGCGTCTGAGCACGTTGGGCCAGGGATCATCCCCGAAGCCCACACCGCATTCGTAACCGGCGGTCTGTGGCCTTCTGCAGGCATTGAACCCTCCGGCGGGTGGCCCGGCTCTTCAGGAAAGCAAACTCACCACGATAAGGGGTACCCGTGGTCCCGATTTTGGGACCCGGGAATCACGAACGCCGGCATCTACCGGCTACAAGCTACTGGCTCGGAGCTGTCCACGGTCCCCTCACGCCGTCAGCTCCGGGTTCAGCGACGTCACATGCGCCACGGCTTTGGTCAGACGCGCCTCGTGGGGACGCGCGCCGCTATATTCAGCCGGCGTGTAGATGTGTTCGATCGATTCGACCAAGTAGGCGCCGGGCAGAAAAACTCCGCCCTCGCTAAGGCCGTCGCCGGGCAGCATCAACACGTCGCCCTCGCGGGGCAGCGAGTGCAGGGTTTCCAGAGGCACCAGGTTGATGCAGGTTCCGTCGCCGGCAACGAACTCCAGGCAGTTGCGGCTGTGCAGCCTTCCTTCGCGCTCGCGCCGCGCCTCCTGCCGCACCTTCAGGGATTCATAGTAGGCGCCCGCCATGATGGGCAGGCCGATCAAAAATCCCACAACACTGCTGTACTGCGCAATCAGCGATAACCAATGGTGAGTCATCCCGTCTCCGTCTCCCACGCAAAGGTTAACGCATGTGGCGCGTTCGTGCCCGAAAGCAGCTCATCCCCGCACAGGCAGACCGAGATTCTTCCACAGCCGCAGCGCGGGACCGGCCTGGTTGACGGTGTAGAAGTGCAGTCCGGGCGCGCCGCCGCGCAACAGGGTCTCGCAGAGGCGCGTCACCACGCCGATGCCGAAGTCGGCGAGCGCCGTCTTGTCGTGCTCCAGCTCTTCCAGGCGCAGGCGCACCCAGCGCGGCACGTCGGCGCCGCAGCCGTTGCAGAAACGCACAGTGTTTGTGTAGCTCGTGATGGGCATGATGCCGGGCACGATGGGAATGGTGATGCCTGCCTTCGCGCAGCGCTCCACAAAGTCGAAGTAGGCGTCGGCGTTGTAGAAGAGCTGGGTGAGCGCAGCGTCGGCCCCGGCTTCCACCTTGCGCCGAAAATGCTCGAAGTCCTCAGTGGGATTCGCGGCCTGGGGATGCATCTCAGGGTAAGCAGCGACCTCGATCTTGAAGGCGTCGCCGTTGGTCTTGCGGATGAAGCTGACGAGTTCGTTCGCGTAGTGGAACTCGCCGGGCGCTGCGGGACTGAGCGCCGTGGCCGGCAGATCGCCGCGCAGGGCCACGATGCGCTTGACGCCCGCCTCGCGGTAACGCGCGAGTTGTGCCGCAACGTGGGCGCTCGTGGAGCCGATGCACGTGAGGTGCGGCGCGGTCTCCACGCCCGAGTGCTCCACCACGGTAAGCAGCGTCTCGTAGGTCCCTTCCTGCTCGGAGCCGCCCGCGCCGTGCGTGACAGAAAAGTAGTCGGGGCGCAGCGCCGCCAGTTGGCCGATCACGGCCGGCAGCTTGGCCACACCCTCCGGCGTGCGCGGAGGAAACAGCTCGAACGAGAATGTGAGTGGCGAAGGCATAAGTTTCAGGTTTCAGGTTTCAGGTGTCAGGGTTCAGTCTTCTGCGCGTCCGGCTTGAGTGTCTGGTATCGAGAACACGCTGAAACCCGACACCTGAAACCTGAAACCTAGTATCTGTAGTGGTCGGCCTTAAACGGCCCTTCCACCGGCACTCCAATGTAGTCGGCCTGCTTCTGGCTGAGCTTCGTCAGCTTGACGCCGATCTTTTCAAGGTGCAGCCGCGCGACCTCTTCGTCCAGCTTCTTGGGCAGCACGTACACCTGTGGCTTGTAGCTGTCGCGGTTCTTCCACAGGTCGATCTGCGCCAGCGTCTGGTTGGCGAAGCTGTTCGACATCACGAAGCTCGGATGGCCGGTGGCGCAGCCCAGGTTCACCAAGCGCCCCTCGGCTAGGATGAAGATCGAGTGCCCGTCGGGAAAGGTGTACTTATCCACCTGCGGCTTGATGTTGATCCTGGTCACGCCGGGCGCGGTGTTCAGCCGGTCGATCTGGATCTCGTTGTCGAAGTGGCCGATGTTGCAGACAATGGCCTGGTCCTTCATCTTCTCCATGTGCTCGAAGGTGATGATGTCGGTGTTGCCGGTGCACGTGACGTAGATGTCGCCGCGGCCGAGCGTGTCTTCCACCGTGGTCACTTCGAAGCCCTCCATCGCCGCCTGCAGCGCGTTGATGGGGTCGATTTCCGTAACCACCACGCGCGCGCCCATGCCGCGCAGCGAGTGGCTGGAGCCCTTGCCCACGTCGCCGTAGCCGCAGATGACCGCGACTTTGCCCGCCACCATCACGTCCGTGGCGCGCTTGATGCCGTCAGCCAGCGACTCGCGGCAGCCGTAGAGATTGTCGAACTTCGACTTGGTTACAGAATCGTTCACGTTGATGGCCGGAACCAGCAGCTTGCCCGTCTCCATCATCTTGTAGAGCCGGTGCACGCCCGTCGTGGTTTCTTCCGACACGCCGCGCCAGTCGGCGACGACCTTATGCCAGTGCTGCGGGTCCTCGGCGAAGACTTTTTTGAGCAGGTCCTTGATCACCTGCTCCTCGTGATTGCCGCTCGGGGTGTCGACCCAGCGATCGCCGTTCTCGAGCTCGTATCCCTTGTGGATGAGCAGCGTGGCGTCGCCGCCGTCGTCGACGATGAGCTGCGGGCCGAGGTCGCCCTTGTGTGTGAGCGCGCGATAGGTGCACTCCCAGTAGTCTTCGAGCGTTTCGCCCTTCCAGGCGAAGACAGGAACGCCCGCGGCGGCAATGGCGGCAGCCGCGTGATCCTGCGTGGAGAAGATGTTGCAGCTGGCCCAGCGCACCTCGGCGCCCAGGCTCACCAGCGTCTCGATGAGCACGGCCGTCTGAATGGTCATGTGCAGCGAGCCGGTGATGCGCACCCCGGCCAATGGCTTTTCCGCCGCATACTTGTTGCGGATCGCCATCAGGCCCGGCATCTCCTGCTCGGCGATGACGATCTCCTTGCGGCCCCAATCGGCCAGGCCCAGGTCGGCTACTTTGTACTCGGGCTCAAGCTTTCCGGTTTTTGTGCCTTCGAGCGTTGCGGTTGCCATAAATGGTGTTCTCCCCCAGTCCTTTGAGAATATCATTCGCTAGATTAGGAGGCGGATGGGACGGTACCTGGGTTCGAGATCAACGCCGGCTTCGCCAATATGGACACCGCAGTGGTCGGCAAGGACGCGGAGGCGCCGCGATTTCAGACGCTGCTCGCAGTGAGAGATAAACCATACTCGCCCTAACCTCTAGGCAGGTTCACCCGGACTCGGAAACCTGGAAAGTCACGGGCCTGCTCTGCTGTTCTGCTGTCTGAATCGGAGAATTCCCACCCTGGGGGACTCATCGGATGGGGGGCGGGTCAGCGAAGTGTCAATTCCGCCCAGCATCAACCGGGCGTATCTGTTGCGCCTGCTGACGTCAGAGGTGTTTTTGCCCTCGCGCGCTTCTTGTCACGCGATATTGTGTTGACTGTCACATGGCGATGTGATGTAATGAATCGGGCCAAATCATCAGTTTCCCCCTTCATCGCTGATTCCCGCACTCTCTGGGCTTAATGCAAGGTAGGTAACCCGCAACCCGGAAAGGTCGACTTGGGTTCGACACCGCAGTTTGGCGGGCCCTCATGGTGGGTGCAAGCCGAGTCTCACAGCGCCTTCTTATTCCAAACATTGGCAGGGTGTCCCTGTCCGAATTCACCGCTGTCTCATCGCTTCAAGAACACAATACGTAAGTTGTTGTTGTTCCCCAACCTTCGTTGTGCTGCGTTGTTACCGAAGGTGCAATCCGCCCGCCCTGAATCGATAGCACCGTCCCCGGCATCTTCCCCCGAATTCCGAGCGGCAAACCACTTGGAGCACAGCCTCTTAACCACCCCGGAAACTTCTCCTTCGACAAAGGGGTCACCCAAGCTGGCGCGGTGGCCAAACCTTCAACCCGCATCTACCGAGGAAATGAGGAATTTGAAATGAAAAGAACGATCGCACGATTTGGAGCAGCCTCCCAACTGCTCACCTGCCTCGCGGCTGCTGTGTTTGCTTCCGCCCTGGTTCAGGCGCAGACGCATGACGTAGTGGGAATCCCCTTTCCATTCAACGTCCCTGCCGGCAAGGTAACCCTACCGGCCGGGTCATACACCATCTCGCTGGGCTCGGATGTTCTGATCCTGGAGACCAGCACGGGCGAGAAGACCAACCTGATGATCGTCACCCAGCTGAGCGGACCTAATTCCTTTCTGCAAGCTGGCTCGCTGGTCTTTGACACCACCGGCGGACGGAAGGTTCTTTCAGAGGTTTGGCTGCCCGGTAAAGCCGGAATCTTGCTTTACGCCGTTCCCAAGGGCCATACCCGCACCGTCTTGCCGTTCTCGGATTTGTCCGTGAACGGCCACGCCTCGGGCAAGACTGCCTTCGAACTGACCTGTGCTCGATGCCATGGCGAAGGCGGCAAGGGAAATGCTCAAGCAGATCGTTATTTCGGCGTGACCATTCCCCGGCTGGACACCCCTCAAGTGCAGAGCAAGTCAGACGCTGAACTGCGAGAGATCATCACCAAGGGCACGCAACAAATGCCGCCTGTCGAAGTGGACGATTCCGGGTTCCGGCATCGGCTTCCGCCCCAGGACGTGGATGCGGCGATCGCATATCTGCGCACGCTGAAAAAGTAGTTCATGATTCGCGTTTAACCGGAGTTGGGACCTCGCAAGTGGCGCAGGTTCCCGGGGGTTGCTCCCTAACCACAGCGACTGTGCGCCGTGGAAGGCATACCTCTACCGTCACACCAAAGGCCGCCGCGGCGGGCTACGGCAGAACCAGAGTTACTGCGTCCTGTCTGGCTTCAATTCACGGTCGCCGCTCCTTTTAGGTTGCGTCGACTTGAGTGCAGTCGCTCCGGGACGCATCGACTCTGGTTTTGCGATAGGAGCTGGAAGCTTGTTTCTCCGCTTCCAGCAGCTTCCGCTTCCGCTCCACGCCCCAGCGATAGCCAGTGAGCGAGCCGTCGGCGCCCACCACGCGATGGCAAGGAACCACCAGCGCCACGCGGTTGGTGGCGCAGGCGCGCGCCACGGCACGAACCGCCTTGGGATCGCCGAGCTCGCGGGCCAACTGCGAGTAGCTGCGCGTCTGGCCGCGGGGAATTTGGCGCAGCGCTTGCCAGACGCGGAGTTGGAAGACGGTGCCGCGCAGATCTAAAGAGTCGGCCATGGCGCGGCTTGCGGTAAGATCGTCGCCTTCGCGCACGGACTGCACCGCGGCGTTGACCAGGCGCGAGAGCGAGGGATCGCGGCGCAGCTCCGCCAGCGGAAACTCGACGCGGAGGCTCGATTCCGCTTCAGAGCGCGTGCGAGCGAGCGAAAGCCAGCAGAGGCCGCGCGCAGTGGCTCCCACAACCACCCATCCAAAAGGTGAAGGTGCGGAGCACCAGCGAATCTGCTCGCCTTTGCCGCCCTGGGCAAAGCGTTGCGGCGTCATGCCAAGCTGGTTTGCTTCATAGGCGCGGCTGCTGGAGCTGAATCCCGCGCTATAAATGGCATCGGTCACGGTGCCTCCCTGCTTGAGCGCGTCGCGCAGTCGCGATGCGCGCAATGCCCGTTGGTATGCGAGCGGGCTCACGCCCATTTCGCCCTTGAAGAGCCGTTGCACCGAGAAGGGGCTGAGGCGCGCCACGCGGCCCAACTCTTCAAGACGTACGCGCTGGTCGAGATGGCTCTCAATGTAGGCGCGAACTTCGTCCAAAGGGCTGCCCCACGCATTGGCGCCGGGACGGCAGCGTTTGCAGGCGCGAAAGCCTGCGGCCAGCGCCTCGGCCGCGGTGCGAAAGAAGCGCACATTGGCGCGCAGCGGGCGGCGGCTCGCACAAGTTGGCCGGCAGAATACGCCTGTGGTCGCGACGCCATAGAAGAAGCGCGCCCGCGGATCGCGGGCGACGAGTTGCTTCCACGCGGAGTCTGCCCACGCAGCATCAGACCTCGCACCATGAGACCGCGAACCACCAGATTCGACGGGCGCGGGTTTTGCGGGCTGCGGCATGGCGCTTCTGGGCATTGTGGAAACGGTTGCGAATTCGGTTGCGATTGGCGAAACGGTGCTCATGGAAATGATAGTCGCCGATCGCCGTTCCGCGCGCACTCCGATTCTTGCGCGATATTCCGAGAGTGGGCTTGAGCCCGCATGAATGCTGGTGTCCGCGTGGTGTCCGGTGCGAATTTGGACACCTTTGGACAGTGGGCGGTGTCCGTGTGGACACGCATGGTCCAGCCTAGCACATCTGTGCTGGCCGTCACGTTGCGGGCGTCCCGGTACGTTACTCTCGGACACTGGCCGTGTGGAAAACGCGGCTGCGTTTTTTCCTGCGCGGGATCCGGCGCGAGGTTTTCTGCCGGGGCGCGGCAGAGCCGCGCCGCGGCTACGGCGCGTTTACGAGCCAGGTGCCCGCGCACGCGCGGGTGCAGAAGTGGCGGACAGCGCGCCGCGCGCCGGTGAGGATGGTTAGGATGATGTGCGGTTGCGTGATCGGCCGGCCGCAGAAGCTGCATGGGAACCGGAACGGGTTTGTGTTGCTGGCTTTGGCTGTGTTCTTCATCTGCATTCCCTCCTTGTCAGCGTTTTTCGCGCCGGGGAGTCAAGGCCGAGCGGAGCGAGCTTGACGAAGGGCCTTGACGCCCGGCGCACGCTGGCAAGGGGAGGGAATGCGGCCCCTGTCGATCGCGTTTCTGTTGCTCTTGCTTTTGCCTTTGCCCGGCGTGGCCGCAATGCGGACACGGCCACCCGGAGCGATGGCGGGGCCCCGCGTGCGGGGTGCCGAGCGGAGGGCGCGAGGCGGGCCCGTGCGCGTGTCTTGCGCCCGGAGCGAAGCGTAGGGCGCTGCGCGCGGGGAGGGCCGAGCGCGCCGGGCGGGAGCCGGAGCGGTGCTGCCGAGCGCGACTGCGGCGCGGGTGCTCCTCCCGCGCCGCGTCTAGGCGCGCCGCGCCCTGAGCGACGCGATGGGCGCGCGCAGCACGGCCCGAGCACCACGCGCAGGGCCGATGCGCAGGCGGGTGAATTTGACCGAGGCGCGGCACGGCGAGGCCGCGAGGCCGCTGCGCGGCCGGAGACGTGCACTCGCGCCGAGCACCGCGTAGAGGTGTGGTGTATCTATGGCTTTTTATGGTTCTCGCGTCCGGCCGCGCTGGCGCTGGCGCGGGGCGGGGAGCGTGCGCAGTTCTGCCATGGTCTCGGTCGTGGGCGCCTTCGGCGGCGCGTCCTGGGCGAAGTGTGGGGCTTGTTTCAGAGCAGGTCGCGGCGCTGGAGCGTTTCGGCCAGGGCGTCGAGTGCTTGCGGGATTTTGTAGTTTGCCGCTCTCTCGCTGATGCCGAGGGCTGCCGCTGTCTCGTTGCGGGTGTGGCCGCAGTAGTAGGCGCTGATGAGTAGCGCTTGGCTTGTGGTGTCCAGCGTGGCGATGGCTCTTTCGAAGTCGACCGTGCGCACGATGCGGGCGTCGGCGTCTCGCTGGCGGCGTTCGCGGTAGCCGGTGCGCTTGTAGCTCGTGGTGATTCCGGCGTTGAGTTTGGTTCGGTCGTTGCGCCACTGTTTGATATGGAGCATGGCTATGGCCTGGCGCGGTGTCATTGGTCCGGATCCTCGTCTTCGCGTTCGGTGAATGCGTCGATCTCGGCGCGCGTTGCGAGCTCGCCGCGTGCGATCTCTGCGAGGAGGGCGGCGATGATTCGCTGATTGTGGGTCGGGGGTTTTGCTGCGTGTGCGGTGGGGTCGGCGAGCCATGCTGCCGCGTCGGGCGCGTCCATGGCCGCGCCCGGTTTCTTGCGGGGTTCGCCAGCTAGCGCCTCGGCTGCCGGGTCCATGGGGTGCAGCCTACCACGGGTTGTGGTTGCGCGCAAGTCGGCCGCTACGGGTTGTGGTTTGTCGCCCCGGATGCTGCGAGTATCCTGCAGGCGACGGCGCGGGCTTCCTGCGACATTTGGTCGCTGTCGGTGAGGGTGCAGATATCCCACAGGTCGGAGGCGCTGTGGTGCAGGATGCGTGCGAGGCGTGCGGCCGGGGCGGGCTGGCGCACCAGGGGGCCTTGGACTTCGGCGGCGGCGTTTTCGACGGCGACGCGTCCGCCTTGGGCTGTCCGGCGTGTGGTGGGGGGTGGGGGTGTCATGCTTTCTTGCCTCCTTTCGTTTTGAGCACAGAGAGCGCAACCTGTGCTGCGTAGAGGAGTTGCGAGCCGTCGCGTCCGTCGAACACTTCGAGCTGTATGCCCTGCGCGACGGCTGCGATCGCCGCGCGGATGGCTGGCAGCGTGTCCATTTTCGGCATTGCGAGTTTGTAGGCGACCTGGGCCATGCGGAGCGCCTTGTTTGTGGGCAGGCCTTTTTCCTGGGCTTGCGCGTAGGCTTCGCTCCATGCGTCTTTGCAGGCCGCTAGGGCTTTCTCTGTGCGGTTGGTGCGGTCGCGCGGCGGGCAGGCTCCCGCGTCGATGCTGACCGTGCGGGCGCGTGGGATGAGTGCGACTCTCATGCAGTTTTCTCCTTGGGTTTGACGAGGAATGGGCGCTTGATGGTTTCGAGGACTTCGCGGGCGACGGGGCGAAGGTCGTGGTCTAGGTACCAAATTGTCGATTGCAGCGAGCGGTGTCCAAGTAGGGCTTGCACGTCGCGCACGTCGCCTGACGCGCGGAGCATGGCCACTGCGGTTGTGCGGCGTAGGTCGTGCGGCACGATGCGGCGGTTTATCCCGAGATCGAGTCGGAGTTGTTTGAATTGGCGCTCGTATGAGTCTTGGTCTGCGCTTTCTTCTCTCGTGCGCCTGAGGTGTGAGGCTTTCCGCCACAGTTGCCGTGCGAACGGTTCGGGGTCGTTGAGGTCGCATTGTTTGATCAAGGCGTCGATTTCGCTGGTGGTTGGGAGGGTCAGGGTCGCGCCGTATTTGGTCGTGAATGCGAGGATGCGTCTCGACGGGTCGTAGTGTCGCGGGGCGATTTTTGCTGCGGTGCCGCTCCGCATTGCGAGGTCTGAGCACAAGAGTATCCAGAGGCGCAGATGGTCCGGGGCGGCGGCGAGGATGCGTTCTTTCTCGCCGTCTGTGGCGGTCACGTTGCGGGGCCTGAGGCCCGGGTACGTCCTGACGTGCCTGTCTAGTTTCGGTGCTTCGTAGAGTTCCCAGAGGTTGCGGAGTGTCCGTCTCAGGGCTGTGGCGTACGTTGCTTTCGTGGCGTGGGTGTAGCGGCTCTGCCTGATTTGCTCGTCGAGCTCCGCGATGTAGGCGGCGCTGAGGCGGTGCGGCGGAAGGTGACCAGCTTGCGCGATGAGCGCGCGTGCTGCCCACCGGTCACACGTTGCGTTTCGCCGCTCTGCTTGGGCGCGTAGGATGGTGGCGACTGTTGGCCCCGCGCCCTCTGTTTTGGGTGGGCGAGTTCCTTTTGTTCGGCTTCGAATTGCAAGGCCGCGCGGCGGCTGGTGAAAGTCTTGCGGATGCGGTGTCCGTCTTTGTCCCGCCAGTCGGCGTAATACTTCCCTGCTTTCTCGAACATGGTTTCCTTTCGCGGCCCCCTGCCGCAGATGGGCGCTCGCCGTTTCCGGTTCGTGCCTTGCTGGTGTTGGTGGTTTTTGTTGGAGCGGACTCTATCAGAATTGCGCGCGGGAATCAAATGCGGCGCGGACACGGTTGGACACCGGCGGCTGTGCGTTTTGGGTGCGTCGTTCTTGGCGTTTGGTCGGTCCGTGTGCATGGTCGATTCTTGCGCGATATTCCGTGTTCCGCTGAGATGGACTGTCGCGCAAACACGATCTGTTGGCCGCGGTGTTGTATCTTGCCAATATCCGCTATTTTCGTTTGCAAGGAGGAATGTAAGTGGAGGTGGCTTCTGCATCCTGCACGGCTTCCCGCACAGCAGTGCTTCATCGCTCCCTTTTTGCGATGAACACGCGGTTTTCGGTGGTGCTGGCAGGAATTGATGCGGAGAAAGCGGAAGCGCTGGCCGCGGCGGTGGAACGCGAATTGCGCGCGCAGGAGCGGACGATGAGCCGATTCGACGTGGAGGGCCCGTTGGCGGAGTTGAACCGCCGCGCCGCAAAGGAAGCGGTTGAGCCGCCGGAGGAGCTTTGGGAGATCCTTTTGTTGTGCCGGGATTATTGGGAGCGCACCGGCGGCGCGTTCGACATCACGCTGTGGCCTTTGAACCGTCTATGGCGCGAGCATCTTGAGCAAGGAGAGGAACCGGCTGAAGAGACCATCGCGGAGGCCAAGCAGCAGACCGGAATGGAGCGCGTTCATTTCAACGAGGCAGCTCACACGGTCCGGTTCGAGAATCCTGAAATGAGCGTCGATCTGGGTGGATTCGGCAAGGGCTTTGCGCTCGAGCGCGTGGCCGGCAACTTACGGGCACAAGGCGTGGAGCAAGCGTTTTTGAGTTTTGGCGAAAGCTCGATCGCCGTTCTCGGCTCGCATCCTCACGGGCCGGCCTGGCCGGTGGGCATCGCAGACATGTTTCACCCTACTCGTACGGTGCATACGTTTCATCTAAAAAATGCGTCGCTTTCATCGTCAGGCACGGCGCCGTTTAATCGCATGGAAGGGCGGCGGGCGCAGGGCCAAATCATCGGGCAGATTATCGATCCAGGCAGCGGTCGTCCCATTGAGGGGTACCGTACGATGTCGGTCGCAAGCCCGAGCGCGATGGAGGCAGAGGTGCTTTCGACCGCTCTGCTCGTTACTCCAGAGCGGGAACGCGCCGCGCTTCTCTCCGGTTTTTCGCGAATCTCGGCAGTTGAGATTGTCTATCAACCCCACGAGGGGGACTTTATTCCTCGTATCCAGTGGCAATATGAACTCTGAATCTTCATCTCTTTCTTCGTTAGAGCCGGCAGGGCGCGCGCAACGGCGCGAGTTCCTGAAGCGTCTTGCTTTTGTGGCGGGTTCTTCCGCGCTGCTCGCGGACTTACCATGGTGGTCACCGTTGCGGGCCGCGCCGGCAGGCGACTCGCCGGCCGACCGTGTGCGCGTGGGACTGATCGGCGTAGGCATACGCGGAAACGCTCTCCTGGCCAACCTGCTGAAGACGCCGGGCGTTGAGGTCGCGGCCTTGTGCGACGATTATGCACCGCACCTCCAGGCCGGCTTGGCCAAGGTGAAAGGCGCGAAAGGCTTTGCCGATTACCGGCAGATGCTCGACATGCCGGGGCTGGATGGCGTTTTGATTGCGACGCCGCTCTATCTGCACGCGCGCATGTGTCTCGATGCGTTTTCCGCGGGCAAGCACGTCTTCTGCGAAAAAAGCCTCGCTTACACGATCGAGGAATGCCAGGCGATTGCGGATGCTCACCGTGGCAGCAGAAAGGTGTTCCAGATCGGCCATCAGCGCATGTTCAGCCCAGCCTTCCTGCGCGCTTTCGAGCTTGTGCGCGATGGAAGGATCGGGCCCATCACACAAATCCGCGCATACTGGCACCGCAATGGAGACTGGCGTAATCCCGTGCCAAATCCAGGCCCAGACCCAAGCCCGTTCCCGAGTCTGGAGCGCCGCTTGAATTGGCGGCTTTATCTCGCTTACTCGCGCGGGTTGATGACTGAGCTGGCGTCGCATCATATGCAAGTGGCGAACTGGTTTCTCGCCGCGCACCCCGTGAGCTGCGCGGGCTATGGAAGCATCAATTACTGGAAGGACGGGCGCGAAGTCTACGACAACGTGAATGTGGTGTATCGCTATGCGAACGGCACGCACGTGATCTACGATTCGCTGATCAGCAACCGTTTCTACGGCCTGGAGATTCAAGTCATGGGCCCCAAGGGAACCATCGAGGCGGAAACGGGGCGGATTTTCGCGGAGGATCCTCCACCGGCGCCCGGCATTGTGCAGCTCGTCAACGGAATTGAGCGCGGATTCTTCGATGCCGTTCCCATCGGCGGGCCAAGCTGGGTGCCCGAGCTGAAGAAAGACACGAAGGGAAGTACTCTGGTGCGTGAACGAACCTCGGACGACGGAACGGCAATCTCAATGGCTGCCTTCGTCAACGCCATCCGGGCGGGTGAGCCGATCCCCGGCATGATGGAACAGGCGTGCAGATCGGGAGTGAGCGTTCTGATGGGACATGCTTCGATGGAGCAGCAGCAAAAGATTGCCTGGCCGGAAGGGTTTCGGGAATGAAAGATATTGTCATCACAGGACGCCGCATCGCGCGAGAATTGTGCATTTATGGAGGCTGCGTTTTCGCTGCCCTTTGCGTGAACGTGTACGCGATTATCCGCTTCAACACGCAGTGGAAAGAACTGATTACGACTCTGCATATCACTCTTGCCGTGGCTCTGGTCTTCTACGGTGTTTTGGCGGTACTTCGGGCGCTTGTCCTTTACTGCAGGCGGATCTTCAGGGGGAAGGGGGCTTGATGGACCGCGCGATTCACGTTCTCGTCCCGTAGACCATTCACACAACGGGCTCTCTGGACCGTGTATAGTCGATCTGCGGAAGAATCGATGATCGGAGCTGGGCTCCGCTCGATGGAGGCATGGATGTCAGTCAAACGGCTTGCTCTCATTGCGCTTTGTGTTTCGTTCACACTTGCCGGCCTGATCCACGCGCAGGCCAACGGCCCTTACAAGGTGCAGAAGATCCAGCTTGTCGGCGGCGACGGCGGATTCGACTACGTGACTGCCGATCCCGACGGCCGCAACCTGTATGTGGCGCGCTCCGGGCAGGGCGGCCATATCGGCGTCTTCAATCTCGATACTCTGGCCCAGGTGGGCGACCTTCCGGGCACGAGCGGACACGGCGCGGCGGTGGACACGGCCACGGGGCACGGATTCGCGACGTCGAAGCCGGTGACGATGTTTGACGCAAAGACCTTCGCGATCATCAAGACGATCGACGTGCAGGGCAATCCCGACGGCTACCTGAACGACTTCTACAATCACCACTTCTACATCCTCAGTCACTCGGCGCCCAACATCACGGTGCTCGACGACAAAGACGGATCGATTCTTGGCACCATCGACCTCGGCGGCGCGCCGGAACAATCCGTCACGGACGGCCACGGCAAAATCTACGTCGACCTTGAGGACAAAGCCGCGATCGCGGTGGTCGACGCGGACACGATGAAGATGGTGGGCCGCTACGACCTCTCGAGCAAAGGCGGCGGTTGCGCGGGCCTCGCGCTCGATGCGAAGAACGGAATCCTGTTTGCCGCCTGCCGCGAAAAGAACAATATGATCATCTTGTCGGCGGCGGACGGGCACATCATTACCGACCTGCCGATCGGCGTGGGATGCGACGGCGCCACGTTCAATCCCGACACCATGGAAGTGTTCAGCTCGCAGGGCGACGGAACGCTGACGGTGATCAAAGAGAGCTCGCCCACGAGTTTCGCCGTGGAGCAGACGGTGTTTACGCCGCAACGCGCCAAGACCATCACGCTCGACACCAAGACGGGCAATCTTTTTCTGATCACGGCCGAATATGGACCGACGCCGGCCCCGCCGGCCCCGTCGTCAGGCGCTCCCGGCGGAATGCGCGGCCCGCGCGCGCCGATGATTCCGCACTCGTTCCAAATCCTGGAGGTCGGCAAAGATTGAGCGGCGAATGGCCCTGCCAGCTCAGATGCTCCATGATAATGAGGAACGATGCCACTGGACTGGAGCTGCGGGGCGCTGGCGGAAGGGCTGCAATGTTACAAGAGCGAGGAGTTTTTTCTCGCGCATGAGCACTGGGAAGGCGTCTGGCTGAAGTGCCAGGAGCCGGAGAAAACGTTCCTGCAGTCGCTGATTCAAATTACGGCAGCCTTTCATCATCTTCAGCGCAAGAATTTCACAGGCGCCGCATCGCTGCTGCGTGCGGCATTGCGGCGGCTCGACGCGTTCCCCGCTACTTTCGGAGGGATCGAAGTCGAAGGTCTTCGCGCGAGCGTGCGCCTGTGGCTGCAGGCGCTCGACCGAGAAGATGCGTCGCCGCGGCTGCCGATTCCGCAAATACGATGAACGCGAAGGTCTCCTCCGAAGTCATGTGATTTCGAATGATTTCTTAAGCAGAGCTTCGGCACGCACCAGGTCTTCTTCCGTATCCACGCCGATGGTGTCGCGTGGGGCATCGGCGACGTAGAGGTCGATGCCGTTTTCGAGCAGGCGCAACTGCTCCAGGCGCTCCAGCTTTTCGAGCGGCGAGGGCGGCAGGGCGGCAAAGCGGTCCAGCGCGGCCTTGCGATACGCGTAGATGCCGAGGTGCTTGCGATAGCCGGTAAACCCAACCCGATCCCGATCGAACGGAATCGTGGCGCGCGAGAAGTAGAGAGCGCGGCCGTCGAGTGCGGTGACGACTTTCACGGCGTTGGGATTGGTGAACTCCTCGGGCGGGCAGCGCACGGAGAGCGTGGTCACTTCCACTTCAGGCCGCGCGAAGAGATTGAGAAGCGGAGGGAAAAAGTCGGCGGTGAGTGTGGGCTCGTCACCCTGGATGTTGACGTAGATTTCGGCGTCGATCTGGCGGGCCACTTCCCTCACCCGGTCGCTGCCGCTGGGGCATGCGGGCGAGGTCATCACCACAGGAATGGAGCGCGCGCGGCAAACGCCGGCGACCTCTTCGGCGTCGGTGGCAACGACCACGGGATCCATGAGGCCGCTCGCACTTGCGGCGCGCCATACCCACTCCACCATGGGGCGGCCGGCGATGGGGTGCAGCACCTTGCGCGCCATGCGCGTGGACTGGAGCCGCGCAGGAATAACGGCTGCGATGCGCAGGGAACTCATGCAGTCGAGTGTACATGGGCGCGGAGCGGCAACGGTCAGCTGGCGAGAGCGGCCAGAGCACTTTCGGCGCGGGCCAGACCCTGCGCCGCGGCTTCCGGGCCGTCGCTCTGGTGCTCGGCATAGACGAATTCGATCCGCGTGAGGCCGATGACGCCGAGAATTTTGCGCAGATACAACTCCTGCTGATCGAAGTCATGGAACGGCGTACCTGCGGGATAGGCACCGCCGCGCGCGGAGAAGACGTAGACCCGTTTTCCCGGCGGAACGAGCGGGGCCACGCCTTGCGCGGTGAAGGCAAAAGTGCGCCCCTCGCGCACGATCAGGTCGATCCATGCCTTGAGCGAGGCGGGAATGGAGAGGTTCCACATGGGCGCGCCCAGAACCACGACGTCGGCGGCGAGCAGCTCGTCCACCAGCCGATCGGAAAAGGCGAGGGCCAGCTTCTCCGCAGCGGACCGCTCCGCGACCGGCGTGAAAAACGCGTCGATGGCGGTTTCATCGAGGTATGGGAAGCGCTCGAGCGAGGTGTTGTGGTGGAAGACGGTGCCGCCGGGGTGTAGCCGCTTCCATGTTGCGACGAAGGCCGCGGCAAGGCGGCTTGAAACCGATGCGGCGCGAGGACTGGAGTCGATTTGGAGCAATGCGGGCATGGACGTTCTCTGGCAGGAAGCAAAAAGACACCGCAAGAATTGTCGCAGGATGGGCCGGCTTGCGGCTTTTCGTAATCGAAAGCTCGGGAAGAATCTGGAGAATCGGCGGGCCGGGATGCTGGTGGCGGAGGACGGGATCGAACCGTCGACCTTGGGGTTATGAATCCCACGCTCTAACCATCTGAGCTACTCCGCCGGGAGGGGCACAATCGCGCAACAAAACACGCCATGCCGCCAAATTCGATGATACGGGCGCAAGGAAAACAGGTCAAACGCTCCGGTGCGGCAACAAGAGGCGCAAGTAATCAGCTCTTAAGGACTTGTACGGGTCTTAAGGGTTTGCACGCGGAGACGGTTGACTGGATTTGGCTGCCCCCCAGGGATTCGAACCCCGATATGCTGATCCAGAGTCAGCTGTCCTGCCGTTGAACGAGGGGGCAACAAGCGCACGAAACGGTGTCTTGCAGCCGTGTGGCCTGGCGCCCACTCAAGGGCGCACAATGCCAACTCCTTCATCTTAAGGGGCATTTGCAGGCGAGGTCAACGGCACAGGGCACCATGAGGAACGGGCGCCCCGCAGAGGGGGTAAAGGGGCCGTTTTGGGAGGGGTAGCAGGCACCAATCTGAAGAAAAAAGTTAAAGTTTATGAATCCTTTAGGGAATCTCAACCCGCGTCTTATGGGTTTCCGTCCAACCTAGCAGAAACAGGGGCTATCTTTTGACCTTTGGGACTATCTTTTGACCAACATTCCTCATGTAGAATTGGCTTCTGGGATGGAGCTAACTCTCAATCTGGGTTGGGCGTTGGTGGCCATGTGGATGCTGTGCGCATGGGTGCGCACAGCACCGCGCAGAGCAACGGATCGCCGCATCCAGATGGTGGCCCTGGCGGTGGTCATCCTGATCCTGCTGCCGGCCATCTCCATGACCGACGACTTGGTGGCGGCCCAAAACCCCGCAGAGATCGATTGCTGCGCACGCCGCAATCACGACCACGGCACCTGCCCGCATTCCATCATTCCGGCAGCCGCATCCCTTCCGGTGCCCAGCTTTACCGGCATATCGCTCGGTTTTGTAGGTATGACCGCGCCCAGCAATTTCCCTTCTCCTTTGGTCGAGAACCCCTCTTTGGCGTCGATCCAGAACCGGCCCCCTCCGGCTGCCTGATCGCTCCTCGTCGCTTTTTCTTCGTCGTCAATTTTCCGGTTTTCCGTGTCCGCCGTGCAGACCACGGCGCAAAGGTTTCTTATGAAGCGGATCTTCCCTTCCGTTGCCATTGGGGCAATGGGCGTGATTCTCGCTCTCGCGCCGAGTTGTACTCTAGCTCAGCAGGCGCTTTCGTGGGATCAAGTCAAGGCCAGGTTTGAGGCCACGAATCCGGCGTTGAAGGCCGATGCCGACAACGTGGACGAGATGCGCGCCGAAGAGATCACTGCGTACCTGCGGCCGAATCCACAGTTGACGGCAACTGTGGATGGAACTCAGATCGCCCCCAACGATGGTCATTGGGTGCCGCTCGCCGGCACATTCGTGTCTCCCAACGTCAGTTATCTGCACGAGCGCGATCACAAGCGCGAGCTGCGGCTGGAAAGCGCGCAGGAAGGCACACGCATTACCGAAGCACAGCACGAGGATCTGAAGCGCAACCTGGAGTTCACATTGCGCGCGGCGTTTGTGGAGACACTCGAGGCCAAGGCCGTGCTCGACATGGCCAAAGCCGATCTCGATTACTACGACAAGATCATCGAGATCAGCCGCGCGCGGCTGAAGGCCGGCGACATTGCCCAGATCGATTTCGACCGCATTGAGCTGTTGCGTGTGCAGTACGAATCGGAGCTGCAGACGGCGATCGTGAACCTGCGCACGGCCAAGATTCAGCTGCTGCAACTGCTGAACGATCGCACGCCGCTGGATCAGTTCGACGTGACCGGGACCTTCGATTTCTCCGAAGCGCTCGATTCTCTCGACAGCTTCCGCCAGGCGGCTCTCGCCACGAGGCCCGATTTGCAGGCGGCGCTCGAAACCATCCAGCAATCGCAGACCAATCACAAACTGGCGGTGTCGAACGGCTCGACGGACCCGACCTACAGCGGGTGGTACACATGGAACGCGTCCAACAACAATCCCGACGCGACGCAGACGCTGGGTGTGAGCGTAAGCATTCCGCTGCGCGTCTTCGATCGCAACCAGGGCGAGAAAAAGCGCACGCAGATCGATATCGATCGTGCCCAGCAGGCCAGCGAAGCCACGAAGGCGCAGGTTTTCAGCGATGTGGACACGGCCTACGAGCTGGTGCGCAGCAACGTCGAACTGCTGAAACCTTACAAAACCAAGTACAACGACGAGGCGCTGAGGGTGCGCGACAACGTGACCTATGCCTACGAGCACGGCGGCGCTTCGCTGATGGATTTCCTGAATGCGCAGAGTGAATATCGCCAGGTGCAACTGGCTTACGCACAACTGATCGGCGCTTATCTTACATCCGCAGCGCAACTGAATCTTGCGGTAGGACGCGAGGTAATTCCATGACGAAGACTTCCCTTTTGACAACTGCGTGTTGTTTGACCGCATGGCTCGTGCTGGCGGGCTGCAAGAGTAAGTTCGATCCGGCCAGCGGAGCGGCTTCTCCGGCGCAGGTGGTGGAGACCGGCAACGCAGGCCTGGTGACCGTGGACCACCCGGACCAATATCCCACGGTGGCGGCGAACCGGATCGACGAGCCGGACAAGCTGGACGTGACGGGCTCGGTGTTTCCCGACGTGTCGCGCGAGATTCCTGTCATCTCCATGGCAAACGGCCGCGTGGTCGACATCCGCGCGCGGCTGGACGACAACGTGAAGAAGGGCCAGTTGCTGTTCAGCGTACAGAGCCCCGACATCAGCGGCGCCTTCGACACTTATGTGAAAGCCGCGGCCGATGAGCAACTCGCCAACAAAGCGTACCTGCGTGCACAGGACCTGTACCAGCACGGAGCCATCTCGCAGTCGATGCTGGAGCAGGCGGAGGACACGGAAAAGGACGCGAGGGCCGATCTGACAGCGGCCGAAGAGCAGTTGAAGATCTTCGGCGTGGACAAGGAGCATCCCAGTCCCATCGTGAAGGTGTACGCACCGACCTCGGGCGTCATTGTCTCCCAAAACATTACTGAAGCCGCTGCCACGGGCGTGTCGCTCTCCGGCACGGCAACGGCTTTCACCATTGCCGACCTGAGCTCGGTGTGGATTATTTGCGATGTATACGAGAACGACCTGCCCAAAGTAACTCTGGGACAGGGAGCGCAGATCAAGCTCGCCGCGTATCCCGACAGGATTCTTACCGGCCGCGTGAGCGATATCGGGCCGGTGCTCGATCCCACTATCCGCACCGCCAAGGTGCGCATTGAAGTAGCGAACCCCGGCATTCTGCGCCTGGGAATGTTTGTGACGGCGACCCTGCTGAGCCGTACCACAGTGACCCACGCATCGGTGCCGGCCAGCGCCATCCTGCACCTGCACGATCGCGAATGGGTCTTTGTGCCCGCGGGCCAGGGGCAATTCAAGCGCGTGGAAGTGAGCGGCGGATCGATGCTACCCGGAGGCGAGCAGGAGATTCTGTCGGGCATTACGCCCGGACAGCAGGTGGTAAAGGACGTCCTGAATCTTCAAGCCACGGTGGAGGCGCAATGATTCGTCGGCTGGTCGACTTCGCGCTTCAAAACCGCTTTCTCGTCCTGGCCATCGGCATCCTGCTGTTTGCCTGGGGGATCGTGTCGTTTCACCAGCTTCCCGTGGAGGCTTATCCCGACGTAGCCAACAACTACGTCGATATCATCGCGCAATGGCCCGGAATCAGCGCCGAGCAGATCGAGCAGCAGGTGACGATTCCCATTGAGACCACGATGAACGGCATCCCCGGCATCGCCCATGTGCGTTCGTGGTCCATCTTCGGGCTCTCCACGGTGGAGATCGTCTTCGGCGAAGAGACCACGAACTTCGAAAACCGCGAGCGCGTGATGGAGAGGCTTGCGCAGGTCTCGCTGCCCACCGGGGTGATTCCGCAAATGGGCACCGACTGGAGCCCCGTAGGCCAGATTTATTTCTACACGCTGCGCAGCACCAACCCCGCATACGACGTGATGAACCTGAAGACGCTCGAGACGTGGGTGGTCGAGAAGAACCTCAAGTCCGTGCCGGGTGTGGTCGATACCAATCCCTTCGGAGGGCCGATGCGCGAGTACCAGGTGCGCCTCGACCCCGAAAAGCTCATCGACTATGGGTTGAGCATCGCCCAGGTGGAGCAGCAGCTGACCAATAACAACGCCAACGGCGGTGGCAGCTTCATCCAGGAGGGCTTGCAGGAAGTAAACGTGCGCGAAGTGGGCCTGGTGCGCGACGTTCAAGACATCGCAAACACCGTGGTTGCGACCAGGAACGGCGCGCCGATTCGCGTGAAGGACATCGGCGTTGTCGAGCAGGGTCCGATGATTCGCCTGGGACAGTTTGGCGACGCCTATCACGACAAGAGTGGCAAGATCATCGATAACAGTGATGTCGTCTCAGGCATCCTGTGCCTGCAAAAGGGCGCCAACGCGCAGCCCACGCTCGATGCGGTGCGAGAAAAGGTAAAACAGCTGAACGAGCAGATCCTGCCCAGGGGCGTAACGCTGCAGGCGTTCATCGACCGCAGCGATCTGCTGCACTTCACCACGCACACGGTGCTGCACAACCTCACCGAGGGCATGATCCTGGTTGCCATCATCCTGTTTCTCTTCCTCGGCAACGTGCGCGGCGCAACCATCGTGGTATTAACAATTCCCTTCTCACTGCTTTTTGCAGCCACGTGCCTCAACTTGCAGCACATTCCCGCCAATCTACTTTCGCTGGGCGCGCTGGACTTCGGCATGGTCGTCGATGGCGCGGTGGTGATGGTGGAGAACATCGTCCGCCATCTTTCGCACGGGCGGAACGACAAGACACCGGCAGACAAGATCCGCGACGCCGCTCACGAGGTGCAGCGCCCGGTGTTCTTCGCCATCGCCATCATCATTACCGCGTATCTGCCCATCTTCACGCTGCAGGCCGTGGAAGGCCGCCTGTTCCGGCCCATGGCGTGGACGGTGGCGTTTGCGCTGCTGGGCGCGCTCTCATTTTCCATCATCCTGGCGCCCGTCTTGGCAAGCATGCTGATGAGCAAGGGCGCAAAAGAATGGAAGAACCCGGTGATGGAATACCTGAGGGAGCGCTACCGCACCGGAGTGACCTGGGCCATTCATCATCACCGCATCATGCTCAGCTTCGGCGTCTGCGCGTTGATCCTGGCCGCTTTTCTGGCCTTCAGCGGCCTCATCGGCTCCGAATTCCTGCCCCACCTGGACGAAGGCTCCTTGTGGGTGCGCGGCACGCTCGAGCAAAGCGTCGGCCCCGACGAAAGCATCCGCGTCGCCAATGGCGCTCGCCTGCTTCTTTGCTCCTTTCCTGAAACCACCGAGTGCACCAGCCAGACAGGCCGCCCCGACGACGGAACCGACCACACCGGATTCTTCAATACTGAGTACTTCGTGGGCCTGAAGCCGAAGGAGCAGTGGCGCCCGGTCTTTCATGGCGACAAGGACGACCTCATCGCATCGATGCAGGCGGAGCTCGATAAGCAATATCCCGGCGTGATCTGGGGATTCTCGCAGCCGATTGAAGACAACATGGAAGAGGCCGTGAGTGGCGTGAAAGGCGAGCTGGCGACGAAAGTCTACGGCAGCGACCTGCACACGCTTGAAGATCTGGCGAGCCAGATCGCCGCCGTGATGGGCCGCGTGCGAGGCATTACGGACCTGGGCGTGTTCCAGGTAACCGGACAGCCCGATCTGGATGTGACGGTGGACCGCGCCAAGGCCGCGCGCTGGCAGATCAACGTAGCCGATGTGCAGGACGCCATTCAGACCGCGGTGGGCGGCAACGCTCTGACGCAGGTGCTGCGCGGCGAGGAGTCGTACAACCTTACGCTCCGCTATCTGCCCCAATACAGGAATACCCGCGAGGCCATCGAGAATATCCGCTTGCTGTCGCCGTCGGGCGAGCGCGTTTCCCTGGCCCAGCTTTGCGATGTGCGCGAGGCCGACGAGGGCTCGGAGATCTATCGCGAAAACAACGAACGCTACGTGGCCATCAAGTACAGTGTGCGCGACCGCGCGCTGGGCGACGCCGTCCGCGAAGCCATTCAAAAAGTGAACGACCAGGTGAAGCTGCCGCGCGGATATCAACTCGGCTGGGAGGGTGAGTACCAGAGCGAGGTGCGCGCCGAAGCGCGCATGGCCATCATTGTGCCGCTCACGGTGCTGCTGATCTTCATCATCTTGTACACCATGTACGGGTCGCTCAAATGGGCGCTGCTGATTCTGGCTACGGTAGCCATGGCCAGCCTGGGTGGACTGCTTGTGCTGTTCGCGACGCACACCAACTTCAGCGTCTCGTCAGAGGTCGGCTTCCTAGCGCTCTTCGGCGTCTCCGTGCAGACCGGCGTCATCATGCTGGAATACATCAACCAGTTGCGCGCGCGCGGCAACGCGATTGAGACGGCAGCCGTGGAGGGCGCCATCCTGCGCCTGCGTCCGATCATGATGACCATGCTGGTGGCGACGCTGGGCCTGCTGCCCGCCGCCGTCTCGCACGGCATCGGATCGGATTCGCAGAGGCCGTTCGCCATCGTGATCGTCGGCGGACTGATGATGAACCTGCTGATGAGCATCTTCCTGCTGCCCACGCTGTATGTGTGGGTGGCGCGCAAGGACGACGTTCTGCCCGCAGTCGACACGACGGAAGAGTTTTAGAGGCAGGTGTCAGGGATCAGGTTTCAGGTTTCAGGATTCACGTTTCAGAGAATTTGCTAACCGATCACGGACTGCTGACCCCTGAAACCTGACACCTGCTTTACTCTTCCCGCAGCACTTCGAGCGGGCGCAAACCGAGGATGCGGTAACTGGCGATCCATCCGGTGGCCGTGGCCAGCACTGCGGTTCCGGCGAGCGCGATGATCGTTGCGCCCCACTCGAAATGAAAGTCCACTTCGAGCCGGTGCAGCAGGATGCGCGTAAGCAGGTTGGCAAAAACGACGCCGACGGCGCCCGCGAGCAGCCCCAAAACACTGAACTCCACACTGAAGGTGCGCACGATGCGCATGCGCGTGGCGCCGAGCGTCTTGAGCACCACCGCCTCCTGCATGCGGCGGAAGCGTGTGCTGGCAATGCTCGAGGCCAGAATCGTCAGACCCGCGAGAATCGAGAACCCGGCAAGCAAGCGAACTACCAGCGTGATCTGATCAACGACGTTTTCAATGCGCTCCAGCACGTCAGCGACGTTGATGACGGTGATGGTGGGATAGACGGCGAAGAACGCGCGCTCCATCGCGGCCACCTGTTTGGGATCGATGTGCGCGCCGCCGTACCACGTCGACGGCTGGTCGGCAATTTGCCCCGATGGCAAGACGAACTCCACGCGTGCGCCCAGGTGCTGACCGTCGGAGCTGTAAATGGCAGCGACGGTGAGCGCATGCGTGGCGCCGCCGGTTTCAAGTTCGACTGCAGAGCCCGCGCCAAGATGCAGACGCTTGGCCGCGCCGTCACTGACAGCGATCTGCGCGGCGCTGCTGCTGGTCCACCACGCGCCTGCGGTCACTTTGTCGCCCTCGGGTGGTGCATCGGCCCAAGTGAGTTCGGCGTCTTCCAGCATGCGGCGCGGATAATGCTGGCCATTCATCTGCTCTACCGCCTTGCCGTTGATGGAGATGAAACGGCCCATGACCACCGGGATCAGATTGAGCGGCTGGCTGACACCCGCCTGCTGAGCAAAAAACGCTTTGACGCCCGGAACCTCGCCAGTGCGCACATCGACAAGGAAGACGTTGGGCAATTTGGGCGAAGCCGTCTCATGCAGGTCGCGCAAGAGGCCTTTTTGCATGAGATAGACCGCGAGGATGAGCATGACTCCCGTGCCCAGCGCCGCCAGCACCGCAGCCGATTGATTGCCAGGGCGGTAGAGATTGGCGAGGCCGTGGCGCAGCGACGACGGCAAATGCAGGCGCGTGTGCTTGAGAAAAATGCGCAACGCGCGCAGGGCCACCGTGGCCAACACCAGCAGAACCAGGAGCGCGAGCGTGAACAGCAGGGCAAACCACGCGCCGACTTTGGGCGAATCGGTAAGCGCCCAGGCAATGCCGCCGAGCGCGGCCACCACCGCGGCTGCGATTCCCAGTTGCAGGCGGCGCGCCCACCAGCGCGCCAACCAGCCGCCGATGCCGGCGGGGCCCTGCTCGACAAGCCTGCGCAGCACCAGCACGGGACGAACCGCACGCACATCGAGCAGCGGCGGCAGGCAGAAGAGCAACGTGGTAAGCAGACCCGTCGCCATACCCGCCAGCGCCGATTGCCAGGGAAATGCGAACCGCAAATGGATGGTGAGCAGCGGTCCGAACGCTGCCGGCAGCGCCACCATGACGCCAACACCGGCGGCCACGCCCAGCAATCCGCCGGCGAGGCCCAGGCTCAACGTCTGCAGCAGAAAAATGCGTAGCAAATCCGCAGAATCCGCGCCGACTGCCTTGAAAATCGCCAGCGTGTCCATGTGCTGCTCGAGATGCGCATGCATGGCCATGGCGACGCCGATGGCGCCGAGCACCATGGCGACGAGGCAGATGAGGCTGAGGATGGAAGTTGCATTATCGAGGCCGCGGGTGAGCGCGGGATTGCCTTCGCGGAAGTCCATCATCTGCGCGTCGGGCAGCGCCGCTTCCAACTGCGCGCGCACTGCCGTGGCTTGCGCGTCGGCGGTGAGGCCGCGTGGCGGCACCGCAGGGAACTTGAGCAGCAGCCGGCGGGTTGCGCGGCTGCCGGGAGCCAGCAACTTTGTGCTCTCGAGCGATGCCTGTGAGATCATCACGCGCGGGCCCATCCCCATGGTCTCGCTGATGCGGTCGGGTTCCTGCTCGAGTGCTGCTGTGATGCGAAAGTTACGCCCGCCCAAGCGCAGCGTATCGCCGACATGCGCATTGAGCCGGATGAGAAACTCCTCGGCCACGACCGCCGAGTCGCCTTGGAGCGCCTGTGCGAGCGGCATCGATGGCTCCAGATCGGCGGTTCCGTAATAGGGATACTCAGCGGGGTCGACAGCCTTCAGCGAAACCAGAATCGGCACCGGGGCCGGTGGCACCGAGGCCATTGAAACCGTGTCGGTCACCCACGTGGAGCGGATGCCGCCGGAGTTCGGACCGGTTATCGCGGCAATTTTGCTCGACTCCTCAGGCGTGGGCGAGCGAAACATGCGCGCGCTCAGGTCGCCCGCGAGCAGCGAGCGCGCCTCCATATTCAAGGTCTGGCGGAAGCTGTCGCTCAGGCCGCGCACGCCCACCAAAGCAGCCACGCCAACGGCGACCGAGAGAACCACAAAGCCAAACTTGCCGGGAGCGGATTTCAGGTCGCGCCAGCCGATAGCCGCCGCGCGCTTCCAGCTCAACGCGCGCTTAGCCATGTTTCTCCTCGTTCTGGACGAGCGCATCTTCCACGACGAGGCCATCCTTCAAAACAATGCGGCGATCGGCCCGGCTGGCGATTTCGGGATCGTGCGTCACCAGCACCAGCGTGGTTCCGGCCTTGCGATTCCGTTCGAGGAGCAGATCGAGGACCAACTTTCCGTTCACTGAATCGAGGTTGCCGGTGGGCTCATCGGCCATGACGATGGGCGGCGCGACCACAAAGGCCCGCGCCAGCGCCACGCGTTGCTGCTCGCCGCCGGAGAGCTGCACGGGATAGTGATCCATGCGCTCCCTGAGGCCGACTTCGTCGAGCAAACGCCGCGCCTGCGCAAGGCCGCTGCCTTCCACATTCAATTCGTAAGGCAGCAGTACGTTCTCAAGAGCAGTGAGCGTCTGGATGAGCTGGTAGGACTGAAAGACGAAGCCGATCTTGCGCCCGCGCACGGCGGCCAGCTCGGCTTCAGCCAGATTGTGGATGGGCACGCCGTCCAGCCAGATTTCGCCCTCGCTGGGCGTGTCGAGGCCGGCGAGCAGGCCGAGAAGCGTGCTCTTGCCGCTGCCGCTCGCGCCCAGGATGGCGACAAACTGCCCTGCCGGAATGTCCAACGAGATTCCACGCAGAATCTCCACGCGCCGCGCGCCATTCTGGATCCACTTCTTTGCGTTCTTGACCTGAATCAATGCGGTTTCCTGCCTATCGCCAGTGTAGCTGGGGCTGGTTGGACAAATTTTTTCCCGATCCCCGGCTACACTCTATTACGTGGACGTTCGACGACTGGTTTCTGCCGCACTCTTTCTGCCGATATTTTGGGTTGCGACGCTCTATGCCGCGGAGCCGCCAGGTATTAATCGGCCGGTCATTGTCTGTTACGGCGACAGCATCACTGCCGGGCGCGGCCTCGCCTACGGTGAGGCGTATCCCGATTTCCTGCAGAAGAAACTAGACGCGCAGGGCTACCGGTACAAGATCATCAACCAGGGAACGAGCGGCGCGACGACCAAGGATGCGCTCGCCGGGCTACCGTTCGTGCTGCGCCTGCATCCGGCCATCGCGATTGTGGAGTTCGGCGGCAATGACGGCTTGCGCGGCGTGCCCGTGGAGGAGTCGCGCAGCAATCTCGACCAACTGCTCACTGCGCTTGAGAATGCCCACGTGAAGATCCTGCTGGCCGGCATCACGCTGCCGCCGGATTACGGGCCCGATTACATCCGTTCCTTCAACCAGATGTTTCGTGACCTGGCTGCGCGGCACCACGTGGCGTTTGTACCCATGCTCTACCAGAACCTGGTGCATGTGCCCGGAACCATCCAGGACGACGGCATCCATCCCACCGCGAAGGGTTCGGCGATCATCGCCGACACCTTGCTTCCGGTGCTCAAGCCGCTGCTGCACAAAGGCCAATAGACAGGCCCCTGCGCCGGAAACAGCAACAGCCGGGATCGCGCCCGGCTGTTCAGCTTCGGCTCCGTCCAACTGCCGCTGGAAAACTACTTCTTCTTCGTCTTGGGGGCCGCGGCCGTGGTGGTCAGCGTCTTCAAGCGCGCGTTTAAACGGCTCTTGTAGCGGGAAACCGTGTTGGAGTGGAAAACGCCCTTTTGCACGCCCTTGTCGAGGCTTGAGACCGTGGCGCGGTACTGTGCCTGGGCGGCCTTGGCATCGCCCTTGGTCAGCGCCTCGCGCAACGCCCGGAGGCTGGAGCGCACGCGGCTGCGGTTGGCGCGGTTCACTTCGGTGCGGGTTTCGGTCTGGCGGGCGCGCTTGAGCGCCGATACATGATTTGCCATGGTTTTGCTTCAATCTCCAAAGCCTGAATTTCAGGGAGTGGTCTTCTAGAATGATGCGGGGTGGAAGGCCGTCGAGCCGCAACCCTCGCAATCTCTTAGTCTACGGGAATTCGGGGGGTGGGTCAATCGGCGCAGGGCGCACCGGAAAACTTCAATGAAAAACCTCGATCCAGCGTCGGGAAGTAGCTCTGCAACGCCGCTTTACTTCCGGGCGCCAGAAGAAGCAATTGGCTGCTTGGGGTTGCCGGTAGAAGCGTCCCATCCGCGGCAATGTTCAGTTCATGGCATCGGACCGGGTATTTCCCCAGTGGCTCTCCATTGGAGGGATCGATCTTTACCACATAAGACTCTTTCTCCGGTGGAACTTCGGTGATCATCCATGGGAAATTCGGAGAATAAAGTGGGATGAATCGGTGGGCGCATTGGCTTGAGGCCAACAACGTTACTGCGGCCGGCCTAGTTTTTACAGCCCATTAAGAAGCCCTTGGTGCTTTGCGACCAACAACGCGACAATTTCGCATGCGCTTTTGGCTCATGGAAGGCGGGGCAAGCGGCGCACGCTGGAGGTTTGGCGGTAGGCCCATACGGCGCAGATGGTTCCTACCAGGATCACAATGAAGTAGGGGATATGGATGATTGTTGCCAACAAGGTGAGCCCAACGAGAGGCAACCACGGCGCACTTGATCGCCACGCTGTTATGCGTGACTTTGTTTCGTGCAATTCCAGAAGGAACAAGAATGTGAAAAATGTCACGATCCCACTGCACGCCGATCCCATATGGAATTGCCATCCCGGGAACTTGTTCATCTGGCTTCCCCACACATCCATTACGTCTGGAAGTGTCGTCTCAACGGCAATGAAGGCACACGAACCTCCAAGCAATGCTAAGAGTAGCGTTGTAGGGGTGTGAGTGTATTCGTAACTCGAACGGTTCTTCCGTCTTCCCATCCAATTCTCCGGCAAAGCGATCCACTTCTCAGCTTCTAATCGTCAGGACTGGGCAAGGAGCATCTACTATGATCTGAAAGGCCCCAGATGTTCTCATCTCCATGCTGATATGCGAAGTCTTCCGGATACCGAGCACCAGGAGTTCGATAGATCGCTCTCTGATGTGTTCAAGGATCTTGTCGTGCGCCCCGCCGACAACCACATAGGTTCTTGGATCGCAGAATTCCTTGGCACATAACGGTCTTCAGGTTCAATTCGGGCCTGTCGCCTATCACTGGCATCGTGGCAATCTCCTCGAAAAAGAGCTCAACATCAGAATGATCAGTACGATCACCTCTCACGGAGGAATGGATACGATCCGGTAGAGGGGAGAATCCAACCACGCCGAAGATGACACGGCAAATCTCACAGGGCTACTGGCCCAATTGGAACCGCACCTCCGCCAGCGCGGTTTGATAGGCGTAACGGGCATTGGCATAGGCGATCTCTGCCTGCGTTTGTGCAAGTTGCGCCTGGCTGATTTCGACAATGCCGCTCAAGCCGATCTTGTAGCGCGCCGAAGCCAGATCGAGGGCGAAGTTTGCCTGATCGACCAACTGCTGGGTAACGGCAATTCGTTGATAGGCAGTTTGCGCATTGAGCACTGCGGTGCGCACGTCGCGCGCAATTGTATCGCGCAGGTTGCGCACGTCTTCCTGCGCCGCCTGGGCGCGGAGCTTTGCCTCTTTCTCCTCGGCGCTAAAGAGGAACCCGTTAAAGATCGGAATGCTGATGTTTGCTCCAGCCGTGCCATACCACGAAGACTGAATCTGGTCGGCGCGCACCGGCGCACCGCCCGCGGCGCCCATCGCCGAGATCGTCGGCATCCACAGATCGCGCTCTGCTTTGCTGTATTGGCGCGCCGCGATGAACTTGTCGTTGAGGGCTGCCAGATCGGGCCGCGCTCCAAACGCGGCCTGTACCATGGCCTCAGGATTGTCCGGTGCGGGTGCAGGGTTGCCGTTGGTTTCGTCTACGAGAGTGTATTGCTGATCCTGTTCAGAACCGAGTACATCGTTCAGCGCGGCCATCGACGCCTGTTGGTTGTTTTGCGCATCGAGCAAGAGCAGCTTGGCCTGCGAGAGTTGCACATCGGCAAAGCTCAGGTCCAGATCGGAACGGATCTTGGCCTTGGTGAGCGCGGAAACCTGGTCGACGGTAGCCTGGCGCTGATCGACGGTGGACTGCGCCACCCGCAGCACGGCTTGCGCGGTCAAAGCCTGGTAGAACGCCTGATCCACCGTCAACGTGATGTCGAACTCGGTGGCGCGCTCGCTTTCGAGCTCCGCTCTGGAAGTAGATTGCGCGCTCAGGACGAGGTTGTGCGTGCGGCCGAAGTCGGTGATCAGCTGGCTTACAGTCAGGCCGCCCGCGGCGCGGTCGTAGATGGAGGGATTCGAGAGCGCTCCCGCGGTGATGCGGCTGTTCTGGTGCGCGCCCACGGCGGTCAGATCGCCGGTTGCGGTGGGCAATTCGGCCGAGCGCACCTCACGCGTTACCTGCGCCTGGGCCAGAGCCAGCAGCCGGGCCACCGTGATGTTGGGATTGTTGCGAATCGCCAGTCGCTCGGCTTGCGCGAGCGTGAGCGAGGGACCGGTCGACACGGCCGAGGAAGACGGCTCCTGCGCCGCGGTGGGCATCTGCGCTAGCGGCGTGGAGTCCGGCAGCAGAGCGGCGATGAGGTGCGTGGCGGGCGCATCGGGCAACGGCGTTTGTTGCGCGCGCGCGACGCAAGGCGGAACAATAGCCGCCGACGCGAGAATCGCCGCAAATGTTGCAGAGAACAATGAAGGTCGATGTGGATTACTCATGGGCGACTTATTCATGTTCTGAGCCCTCCGCGAAGGCAGTTGTTGCGCTGCGCCGGCCGTGGATGAGCAGATAGACGGCGGGAACGAGGAATACGGTGACGGCTACTGAAACGGCGAGCCCACCGATGACGGCGCGGGCCAATGGCGCGTACTGCTCGCTGCCGGCTTCGAGCCCAATCGCCATGGGAATCATGCCCAAGAGTGTGGCCAGCGAGGTCATGAGGATGGGGCGCAGGCGAATCTTGCAGGAGTGCACGACAGCTTCGAGCAGCTGCTGGCCCTGCTTACGCAGGATGCCGGCGAACTCCACGATGAGAATGCTGTTTGAGACCACGATGCCGGTCATCATGATCACGCCCATCAGCGACATGATGTTGAGCGTGGCGCCGGTGAAGAGCAGAATCAGCACCGCCCCGGCGAGTCCCGGCGGAATGGCCATGAGAATGATGAAGGGATCGATGAAGGAGCGGAACTGCGCCATCAGAATCAGGTAAACCATGAGGACGGCGATGATGAGTCCGAGGCCGAACTCTTTGAAGGCCTGGTTCATGTTCTTTACCGCGCCGCGCACCTGGAGCGTTGTGTTGCGATCGGTTTTGGTGGAGGCCAGCAGCTTGTCGATGCGCGCACCCACGCTCTGCAATGCCTCGGTCTTGGTGGCGACAAAAATGTCGATCACGCGGCGAATCTGGTAGTGATCCACCTCCGTGGGAGTATTGATCATTTGAATGTCGGCCACGGAGCTGAGCGGGGTGTAGCCGGTGGTGTGGCCGCCGCGATCAAGATCCAGCGGCATCGCCGAGGCCTGGCGGCCCTCCTGATCGGGGCTATATCCCGGGGGCCGTTCGCCGCGCAAGGGAATACTACTGAAGTCTTCCATCGACATGTGGTTCAGAAAGCGGTTCGAATACTGCACAGTGACCATGTAGTTATTGCCGCTTTTTGGATCGATCCAATAGCTCGGCGCAACCTGACCATCGGAAGTCATCGCCGTGATGACGTTGTCGACCACGTCTTTAGTAGTGAGCCCGATGAGGCTGGCTCTCTCGCGATCGATGTTCAACTGGATGCCGGGATAGTCGAGGTTCTGCGGGATGTAGACGCTGCTCACGTTGGGCATGGTGCTGATCTGGGCCGCGAGGCTTTGCGCGAGGGCGAAGGAGTCTTCCATGTTGTTCGATCCCACCTGGATGTCGATGGGCGCGGGCAATCCCTGGTTGATGACGCCGTCGACCAGGCCGCCGGCCTGAATATAGGTGGAAAGTTCCGGCATCTCCTCTGAAAGTTTCTGCTGCACGCGGCGCATGTACTCGTAACTGCCGATGCTGTGATCTTCCTTAAGGCTGGCTTGCACGAAGGCCGTGTCCATGGACGCGTTGGAGGTGAAGATGGCGGAGAGATCGGGAAAGACACCGATGTTGGAGACGATCATGCCGAGATCTTTCGGCTTGACTACACTGCGGATGACGTTCTCCACGTGCGCCACGTACTGGTCGCTGACTTCGAGGCGCGTTCCGCTGGGCATGCGCACGTTGATGACGAACTGGCCGGGATCGGTGCGGGGAAAGTAGGAGCGGCCGAGGAAGGGAAACAGGCCGAGCAGGATGACTGCGAGGCTGCCAAGAAGAACGGCAGTGGTCACCGCAGGACGTTGCAGAACGCGGAAGGCAAGTTGTTCGTAGCGATCGAGGAAGTGGTGAAAATGGGTGTTGAAGACGACAAGAATGCGCCGGAAAATCGACGGTTTGCGTCCTTCGACGGCATCGATGTCGCCCTCGTCTTCTACGCCATGCGGATCGAGGCGGATGAACTTGGCGCAGAAGAGCGGAACCACGGTCATGGCGAAAAAGTACGAGGCGAAGATGGAGAGGACAACGCCGAGTGCGAGCGGGGTAAAGATATACTTACTGATTCCGGAAAAGAAGGTCACGGGAAAAAACACGATCGCGGTGGTGAAGGTGGCGGCCAGTACCGCCATGGCAACCTCCGTTCCGCCTTTCTCCGCGGCCTCCTGCGGAGGCATGCCCGTTTCCATAAAGCGGAAGATGTTCTCGAGTACGATGACGCCATTATCGATGAGGCGCGAGAAGACCAGGGCCAATCCGCCGAGAATCATGGTGTTGATGGAGCCGCCCATGATGTGGGATATGAGCAGGCAAACCAGCATGGAGAGGGGAACCGCCAGCAGCACGGCTACCGTGGCGCGCGGACTGCCCAGGAAGATGAGAATCATGATCCCGGTGAGCACCAGGCCGATGAAGGCTTCGCGCGAAACATTGGCGATGGCGAGCTTGACGAAGATCGACTGATCGAAGACCACGGCAGTTTTGAGCGATTGGGGAATGTCGACGAGATGCTTGATGGCCTGCTTCATGCCGTCGACAATGGTGATGGTGTTCGAGCCGCCGCCCTGTTTGAAGACCGGCACGTAGACGGAGCGCTGGCCGTCAATGCGCACGATGTTGTATTGCAGCGCGCCAGCATCTTCGGCGTGTCCCACATCGGCGACGAGAACCGATCCATTTCCCACGGATTTCAGAGGCATCTCGTTCATGGCCTCAGCCCCTGGGAACTGGCTATTGGCGTAGATGTTATAGTCTTTCGAGCCGATGCGCACGTCGCCGGCGGGCAGGATCAGGTTGGAGCTGTTCACGGCGGTGACCACGTCGTTCAGGCTCAGATTGTGTGCCTCAAGCTTGAGTGGGTCGACGTAGACCTGGATCTGGCGGTATGTGCCGCCATAGGGCTGCGGAACCGATGCGCCCTGCACATTTGAGATTTGGTTGCGCACTTGGAACTGCGCGAGGTCCTTGAGTTGAGTTTCATTCAGCCCCTCGCCCTTGAGGGTGATCAGGCAGACGGGTTGCGATGAAGCCGTAAGTCCCAGCACTACCGGGGGCAATGTGCCGGGCGGCAGACGGCGCAGATCGGCCATAGCGAGATTGGCCACGTTGCTGAGCGCGGCGTTGGGATCGGTGCCGGGCTTGAAATAAATTTTGATCAGACTGACGCCGGTCAAGGAGCGCGACTCGCTGTGATCGACATTGGCAGCGAGGGTGAAGAAGCGCTCAAAGGTGTTGGTAATGTCGGCTTCGATCTGCTGCGGCGGCATGCCACTGTAGAACGTGGCCACCACAACCACGGGCATATCGATGTCGGGGAACAGGTCCACCGGCATATGCACGACACTTACCAGCCCGACCAGCGCCACTATCAGGCACAGCATGATGATGAAGTAGGGAAACTTGAGGGCAAATTTGGGCATCAGTTAGTCCCTCCTGTGGCTTGTCCGGCCTTCATGTCAATCATGCCCCCGGATTCCTGCACGGTTTCAGAAGGCGGTTCGGGCGTGAGCAGCGGGTTGACTTGCTCGCCTTCCTGGTATTTTTCCTGGCCGCCGATGAGAATGCGGTCACCGGGGTTGAGGCCGCTGCTGATCTGCGCCAGTTTGGAACCCTGCAGTCCCACTTGAACTGCGCGGATATGAATGCGATTTTCACTGTCGAGCACGTAGACCGTCTGCTGATTGTGTGCGCTCAGCGCTAGGGCTTCAACGGGGATGGTCACGACGTTGTGGGCGTGCGCGAGCTCGAGCGCGGTGTTGGCGTACATACCTGGAGCGATAGAGAGGTCGTTGTTCTCCACGTCCACTTCCGTCTCCATGGTGCGGGTTTCAAAGTTCACGTTGCGCGTGAAGCGCGCGATATTTCCCGTGAAGGAGCGGTTGATAGCATCGACGCGCACCTGCAGCAAGTCGCCCTCGTGAACATACTGGACGTCATCTTCGGGAACAGGTACGCGCAAGCGAAGCAGACTGCTCTGGGAAAGGCGAACGATGGGGAGGGCTTGGTCATTTGAATTGGTACCGCCCTGAATCAGCGCGCCTGTGTCGGCATAGCGCCAGATTACGACGCCTGCGATGGGTGCTGTGACGGTGGTGTAATTCTCAAGCGCCTGCACGCGCTCGTTTTCGGCGCGAGCTGCTTCGGCGTGTTGCTGAGCCGCGGCCATGTCAGCCTTGGCGGAGTCGATCTGGGCCTGCGAGCTGAGGTCCTTCGCCTGCGCATCGTCGAGTTCCTGTTGCGCGATCAGACCGGGACGCGTGGCTGCTGCCTGTTGCAGACGCTGCGACTCGGCGTGGAGCGCGAAATTGAGCGCCTCGGCGCGCTTGATCTCCTGCTGGGCGCGCGAGATCTCTTCCTGGCTTTGTTTGAGCTGGAATCCGGACTGCTCGAGTTGCGCTCTTAGCTCAGGAACTTCCAGGACTGCAATAATTTCTCCCTGATGCACGATGTCGCCGATGTCGACATTGATGTGCTTCATGTAGCCGCTCACTTTGGGATGCACGTCGACCACCTGATAGGGCTGGAACTGACCGGCGAGCGTGAGGACATGAGCAATGTCGCCGCGTTGGGCAACGGCAACTCTTGCGGATGGAACCGTTGCGGCTCTCGCTTCTGATTTGCTTGCCGCCGTGTGACAGGCAACTAGACTGGTCACCACCGGAAATGCCAATCCTATGGCGAGAATCAAGGAAGTCTGCTTTCGCATGTCTCGATTGCACCTTGTAAATGAAATCCTGTGACTGCTGGGTTCAAATGACATGACACCTTCGAAGGCGGTGAATATGCCACGCGACTGCCGGCCAGTTGGCCCGAGCCGAATGTGTCAGTCTCAACTGCGGAGGAACAACTAGGTGAGGATGGGTGGGGGGCGAACGAAGAAGATATTCAATAGCCCACGACGAATATGCCAGGAATGACTCGTGCGCTGTTCCCTCTGGCCTGATGCTTGTGGGTTCAATATGCTTAGGGCCAGCAACAGAAAGAAGAAGACGGCAGCAGGAACTGTGTAGCTAACTCTGGTGGAGGTTTTCGTTCGAACTACCACTGGGCTTTCTGCGATTCCAGATCGCTCATCTCTGGATAGGAGCTTGGCCTGTGGAATCCTATGAGAAGCTGCCTGAGGTGGATCATAAAGGGAAAGCTTATATTGCAGACCCCATGCGAACACACAGAAAGTTAGCCCCAGGGACGCAAGGATCACCAAGAGACTGAATGGCCGAGTTGCACTCCATCGTTGCATTTTCATCGGGATACAGATCGAAGTCTAACCCATTCGGCTAACGCAACCCATGACCGCGCCAGCCCGTTAGGGACCCTCACATTCTGAGACGGCACAATCCGCAAATAGGTTGCTCAACTATTTTCTAAAAGCAGCCAGTCGCGGCAGGAAGCCTCTTTGGCACTTCAACGTAGGAGAATTGGTTCACGCATCTTCCATGAACATGAGTTATGCCGTGAGCGGCAAACAATAGGTCGCCGTCGCGGCGGGCAGCAACGCAATTGCGTTTGCGTTGCCGTAGAAGCGACCTCTATTGTCTGACGTGGCCATACTGGTCAACCCGGCTACCTTGAAAGAAGCGATGATGAACCATGCTTAGGCCGAGCAGATAAATGGCCACCACAAACGTGACGAGAAGCAAAAACCTTGCAACTCGAATCCAAGGTGACTCTCGTCTTTCAGGGACGGCCGTGTTCAGATTGGCGGTCATCTGGTCAACCCTCCACCAGGTGTTGCGAATGCGCCGACGCCGGTGTACGTGCGATCTGTGAGTCCCGTGTTGCAGTCAGATTCGATCCATCCGCACCGGCCCATATGACGAACCTATTACGCCACCTGACAGCCTTAAGCAAATCTGAAGTATTTCTGAAGTCTCGACAATGCTCGCACAAATGCTGGTAACCGAGCTACAGTGTAGACCATGGCTGCTTCAGCAGCTATTCGCACCGACGATTCGCTCCATATTCTTGTCATCGAAGACGAGCGGAAGCTTGCTGACGCAATTGCAGAAGGCCTGGCTGGAAGCGGTTACCTGGTAACCATTGCACATTCAGGGGAAGCTGGGCTAGAGGAGGTGCGCGATCACGCCATTGATGTGGTTCTCTTAGACCTCATGTTGCCCCGGCAGGGCGGTCTGGAGACACTCCGCGAGCTCCGTCGATGCGGTTACAAAATGCCTGTGCTCATCCTGACGTCCAAAGGATCGATCGAGGACCGCGTGCGCGGTCTCGATGCGGGCGCGGACGACTACCTGATCAAACCGTTCGCTTTCCCGGAACTGCTTGCTCGGGTGCACGTTCAGTTGGGGAGAAGTGATCGGCAGCGGCTGGCCGCGATGCTGGCCAAGGGGCGGGAGCCGGCGCGTGTGTTGCGGCGAGCTTCGATGCTGCGCCAGCTTGACCAGGGACAGACAGCAGCGCAGGTGGCCGGTAACGTCGGCGTGGTGGGCAAGACGGTTCGCGCCGTCGCCCGGCGCTATGAGGAACAAGGGCTGGAATGGGCGCTGTACGAAAAGCCCAGGCCCGGCAAACAGCGAGCTCTGGATGCAGGCCAGAGTCAGCGGATTGTCGCCATGGTGTGCGGTTCGGCGCCCGAGAGGAGAGCGCGGTGGAGCGTGCGACTCATCGCCGAGGAAGCGGTAAAGCGAAAACTGGCGCAGCAGGTGGGCCGGGAGACGATCCGCATCCTGCTCCAAACCCACGAACTGAAGCCGTGGCGGGAAAAAATGTGGTGCGTCGCAAAACTGAATAAGGAGTATGTGGCGCGCATGTAGGACGTATTGGCGATCTACGAAAAGCCGCTCAGAGCCAGGGAGCCGGTGGTCTGTGTGGACGAGAAGCCGGTGGTGCTGCATGCCGAAGTCCGCCCGCCGCGGCCCATGCGGCCGGGCCGAATTGCGCGGTGCGATTGCGAGTACCAGAGGCGCGGCACAGCCAATGTCTTCTGCGGGGTCCAGCCCAGGGCGGGACGGCACTTCACCAGGCCCACAACCGCTCTTCGCCGCAGTTCGCCGACTATCGGGTGGAGATCGTGGCCAGCTATTCCGAGGCCGACACCATCCATCTGGTGATGGACAACCTGAGTTCCCATAACCGCAAGGCGCTGGTGGACCGGTTCGGCGAAAAGATCGGCGGCCTGTTGTGGGAGCGTTTCACGTTGCACTACACTCCCAAACACGGCAGCTGGCTGAACCAGGTGGAGATCGAGATCAGCCTGTTCTCCCACCAATGCCTGGGGCGGAACAGAATCCCATCGCTCGCACAACTGCAAAGGCAAGCACGGGCATGGAACCGGAAAATGAACCGCGACCAAGTCACTATCAACTGGCAGTTCACTCGTAGAAAAGCACGCCAGAAGTTCGGCTACAACAGAAACAAATTCACACGGTCAGAGACCTAGGTCCAGCACGTTGTCGTTCGTCGTAAGGCTGCATGGTCCATGAGTCTCGATCGTGTCACTCTGTTTAGGTTGGAATGTATTCATAGGCTCAAATGTGCGCGCCAGCTGAATTCGGAACTTCGATCGTTACCTCGATCTGTGGAGGATTGAGGAGCGTGTTCTTGACCAGGCAATGTTCGACGGAGCGCATCAACCCTTCGCGCTGCTCGGTCGTGAGGCAGACAGGGCTGTCCACGCGGATGATGAAGTTGCCGAGCCGGGCGGGAACTTTGAGCTTTTCGGCTGCGACAGAGACCGAGACGCCGCTGTTGGCAAGATTTCGCGTGCGCAGATACTCGGCGGCGTAAAACGCCGCGCAGGCTCCGAGCGAAGCCAAAAGAAACTCCGGCGGAGTCATACCGGCATCGGTACCCCCATTATCCTGGGGCTGATCGCAAACGATGGTATGAGTTCGTGCTTTGACTGAGAACTGTACGCCTTCAACTTGAGTGAGATGAACTTCCATGTGTGTTCTCCATGACGAAAGGCTCTCAAGCGAGTCCGAGTCGAACGACATTGACCGATGGACGGCTGGCCTTCGAGATTTAGCATGCGCCGTATTGCGTTTCTTCTTTTGAGCAGCCTTCTATCAGATGAAAGTCCAACACAGCCCAAAACGTTACATCTGCGAACCTATTGCTTCCTTAAGTTAAGGAAATTTGACGTGCAACACTCATTAGGCCTTCTCGGCGGTGCTTCAACTCCTGGGCGACGACAATGCCGATCCTTCCGCCGGCTTGCCGATCAGTCGCAGATACTCCTGTGTCATGAGCGCCCGCATGCGCTGCGCCAGATCCGCATCGCACGCGACCTCGAACGAGCGGCAGCGATCGATAGCAGAGCGCAGATCCTTGAGAAAGGCGACGCAAGCTGGACATCTTTCGATGTGCGCTCTCATCTGTTCGCAAGTACGCGGTTCAATTCGCGCGTCCAGGTATTCGGATAGATTCGCGAACAGCTCGCGGCATTCTTTGGGACGCTCTGCGAGCACCTTCTTTGGCAGGGAACTTTGTTCCGGCATTCCCCTCAGAAGCAAGCTCATTTCCTTCCTGACCGCCAATCTGGCCCGATGAAGTCTGACACGTACGGTGCCTATCTGGAGGCCAAGGATTCTTGCGATCTGTTCCGACGAAAGTTCCTCCATATCGTGAAGGACCAGCACGATGCGCAACGCGGTGGGAATGCGCAACACCGTTTCGTGCAGAAGACGATGCTCTTCCGCTTGGATCGCGTGGTGTTCGGGGCCGTTCTCTCCTTCGAGAAGGAGATTTCTCAGTTCCACTTCGCCTGGAATCAATTCGTCGAGCGAAAGCCGTTTCCGCTCCGTGTCGGAGTGGCCACGTCGCATTCGATAACAACGGTTTTTCGTGACGGTATAAAGCCAGGCCGCAAGGGCCGATGGATCCTGAAGCTTAGGCAGATGTTTAAGCGAGCGGAAAAGTACTTCCTGCGATGTGTCTTCGGCGTCCTCCCGGTGGCCGCACATCTTCATGCTGAAGGAAAAGACGGTGTTTTGTAGTAAGCCGATCGCCTCGGCTACAGCCTCGGGTGAGTTGCTGCGCAATAAGTCCGAAGCTCTTGTCAACTCTGGCCGCATAGTAGAAGTACGTGACCAGTATATTCGGCAGCACGCGCACGCGAAGAATGGCGACGCGTCAGAACTCTGGAGCCGCGGTAGAGGAACTGCAGAGTATGGAGGCAACTGTGCTGCCGCGATCGAGTGATACCTCAATCATCTTCAGACAGATTGGAGACACAGTCTTCAGCCAGTCCCAATCCTTGCCCTTTTCTGATTTACGATCCGCAGTAACCCGAGCGCGCAGCAGGGTGAGAGCGAGCCCCATCTCCGCTCCGGGACGGCCGGCCTCCAACTGGTACATCTTGCGGTAGACCTCGTCCATCAATCGATGGATGCGCCGCGATCCGGAATGGGTTTTGTGTCGCGTCATTGTGGCGATGCGTTGCATGCCTGGCTTCCTGCAACCGCTTGAATCAGCCAGGAGTACTTGCCGATGTTTTGCTGCGAACCCGGCTGGAAACCCGCGGCGATCAGTTCCGCTACAGCACTCGCCGGGGTCAACCGGTGCTCGAGGGGTGGGCCGTGTTCCGGCTCGACATCCGGTCTCCAATCGAGGATGGCGATGCGCCCCTGGGCTTTCAGAACGCGTTTTGCCTCCGCGAGGACCGCCACTCGATCGGGGATCTCGTGCCAGACATTGGCGAGAAAGATGAGGTCGCACGCGGAGCCGGGTAGAGCAATACGATCCGCTTCGGCTCGGACCAGTTCGATGTTCGACACCACAGAAGAGGAGATTTTTCTTCTCAGGAGTTCGAGCATCCCGTCTTGCGCATCGACCGCAATCATCCGGCCTGCGGCACCGACCGCGAGGGCAAGCGGCAGCGCGAAATAGCCGGTGCCCGCGCCTAAATCGACCACGGTACCACCGGCTTGTACGGCCAGAGCGCGGATCACCTCCTCTGGCGGAAGTCAGGTGATTCGCTCCGGGAAATCGAGCCGGTAAGCGAGCGCCGCATCAAATCGCTTTTCAGGCATGTGCGGCTCACTTTGATGCGCAATTCGCATCCTTCAGCCCGATGGCCCTTAGAATCAACATGCCGGGACACCAGTTAGTGAAGGCCGACTGGAGCAGGTTGAGCCCGACGAATGCGGTCAGCCAAAGCCAGTACAACGACAGATAATGAGCTAATGCAACTGAGATCAGCACGATGACTCCCGCCATCAGGCGCAGTCCACGTTCAACGGTCATTGGCTTACTCCTTCGTGAGCTTCTGGCTCACAGGTGACTTGCGATTCACTGCGCGAGTGAATCATGTAGTAAAGGATTGGGATCGTCGGCCACGACAGGAAAGTCGAAGCGACGGCCCCGGCGATGAGCGATACAGCGAGGCCCTGGAAGATCGGGTCGGTCAGAATCACGCTGGCGCCTACCACGACCGCCGCCGCTGTCAGCAGCATGGGACGGAAGCGGATCGCGCCCGCATCGATGACAGCCTGGCTCAGAGGCGCTCCTTGACGCCGCCGCAGCTCGATGAAGTCAACAAGAATGATCGAGTTGCGCACGATAATGCCCGCGCCAGCGATGAAGCCAATCATCGAGGTTGCAGTGAAAAACGTCCCCATCAACGCATGAGCCGGCAGGATACCAACAAGGGTCAACGGAATCGGAGCCATGATGATCAGCGGCACCACGAAAGAGCGGAACCACCCAACCACCAGAACGTAGATCAGCACGAGCACCGCTGCAAATGCGAGACCAAGATCGCGAAAGACTTCGATTGTGATTTGCCATTCGCCATCCCACTTCATGGAGTAGTGGTCGGTCGATTCGGGCATGGCTGCGTTGTAGCGCGTGAGGGTATAGCCTGCCGGCAGCTTCAGATTGTCCAGTTGCTTGTTCATTTTCAGGATTGCGTAAACCGGACTCTCCTCGGCGCCCGCAACATCGCCCGTAACATAGACCACCCGGCGAAGATTCTTGTGGTAGATGCTCTGCTGAATCGATTCGTGGTCAATAGTGATCAGCTCCCGCAGCGGAATCATTGCGCCATTGGCGCCTGGTAGATAGATATTCTCCAGTGCCTGTTCCGAGGAGCGGCCTTCGCGAGTGAATTGCACCAAGGCCGTCACAGGTTCGCGTGCACGGTCATCGTGCAGGAGTCCGACTTGGCTTCCCGAGGTGGCCAAAGCGATGGTATTGGCAACATCAGTTACCGCTATTCCGTTCTGCGCCGCCTTCACTGCGTCCACGTGAATCGCAACCCTTGGTTGGGGATCCTCGACATACCAATCCGTGTCCACCACCCCCGGCGTGTTCTGAAAGATGGACTTGATCTGCTGCGCCACCCTGGTCTGGCCCTCCAGATCGGGCCCGTACACTTCAGCCACTAGGGTCTGAATCACAGGCGGGCCAGGAGGCACTTCGCTTACTTGAATGCGAGCGCCATACTGATTGCCGATGTTCACGAGAACAGTGCGCAAGCGTTTGGCAATGGTGTGGCTTTGGTCGTGACGCTCCTTTGCCGGAACCAGGTTGACCTGGATATCGGCCTGGTTCGGCATGCGGCGCATATAGTAGTGCCGGACTAGGCCATTGAAATTGTACGGGCCGGACGTGCCGGCATAGAGCTGATAGTTAACCACATCCGGCTGCTGCGCAAGTTCATTCCCCAGCGCCTGGGTTACGGCTAATGTCTGCTCCAGGGGCGTGCCGTCGGGCATGTTGATGACCACCTGCAACTCGCTCTTGTTGTCGAACGGCAGCATTTTTACCCGCACCAGCCCCAAGGGAACGAGAGCGACGGAAATCAACAGAAGGCCAAGCACTGCAGCAAAGAAAAGAAGCCGCTTCCGGCTGGAGGCAATCAGGGGAGACATCACCTTGCGATACAGCCGGGTCCGCCAGTTCTCATGCTCCGGTTCCAGAAGGTGCGCGCCGCCCAGGTGTTTGCTGAGGAGCCGCATGGCAGCCCAGGGCGAGACCACGAACGCCACCATGAGCGAGAACAGCATCGCCGCCGATGCGCCCACCGGAATCGGCCGCATGTACGGGCCCATCAGCCCCCGTACAAAGGCCATGGGCAGCACGGCCGCAATCACGGCAAACGTCGCAAGGATAGTTGGGTTGCCCACTTCCGCAACAGCTTCGACAGTCACGGCGCTCGAGGGGCGATTTCGGTTCTCAGGGAGCCGGAAATGACGGACGATATTCTCGACTACGACGATCGCGTCATCGACAAGGATGCCGATACTGAAGATCAATGCAAATAACGTAACGCGATTGATGGTGTAGCCGAGGAAGTAAAAGATCGATATGGTCAGCGCGAGCGTGACCGGGATCGCCAGCAGCACCACGCCCGACTCGCGCCATCCCAGAAACAGTGCGATCAGAAATGTGACCGAGAGCGTCGCCAGCAGCAAATGTTCCAATAGCTCATCCGATTTTGCCTTTGCGGTGTCGCCGTAGTTGCGCGTCGTGGTTACGTGCACATCGCTGGGAATCTGCACGCCCTTCATCTGGTCAACGCGCTTCAGAACTGCATTTGCGATGTCCGTCGCGTTGGTTCCCTTGCGCTTCGCGACGGTGACCGTCACGCCGGGGTATTGCCGCGGTGCGTGGCCTGGACCGGCGCTGGTACTCGTCGTTCCGAACTGGACATAGTTGGCGGGTTCCGACGGCCCATCGATGATCTGGTCGGCCACATCGCGCAGGTAGACGGGACGCCCGTGATCGACGGCGACAACCACGGATTCGAGATCCCTGCGATCGGTGAACAGGTTCCCCGCATCGACGCGAACCTCGCGATTGTTGTCAGAGAAACTGCCGGCCTGCAGGCTCGCGTTGGCCGCCTGGAGATGCCCGACGATGGCCAACGGGGAAAGCCCGTACGCATTCAGCTTACCAGCGTTGAGCATCACGCGCATGGTCCGCGGCAGACCGCCGATGACCGTGCTCTCGGATACGTCAGAGATCTGTTCGATGTTGTGCTGCACTTCGTCCGCAATCGCACGGAGCTGATAGCCGTCGTAGTGCTCGCCCCAAAGAGTGAGCGAAAGGATCGGCACATCGTCGATGGAACGCGCTTTGATGATCGGTTGCGAAACGCCCGGTGGAATCTGATCGAAGTTCGAATAGAGTTTGCTGTACACCTTGATTAACGCATCTTCTTGCGGCGTTCCCACCAGGAACCGAACGATGACCAGGCTTTGACCGGGACTGGATGTCGAATAGACGTACTCCACGCCAGAGATTTGGTGAACCAGCTTCTCGATCGGCAGCGTGACGCGCTCTTCGACTTCTGCTGGAGAGGCGCCGGGCATTGCCGTCGCGATGTCGAGCATGGGAACAAGGATCTGGGGATCCTCCTCCCGCGGGATGATCGCCACAGAAAACGCACCCAGCGCCAGAGACGCAACGATGATCAGTGGGGTCAGTTTCGAATTCAGGAAGGCCTGCGCGAGGCGCCCCGCCAAACCGAGCCCGCGCATACCGGGATTCTGCGTCATGGCTGGACCTCGATCCGTTTGCCTGCCAGATCGCGATCGGCCGGGTTGTCCACGAGCCGCTCATTTCCCGCCAATCCGGAGAGAACTTCGACCGCATCTGCGTGTACGGCTCCAAACGTCAGGTAGCGGAGGTGCGCAATGTCGTTGCCATCCAGGACATAAGCACAAGCCAGCGATCCACGAAAAACGATCGCGGAGCGAGGCGCCGTGATTGCCTGTTTTGTTCCCGTCGGGATCTCCGCTGTGGCATACATGCCTGGGCGCAGCTCCTTCGACGATGGCAGATCGATCTTCACCAGAAAGCTGTGACTCGATGCGTCTGCGGCAGGGACAATTTCCGACACAATTCCGACAGGTTCCTCAGCGGCGCCACCGATTGAAATACTTATCTTCATCCCCTGGTGTACGAATGCAATCGCCGACTCTGCAACGGTAGCTTCGAGTTCGAGCGGCCCGGCGCTGTCAATTTGCAACAGCGGTACACCGGGCGAGGCGAGCGCCCCAGGGTCGGCCATGCGGCCGGTGATGACTCCGGCAAACGGCGCGACGATCCTGGTGTAGCTCAGCATGGTGCGCGCTCCGGCCTGTTGCGCCTTCATCGCATCCGTCTGAGCGCGCAAGGCATCTGCCTGGGCTGAAGCGGCTTCTGCGCGGCGCGTTACTTCGTCCATTTCCTGCGGGCTCACGCTCTTCTGCAGCTGCAACTGCCTGTAGCGGGCAAGGGTGCTTTGAGCAAGTTCGGCATTGGTTTCCGCCGCAGCCTGCTGTTTTTCCGCAGCGTTCAAAGCGGCTTCCGCCTGCTCAAACGACGATTTCAATGTCGCGTCGTCCAGCACCACGAGCGTCTGGCCAGCCCGGACGACATCGCCTTCGCGCACCAGAACCCGCTCGACCCGGCCCATCACCTGCGCAGAGAGAGTTGCGCTTTGATGGGCGTGGAGGGTTCCAGTGGCTTCGACCGTAACGGGAATTTGCTCCTGCCTGCTTTCTACAATCCTTGCCTGTACGCTTTCCATCGCGGCGGGATGCGCCGATTCGCTCGACTTGCAGCCCAGCGCGGACGCGGTCATCAAGGCAATCGAGCCAAGGTATACAAGAATCTTCATTGCAATTCCTCCGCTGCGTCAGGAGTCAGCGTCCCGGTCGCAAATAGCAGTTGGGCGTATGCCATGGTGTTGCCGTAGACTGCATGCCAATAATTCATCTGCGCCTCGCGCTCGGCATCCTCGGCCCGCAGCAGGTCAGTCATCGTGGCGAGACCGGCTTCATAGCGGTTCTTCAGAATCCTCAAACTCTCGGTTGCCTGGTCGATTGCGGCGCGCGCAGTTTCCAGCGAGAGTTGAGCCGTTTCACGCTGAATGTGCGCTCGCGTGACCTGAAACCGCACCTGTTGCCGGTAGGAGGTCACTTGCGCATCCACCCGGGCCCGGGCAGCCTTCTCTTTTTCGAGTTGCGCCCGCTTGCTGAATGGGAAGATATCGACGTCGATCCGTACTCCAGCGACCCAGTTGTCGCCACCCTGTCCGCCCAGCGTCTGCCGGTCATCTTCCCAATTGCCGTAAGCACTTACATTTGGCCCGAAGCTCATGCGTGCGGCGCTCTCTGCCTCTGCCTGCGCCGATTGCGCCTCTCCGAGCGATTCAAGATCCTGGCGGTTCCTGCCCGCGGTCTCCAGCTCCTGATCGAGGCTGCTCTCGGCAAAGTTCTTCAGTTCGATCGGTCGAAGCGTCGATGCCTTCAACTCGGGTGATCCCATCGCGACACGCAGTTGCGCCCACGCCAGTTCCAGATCGCCTTGAGCCTCGATAAGTCCTTGATTTCGTTCGGCCACATTTACCTGAGCCGACATGCGGTCCGACTCAACAGCGAGCCCCGCCTTGACATGATCGTCTGCGGAACTTAGCAATGCTTCGGCAGTTTCAAGTTCGTGCTCCGCGACTTCCACTCGGCGTTCCGCGTAAAGGATTCCCTGATAGGCCTGGACCACGTCGAACACAGTCTTCTGATCTGCGGCCTTTGCAGACGAGGCGGCGCTCTTCTGCATCAGCTCGGCGCCATGGACCGATCTCTGTGTGCGGAGAGAATCGAACAGCAGCCAGTCGCCTGAGATACGCGTAGCGAAGTTTCCGATTGGGTCCGGGGTATTCAATTCGTTAAGGGCGAAGTCTGCCTGCGTGAAGTTCTGCTGCCGCAGACGCGTTCCGAATACATACACCGGATCGTTGCCCCGCGACATGTCCTCGGTAAAGTTAACTTGCGGAAGGAACTGAGTCCGTGCCAGCGAGACGCTTGCCCTTGCATTTTCCAGATCTGCTCGGACGGCGTCGATGTCGGGACTTTGCTTCAGAGCGGCCTGGATCGCTTCCCCGAGCGTCAGCGGTTCCTGCGCTCGAACTCCGACGGGGAATATGCAGCTGATGAGGGCCAGCCACCTTGCCTGCCATAATATGCGTTTCATGCCTGCGACTTTCCCTTTCTGCCGCATCCACTAGAAGAAAGTCACACGCCGTTGCATTCGTTACATGATTTCAGTGATTAGTTACATGGATAGCGATGGGACTCCGCAGGACTTGGTAGTAGAACAGGCTGACCGCGGCGTCCGCTAGCACTCCATCTGCGGAGCAGGCTTGGGTACTTTCTTCCAGCGCAGGCCAGAGATTGCCTCCTGCCTGCTTGTATTCGGGGTCCACCAGCCGGGATCTCAGACTTGGAAGCGACCGCGCCTGATCGAACTCGCGACGAGATAGAATTGCTCTCGGTGCAGTCTGTGAATCGTCTCTGCACTCGGGTTCACGTGATCGTGACAATTGGTTATCTACACCCGCAAGTCCTCGGAAGAAGGCCTGGAGCAAACCTTCAACTCGCTCGATGCCCAGCGCGAAGCCCGCGAGGCCTTCGTAAGAAGCCCGCGGCACGAGGGCTGGCAACTGATCGCCACGCACTACGACGACGGTGGTTTCTCCGGCGGCAACATGGACCGGCCCGCGTTGAAGCAACTAATGGCCGACATTCACGCCGGCAAGATCTCGGTCGTGGTCGTTTACAAGGTTGACCGGCTGACCCGCTCGCTGGCAGAGTTCGTCAAACTCGTCGAGCAATTCGATAAGTTCGGTGTCAGCTTCGTTTCGGTCACGCAGCAGTTCAATACCACAACCTCGATGGGCCGACTCACACTTAACCTTCTGCATTTAGTCGCGCACTTTGAGCGCGAGGTCACCGGCGAGCGCATACGCGACAAGATCGCTGACTCCAAGAAAAAGGGCATTTGGATGGGCGGCACGGTTCCACTTGGCTATGCGGCTCAGGACCGGAAACTCATCGTCAACGAACCGGAAGCCGCCACGGTGCGCACCATCTTCAATGAGTTTCTACGCCTCGGCAGTGTACATAGCCTGCAGGACTGGTTGCGCGAAAACGACATCCGCAGCCGCACAAGAAATCATTTCTTCCGTGGTCCGCTCTACACGGTGCTGCGTAATCCACACTACCTAGGTCTGATCAAACACAAGAAAGAATCCTATCCAGGTGAGCATCCGGCCATCATCGACCAAGCAACCTGGGACAAGGTGCAGGCGCTGCTCGACGCCAACATCCGAGGCAAACGCCGCAAAGTGCGCGCCACGAAAGAAAGTCTCTTTACAGGCATCCTCTTCGACGCCACGGGTACGCTCTACACGCCGACACATGCCAACAAGTATGGACGCCGTTATCGCTACTACACATCGCAGGCCGTCATCAAGAAGACCGAAAAGAGCAACGCCCCGGCCCGTATTCCAGCGCCCGACGCGGAAAAGGCTGTCGTCGACCGCATTCTTAATTGGCTGCAAACGTCCGCCGATTTACTCGCGGCGCTTCGTGACGAAACAATCGTGGCACCAGAAGGTTTCTTCGACCGCATCATTGCACAAGCTGCTGCGACGGCGCAGAGTGGGCGCGAGCGCATCGCCGCGGACCGCACGCAGTTTCTGAAGGCTGTTATCGAACGTGTTGTCATCCATCCTACACATGTCGAGATCCGTCTACGCTTGCCAGCGCTGGTCAACGAGATTCTCGGCGGCGATCAGCCTGGAAGAGGCTTCCCGCCATTCGCTTCGGTTGAGTGCCAATTTCGCCACGTTCAGCAGGGCCGCGCTCTACGTCTCATCGTCGGCAACACCAGCATCACGGCCCACGCCAGCCGCGAAGCCATCCTCAAAGCCATTGCCCGCGCACGCCAATGGTACGAGCAGATCACCACAGGCAAAGCTACGAATATCGCGCAATTGGCCGCCATCGACGGCGTGTCACCCCGCTTTATCCGTATGCAGATGAAGTTGGTTCAACTGAGGCCGAAATCAATCGAACGCCTGATTACCCGGTCCGAGTCGCTGCCCCTTTCGCTCAACGATCTGCTCGCCGCGATCCCGATGGACTGGCGCGAGCAGTCGCTCGGCCTCCCGGCAAAGTCTGTATAACGAGCACGCCAATTCTTCAATTTACCAACTCCTCAGGCAGCCCACGGGCTGCTTGGGCTTTTCCGAAACCAATAGCGCCACGTTCAGTCTGAATCATGCAATCGCCGAAGAGTCAAATTTCTCCAGTCCCATTCCATATTGAAAGGGAACTGCTGAAATTCCCAACAGAGAAGTGCCGACAAAATGGCGCTTATGGCTCCCGCAGGAGAACACTCTCCTGTTCCATCACGATCAGGAAACCTGCAAATTTGCGGGGAACATTAAGGGTACTGCTGGTTCGCATCCTGTAAGTTATTGATTATAAAGACTCTATGGCGGAGAGGGGGAGATTCGAACTCCCGATACCCTTTCAGGTATGCCGGTTTTCAAGACCGGAGCCATCAACCGCTCGGCCACCTCTCCGCAGTCTCCCGGTCCTCCTTGATTGTACGTCGAATCGTGCTGATTGATTGAATCAGGGGCGCGGCATCCGGCCCACTGCATCCGGATACCGCGCAAACAGAGAGGCGGGAATCCGCGGCACTTCGCGCTTACGGCGGCGGCAACACCAGAACCTCCACGCCGGAGGCTGCGTCTTTCTGGTGGAAAATCTGTTCCGTAGCTTTCTTGAAATCCTCCGGCTTGGCATAGGGAATGTCGGTAAAGGTTTGCGGGTTGCGATCGGTGAGCGGGAACCACGAGCTCTCGATCTGCACCATGATGCGATGGCCGCGGCGGAAAGTGTGGCAAACATCGGGCATCGTAAAGTCGATAGCGCTTAGCTTGCCGGGCGTGAGCGGCACGGGCTTCTCCCAACTGGAACGGAACTTAGCGCGAAAGGGCTCGCCGCGCAACAACTGCTGGTAGCCGCCCATGTGCAGCGGCGGCGCGCCAAGGATGCGCTTGTTGCCGTTGAGCGAGGTGTCGGGATCGGGATAATCGTCAGGATAGACGTCGATGAGCTTCACGTCGAAGTCGGAATCCGTACCCGAGCTGGCAACTTTGAGATGCGGCGCGATGGGGCCGGCAATGGTCACATCCTCGGTGAGCGGATCGGTTTCGTATGTCACGACGTCGGGCCGCGAGCTGGCGAAGCGCTGGTCGTCGACCATGTAGCGCTGCGGCACGGTATCCGTGGTGTAGCCCACGAAGGGCACCGGGTGGTTGGGATCGCTCAGGTACTCGTCCACGCTCTTCTCTTCGGCCGGAGGATCGAAGCTGAGTTTGCCGCCGGCATGAAAGTAGAGGGTCTTCGCCGTGGCGGCCTTGGGGGGCCACTCGTCGTAGCGGCGCCACACATTGCTTCCGGTTTCAAACACGATGGCGGCGGGAAGCGCGCCGCCTCCGCCTTTCAAATAGTGCTCGAAGAACGGAAACTGAATGCTGGTCCTGAAGTATTCCGAGGTTCGTGCGTTGAACTGCACATCGCCCAGATGGTCGCCGTCGCTGCGCGCCCACCCGCCGTGCACCCATGGACCCTCCACCAAAGTGACGGGCGTGCCGGGATTGAATTTGTGGATGGCGTAAAAGGTGCGGTACGGACCCTCGAGGTCTTCGGCGTCGAACCAGCCGCCAACCACCAGCACCGCGCACTTCACGTTTTTTATGTGCCGCGACAGGTCGCGCATCTGCCAGTAATCATCGTAGGTGTCGTGCTTGTATTCGGTGTCCCACATCCAGGTCGGACTCTTCATGAGCTTGCCCAGGTTCGCGACGTTGCCGGCCTCAAGGTAGAACTTGTAGGTGTCCGTGGTGCCGAAGTCGAAGGGGGCGCCGCCGGGCGAGGCCGTCGGATTCTGTTGCGCGTGGAAGAACGGCGCATAGAATTCAAAGCTGGCCGCGAGCATGAGTGCCCCGCCGTGATAGTCGTCGTCGCCCAGAAAGAGATCGGTCATCGGCGCCTGGGGGCTGGCCGCGGCGATAGCCGGATGCGAATCGATGATCGACGCTGAAGTGTAGAATCCCGGATACGAAATGCCCCAGATGCCTACCTTGCCGTTGTTGTTGGGCACGCGCTTCAGCAGAAACTCGATGGTGTCGTACGTATCCGAGGACTCGTCAACATCCTGCGCAGATTTTTTCTGGTCGATGGCCGGATGCATTTCCACAAACGTCCCCTCGCTCATCCAGCGACCACGCACATCCTGGTAGACAAAAATGTAGCCGGATTTCTCAAACTCATCCGAGGGTCCGAGGCGCGCGGGATAACGATCTTCACCGTAGGGGCCGACGCTGTAGGGCGTGCGGTCCATCAAGAACGGGTACGGCCCCGGATCGGCGGGGAATGCCGAAGCCTTGGGCACGTAGACGGCGGTAAACAGCCGCACGCCGTCGCGCATGGGAATGCGGTATTCATATTTGGTGTAGTGGGCGCGGACGAAATCTTCGCTGGCAGGCGGCGCGGATTGCTGTGCGCGGATAGAGGGCAGGACGAGAATCGTTGCAGCGAAAACGGCAAAGGCGAAGCGTTGCGCAGAGAACATCGTTGGGCAAAATCTCCTGAGTTTGAGAGTAAGGCCGCCGGGAGCCGGAATGCCGCGCACGTGGCGGGTTCGATCCCCGCCGCGCACCGCACCTTTATTCTTCCGCTTTCTTCTCTTCTGCCGGCGACTTTTCCGGTGTAGCCAGCGGCTTGGTAATGTCGTCCAGGTAGGCCGGTGTGCCTTCCATACGTTCGAGTACCGGGAAGCGCTCACCATCGTGATAGTCGATGTCGGCCATGGAAACAAACGAATCGGCCTGCACGATAAGATGGATCGGCTCGCTGTTTCCTTTGGCGCCGCGTATGGCTGCGTGCAACGCCTCCGCCGAAAAGATTTGCCCGTTCACAGCGATGATCTTTTGGCTGGGAGCCAGGCGCGCCTTGTCGGCTGCCCCGTTCCAGCGCACGTCTACGATGCTTCCATCGTCGCGTACAAGCAAGCCGATCGAGAACCAGCAGTTCGTGCCTTCAGAGTGCCCGCTCGGAACCGCGGCCATGGTACGCTCCGTTTCGTTCTGCTTGTCCTTATAGACCAGCTTGTAGCCGCCCTGCTCGATGCCGGCCAGGTCCGCATGCGGATTGATTTTGTCGATGCGGTCGTGCAAAAAGGTCGCCCAATCGTAGGCCACAACGGCATTCAAGTCCTGCACCAGCTCGTTGAAATCGTACGTGACGATGAGTGGGCCGGTGTTTCCGCCCTTGCCCAGAAAGATCTTCTCAAAATCGCCAAGCGATTTCTGATTCTGCGTCAATTTGCGGATGAGCGTATCGGCATCCAGCCACAGCAACTCGCCCTCCTGGTAGTAGTCCTGCCCGCGCCTCCAGTTGAACCACGGAGTGTAAGAGCGCACCACGCTGGCTGCGACTGCGGTGTCTTCGGTGGAGCGCCATTCGCGGCCAGGCGTGTAGTCCAGGACCGCCGCAGTCTGTGCCAGCAAGTCGCGATACTGCTCCTGCGTTTCAAAGCCCGCGCGCGCGGCCAGCACATCGCCAAGGTATTCCGTCATTCCCTCGTACACCCACAGCAGCGCTCCCTGCTGCGCCGTGGCGAAGTCCGGCTGATACAGTCCCACCGGGCGGCGATACTTCCCATTCCATGAGTGCGTAAACTCGTGCGGCAGCAGATCGGCCTCGCGCAGCTCGTGCGTGTCGTCGGCAAATCCCTTCTCGCCCACGCCGTTGTCTGACGATTGGCCGTGCTCCAGTCCCATGCCTCCGGCCACATCCGAAAGCGTCAGCAGAAAGTGGTAGACGTGGTAATGATGTGAACCGTAGAGCGCATCGGCCTCGCGCACCAGGTTGCTCATCGATGCCAGCACCGCCGGACGCAGATTCGAGTCCTCGGGTTGATCCGAAACCACATCGATATAGTGTTTGGGCGTGATCTCGGGAGCCAGCGGAAACTCGTGGAAGTACTGGCCGGCGATCACCGGCGAGTCCTGCAGTTGCTCCACATTCGTCACCGCAAACTGCGTCACGGCCCCCGGCGCGGGAACCGGATAGGCTCCCGGGCTGACCGGCGTGAGCGCGGTGCCGATGCCCCACCCCGCGGGAACCTTCACTGAAGGCTGAATTGAGATGTCGCGCACCGGCATGTTAGCCGGATAGAGCAACAGCGTTTGCCATTCCAATGCGGCAAGTTTTTGCGAAACGCGCGACGTAACGATGCAGTCTAGATGCGCGTGGAGCGTGGTCACACCCTGGGGAATCGTGAGATGGAACTGGTAAAGATCTACGTCGTCACGCCGCCACGGCAGCGCCTGGCCGTTGGCGGTGAAGACAACGCCCGTGATTTCCTCCACCGGGCCGCTGGGCGAGTGATGGCCGGGGATCCACTTCGGCGTGGTCAGCGTGATCGGGCCGGGCGTTACAGGCAAGTCGACATCGGCGTGGAATAGCTTGCGCGGTGCATCGCTCAGATCGGCAGTGATCTCAATCGGCGGCTTTTGTGCGCGGGCCACGGGCAGCGCAAGAACCGAAAAAAACAGGGCCAAACCCGCCTGGAACGGGCGCCGGGAATTGTGCATGGGGGCAGTACTCCTGAACGTTCAGGGTAGCGCACCGAGGCCGGAACCCGGAAGATTTTTCCCCGGCCGCACGCTCCACGTCGTTGCACATAGCGGCATAGACGCACCGCGTTTCGCCGCTTTGTGCAGTTTCTTTATACGATCCTTATATGATCCGGCAGGCCTCATTTTATTCTGTAAGAGAACTCACCCACATCGGCGAGCTGCAGCTTCGCCGGGGTTGACACACAATTCCCGACGATTAAGGAGATCCATGTCAAAGTACAAACTTGAGTACATCTGGCTCGACGGAAAAAAGCCCATCCCTGAGCTCCGCGGCAAAACCAATATCAAGGAATTCGACAAAACGCCCACCCTGGCCGATCTGCCTTTGTGGGGATTTGACGGCAGCTCCACCATGCAGGCTGCGGGCCACAAGTCCGATTGCGTTCTCAAGCCGGTTGCCCTTTACCCGGACGCCAGCCGTAAAGACGCCTTCATCGTTCTCAGCGAAGTCATGCTCCCCGACGGCACGCCGCACCCGACCAATATGCGTGCGACGGCCCCCGATGATCCGGATCTTTGGTTCGGCTTTGAGCAGGAATATTTCCTCTATAAGGATGGCCGTCCGCTCGGCTTTCCCGAGCACGGCTATCCCGGACCGCAGGGCCCCTACTACTGCGGCGTCGGCTATAAGTACATGGGCAGCATCGCCCGCCAGATCGTCGAGGAGCACCTCGATCTTTGCCTCGCCGCCGGCATCAACCACGAAGGCATCAACGCCGAAGTGGCCAAGGGCCAATGGGAGTTCCAGATCTTCGGCAAGGGCTCGCACAAGGCCGCCGATGACCTATGGGTCGCGCGCTACCTGATGATGCGCCTCTGCGAAAAGTACGAAGTCGACGTGCAACTGCATTGCAAGCCGATCAAGGGCGACTGGAACGGCTCCGGCATGCACACCAACTTCTCGTCCAAGTACCTGCGCGAAGTGGGCGGCAAGGAATACTTCGACGCCCTGATGGCCGCTTTTGAGAAGAACATTCCCGATCACATCGAGGTTTACGGCCCGGACAATCACCTGCGCCTCACCGGCCTTCACGAGACCCAGGCCATAGATAAGTTCAGCTACGGCCTCTCGGATCGCGGCGCTTCCATCCGTATGCCTGTCAACTTCATCAAGCACGGTTACAAGGGCTACCTTGAAGATCGCCGTCCCAACTCCGAAGCCGATCCTTACCAGATCGTTTCGCAGATTGTGAAGACAATCAACGAGGTTGCCAAGGTCGCGAAGTAACCGATTGCGGTTTGAACTGTCCTTCGGCAAGGCCGATGCGAAGAAAACCGGCGCGAAGGCACAGAAATGGCGGTGCGGCCCGATTGTGGCTGCGCCGCCTTTCTTTTCCTCCTTTGCGGCAGCCGTCCAGCGTTTCCTGACGGCTCCTTTATTTCCCGCGTGTTAGAAACAGAAGAACAGAGCATAGGCGAAGCTTGCTCGAAAATCGGTGTCGGCGCATGCCTTAACGCCAGCCGCTTACCCGCCGCCTTAAGTTCACTGGGAGGAAGGTTCTCGACCCGACCATGAAAGCCGACCATCCAGTGGAACTCGAAACCCTCTACGGCGATTACCCGCTCGACCACGCCTTCAACGAAATGCGAGAGTCGGGCGGTGAGGTGCGGGCGCAATACCGCTCCCTGGCTGAAACCCTGGCAAGCCTTCCCGGCGACGAATTGCAGCGGCGCAAACAATCTGTCGACCTTGCCTTCCTCACCCAGGGCATCACCTTCACCGTCTACGGCCGCGATGAGGGCACCGAGCGCATCTTCCCCTACGATCTGCTGCCCCGCCTCGTCACCGCCCAGGAGTGGGACCGCATCGAGCGCGGCCTCAAGCAGCGCATTGCCGCGCTCAACCTTTTCCTGCGCGATGTCTACTCCGACGCCAAAATTCTCGCCGACCGCGTCATCCCGCGCGAGCTCGTCTACAGTTGCAAGCACTACCGCCGTCAGATGCGCGGGCTGCAGGTGCCGCGCAATGTTTACATCGCGGTCGTCGGCTCCGATCTGCTCCGCTTGAACACTGGCGAGTTCGTGGTGCTCGAGGACAATCTCCGCGTGCCCTCCGGCGTCAGTTACATGCTCACCAATCGTCGCGTCATGAAGCGGACCTTTCCGCAGCTCTTCGCAAGCTATGGCGTGCGGCCCATCGAACATTACCCGCAGTTGCTGCTGGCCACGTTGCGCTCGCTCGCGCCGGAGGGCCGCCCAGTACCGAACATCGTGCTGCTCACGCCGGGCGTCTTCAACTCCGCTTACTTCGAGCACACCTACCTCGCGCGCCAGATGGGCATCGATCTCGTGGAAGGCCGCGACCTGGTGACCCACGACAACATCGTCTACATGCGCACCACCGACGGCCTCAAGCGCGTCGATGTCATCTACCGCCGCGTCGACAACGACTTCAGCGATCCGCTCGTCTTCCGCTCCGACTCCGCCCTGGGCTGCGCAGGCCTGTTCAACGCTTATCGCGCCGGTAACGTCACGGTATCCAACGCCTTTGGCACCGGTCTCGCCGACGACAAGGCCGTCTACGCCTACGTTCCCCGCATGATCCGCTACTACCTCAACGAAGATCCCATCCTGCCCAACGTCGAGACATTTCTCCTCAGCGAAGAGAAGGACCGCAAGCATGTGCTTGCCAATCTCGACAAGCTGGTGGTCAAAGCTGTGGGCGAGAGCGGCGGCTATGGCATGCTTATCGGCCCGCACTCCACGGCATCGCAACGCGAAGAATTTGCCCGGCAGATCGAGTCCAACCCGCGCAACTACATTGCCCAGCCCACGCTCGAATTCTCGCGCGCTCCCTGCCTTGTCGACGACCGGCTGGAGCCGCGCGACGTGGATCTGCGGCCCTACATCCTCTTTGGCGACAAGATCAATATCGTGCCCGGCGGTTTGACCCGCGTGGCGCTCGAAAAAGGCTCGCTCGTGGTCAACTCCTCGCAGGGCGGCGGCAGTAAGGACACATGGGTTCTGGAATAGTCAACGACTTCTCGGTGCCCCATCCTTTGTGCGGCTTCATCGCGGAAAGGGTGGGAAACCACAACCCCCGGGAGAGCAGGAAGATGCTATCGCGCGTTGCCGACAGCCTCTACTGGATGAGCCGCTACCTGGAGCGGGCGGAGAATACCGTGCGCCTGCTCGACGTGACCATGAACCTGATGCTCGATACCGGTGGCTCCAACGTCGAGACGCGATGGCAGCGCATGGCGGCCGCGCTGGGCAAGCCGGCGGAGATGGAGTGGAACGGTTCGCTTGAGGCCATGGCGCGCAAGCTCGTGTTCGACCAACTGCATCACTCTTCCGTGATTTACTGCGTGAACGCGGCACGCGAAAATGCGCGCCAGGTGCGCGAGGAAATCTCCACCGAGCAATGGCAGCGCCTCAACCGGCTGTTCCACCAGATCCACGCGGCCAATGCGCAGGCGCACTTTCGATCCAACATGAGCGATATGCTGGCGTCGGTGGTCGACGGCATTCATCTCTTCCAGGGTGTCGGCGATTCCACCATGATCCACGGCCAGGGTTGGCACTTTATCCGCCTGGGCCGCTCTCTCGAACGCGCCTACGCCACCGCCACGTTGCTCGAGGTCTACCAGGCGGAGCTCTTCCACACGCACGAGCGCGAGACCTCGGGCTACCAATATCTCGAGCTGGTCGGCTTGCTGCGCTGCTGCACGGCATTCGAAGCCTACTGCCAGGTCTACACGGCCGATCTTTCGCCCGATCGCATTCTGGAGTTTCTCGTCCTGAATCGCGACTTTCCCCATGCCATCCGCTACTGCGTCGACAACATTCGCGCCGCGATCGAATCCATCCAGCGCACCGGCGGGCGCCGCTCGCCCGACGAGTTGTTTGCCGGCGTCGGCCGCCTCCACGCCATGCTTAGCTACACCACCATCGGCGAAATCCTAGCCGGCGATCCGGCGGCGTGTCTGCACAACATCCGCGAGCTATGCATGCGCATTCACGAGCTCATCTACTGCAACTATGTGCACTACTCCATTCAGTCCGCGCTAGCCGTGTAAGGGAAAACCACCATGAACTTCTATTCCATCCGGCACCTCACGCGCTTCCGCTACTCGCATCCCATCAGCGAGAGCATCATGGAGACGCGCATGCACCCGCGTTCCGACTCCAGCCAGCACTGTCTCTCCTTCACGCTCTCCGTCAGCCCGCGTTGCCGCGTCTTCAGCTACCGCGACCACCTGGGCAACAACATTCAGCACTTCGATATTCCCGGCGAGCACAACCAGCTCGTCATCGTGGCCGAATCCGTCATCGAACAACAGTCCCTGCCCGATGTTCCCGAGTTCCTCGCGCCCGAAGCGTGGAGCGAGCTCGACGAACTCATCGCCTCAGGCGACTACTGGGAGATGCTGCTGCCCAGCACCTTCGCCGTTGAAACCCCGGCGGTGACTTTGCTCGCCCAACAGATGGGCGTGGCCCGCCGCGACGATCCCCTGATGCTCGTGCTGGAGCTGAATCAGCGCCTCTTCAACTACTTTGAGTACGTGCCCAGTCACACGCGAGTCGACTCGCCCATCGACGAGGCCATCGTCAGCGGCAAGGGCGTGTGCCAGGACTTTGCGCACACCATGATCGCGCTGCTGCGCCATGTGCGCATTCCCGCGCGCTATGTGTCCGGTTATTTATATCGCGGGCGCGAGGATCACGACCGCTCCACGCCCGACGCCACGCATGCCTGGGTCGAGGCGTTGATGCCTCAGCTCGGCTGGGTCGGCATCGACCCCACCAACAACCTCATCGCGCATCATCGCCACATCCGCACTGCCGTGGGCCGCGATTACGCCGACGTTCCGCCCACCCACGGCGTCTTCCGCGGCAACACCGCCAGCGAGCTCTATGTGGCCGTGCAGGTGGAGGCCAGCGACAATCCGCCGCCGCTCGATCGCAAGCTGCCCATCCCCGACGACTGGAGGGTGCTGGTGGAACGCGCGCAACAGCCGCCCGAGCCTGCCGTGCCCTTCATCGACCTGCAGCAGATGCAGCAACAGCAATAAATGTCGGTGTGACGAATGAGGCGAATCTCTCAGGTACGAGCGCCGAATGGCGCGTACTGGCGTACTTAGGCGGGAGACGGTAGATCCTTTTACCGCGAGCCCGGAGCTCATTCCCGATAACAATCAAAGGTAAAGCGTGATGCTCACAAGGCTGATGAGGATAGTATCGTCAAAAAAGGCGTGTCGTGGCGCGTCATGACATGATCAGGCAATTAATTGATAGAAGGGTGCCATGGAAGTTGTATCGTTTGCGGACATCAGTTCATTGACAGGACACTTAGCCCCTTCTAAGTTGAAGATGCCTGTGGATAAGTCGCACGAATAACAAATGTCATGGAGCTTGTCATGTCGGTGGTAGAAAGATCGTTCTCAACGGCAACGCACTTTATTAGAAAGTTGCGCGGCAGTTCGCAGCCTGTCCTGGTCAGGGCGGATGACGGCGCCCTCTATGTGGCCAAATTCGCCGATAACCTTCAAGGGGGAAATCTGCTTTTCAACGAGGCTATGGGCGCCGAGCTTTATCAGGCTTGCGGCTTAACTGTGCCGTCGTGGAAACCGTTACTGCTTACAAGTGAGTTCCTCGACCAACAGCCGGGTCTATGGATTGAATCGGAGAAGGGGCTGCGGAGACCGTCCGAGGGTCTGTGCTTTGGCTCCCGATACGTCGGCTCGGATGAGGCGCAGGTCTACGAGATTCTACCCGCCGGATCGTTTCCCCGGATCTGCAACCGCGAGCATTTCTGGTTATCTTGGCTCATCGACATTTGTGCCGATCATGCGGATAATCGGCAGGCGCTTTTCGTGGAAGGCGCCGACGGGCGGCTGCTGACCTACTTTATTGACCATGGACACCTTTTTGGCGGTCCTGGGGGAAATGGGAAAATGCATTTTACTGGCTCGCGCTATCTTGATCTGCGCATCTATCCGCAGCTATCTTCGAAACACTTGGCAGTTTTGGTCAGAGTTCTGGCGTCAACGGATGAGCGCGCGATCAGGCGGCGGCTGTTGAGCGTGCCTGATGAATGGAAGACCGCGTCCGCGCTTGATAGGCTCGAAAACTGCCTGAGCCGCCTCGTGGACCGAAGGCTGCTGGGGAACCTGCTGGAAACAATTGGGAACTCGATTGCAGGGAGAGGCGACGATGACAACCTGGCAAGAAGATGCGGATACAGATCGCAAACCGTGGGTCTGCGGGCCGGAGTACAGCCGACCGTCAGCTTCTAGGCCCTAGTCTTCGTGATTTCGTAACGGACCGAACGAACCTCGGTGCCCCAAGTCCCGATTTTGGGACCTGGGATAGCACGAAACCTGCTGGATACGGTACTAGAGCTTCACGTTATGCCGGCCACATCGTTTTGCTTCTGGTCAGGGATGAAGGGGGCCTCGTGGAAATGTCCGTTCGCCCAGACTGGCAAGCGGGCTTCGATGAAGAGATAGAAGCTCTGTCGACGCATGGATCAAAAACGTCATGGAACGGGCGGAACCTTATCCAGAGGATCATTCTGCAGACGCCACTCGAGTGGGAGATAGATCAAGCATCGAATGTCGCAGGGAGACTTTCTTCTAGTAATCCGCGGCGCTGCCATGCTGCGCCTCCTCCGCACAGTCGATCGGGCCGGATGCGCTATCGCCCAAGTGTGAAGAGATAGCGCCGAGGACATTCTCCGTTGGCCCGATTCTTCGCAGCAGGGCCTCAAAGTGGCGCTCGCCCCTCAATGGTTGCAGAATCGGGTCGCTGCGAAACCCCAGGCTCCATAGAGAGCCCTCTGAGAACGATCGCTCCAGAGACACGAGCGCCTCCTGTTTTTCTCCAAGGCCAAGCAGGATGAGCGCAAGCAGATAGCTCGAACCTCTCTTCTTCTGTTTGCCGGCTTGTGCCACGCTGCCCAGGACCTCCCAGGCTTTTCCTGAATGACCAGTTGCTGCATAACTGTAGCCCCGTACGCCCTCCAGCACCTGACTCTGGGGATATTCGGCCGCAATGGTGTCGATTCGCTCCAGATTCGATGGCAGCGTTCCAAATTGAGCGAGGATCAACGCTTCCGCGGCCGCGTGAAGCGAGCTGTACGCACCACTCGCCTTTGAGTCGGCCAGCAGGTCCAGCGCATCCTCGTAGTCCTGATTGAGATACTGGATCCATGAGGGTAGAAAGCTGAGCGGCGCAGCCAGCGGATTCTCGCTCCAAGCCGACCATGCGTACTCAAACGCCTCGGTCAGCTTTCCTTCTGCGACATACAACAGAGCGCGGCCGGCCATTGCAAACGAGTCCGTGGGCTTCTTTCTGAGCACCTCTTCGAAGGCTGCGCGCGCCTCGCGCCAGCGATGTCCGTAGGCCGTCTTGAGCCAGGCGGCGGCGCACAGTGCATCAGTGCCTTCAGAGCTGTCACGCGGTACGCGGCGCAGCGCCTCGGTCGCACTCGGATAGGCAACAAAACCGTCCACAACACCCATCAACGCGCCGACAATCAGAGACCGGCTCAAGCCAACCAGCGCCGGGTAGTTGCAGGGGTCTTCGTCGATCGCCTCGCGATAAAGTGAAACGATTGCGATCAGGTTTCTTTCCGACCGCAGCTCCCACATTGTATCGGCAGTGGCGGCCGATTGCTGTGATCGGACTTTGCTCGGCTTCACGATGGAGTGTACTTCACCCCGATTCGCGCACGCAGTGCCACCGTCCTGCATGAGCCAACGGTCAAGATCGTCTGAAAAGGCAAAAACGCACCCTCTCGCGCCACCAAAGTGATGAATCGGCATTCCGTATTCGGTGTGCCAGCGCTGTACAGTTCTGGTGGCCCGCCCAAGATACTCTGCAATCGACTTCCATGAATCCAGGCGTAGGTTCGTCACTGGTCTAGAGCCCTTCCCGACAGATAACACCGCACGAACCCAAGCGCGTTGTCTGACGCCGTCCCTTGAAGTGTGTGATGATCAACATCACTATAGCGGAGGGAAAACTCGATCTCAAGAGTGAAAGCTATATAAAAAAGAACTAATGTGGCAGAAAGTCCCTAAATAGGAATCGTCACGCGGAGAGTTATCCCGTCAAGGCAGTTATTGGCATAGATTGACACAACCTGACGCTTGGTGTCTCGAGCGGCGACAGTCTCCGCCAGCTTTCCAAAGGTGAGCCCGAGCTGCGATCCACAACTCAGAGTGGCCTCGGCATTCTGGGTGGCGCGCTCTGGTTAAAGACCTCTCTGCTGATTCCGATGTTATGTGCATAGCTGGTACATGGCCGAGACGCATTGTGGCATGTTATGGCGCGCTTATGCGCTGTGAAAGTACTGTGCAGTCACGTACTCTGTTGGTCATAGCTTCCAATTCAAATGCAGCCTCTCGCTGACTGGCACGGCGCCGCGAGCACAGTTGTCGATTGGCGGGCGACAGTATGGGTAGAAGGAGAACGACAATGGCTGGATCCTCCATTGCTGAATTACACGTTGAGACCGACCTCCCGGACCCGGCATCGCCGATGCGCCAGATGCGGCGTCGCATTGACATGCGAGCTGGTCGGGCGTTTGAAATCCTCGGCCACGCGATCGAATACCTGACCGACGAATATGTGCATGAATTCACGACCCAGGGGCGAGGGTCGTTTCCGGCAGCCGATGGGCCAACGCAGGCGATCCAACTGCTCATCGCGGCCAGCCGCAAGATTTATTTTGAATGCCCCGAGGTGGAAGACCTTGCCACGCGTTGTCTCTCAATTCTGCGCGGTCGCCGGCATAGGAAAGCAGAAAGCGTCGCTGGCCCTGCTCGTGCACAGGTTTGAATGGCTCGTTGTCTGAAAGCTGGAGTTTCAGCAGACGGCATGCCGAAGAGGTAAAAGCGCATTCATGCCGTGGCTACCCGGCGGCGCGACACGCACGCGCATTGCGTCGCCGGGTTCCTTCTGCGTTCTTCCTTTATTGATCAATTTGCTTTCTGCACTTGCGCCGCGATCTTCCTAAGCTCGGGCAGCACCTTGCCCAGCCGGGTACCCTCTGGGTGCGGCACCGCATCACGTTTGCCCAGCGCAAAATACACATCGCGATAGAGCGGGTAGAGCTGCTCGTAGACCGCGGCCGATTTCGGATCGGGCTCCACGGTACGGAAGGGCAGGCACACCGCGGCCTGGGCCTCCTCGATCGTCTTGTACGCTCCGGCGGCAAGCAGCGCAAAAATCCCCGAGCCGAGGCTGGTGGGAATGCCCGCGGGTACCAGTACCGGCTTGTTCAGCACGTTGGCGTAGACCTGATTCAGAATTTCGTTCTTCTGCGGAATGCCGCCTGCATTGATCACGCGATCGATGCGCACGCCGTGCTCGGCCATCCGCTCCAATATGATGCGCGTGTGGAATGCCGTGCCTTCAATCGCGGCAAAGAGTTCGTCCTGCGCGGTGTGCACCAGGTTCCAGCCCAGCGTCACGCCGCCCAGCTCGGGATTCACCAGCACCGTGCGATCGCCGTTGTCCCAGCTCAACCGCAAAAGTCCGGTCTGGCCGGCCTTCCACGCATCCAGGCCCTCCGAGAGTGCGGCCACTGTCGTGTTGGCCCGTTTGGCAATGGCGTCGAAGATGTCGCCCACCGCCGACAGCCCCGCTTCAATGCCTGTGTAGTGTGGATGCACGCTCCCCGGCACCACGCCGCAGACGCCGGGAATCAGCTCCGCCTCTTGCGCAATGGCGATCACGCAGGTCGACGTGCCCACCACGTTCACCACGTCGCCTTCGCGGATGTTCGAGCCGATGGCGTCCCAGTGCGCGTCGAACGCGCCAACCGGAATCGGGATTCCGGCGCGAAGTCCGAGTTCCGCGGCCCATTGCTCCGAAAGATGCCCCGCGATGCGGTCGCTGGTCAGGTATTCGCCGCCCATCTTGGCGCGTACGCCGGCCAGCAGCGGGTCCACTGCGGCCAGAAACTCCTCCGGCGGCAGGCCGCCCCACTTGGGATTCCACATCCATTTGTGGCCCATGGCGCAAGCGCTGCGCTTCAGCGCGCGCACCTCGGTTACGCCGGAGAGCGTGGCCGCCACCATGTCGCAGTGTTCCAGCGCGGTCACAAATTTTTCTCTTTGTTTTGGATTGGAGCGCAGCCAATGCAAGAGTTTGGCAAAGCCCCACTCGTGCGAGTAGACGCCGCCGCACCATGCAATGCCTTCAAATCCCAGTTCGTGCGCCTTGTGCGTAATCTCCTCGGCCTCGGCAAAGGCGCGATGGTCGCACCACAGGTAGTATTCGTCCAGCGGCTCCAATCCCTGGCCCACTGGAATCACGCTGGAACCGGTGGTGTCGAGCGCGATCGCGGCAAGTTCGGCTCCGTTCACGCCGGTAGCCTTGAGCGCGTCCTTGGTGGCCGCGGCCAGGGCCGCCATCTGCTCGGCATGCGATTGTGTCGCGTAGTTGGGGTCGTCGCGGCGGCGGTGCAGCGCATACGATGCCGATGCGGTGCCGATCGGCCCTTTCTTGCTGTCAACGAGAGTCACACGAACGCTAAGTGTGCCAAAATCCACGCCGGCAACGATAGCCATGGAACCTGCCCTCCGGTAAACGCTTTCTGGTCCGCAATCCAGACTACACCATCACAGCTGCTTGCGGTTGTGGATAGAGAGACCGATCTCCCCACGCCGCGGTCCTGCAGTCAGGCCGCGGTCAGGATGCGATGGACGATTTCGGCGTTCTGTCGTATCTGATCGCTGTCTTTCGGGAATATGCCGACCCAGACACCGTCGATCGGCTTGATGCTGGAGAACGCGTTGCGGAACGCCTGTTCGACCTGATCGGGCGCTACGCGGCCGGCGGCCAGGATTTTGAAGGCAAAGCAGGGTTTCCGAGTCTGCCGCATCACCTTGTACATGCGCGGCGGATCGCTTTGCACATAGATTTCGCGGGGCATCTCCATCAATTCGCCACTCAGGACCTTTCTCCACTCGTCTTCACTTCTCGTGCGGTTGTAAACGCAGCCGCAGAAGTAATCAATGTCCCAGCCTTGCTCCTCAATGAGTGCGATCACCTCCGGCTTGTGCGTAGCCACGCCCACCATCGTTCCCGTGTCGCGGACTCGCTTGCACCACTCCCTCACGCCGTCCATCTTGCCGGTCCTGAAGGCAACATCCACCACCTCGCCCTGGCGATGGAACGCATGCGGTTTCAGGTCTTTCACAATCGCCACCGGGTCGTCCTGGCTCTGGTCGCCGGCAATCAAGTGCATTTGGCCGCCCTCGGACTGGAATTGTTTCCAGTACTGCACGCAATGGCCAGCGTTGCTGTGTTGGAACGCATTGATCCCGTACGAAACGGCGCGGTGCATTGTCGCGCAGGCGCGTTCCGCGGTAAACCACTCGCGCATCAGCCCGTTGTACGTTGCGTTGAAATGCGAAGTGCCGTTGATCGGGTTGCAACCGAGAACGAGACGTCCGATTTCGAGGCAGCCGAATTTCATCTTCGGAACCTGGACGTTTGGACCGGCATCAGGCGCCGCGGCGGCTGGCGTCGCTGCCTCTTGCCCCGCCGGGGCTGTCTGCGGTGGCTCGCCGATGGCGCGTTCGGTGGTATGGGTTGCTACCGCCATCCCCATCACGCCCATCGTCAGGCCGGCTCCGGAACGCAGGAATTCTCTTCGCGTTTTGGGCATCTGGCCCCTCCTTCTGCAGGTGGCGCGCCGCACCCGGGATGTGAAATCAGCCAATTGTAGCATCGCCCGAATTGCCCGGGCCCAGACAAGTGTGCAGCGGTGCCCGGCATCGTCTCCAACACATCCTTAATTGTTCAAAGGCTATGGTTTCTTCGCCCCAGGCGGCATCGATGGGAGTTGGTTCTTCAGGTCGGATGCCGGCGGGGGCGACGACACGGCCGGCTTGGCCGGTGCGCCGGGAGCAGGCCCGGTCGCGCCATCCACCACGCGCGCGTGAACCAGCTGCGGCGGCGGCGCAGTGTCGTTGTTCTTCACCAGAATGGAGATGCGGCGGTTCGAAGGATCGTAGGGATTGCTTTTTGCGTGCAGCAACTGGTCGGCGTAGCCGCGTACCTGCGTCACCTGGTCGGCGCGCACGCCATCCTGCTGCAGAAGGCGGCGCGCGGAGTTGGCGCGATCGGCAGACAGCTCCCAGTTGCTGTAGTTGGCGTCGCTGGAGTACTGCGCGGCGTCGGTGTGGCCCTCGATCTGCAGTTGGTTCGGCAGCGTCTTCAGCTCCGTGGCCAGCAACGCCAGCAGCTCCTGACCGCTGGGACTCAGTTTCGCGCTGCCGCTCTGGTAGAAGGTGCCGTTCTTGTCTTCGAGCAGCTCAATGCGCAGGCCCTCCGACGTAATCGTCATCTCAATCTGCTTGTTCAGCTTCTCCAGGTCTTTGCGCGCCTGGATTTCGTGCTCCAGTTTTTCCTTCAGCTCCTGCAGTTGCTTCTGATTCGGGTCCGGCGCCGGTGTGGAGCCGTTGCCGGTGCCCGACATGGTCGTGCCCATCAGCGTGGAAGTCCCCTTGGGATCGTTGAAATAGCCGGCCACGGCTTTTTTCACCTGTTCGCTCTGGCTCATCAGCCACAGCACGATAAACAGCGCCATCAGCGCGGTAACAAAGTCGGCGTAGGCCACCTTCCATGCGCCGCCGTGGTGGCCTCCGTGGCCGCCCTTCTTCTTGATTACGATGATCGGTTGCGCTTTGGCCGCCATAGAATCGTTTGACCTTCGTCTTCGGTTCTCTACTCCCTACTGGCTATTCCCTGGCCCCTAGTCCCTACGTCCTTGCTCCCTCGCTCCCTTACTCCCTGCTTTTCACGCCGCCGCTGCTTCCACCGGCTCGGTCTTGTTCTTGCAGTTCTTCTCCATTTCGTCGAACCCGGGCCGTGCGTGCGCCGGAATCGCGCGGCGTCCCATTTCGATGGCGATCATCGGCGCGGAACCTTTGAGGAACGCCAGCAGCAGCACGCGCAGCACGTGTAAGTACTCGTTGTGCTCGGCAGCGAGCTTGCCCATGTTGGCGGCCAGCGGCCCCACCACGCCGTAGCAAAGCAGGATGCCGAGAAACGTCCCCACCAGCGCCGCAGCCACGTGTTTGCCGATCTCTTCGGGCGGTCCGCCGAGCGCCCCCATGGTGATGACCACGCCCAGCACCGCGGCCACGATGCCCAGGCCGGGCAGCGAATCCGCCACCGTGGTCAGCGAGTCGACCGGCTGTACGGCTTCATGATGGTGCACTTCCATGTCCAGCTCCATCATCTGGTCCATGTCGAACGGCTCCACGCCGCCGGTGATGGCCGTGCGCAGCGTATCGCAAACAAAGTCGCGCGCGTGATGGTCGTTGAGAAACTCGGGATAATTCTTGAAGATCGCGCTTTCCTCCGGCTTCTCCACGTCCATCTCCACCGCCAGTAGTCCCTCTTTGCGCACTTTATTCAGGAATTGGTACATCATCTTGAGCGTGCTCAGGTAGCGCCTCTTCGTGAAGGGCGAGCCTTTGAGCGTGCCTGCAAGACCGGCGGCGATGGCCTTGAGAATGCGCATCGGATTGGCAACCAGCAGCGTTCCCGCGGCCGCTCCGGCGATGATGAGCAGCTCTGCGGGCTGAAGAAGGACGGCCATGTGCCCCTTCTCCATAAGGAAGCCCCCAATGATGGCGGCGAAGACAAGGAAGATGCCTATGATGGCAAACATGGCGAATCCTCCTGCGCTGCGCATGCGGCGCTGTTGGAAACAGCTGAGGTTACACGGTTCCCGCCCTCACGGCTGCTCGCTTCCATCGCTTCGCGAGCCCGCTTGAGCAGTTGGATCAACGTTTCGGTGGCGTCGCTTTCGGCCTGCGCCGCGCCGATGCTCACCGTGATCGAGACGCGATCGCCCCACCAGCGGAAGTCGGCCGTGCGAGCCAGGCCGGCAAGCACCTGGGCGTGGGCGGCCAGCATGCCTGCACTGCGCTCATGCGCCACGATCAGGAATTCATCGTCGCCCCAGAGGCCCATCTCCTCCGCCGGGCGCAGGCCTTGCGCCATGGCGTGGCGCACTTTCTCCAGCATGGCGTTGCAGGCTGCCGCGCCGTGGGTCTTTCGCAGCTCCGCAGCCTGATCGACGCTGATCCACAAAACGCCCAGCGGACACCCGCCGCGTGCGAAGTCGTCGAACTCCATTTGCAGCCGCTCTTTCAGTTCGGCGCGGCTCTCCACCACTCCCTGCTCTTCGTCGGATTCCCCGTGCGGCAATGCATCGAGGCTCCCCGTGGGATGAAACAACAAAGCGGCGCCGATGCGTTCGCCCAACCCGCTGCGCAGGACCAGAACGCGCGCCATGACGGGCACCGCATGGCCCAGCTTATGCCGCGCCTGCGCCAGCGACCGCCTCCCCTCCGCCCCAGCAGCCGGCGGACGCGACTCCTCGTTGCCGCTTCCTGCCGCAAGCAACGGCTCCAGGCACTCGGGAAGCTGCCGCCCCAGCAATTCCACGGCAGGGTAGCCGGTGATGCCTTGCGCCGCATGGTTCCAGAAGATCACCTTCTCGCCCGTATCGAAGAGCCCCATTCCCTCGGGGACACTGTCGAGAAGGGCTTCGAGCAGTTCCGTGCGATCCGTCATCGAAGCCTCCCCACTGCGCACAACTTCCCGCAGCGATTCGCTCGTAACACGCCGGCGTGCGGGCGCACCACTGCGCATGGTGTCCACACTTCTGCATCGGCCTAACGCGTCATAACTTCATCGCGTGATTGCACAATGAGGGAATTCAAATGTGGAAAAGGAAGCAGGCTTCGGTCTCGGCTCTCACGGAGAAACGCCTCCGAGCGAGTCTTGCGGAGGTTGTATACAGAGCTTAGGGCCGCTCAAGAGCTGCTGCACCCTGCCTCATGTTGATGTCATCCGGAGCGACCTTGCGCTCTCCCTCAGCGCAGTGAGCGAGACCGCAAGGGAGTCGAAAGCCTGCCCTGAGCGAAGATCGCGAAGCGATCGGAGTCGAATGGGGATCTGCGGTTGCTTTTTTGACGCGAGATGGGTACACCATCAGGGAGCTGCGTTAGTAGCTCCGCACCCACTCAAGAATCGACCGCACCGCAATCCCGCTGGGACCCTTGGCAATGTACGGCCGCGACTCCTCCAACCACGCCACACCGGCAATATCGAGATGAATCCAGGGCGTGTCTTCCGCGAAGGTATGCAGGAACTCGGCGGCGGTGCTGGCTCCGCCCCAGCGCCCGCCCGTGTTCTTGATGTCGCCGATATCGGACTTGATCAACTCCGCGTACTCTTCGCCCAGCGGAAGACGCCAGAACTTTTCTCCGGAAGCAGCGAGCGCGGCTTCGAATTTGGCATACGTGGCTTCGTCGTTCGAGAATACGCCGGCGGTGGTCTTGCCCAGGGCAACGGAAATAGCGCCGGTGAGCGTGGCCGCGTCCATCAGATGCGTTGCGCCGAGCTGCCGTGCGTAGGTAATTCCGTCGGCCAGCACCAGCCGCCCTTCGGCGTCGGTGTTGATAATCTCGATGGTCTTCCCTGACATGGCGGTCTGCACGTCGCCGGGTTTCTGCGCTGTTCCCGAAGGCATGTTTTCGGCCGCGCACACAACCGCGATCACGCGCACCTTGGGCTTCAGCAACGCAATGGTGCGCATGGCGCCGATCATGGCCGCGCCTCCTGCCATGTCGTACTTCATCTTCTCCATGTTGTCTGAAGGCTTGATGGAGATCCCGCCGGTATCGAAGGTGATTCCCTTGCCGACTAGACCGAGAACGGGACCTTCTTTCACGCCTTCCGGCTCATAGCGCAGAACGATGAGCGCTGGCGGCTCCGCCGATCCCTGCGCCACGCTCCAGAACGCGCCCATCTTCAGTTGGTGCAGCATTTCGGTCGAGTGCACCTCCCATCCCAGGCCCACCTCCTGCGCCATCAGTGCGGCGCGCTGGCCCAGCATCGTGGGCGTCAGCTTGTTACCCGGCTCATTCACCAGCGATCGCGCGAAGTTCTGGCTCTCGCCAACAATCACGCCCTCTCGCACCGCGGCTTCCGTCGCCGGCCGGTCCGCATCCGCCGCCGCGATTATCAATGTTTGAACGCTCTGGTCCTTGCGCTCGCTGCGGTAGGTATCGGCGTCGAAATCGCCCACCAACGCACCTTCGACAGCCACTCGCGTCACTGCGTGAGGCACGCCTGCCGCGGGCAGACTTTCGGACGCGGGCAGTGCGAATGCGACCTCCCGAATCCCCCTCGGCTTGGCAAAGCGGACAGCCGTTCCCGCGGCCTCGCGCACGCCGTGCACCGTGGCCTTGGCCAGCTTGCCGAGCCCGACAATCAGCAGCCGCTTGGCCGCCAGTCCCGCCGGCGCGTGGATCAGGACGGTCTCGTTCGTGCCCCCTTTGTACTCGCCGGTCGCCAACACGTCGGCCGCGGCTGCCTGCACGGCGGCGTCGGTCGTTAGCAGCGAAGGCTCCGGTTTGGCCTCGGGGCCTTTGGTGGTTTGGGTGTCGGTGGCCAGAACGGCCAGAAGTTCGGTGGCAATCCCCGAAATCGGGGCAAAAGAAATCTCAGTCCGCATGATGCTTATTCTTCATGGAGACCGCAGCTCGTGGCAAATCGCGCCGCCGCGGAAAGCGCCGAAACCCAGGCGCGCGTGAACGGAAACAGTTCTGTGACATTTTCTGTCATATTTTCTGATTGACATTGGCGTTTTTATGTCATATTTTGTCATTTATAGGTATATCTCGATGAAAATAGTGGGCATTCAAGCTCGCATCAATGAAAACGGCCGCATCGTTGTTCCCGCTGTGATCCGCAAAGGCATGGGCCTGAAACTCGGCGACAGAGTAGTCATGTCGCTCGAAGACGGCGTTCTGCGCATTGAGCCCCACCGCGCCAGGGTCCGCAGGATTCAGGACGAGTTCAAGAAGATCGCCAAACCCGAAACGCCGGCTTCCAGCGACATGGTGCCGGAGCGGCGCGAGGAGTCCCAGACCGAGAAGGAAGAGTGGCTTGGCTAGCTCGGTGGTTCGTGCCAGCCTGGCCCTCGCCATCCAGCGCAAGGGCGCCGTCTACACCACCAACCCCGCCTGGAAGAACCTCGCCCTCGGAATCGAAGTCAACGTGATCCGCTAAAACCGGCCTATAATGGCTCGGACAGTCGCATTGGCCTCTCGGTCGAACGCGTAGCTGGAAAGAGGACGCGATGGAGAAGCAGAATTACTTCCGCGTTACGCTTGGGATCCTGCTGGGCATCGTCGTTGTCATGTTGATCTGGTTTCGCGGGCAGTGGTCAGCGGTTCAGCTTGGCTGTTTTACGGTTTTGTTTCTGGCCACCGTGGCCGTCCTAGTCAACGATCAAAGGAGCCATACATTTGAGCGCGCCGCTAGTATCGTGATGCTCCTGGCGTTATTGGTGAATCAATGGACCCAAATGGATACCCGGACACCCAAGGGGAAGATCCTCTTCGCGCTTCTTGCGGCTTTCTTCACGTGGATTGTGATCGGAACATGGTTCAAAGGCGAAAAAACCCTCCCCCGTTCCGGCCTTTCCATCCATTCGCCCGTTGTGCATAAAAGAAAGAGCACAAGCTGACGGCGAGAAACCCTGGTCTACACCACCAACCCCGCCTGGAAGAACCTCGGCCTGAATATCGAAGTCAACGTGATCCGCTAACGACCGGCCTATAATGGCTCGCAAAGCCGCTTTGGGCTCTTGGCCTGACGCGTAGCTGGACAGAGGACGCGATGGAGAAGCAAAAGCATTACCGCGTATGGCTCGGCATCTGGCTGGGCGTCGTCGTCGTTGCTTTGGTCTGGCTTCAGTGGACAGCGTTTCAGCTTGGCTGTCTTACAGTCTTGCTTTTTTGCCGGCACGGCCCTCCTGCTCAACAACAAGAGGAACCAGGTATTTGACAGTGTCGTCGCCATCGTTCTGCTTGCGGCGGTATTGGCGCTTCAATGGACCCTGATGAATACCCGGTCACCGAGGGGAAAGATAGGTTTCGCGCTTTTTGCGGCACTTTTCACTTGGGTCATGATCGGGTCGTGGTTCAAGAAGGAGAAAACCCTCCCCGATCCGGACGGTTCCAACCCTTCGCCTGTCCTGCTCGAAGGCAAGAGCACGAACTGACAGCCAAAAACCGCCCTGACCGCCCCCCGTACGAACAGCTAAAGGCTAAAAGCCAACGGCTAACAGCTGCCTCACCGCCCGCCCCGGTGCTTATTCGCTTTGATCGCCGCCCGCGCCTCCCGGTCGGCCTCCCGCCGCCGCTCCGTCTCCCGCTTGTCCCAATCCTGCTTGCCCTTGGCCAGCGCCAGCTCGCACTTTACCCTCCCCTTCCGGAAATAGAGCCGCGTGGGGATGAGCGTATGCCCCTTGATCTGCGTCTTGGAGAGTAGCTTGCGAACTTCCTCGCGGTGCAGCAGGAGTTTGCGGGTACGCGTCTCGTCGTGGTTGGCGATATTGCCGTGGGAGTACGGCCCGATGTGCAGGTTCAGCAGGAACGCCTCGCCATCCTTGATGAGTCCGTAGGAGTCCTTCAGGTTGGCTTTGCCCTCGCGGATCGACTTCACTTCGGTGCCGCGCAGCGCCACGCCGGCCTCGAATTTCTCGAGGAGAAAGTAATTGTGGCTGGCGGCCCGGTTGTGTGCGGCGTCGCGCTCGCCGCTGGCCACGGGGTCGCGCGGCTTGGCCGCCTTTTTCACGGCTGGGGCGTCTTTGGGAGCGGTAACGTGGCTGCTTTGGCGAGGCACGGGCAAGCGTCCTTGAGTCTTCATCGTACGGCAAAACCAGAGTTGCCGCATCCTGTCCGGCTTTCGTGCAGTGTCGCCGCTCCCTGTCGGTCGCGTCGACTTGAGTGCAGTAGCTTCGAGATACACCACTCTGGTTTTGCAACCGCATCGGCGCAGATTTCGATTGTGTTCCGCAAGGCTTTGTTAGAATGAAACAGCGTTTTTCGCAAAGTATCGGCACGAGGATTTTCATCGGGACGCCCGCCGGAGACCTGCAACCCAGGCGGCACCACGCCGCCGGGGATTGCGCGGGCGGATCTGGAGAAACACCGGGGACAAGGATGAATCGCACGCCCGCTCCGGCCGTAGCCGGAATCATGACATCGAGAACCGCCTTCGCCATCGTCCTGCTGGCCGCAGCGGTAGGCTTTGGCCTGCCGGGCGCGAGGGTCTATGCCGAGTCAGCCAACGCCGATTACAAGCAGGGCCAGGCCGCCGAGGCCCGCGAAGACTACGACACCGCCTTCGACGACTACCAGAAAGCGTTCAAAAAGGATCCCAAGGACGCGCGCTTCAGGATTTCGCTTGCGCGCGTGCGCGTCACGGCGTCCTCCGCCCACGTCACCAAGGGCCGCAAGCTGGCGCAGGCCGGCGATACCCAGGCCGCGCTGGGGGAGTTCCTCCACGCCGCTGAGATCGACCCCAGCAACGAGGCCGCGCAGCAGGAGATCGCCCGCATCCGCCAGAAGCAGGGTGAAAGCCCGCCAGTGCCCGAGGTGGGACTTCCCCAGCCCCCCGCGGAAGCCGAGCAACTCCAGACCATCGAAGCTCCGCCGGAGCTCAAGCCAGTCTCGAATGAGCCGCTCTCCCTGCATATGACCGAGGACTCCAAGGTGATCTACGAGACGGTGGGCAAGGCCGCCGGCGTCAATGTCCTCTTCGATCCCGACTACCACTCCAGCCGCATTGCGGTCGACCTGAACAACGTTTCGCTGCTCGATGCCCTGCGCATCGTGAGCGTGATGTCCAATACCTTCTGGCGTCCGGTGACGAGCAATACCATCTTCGTGGCCCAGAACAATCCCTCCAAGCGGCGCGACCTGGACGAGCAGGCGGTGCAGACGTTCTACCTCACCAACGCCTGGCAGCAGAACGACCTCAACGATGTCGCCACCGCCATCCGCAATGTCATGCCGGCCGCCAAGGCCTTTCCGGTGCAAAGCCAGAACGCCATCGTCATGCGCGGCACGCCCGACGAGCTTCTCCTGGCGCAGCAACTCATCGACGACCTCGACAAGCCCCGCGGCGAGGTCGTGGTCGACATCGCGGTGCTCGAGGTGAGCAAGAACTGGGAGCGGACGCTGGGCATCGCCTGGCCGAACAGCTTCGGCGTCACCCTGCAGCCCAATTGCTCCACCAGCGGAACCTGCGCCTCTTCCTCGAGCTCGGGTTCTTCCTCCAGTTCTTCCGGCTCTTCCAGTAGCACCGGCAACCTGACGCTATATAACCTCGCCCATCTCAACTCCTCCGACTTCGCTGTCACCGTGGGTTCGGCCACGCTCAATCTGCTGCTCACTGACAACAACACCAAGGTCCTGCAGAGCCCGCGCATCCGCGCCACCGACGCGCAGAAAGCCACCATGAAGATCGGCTCGCGCATCCCCATCGCCACCGGTTCCTACCAGACCGGTGCGGCCACGGCGCAGGTCAGCTCGCTGGTGAACACCCAGTTCCAGTACCAGGACGTGGGCGTGAACATCGAGATGACGCCCAGCGTTCACTACGACCACGACGTGACCCTCAAGATCAAGATCGAGGTCTCTTCGGAGAGCGGAACCGAGACCATCAGCGGCGTCACCGAGCCCATCATCAGCCAGCGCGTGGTCGACCAGACCATCCGCCTCCGCGAGGGCGAGGCCAGCATCCTGGGCGGCATTCAGAACAAGCAGGAAGCGCAAAACTGGACCGGCATCCCCGGATTGAGCGCCATCCCCATCCTCAAGTACATCTTCGGTTCCAAGGACCACACCATCCAGGACGACGACATTGTCTTCGTCGTGGTGCCGCATATCGTGCGCTCGCAGGAGCTGGATCAGGCCAACTTGCGCGTCATCGACACCGGACTGGGGCAGACTTCCATCGCGCTGCGCCATGGAGACAACGAGAAGGCCGCCGCAACCCCCGCCGCATTCGTGGCGCATCCAGTTGCGGCCGAGCGCCCGGCCGTGGGATCGATTCCCGCGCAGAGCGCGCTCGAGGCGGCGCCGCAGATGCTGGCGCAGTTGCGCTCCGATATGGCAGCCAGTGGAAGCCCGGCCGCGACGGCGCAAGTGGTCGTTCCGCCACCCACTCCTCCACCCGCCGCGCTGCCCAGCCAACCACCTGCCGCGCCGTCGTCTCCAGCTCCGGCAGCCGCACCTCAACCCCCAGCCGCTGCACCCCCCACGATCGTGGCGCGCGCCGGCCTGGCTCTCAATGTGCCCGCAACGCCCATTGCCGCAGGTGCCACCTTCCAGGTTCCCGTCGTGCTCAATGGCGCAACCGATGTGACTTCCATTGCTTTGCAGTTGCACTACGACTCCGCGAAACTGCAATTGGCGGGCGCAGTGGCCGGAGATTTCCTGAGCCGCGATGGCCAGCCAACGGGGCTCAGTCACGTGGAGGTCGAGCCGGGGTCCGTCGTTGTCAGCGCCTCGCGCCCGCCGGGTGCGCACGGCATAACCGGCACAGGCGTGGTCTGCGTTCTCACTTTCCAGGCCAAGACTTCGGGTGAGAGCGGTCTGGGCATCACGCGCTTCTCGGTGAATGGCGCGGAGCAACAAGTGCCGGCGCAGACAGGACAAGCCACGATTGTGGTCAAGTAGGGAACCGCGCGCATGAGTCTGCAACGCTCCATCCCGATCCCCGGCAGCCAACGCGGCTTGACGCTGGCCGAGCTGATCGTGACCGTGGCCATCCTCACCATTCTCATGTCGGCTGCCTTGCCGCTGGTGCGCTTCCAGGTCAAGCGGCAAAAGGAACGTGAGCTCCGCTACGATCTGTGGATGATGCGCGACGCCATCGATAAGTACAAGGACGCGGCCGACAGGGGCGCATTCCAGACCAAGCTCGAAAGCCAGAACTACCCGCCCGACCTTCAGACGCTGGTCACCGGCGTGGATGTGCAAGGCAAGAAGCTGAAGTTTCTCCGCAAGATTCCCGTGGATCCCATGACGGGCCAGACCGAGTGGGGATTGCGCTCCATGCAGGACGATCCCGATTCCGATTCGTGGGGCGGGCAGAGTGTCTTCGATGTGTATTCCAAGTCGCAGGGAACCGCCCTTGACGGGACCAAGTATGCGACGTGGTGAGAACAGCTGAGGAAAAGCATTTGCGCCGAGATCGCACACAATCCGCGGGCTTTACCCTCATCGAACTGATGATCGTGATGGCGATTATCGGAATTCTCATCACCCTCGCGATTCCCAGCTTTGTGGGCGCCATCAAGCACGCACGCGAGGCCGCGCTCAAGGAAGACCTGCAGACCATGCGCACCGCCATCGATTCCTACACCATGGATAAGCAGAAGGGACCGCAGTCGCTCGACGACCTGATTCAGAATGGCTACCTGCGGGCGATTCCCGAAGATCCCATCACCCGCAGCAAAGACACCTGGGTCACCGACAGCAGCGATTCCATGTATTCGCTGGATGAGACCGAGCCCGGCATCACCGACGTCCATTCCGGCTCGACCGAAACCGGCTCCGACGGACAGCCTTATTCTTCCTGGTAACTCCAGGAGGACATAGCCTTCGGTTTTTTGCCCACCGGAAACGATTGAAAATGCATAATAGAGCGTTGTCATCCTGCGCGTGGTCGCCGTGCGGCCGCGTTCGAAGCCTGCCCAGAGCCAGGATCGTCCGCCGCGGCAGTCGAATCGGAATCTGATATTGTCTTTCGCCGGAGGAAAGCCCGTATGTCAGCGATCCGCACCTTCGTCGGCCTGTTATGTGCTGCCGTTCTTTGCGCCGGCCTTCACGCCCAAACGGAAAACACCATTCACATCCGCCTGCTCGACGGAAAAACCGGGCTCCCCGTACAAGCCTCGAACTATCTGGTGCGCATCGATCGCCATGACACCGCGCACAACGAATGGGTGCACATGGGTGACGACGGAACCGTCATCGTGACGCTTCCTTCCGACGCTCAGTTGATTGCCGTCAAGGCCACCTACGACATGTCGATGGAGACTTACATCAACTGCGATGCCGCAAAGGAAACCGATAAGGAAAGAAACATCTGGTATCCCATCGCCCAGATCCTGCAGTCGGGCGTGGTGGCTCCCAACGAATGCAGCCAGACACATTACACCGCCAAGCCCGGCGAGTTCATTTTCTTCGTCAGGAAACGCACCTGGCGCGAGCAGCAGAATTAGCCTTCATCGAGTTCGCCCCGCAGGCCCATCAATCGATAGGATGAATTCGTGGCGCTTGCTCCTCCATCTCAGGACGTTCTCGATTTTGTCGCGCGCGTAGCGCACGCCTACGCAAAGCTGATCGCGTCCCCATGTGCCGATGGGGAATCGGGCCTCGGCGGCTGCCTGTTCTATGCCGGAGAAATGGATGAGGAAGGCCGCGCGCTCGTCGTGGCCGCCAACGTCGCCGGAGCAGCCACGCTCGTCGCATCCGCAGACCGCGCCGCGCAAAAGCAGGCCATTCGCGACGGCATCGCCGACTTCCTCGTCACTTCGCTCGACGAGTCCCTGCGCATCCTCAAGAACCAGCTTCGTAAGCGCGAAACGGTTTCAGTTTGTGTCGCGATGGCCCCGGCGGCCATAGAGCGCGAGATGAACGAGCGCGGCGTGCTGCCCGACCTGCTGCGATCCGCTATGGACGACACGTCGCGCATCGGGACCGAATCGCCCGCTCTCTTGACGTGGAGCGTTGCTTCCGCCCCCGCGCTGTGGCTGCCGCAACTGGATGCAATCGCTCTCGAATGCCTCGACGCGGACGCGTGGGCTGCCCGCCGCTGGCTGCGCTTGGCTCCGCGCTACCTGGGCCGTATGGCGCAGGGAACTCGCGCCCTCGCCTTCGCCTGCAGCCAGGAAGTTGCTTCGTGCTTTATCGAGCAAGTAAAGAAACGCGTCGAGCGCGGAGACATCGGTGTGCCGGTTGAAGTTCGCTGGGGCGATCCGCACGGACGCGAGGAGAAGCATGATTTCGAGCCCGTCAAACCTTGACCGGCAAGCATCCTGTTCCCTAGTCCCTAGTCCCTAGTCTCTAGTCCCTTTTCCTTGCTCGCCGCTTCTTCAATCCGCGCCTGCAGTTCTTTTGTGCCATAGCCCGTCTTCGCCGAAACCGGAAGAATCTCCTCGACATCGAGCGCTCGTTTCAGCGCCGCCAGGCTGCGCGTGCGCTCATTGCCGCTCATCCGGTCAATCTTGGTGGCAACCACCACAAAGTCCCGGCCCGCGGCGCGCAGCCAGTCCAGCAACTGGCGGTCGTTGGGACGCGGTGGCACGTTGCCGTCCACTAGACAGATGCACAGCACCAGTGTGGCGCGTTCCGCGAGATAGGGCTCGATGAAAGCCGACCATTCCGCCGAGATTGATTTGGAAATCTTCGCGTATCCATAGCCGGGCAGATCGGCGAAGATCATCTTCCGCTTGCCCCGCCCATCCGAAACCAGAAAAAAATTGATCGCGCGCGTGCGTCCCGGCGTGTTGGAGACTCGTGCGGCCTTCTCGCCCACCAGCGCGTTCAGCAGGCTCGATTTGCCTACGTTCGACCGGCCCAAAAACGCGATCTCCGGCGCTTCGGCCCTGGGAAACTGGGCCGCTGAAAGCGCTGAAAGCAAAAATTGAGCCGGCCATTGCATGGTACGAAACCCTTCTTATCAGTGTACCGGGCACACATGCCGGCGGAATGTAGCGCCGGCCTACAGGCCGGCTGTCGTGCGGGCGTCCATGCCCTCATATGTCAACAAACAATTACCCAATCAGGCGATCAACGTACTGGCTCCAATCATCACTCCGCATCCGCAAGCGGCCGTTCTCGATCGCTGCGTAACGTCGGCACCGCTGCCAACAAACTCCGCGTGTACGCGTGTTGCGGCGCGGTCAGAAGGCGCCTTGCGGAACCTGTCTCCACCACCTCCCCGCCCGCATCGCCGCCGCGGACGACTGTTGCAGCAGATCCACTCCCCGCCCGTTCCCGCGCTTTGCCATCGGATCTGTCCTGCGACGCGTGCGATGGGCGGCAGCAGTCCCAGGATGGCGAGAGCGGTCGCGCTTTTCCCCGATCCCGATTCGCCTACCAGTCCCACCACTTCGCCTTCTTCGAGGCTGAGGCTCACGCCACGCACGGCTTCTACCGCACCAAAGCGCACCCGCAAATCGCGTACCTCAAGAAGAGCGCCACACGCCCATCCCCACAAGCCCACCGTAGACCATTGCGGCCAGGCTAGCCTTCGTTCTCTTGCGGCCTCACGCGGATCTCCACCACACCCGCGCCCAGCGCAGAGTGGCGCGCCGTGATGCGAATCGTTCCCACGCGACCGGGAACAGTCCTGATGTACACGGCGCCGGCGCCTCCATTCGCTTCAAGAGGAAACGGATTGTCGCCGACAATCGCTCCCGGTCCATCGAGATCGAGCGCTACTTCCCCTCCGGCGGATGCGCGTGGCGCGCCGAACTTGTCCACGACCGCGAAGGCCAGCCGCGTGCTATCCGAGCCGTCGTTCGCAAGCTCCGCATCGTCCGCATGCAGCCAGAAGCGGTCCGCCGCGTGGTCCGAAGAAAACCAACGCGCAAGCACGCGCGTGTTGCCCACGTAGCCGTCTATGCGCAACTCGGGATGTGCCGAGCCGTCCAGTTTGAGATCGGCGAAGAAGGGCGGAAACTTCAGATTCGCGAAGTTCGTGCGGTCGGGCTTAAGCGTCGCATGCGGCTTGCCGTCGATGAAAAGCTCGAGCCGTTCGCAGTTCGAGAAGATGGCGGCGTGCTCGCCCGGGCCCGATGGTGTTTGCACGCCGAAGTCCCAGTAGAAATCAGGTTCGATGACCGGCCTTACCGACGGCTCGACTTGCGCGAGATAAAACGCCGCGCCCAGCTTCGGCAGGCGGAAAACGTCGGCGATGCCGGGACATTTGATCGCCTCGTAATCGTTCATCAGGCTCGCGTAGTCGAACGCGCACCATGCGATCGTGCCCGCAATGCGCTCGTGGTCCGCCACCCTGCTGTGAGCCTGCGCGTGATAGAGCGCCTGGCTCGTCTGCTGCCCGATGTCGCCGGCCCTCCGGTATCTCAAATTGAATCCCTTGCCGGCTCCGTAGTTAAACTGCCCTACCGTCTCCGCAATCATGTAGGGATAACCCTCCACGGGATCGAGAATGCCCACGCTGTGGTCGGGCGCGGCGTGATAATCGTCGTACGCAAACACATCCTCGTGCCACTCCTGCTGCCAGTTGGCCCGCGAGTCTGGCGTCATGGTGCCCGACGTGGGACGGGAATCGTCGAGCGACTTGGCCAGCTCACGCGTGCGCCGATAAAGCACCGGATCGTTGCGCGACTCGTTGATGCGCACGCCCCAGATCACAATCGCCGAGTGGTTGCGGTCGCGGCGGATCATCGCTTCCACGTCGTGCACCGCAATGTCCTGCCAGCTCTCGTCGCCGATATACTGCCAGCCCGGCGGCTCCTGCCACACCATCAGCCCCAGCTCGTCGCAGGCATCCAGAAACGCTTCAGACTGCGGATAGTGCGAGCAGCGCACCATATTGCAGTTGAATTGCTTGCGCAGAATCTCCGCGTCGCGGCGCAGCAGGCGCGGAGGTGCAGCGAAGCCAAGATACGGATAGAGCTCGTGGCGGTTTAACCCGAACAGGCGTGTACGGCGTCCATTCAGGAAGAATCCATCGATCGCGAAACGCGCGTCGCGGAATCCGATGCGCGCTGCGGAACGATGCATGGGACGCTCGTCGAGATACAGCGTGACCTCCACGCGATAGAGATGCGGATGCTCCGAATCCCATAACTGGATGTTGCCGAGATCGCCGAGCGTAAGATGAAATTCCTCATCGGACTTTTCCATCTGCACGCTCTGCGTGACTCTGGCAATGGTTTGCTCGCCGCGGCGCAGCGCAGCCTCCAGCCGAATGTGTGCTGGCAGCGGCGCAGCCGCATCCACGCGGCATACAACCTCAACGCGCCGGCTGGAATTGAGCACATCCACCGGCTTGGCAAAGACGTCGCGCAAAAAAACCGCGGGCAGCGCGCGAAGCTGAACGGACCCCGTGATGCCGCCCGGCAGAAGATAATCCACTGCGGCTGCTCCGCGCGGCGAGCCGGCCGGCGGCACATTCAGCCAGCGCGAATCCACCGCAACCGCAAGCACGTTCTCCTTTTCGCTCGCGATATCGGTAATCTCGCGGTCAAACGGAAGAAATCCGCCCGCGTGCGGTTCCAGGCTGCGGCCGTTCACCACCGCGGTTGCGCTGGCCATCACGCGATCGAATTGAACAAACACGCGCATCCCGCGCCATGCGGCAGGCACCGCAAACCGCCTGCGATAAACAAAAAGATCCTCCCACTGCGATGGGGACCATTTGCGCCAGGAGAGATCGGCAACTGTGTGCGGCAGTGCCACGCGAGCCAAGGCTTTGTCGTCGTAGCCGGGATCGAGCGCTGCCGCAGTCGACCTGCCTGCAAAGAGCCAATCGCGATCGAGGCTGAGAACGCGCTGCGCAGAGCCGCTTGCCTGCGCACCCCATGCTTTCGGTGTGGCCCAGTCCATGCAGGCCGCCATCGGCGCCAAAGCAGCGGTCGCCGAACAAACCTGCACAAATTCTCTGCGAGAGATTGAGTGTTGCATCGCTTTCTTCGTCATTCGATCCTGTCGCTCATCTTTCCATCATGGCCGCAACCCTCCGCCCGCATCAAGCGCGGCAGCTATAACGCCAGAACCGCAACCTCCATCTCATCGGAAGTTCGCCGGAATCGCCCTGCCGCGGCTGCGACGGCAAAATAACTTTCCGGTACGCGCGGAAAAAGGAGCCCGAAGATGCGCGCGTGCCATCGCATGTTGCCCGTTCGGTTTTTCATGGGCTTGTTGCTGACCATCTACGGAGTCATCCTTCTCGTCGCCGCGCTCCGGGCAGTCCGCAATCTGCTGTCATACTCTGAGTCGAACCGCACGCCGGCTGCTCAAAAAACTCGCCGGCAGGTCAAGAGGAGGGACTCGTGGTCGAAGTTCACCCCAAAAGCAATACAGCGGGTAGGTAAACCCGCCGCAAATTCTCTATTTTGAGTATTTGGTGCCGAAGAATGGACTCGAAGCCAAATATAACTAAGCCGTTTAGTATCAAATATTTGACTTCGGAATTGTTGTCTTGCTATGGTGTTGCTATTATTTTGGCCGGGAGAGACGCGGTGGCAAACAGCAAGGTCGCTCTGTTGAGAAGGGTCAGAACTGACGGGGGCTGGAGATACTACCCGGCCGCCTACGCTCCAAATGGCAAGGTAAAGCCCGGGGTCGTTATCGTTGCTGGCCAAGAAGTGAAGCACCCTACAGGGTACTATGCTCTGCGGTATTACCGGGGAGCGAAGCTCATCTTTGAGCCGCTCAAGGACGCCAGTTCGTTGGAGGCAGAGTCGCAACGCAAGCTGAAAGAAGCGCGGATGTCGGCCCTTGCTGTCGCAAAAGAAGTGGGCATCGAGGTCAAGCAGCCTGATCCGAACCGCAAGACCCTTACCGTTCTGCTCGATCAATTCCTGTCTGCAACCGCCGACAGGGGTTCGCATAGAGCCGTGGAAGCCTATCGATTGACCTGTAAAGAGTTCCTGGACGTAATTGGACTTCGATACGCCGACGAGATCATGCCGGAAGATGTTGCCAAGTTCCACAAAGCACTGGCCGAGCGCGGCATGAGCGCCAGAACCGTAAGCAACCGCAACTCAAACTTGAAGACCTTCTTGAAGTTTCTTGGACTCGACCTAAAGAGGCTGCCAAAGCCGCCCAAGTACGACAAGACGATGCCCGAGATCTACACGGACCAGGAATTGAACGCACTCTTCCAGGTCGCGATGCCGGCGAGAGAGAACCTGCTTTTTTGGCTCCTGTTGCAGACCGGAGTGCGCGAACAGGAAGCGATGTACCTGGAATGGAACGATATCGATCCGGAAAGGAAGATCCTGAGGCTGAGATCAAAGGTGAGCCGGTGGGGATTCAGGCTCAAGGACTTCGAGGAACGTGAGCTGCCCCTCAACGACGATTTGCTCATGCGGCTAATGAACTATAAGCAAAACCTCACAGAACCCTGCACGCTTGTCTTTGACAAGGATGGCAAACCAGATGGGCACATGCTCAGGACACTCAAGCGTCTGGTCAAGACCGCCGGCTTGAATTGCGGGAAATGTGAAGGCTGCCTGGGAAAAGCCCAAGAATGCGAAAACTGGTACCTGCACAAGTTCCGTGCCACCTACTGTACTAAATTGCTGCGCTCTGGATTGGATCTCAGGACGGTCCAGCAGCTGATGGGCCATAGCGATCTGGCTTCGACAATGCGCTACCTGAGGCCCGCCGAGAACGAACAGACACAGGCGCGAATCAACGCGATGCGTTGGACATAGGAAGGTCAGACCCAGCGCTGCAGTCGCCGGGTCTTGGGTTAGGCCGCCTTATGGTGGTCGAACCACTCTTTGACTTCATTAGGGTCAAAGAGCACCGAGCCACCAATGCGGTAATGAGGCATCCGGTTGCGCTTCGCCAGATCGTATACGTGCTTCGACGTCCAGGGTGCGCAGCTTATGAATGTCCGGGTAGTCCTCGGGGTTGAGTCCTTTCAGTTCCAGATGAAGTGCCTCATAGCCGGCGCCGGGCAGGCGGGCGTAGCCGTCGTCGATGCGGACGTAGGGATCGCCGACCTTGAAGTTGGTCATGTAGTCGTCGCCGGGGAGCCACGTATTGGGGATCTCGTTGGCCTGGGGCTCGA
>Ga0326728_10001348_pt1 | contig 87412 bp, 82 predicted proteins | sample MB3enrmetagenome_FD_207602 | JGI IMG/M metagenome (GOLD analysis project Ga0326728, IMG submission 207602) | Lab enriched peat soil microbial communities from McLean, Ithaca, NY, United States - MB31MN | ecosystem: Environmental > Terrestrial > Soil > Wetlands > Peat | place: USA: New York...
CTTGGCGAAGAACCGAGATAATCTGATCGGCACTGTGTTTCTTTCTAGGCATAAAGCCCCCTTTTTCAGTCCGCCTTTCAGGGTATTATACCCATTCGGGTGGACTAGTTTTTGGGGGGCAGGTCACCTGAGAAGTTCCACCAGCTGTAAGAACATTCAAATGATCAACAACCCCAATCAGATTAATATTATCAAACAAAATAATGGTTGGTTCCGTCATACTCGCTTCCGAAGTCAAAGTAGATATTCCATTTTCCTGTCTGTTTCTTTTGAATTTTCCTTCACTGACAATAGTGTCGAAAGATTTTCCCATATATTCACTGGCAGTTTCCCATATAGAAAAACCATGTTTTGAATTGTCTGTGAGTTTTTGCCCGAAGTATTTTTCAAATGCCGCCAAACGGCTTTTGTCCTCAACTTCTACCATACAGTTTTGTTCGGCCTTTTCTTTACTTTGTAGTAACAGAAAATCATCTCGCTCTTCTTTTGAAATCGATTCATAAAACGTAGCACCGGTAGATTCCAATTTTTCCATGTAATTATGCATTCTTGCTGTTTCTTCATCTGTTAATTGCGAACATTTATTTCTTAACCATTCATGACGAGAAGGCAGGTCTCCCCAAAAATATGTTTTTATTGTCTTTTCGTCCAAAAGAAGCCCACTATCGGACGGGATGCCTAAAATGTCTTCTTGGATATGTTTCGGAACATCCATTTCAGTCATGTAGACTCTTGCCGAATTCTGGAGAGCGTTAAATTTCTTTTTGGCCATCGCTTCTGAAAGTTGCCCGAACCGCCCTTTAACAAAATACGGACGGTGAACAACTAAATAATCACCACCGCGATGGACACTACCGATATGAATATAAAAGCCGGCACTTGCACATGTGCAATTTGCTGGATCAATTGGTACTGGTTCATGACCACCTAAGCCACATATTGACCGCCCATCCTCATCCCTCATCGGTGCCATTGAGGCAATTTCCAATGTTCTTAGGGCTCTGCCTATCTTCATAGCTTCTTCAAAATCCCCACCAGGGGTAAAAAGATAAACTGTATATATCTCTCCTTGGCCATCCTGTACCGCTTTAATAAAACGATCAAAGTCACCTGGTTCGATTGTGCCTTCAATTACCAAAATACCTTTCTCAAACAAATGAATATCAGCTGTTAATCCCAAAGTTGCCGAAAAAAACAGGAAAACAATACCAATAAATATATTTTTCAAACCGATTTCCTTTCATCACCCATAGTTCAAACATTCTATCCCTCCACCACCATCCCAGCCTCCAATTTCAGGTCGATTAAACAGCTCTAAATGTGCCCGTTTTATAAATTCATTATTCTTTTCTACAAAGCACATTTCTTTAGGAAAAGTTCGATCAATTTTCGATCATCATCGCCAGCCATCTTAAGGATCAAACGAGAAGCAAAATACATAAGCGAAGAAAAAACGAGGCCCACCAGCAAAACGCCAATCGCGCGGCCCCATGAGTGATTTTGAAAAACCTCATATCCCGCAAAAAGGGGTCAGGCCACCATTATCCATTTTTCCAAATGTCCCGGATTGGCCAACACCAATATTCTATCCCTCCCCCACCAACCCAACCTCCAATTTCAGGTCGATAAAACGGCCTCAAACAGGCCCGTTACATATACCCCAACAGATGCAAAATCGCCCAGAGGCATCCGCCGATCAGGGTCAGACCGCCGAAGATGCCGAAGAAGGCTTGAGTGGCGAAAGAACTTTCCAATTGTTTTTGGCTTTCGTCCGAAAGGATAAATAGATCCCCCGACCTGCTTCCCTTCTCGATGGCGATATCCTTCAGCGCCCCTTCCGGCGGTATTGCCACGGGCGACGGGGACTGTTCGCAAGTTCCCATCACAAAAAGGGTCTGGCCCGGCAGGAAATGGCGTTCGGTAAAGCGCAGGGTCTTCTCGAAACCGAAAAAGCCCCTGATGGAAATGTTCCTTTGTTGTAGAAAATCCACTATGTTCTGGGGCACATCGGTGAAAGTCCCGGTCTTCAAGACATAAGGGTCCGAAATGATGACTTTCGAATCCCAAGGCTTCACCAAGACCGTGCCTGTGTCATCCTTCACGTAAAAAGAATGGGTCTTGGAATCCCCTTTCAAGATGGTTTCCCAGTGGGAGTTTTTGCCGCTACTGACATATTGTTCCACCTCGTATTCGAAATAACCGCATGGCTTCAAGGTGAAAGGCGCTTCCTTGAGCTGCCAATCCACGACCTGGCCGGTGATCTCCACTAGCCCCGGCGCTATGGCCCGGATGGTGGAGGTGGGAATGTCTTCCATCAAACGCTTGGTCCTTAGCTGGGCAAAGCCCCAAAAGAAGGCGATCACCCCAACGGCCAGCCCGACCACGCACATAAACAAGGGCTGGCCCTGGTCGCGGGCATAGGCGAAGACCGGCGTGAGGTTTGAGAGCCAGAAAAGGAGGGTGGAAAAGGCCAATAGCTTGACGGTTCCGAAGGTTTTCATGGGTTGGTGACCTCCACTTTGACCATTCCTTGCTAAATCGGGATCGGGAAATATTTTTCAAGAAATTCCCTAGGCGTAAGTATTTCCACTTCCCTTACGTTCCCAAGGGGGCGAATATCCTTGTGATCCCCAGTGACCAGGACGTTCGCCTGAGCGTCCACCGCGCATTCCAATATCCGGTTGTCCGCGTCTTTCCTTTTGATGGTCGTTATATGGGTATGGGGCTCGATGAGAACAAGAATGGTTTTGAGCCTTCGTCTCAACTCAAGGACGCGGGTGGAGTCCCAGCCGGCTTTTCGGGCCAGGGCATTTTCCAATTCAGCGAGGATAAAGGGAGAAACGACAGCTTCGATTTTTCCTTGCCGGACCAACTCAAGGACTTTTAAAGGCGGGCTATCTTTCCCTAACGCCAGCGCGGAAAACAAAACGTTGGTATCGACAACCACCCGCAATGGTTTACTTTCTGGAATCATCGATCAGCCGTTCAACGTCCTCCGCCGTCCGGATCCCCATTTGGGCGGCCTTGCCCCGGCCGTAAGAGACCAATTCCCGCCAATCCTCCTCCTCTTTTTGATAGCGCCTGAGGGCGTCCCGGAGCAGCTCGGAACGGGTCATTCCTTTCACCTTTGCCAGACGATCCATTTCAATGTAAACCTTTGGAGGCAGGGAGATGGTGGTTGTTTTGCTGGTTCTTCCCGTGGTCATGTTTGTCTCCTGTGTTACTAAGTATTACAATTATTTTAGATCAACAAAACAACGAAAGCAAACCAGAAACCCTGGAATTGGAACATCAAATATCTCACCACAGAGACACAGAGACACAGTTAAAAGCTTTGTTTTTGATATCGAATAAAGCAAAAAGACATTTTTAGAGGTGCCCTTATTTAGATCCGAAAGTTCTCATGGGTTGGTCACCCGCACTTTCACGACTTCCTTTTCCCCTTCGGTGGCCGTGAACAGTTCCCGGGGGGCCAGGTTCATCAGGGACGCCAGGATGGCGTCGGGAAACTGGGCGATGTGGGTGTTGTACTTGGCGACAGAGTCGTTATAGAAGGACCGCCGGTCGGCGATGGCGCTTTCCAGCTCGGAAAGCCTCTTCTGGAGCATCAGGAAGTTCTCTTGGGATTTCAGGACGGGATAATTTTCCGCAACCGCGAAAAGGTTGTTCAGGGAGGCCGTAAGGGTCTTATCGGCCTGGGCCTTGTCCGCCACGCTGACCGCCGCCATGGCGCTGGTTCGGGACTGGGTCACATCGGTCAGGACTTTTTTCTCGAATTCCTTGATGCCCTGCACCACCGCCACCAGGTTGGGCACCTCGTCATGGCGCTGTTTCAGCAGAACGTCGATGTTGGCCCAGGCCTTGTCGATATTGACCTTGAGGAAAACCAAACCGTTATAAACGATGACCAGATAGATCACGAACCCGACCGCTAAAAAAGCGGCGACTACCAGAAAGACCGTTATATTCACCATGGCTTATTTCTCGTTTTCAAATCTTATAATTCACCACGATTTGAATTTTCTACCTTTTCATATTGCCAAACTACTTCAGTGTTTTTTCAGCCCACCGAACCACAGCGCCAGCTTTTTTTAGGGCCGATAGATATTCTTTTTTAGTGACATCCTCGAAATTTTGGGGGTAACGCCCTTCCACCGCGTAATCAGATAAATCAACCGCCTCTCGAACGGAAGGTGGAACAGCGATATCCTTAGGCAGGAACTCCAACAACGTTTGAATATGGTGGGTTTTAGGGAAGTGGATATTCTTGTGCATCAAGACGGCTTTGACCGCCTTTTCGGCCGCTTGTTGGGCGAGGTAACAAAGGCCTTCCAACCGTACCCCTGACATTCGTCCCTTTCGGGCGAGCTTTAAATCACTTTTGGCGAAAGATAACCATCGGCGCGGATCATCCGCGTCCAACGATTTAGGCGGCATATACTTCTTTCCCCTCGCGTAAAACCTCCCGATAGATCAAGCCGGGGCTGTTTCCATACCTGATCAGATCGCTGGGAGTAGCTACCACCACATCAAAGGGGACTTTAAACCCCTGAATGTCCCGGTACAGTTTTTGGGCGGTGTGGCGGCGGTGGGTACCTTCCGGCATGACAACCATGAGATCAATATCGCTGTCAGGCCCCATGTTGCCCTTGGCCGCGGACCCGAAAAGGATTATTCGCAGAGGATGAACGATCTCAACGATTTGACCGACTATTTTTTTAACGGCCGAAGATTGCGCCCTCATTTAAACCCCCGATAAATCTAACAAAATCATTATAGATTGTTTGCCTTTGTGTAGTCTACCGTGCGTCAAAACCTGGCGGCCACCAGAAAGACCGTTATATTCACCATCTCCGCCTCCTTGATGGCTTATGGTTAATATTCAATACCTTACCCACCGCAGCAATGTTAACCGCTACTTTATCGAATACACCACTTCCACTTGCGCGACCACTTCATTTTCACCAGTGGCTATGGGAACTTGTGCTTCCAAGTTACTTAGCTTTTCTGAAGCGGTGTATCCAAACCGTTGCCTAGGAGTCGGCATTGACAAGCTGACTTGAGAGATTGAGAACACTTTTGCCAACTCGACATCCGCCGTCTCCGCGATGGCCGAGGCTTTGGCATGCGCGTCTTCCACTGCGGCTTTCAAGGCGTCGATCTTCAACTGGCTAGGATTAGAAATAGTGAAAGTGGGTCCATCCACACTGCTAACACCGTCTTGTAAGACCGCGTTCAGTATCTTGCCGGTCAAATCGATGTTCTTAATGGTCACTTTTATCCGGTTAGTGACCGTGTACCCGACCTTTTTGGATTCACCATTCTCGTATTTTGTTTTGGGGCTCACATTGTAATTGACTGTTTGGGTTTCTTTATCGGAGATCCCGAACGATTTGATGGTTTTGAATATTTTTTCCATTTTTGCCCGCACCAAGGACGATATTTCCTCCACATTCTGCCCATCCTCGGTTACTTGGAACTCCATTTCGGCTTGATCGGGCACAGCTTTTATCTTGCCCTCTCCCTGTACCTTAAGAGTTCGTTTTTTGATGGAATTATTCTCTTCGGCCCACGTTTTGGGAGATACGCCAAAGGAAATCAAAGCCAAGATAAAAACTACGCTTAGGAATTTGAAGTTTTGTTTCATATATTCACCTTTCTTAAATAAAACACGAGTTCCATTATTCTATCCCTCCCCTACCGCCCAAGGTTCCAATTTCGGACAGATCAGTAATATCACGGATCAATAAAGCGATTTGGGCAACCGCTCCAAACCGCTTAACGGGATCACATCCACCTTTTTGTCCAAGGAATAGGCGGCTTTGTCCGGGTGAACGACCCATAAATGCTCCAGCCTCAAGTCCTCCATGGCAATGCGCATGGATTTGGTCATCCCGGGGGCGTCGTCCATCTTGAATTCAAAACCCCACCGCTTCCCCCCTTTTTCCACTAGGAGGTCCAACTCGGCCCCGGCCTGGGTGGCCCAAAAGAAAGCGTTCCGGTCGCCCGTGACCCGAAGAACCTGTTCCAAGGCAAAGCCCTCCCAGGAGGATCCTAATTTAGGGTGGGCCTCCAATTCCGCCTGGGTCCGCAGGTTCAACAAGGCGTGCAACAAGCCACTGTCGCGCACATAAACCTTCGGGGATTTCACCAGCCGTTTCCCCAGGTTGACGAAATAGGGCGGCAGTTGCCGCAGGACAAAAGCGCCGGAGAGGGCATCCAGGTACCTTCGGGCGGCGTTATGCGAAAAGCCCAGGGAAGCCCCGATCTCGGACGCGTTCCAAACCTGGCCGTGGTAATGCGCAACCATGGCCCAGAAACGACCCAGGGTCGCCGCCGGTACCCGGATATCCATTTGAGGGATATCCCTCTCGAGGAAAGTTTGGATGAAGTTGTCGCGCCAAATCACACTGTCCTTGTCGGTCGCGGCTAAGAACGACGGCGGGAATCCACCCCTTATCCAAAGCCGTTGCTGATTTTTCCAGCCCACTTCCCCGGGGGAGAACCCGCTCATTTCGATGAACCGCACCCTGCCCGCCAGGGACTCGGAAGTATGCTTCATCAACCAGGGTGAGGCGCTGCCCAGCAATAGGAACCGGCACGGGAGGGGTTTGCGGTCCGCGAGGACCCTCAGATGAGGAAAAAGTTCTGGTTTTCGTTGGACCTCGTCCAACACTACCAGGCCTTTCAAGCCATCCAGTGTCCTTTCGGGGTTCTCCATTCGGATCAAGTCCGATCTTTTTTCCAAATCGAAATACTGCGTTTTCTTATTCAACGAAACTTGGCGGGCTAGTGTGGTTTTGCCGCATTGGCGTGGCCCCAAAAGCGCGGTGAGGGGACTGGTTCTCAGCCCGGATTGGATAAGTTTTAAAATGTCGGGTCGGCGGATCACGGGAGGCTCCTTGTAAATTGAACGTCTATAGTACAAATTACAAGTATATGCCGTCAAGCCAAGAATTGTGATCGGCTATATTGATCAGCAACTGATCGTTTCCACTATTTCTTTTTGCGGGCGCAGAGGATCAATCCGGTGGACCAATTCATCTTACAAACATGAAAATCGGTCAAGGTGTCCAACTTCGCGATCAATTCATCCACCTTCTTATCATGGCCTTCCTGCCAATTGGGTTGGGGCAGCATGTCATCGATGAAATAAAACCCACCCAGAGCCACCAACCGAAGGGTTTCTTCCAAGGTGTTATATTTTCCCGGCCAGGAATCAGCGAATATCAGGTCGAAGGTTTGGCCCACTAAGGATTTGATGAATTCCCCGCCATCGGCCACCCGAAAAGTCGCTCTGGGGTCGGACCCCAATGCTTTTTCCGCTATGGAAACCACATCCGGATCGTTATCGACCGATAAAAGGGTTGAGCTAGCGTCCATTCCGTCCAATATCCAAGAAGCGGATAAACCCGTGCCTGTCCCTATCTCCAAAAACCGTCCATTCGGTTTTGTCGCTGCCAGAGTCCGCAACAAATTGCCCGTTAGAACGTCCGAGCCCATTTTAAAATCCATCAACTGGGTCGCTTTCAACAATTCAGGGTATTTGGGAGGTAGTTGGATACTATTTTCGTCATTCATCGTGATGTTCCTTGTTGTCCTAAAATTTCGCCGCGCTCGGGGTCATACACGGAAATAGAAATCATCAAAACTCAGTTAAAAATTATTTTTCCAGGTTTAAACCTGTTCCACGAACGATGTTCGCGGATTCATCTTATGAGTAGAGTCGGGAAAATTGAAAGATAGGGGGAAGAAAAGTCTATAAAAAGGAGTTTTATCCTTAGGAAGAAGGTAAATGGTAACTGGCGGATTTCGTGCTTCCATCCTTGGCTACCAATCCAGCTTCTACCAGTGGTTTCATCAATTTGCTTAAATTGGAACGAGAGACTTTGAGCGCCTTGGCCATTTCCCCGCCCGACATGGACGGCGACGCCCCCAACGTTCGCATGATCTGTTCTTGTTGGCGGTTCAGCAGCATACGCTTGGCCGGCGCGCCGGCCCTAAGGACCTGGATACGGCGTTGGGTTTTTCGAAGGGTTTCCACCACGCCTTCCGCCACGTACTCCAACCAGGAAGTCAGGTCTTCTCCTTCCTCCCTCACCTTTTGGATCTGCCAGTAATATCTCGGCCGGTCCGTCTCAAAGAACTCGTCCAGGGCGAAAACATGGTGCGTATCGAACCCCTTGCGGTAAAGAACCCAGGATTCTAACGCCCTCGCCAAACGCCCGTTGCCATCCATAACAGGATGGATCGATACCAACCGGTGATGGACGATAGCGGCCATGACGAGGGTATGTTCCTTCTGGGCCTGGTTTGAGCCGATCCAAGTCAGAAGGCTTTTGGTCAAGATAGGCGCGGCTTCTGGCGGAGGCGGTCGATAGATCACCTGTCTTCCCTTGAAAACGGCATTGGCCGCTTTTTTATAGGCCCCTACATCCGAGACTGGAATGGTACCAGCCGTCAACAATTGGTGCATTTTGAGGAGGTCTTTTTCGGCAATGGTCTTTTTCGGGCTTTTTTGCCAGATCCACCGCAAGGTCGCCAGGTAATTCATGACTTCGCGTTTGGCCTTGGCCTCGATCTCCAGGTTTTTTCCCTCGGCGAGCGCCCTCACTTCCGGAAGGGTCAGGGGATTCCCTTCGATGCGGGTGGAATAATGGGCCAATCGGGCCAGGGTGTCGCGCTGAATCTCGGCGATCCAGGAAACATCCACGGATTGCTGCTGTATCCAAGTCCGTAATTCCGCCGCTACGGTGAGGCGCCGGACCAGGTTGGAAGATCGCTCGAACTTAGGTTGATAAATGGGGATCATGTAAATAGCTTATCGAGGGGCAATTAATTGTCAACTAATTGTTTCCACAATTGTTTCCGCGCTAAAGCCAAATTCAGGGGTTCGTCGGGGAGGTTTCGGTCACTTTGACGATGCCGCCGTTCGCGGAGGGGCGGTCGTCGAAATCGATGATCAGGCCGACCGGTCTTTCTGAAATGAACTGTTTGGTTTTGCCCTTTTCGCTGATGGTCGTCGCGACCCCTTCCACCAAATACTCACCCGAATCCTTATCCACCTTCAAGACTTTCGCGGGCTTGGAGGGCTGAAAGAACAGGGTCAGTTTTTGAGACCGTATCTCCCTTAACTTTTCCTTGGGATAGAATTCCTTGAAAAAGGCGTCGGTGTAATGGTCGTTCGTAAAGTCATCCAGGTATTTCAACTGGGTGGAGGGGGTGTCATAGGAAACCCCGTAGAAGTTCACGGCGAAAGCCATGGCGATGCCGGCGTCATTGGCCACCCTTCCCTTCAGCTCTTCGGGCACCTGGATTCCGCCTTTAGGATTCGGGGCGTTCCCCGATTGGCCGTCGGTAGGCCGCGGGACGGGGCTTAGCTGGTACCAAATGACCAGGCCCGCCAGCACCGCTATCAGGACCGATGCCTTTTTGTGCCCCGGTACCCAGGCCCGTACCCGATCAATAGCGCTATCGACCCATTGGCCGGTGGTTTGGCCTTGAGACGCCGCCTTGGATTTGACCTCCTCCGATTCGTCCATTTCCGGTTCATCCATGGGCGCGGATTCTTGCCGTTTACTTTGGTGTTTAGAGGGATCAAAAGTCGAAGCCGGATTACCGGCCAGCATCCACTCCACCAAGCCTTCGATATGGCGGGTTGGCAGGTCTCTGGGAATGACTACTTCTAAGGCTTCACGAACCGCCCCCGGTGGGTCCAACTTGTCTTTAAGACCTGAGAGGGCTCTGGCATTGCCAAAAGAAAGAAAATAGGGAGGCTTGGCCTGGGCCGCTTGGCGCACCCTGGCTAGGGCCTTTTGGTCGAAGCATTCCCTGATGGAGGTTAGGAATGTCACATGAGATTTACTGATCTTCAGGACATCGGATAAATAGGCGTTTTTGGCGTCTGGATCTTTATTCAGTTCAGCGGAAAGGGCCGCTAAATTGTCCATCCAGGCTAAGGCTTCAGGCTTTATATCGGTCAAGGTACCCTCCCAATCGCGGAAGAAGCGGTATTTGTTTACAGGAAATACGAACCTAGTTTACAGGAAAATCTCCTCTGTTTACAGGAAATGGGGTGGCGTTTACAGGAAACGCTAGTTTGTTTACAGGAAACACCGGGAGTGTTTACAGGAAATGCTGAACTGTTTACAGGAAACGGCAGGTCGTTTACAGGAAATGAGGTTGTGTTTACAGGAAACGCTAGTTTGTTTACAGGAAACACCGGGAGTGTTTACAGGAAATGCTGGTTTGTTTACAGGAAATGCCGGACTGTTTACAGGAAAATCCAGGTTGTTTACAGGAAATTTGGCCGAATTTACAGGAAATACCGGGTTCCCAACCCCTTATTGGGTTGGCACAACAGGGTTTTAAAATCCCTGTTTATTTCTCAAGTTCTCGTTTGATTTCCTGAAGGGATAGCCTCTTACCCTGCCATTGGCGGATAAGTTTTGCCTGCTCAACCGCCTCCAATGGGTATAGGGCATACCCAGACTCTGTATGGTCGGCGGGTTTCAAAAGGCCTTCTTTGGTCCAATGGCGCAGGGTGGCGGTACTTTCGCCCGTCTTTTTTGACAGGGCCCCGATACGTATCAAATGGTCGGCTTCCGGGGCTTCCGGGGCAGGACTTTCCCCCTTGGCCGCCTTCAGGTAAATATCCAGGGACCTATCCATAACCTTGAACATGAGCTTTTCATAGTCCTCAAGTTTGCCTAATATTTGGGCCTTTTCCAGACCGTTTAAGTAGGCCAACCGCTCCTTGGTTCTAATAAAGGCAGGCGGGTATCCTTTTCGCATTAAAAGCAGGTTCATCAACAGCCGGGCCGTCCGGCCATTCCCGTCGATAAAGGGGTGGATGGTCACCAACCGATAATGGGCCTGGGCCGCCAGATCGGCTGGATGCAGACCCATAGACGACTTAAGCCAACTGGCGAATTCTCGCATCAAATCAGGCACTTTTTTGGCGTTCGGAAGTACGACCGCAGACCCGGATATCCTGACCATCATGGTTCGGTATCTTCCGGCATTGTCGTCGTCGATCCCCTTGAGGATCATCCCGTGCAGTTCGAGTATTTCCTTTTCACCCACCGGATGCCCCGGGTTCGCGGCCACGGTCTTGAGCCAATCAAGAGCCTGGGCATGGTTGGTGGCTTCCAAGTGTTCCCGAATGGACCTTCCGCCCACGGTGATACCCTTTTCCAGGACCACCGCGGTTTCCTGCCGGGTCAAGGTATTGCCTTCGATGGCGTTGCTGGTATAAGTCAGCTCGACCCGGAACCATTCTTCCAGGTTCTTGACCAAAGCCGGGTCCAGGGGACGCAAGCTATCCAAACGCTTCTTTTTAGGGTCTAGGTCTTTCCAGTTCATGGCCTAAAGTATAAAGTGTAACGTTATGGTTTTCAAGTTTAAAACAGGCTTAAACCCCAATACAGCGATTTAACCACCAAGGGCACCAAGATCACCAAGAACTAATAAAGACAATTTATTATTACGGTGTAAAACCAAACCTTTTTTTGTGCTTCTTGGTGCCCTTGGTGAACTTGGTGGTTAAAAAAAGAGGTCTGTTTAGATTCTTTCAATGACCCTGTCCAGCCAGCCACTTTTCAATCCCAGCCCGTTCCGGGGTATTGGGTACCAGCCCCAGGTACTGCCTCAGGCGTTCGGCCGCAATCTCGGGGTTCCTTTGAACCTCCAAGTACCCCAGGTCTTTATAGGCGTCGGCAAAGTTGGGGTCCAGCTGGATGGTCGTCTCCCACTCCCTGGCCGCCTCGGCCTGCTTTTGCTCCTTGAAATACTGGTAGGCCAAATGGTGGTGGTAATCCGGGTTTTGCGGTTCAAAAGCAACAGCCTTTTCGAAGGCCGAAACCGCCTCCGTCGTCCTGCCCTGTTGGCCCATCGCCACCCCCAGGTCGCACCAGGCCAGGGCAAAAGAGGGGGCGCATTCCAGGGCCTTCTGGTAGCTCATCACCCCTTGATCCACCATGCCGTGGTTGGCCTCAAAAAGCCCGGTGTTCAGCCATAACCTGGCGTCGTCATAGGCCAGCCGCTTGGTCATGGCCAGGTCTTGGGCCGTCATACCCGGGTCCCGGCGGGTCTCCTGGTCAAAGGTCGCCTTGAACAGATGGAACCTCGCCCCCGACTCTCGGGAAAGGTAGTCATGGGTCGGCTCCACCCTGGGCACCACGAACCATTGCCAGAACCGGTCAGGATTACCCCCATCCACCCCGTTAAGCACCTGAAATAGCAGACCCGTCATGGTCAGGGGCCGGCCGGGGGATTCGGCGGATTCGGTGTAATAGACCGGCATGGCAGGGCGGTCCTTTTCGTGGTCCAGTTCGGTGGTCACCCACTCTTGCGGGCTCATTTGCTTTTTACCCTGATAATCCAGGAGATGATACAGGTCGGTGAAAAGCCCTCCGGTTCGGTCATAAATCTCCAGGTCGGGCCGAAAGTTCTTCACCAGCTTCAGGTAAGCCAGGGGGAAGGTGATGGCATCCCCCTCGCTATAGAGGACGGCCTTGGACGGCATTTGGTACAGGATGTCCCGCCCAATATCCTCCACCGCCAGGTTGCGGGAGGCGTCCAGGCTTTTAGCGCTTAAGCCCATAACCATCAGGGTCGCCAGGACCAGGCCGGTGAAAAGCCAGTTTCGGCTCGACCCAGCCCACTCCAACAGCTTTTGGATGCCCAACACCAGCAGGGGCGCCGCCCAAAGGATGGCCGGGGCCAGGAACTGGGAGTTGACGATGTTGTTTTCGATGTCATAGGGAGACCTGAGCAAGAAGGGGAGGACGATAAGAAGCCCTATCCCGCCCAGCCAGTAGGCGAAGTTCAACCGCCCGCGGGAGTAGATGGCGCCGATGACCGCCAGGACTAGCCCCAGCCCGTAGGTTTCCTTGAAGAACATCACCAGGTAGATCCAAAGGTCGACGAAACCGTTCAGGAACTTGCCCCCGCTCAGGTCTCCGCCATATTGGGCCCGGGTGAGGTGCCAAAGGAACTGTTGAAGATGGACGGGGTTGCCCCAGTTCGCCAACGGGTGAAGCTGGGCCCTCATGGGAAGCACCAGGTAGGGTGTCAGCCCCAAGACCGCCAGGCAAGTTCCGTAGGCGAACCACTTGGGCCTGAGCAAGAAGGACCGGAACCGCCAGACCAACGCCGGCACCACCAAGAGGGTCAGGTGCTGATTGGTGACCGCCAGGCCCAGCAGAAAACAAGTTCTCAAATATCCTTTTAAGGACAAATTCATAAAGCAAAACATTAAGAGCGATACGAACAGCAAGTGAAGGGCGAATACCTCCGGGCTGACCATCTGATGGAACACCAGCGGCCCGGCCAGAGTGAGGCTGGCGGCGACGAGAGCGATCCCCCACTTCTGGTTCCCTGTCCATTGGTCGGCCAGCAATCCCCGAAGGGTCAGGGCCAGCACCAGCCAGGCCAAGACCTGGGCGAGGATGGAAAGGAGGGTCGTCCGAAAGGCCTCTGTGCCCAACGGAAGGGCCTGAAAGAGGTGCCCCAGGGTGATGTAGAGGGGGTAACCAGGGGCATGGGCCGAACCCCAGTGGTACGCGGCGGATGTGAGTTCGGGAGCGTCCCCGCCCACGATGCCCGGCGCCGCAGCCGATAGGCCCAGGTAGGTCCAAAGAAGCGCCAACCCGGCTATGACCCAGGGCATGGGGTTAAAAGTTTTTAGCATCTATTCCCTTTACTAAAAACAGAAATGATTTAAAAGCGACACAGTGAGTAACACCAATCCCAATAATCTCGTTAACCATTCTTGGGTTCTATTAGGCCATTTCCGAATGCTATCATCCGTAACACCCCAAATTTTATACGTCTCCTCTGCCTGCGTGTTAATGATCTGGCCTTTAGCATCAAAATTTTGATTCATATTTCCTACAACAAAGAGCATTAGAAATTTCAATAAAATGGCAGGGAAAATTATTATCAATAATCCAATACAGGGAAATAGAACCCATAAGTTATTTATAGAGTTCACTAGTACGCCTTCCCATCGCGAACGATGTTTTTTTTACAAAAAGTCATTACTTCAGATCAATTCCGAATTCCTCCCAAAATGTCTTTTTATCTTCAGAATCCTTTATTAAAGAACTAATATTATTTTTGATTTCCTCAAAGCCAGACCGATAAATAGAAACTTCATTTGAAGATGCATTTTTTATTAACTGTTCTTGATTCTGATGAGTCGTTGCGAACTCCATTAGCTTATAAGTAGTCCCTTTTTTCAGGTCATAAGTAATTTTATAAAAAGTAAAATAATCCTTTGCCATCGAATCCTTAACATTTTCCAGTTGAATTTCTGTCAAATTAGAATTTTTAAAACCAGTCTTTAGTCGATCCAAAAGTTTATTATAAAAATAGGTTTTTTTTAACTCAGCTTCATCATCTGGTTCACAAAGCGAGCAAGATTTCTCAAAAAGAATATAATCAAGAAAACGACGATACTTAGCCTGCCCGAAAATTTTCAAAAGACTTTGGGGAATTTGATCCCACTCTTTCCTCAGGACTTTTAAATTTTTCTCATATTCTTCTAATTCACCATTATTTTTATAATAATCAACAGTGGGGGAGTTAGAACGCAATTGGAAAGAAATTTCCCCCATTTTTTTGATGAACGCAACAAAATCGTCATGTTGAGAAAGTGTTAGGTTTAAAAAAGCCGATTCATTCTCAACGAAAGGTGACACCCCAAACAGTCTCATTTGTTCGACATAAACCACGGGTTCAAATGCATTTGTACGAGTCAAATTAATTTCACCGTTTTTCAAATATTCATCATAATTCTTATATGTAACCGGAACGTGATTAGCGTTTTGTTGTTCTATTGCATTTGGTTGTTGGTTTTTCCAATCCAAGTAAGCTTTGGATTTTAAAATCTTATTGAACTGATAATCCAGTTTTAATGTACTTTCACAAGCTGGATTAATATCTATTAGTTTCTGAATTTCGGAAACAGCTCCTTCTTCATTTGAATCAGCAAAATAAGCCAGAGCGAGATTGTAATGACCCATGATGTAATCAGGATTGATTTGGACTGATTTTTCCAAGGCGTTTACTGCGGACTTCGTATCCCCAGCTTTTAAATAAGCGTAGCCCAAATACTGCCATGTCCCACAATCACTAGGATGGTCTTGTATTTCCAATTTATATTCTTTAATGGCTGAGGAGTAATCATGTTTGTGGAAATAATTTTTACCGCGATCTAAATGGCTTAATGAATTGTCCAAATTGTTAGAATTTTTCACCTCTCCTTTTTCATTCATTTGTTTCCAAGGACCAATAAAAGCCATTGCTTTTTCATCCCAAAACATCTCCCCATAGTCCGAAATGATTTCCAAGGTATCCTTTTCGGGTACATATTTAATATAGGGTTCCTTCCCTTCTACTTTTCCGATCCATTGGATTGTGTCTACTGCTTTAACAATTTCCTTGCCATCCCAGTAATCAAATTCCCATTCATCCACACCCGCTGATAAACCCCATTCTGTTTCATGCCCAAAAAAGAGAGGAAAACCTTTCCTTTGTGGTCCAAATATCAATCGTGTACCTGCACCACTTTCAATGCTCGAAAGCAATTTCCCAGTTATATCCAAAATCAAAATTTCATTGTCTTGATCCCCAGAATCAAGCAGTGAAATAATTTCAGTATTTCCATCTTGTTTTAAATCGACGAGATAAGAAGTAATAGAAGCGATATCTCTGTCATCGGAGGAAACATATTTTTCTATCAAATCGCAGAAATTTTCAATTTTTATCCTATTGCCCCAAGAACCCAGAACTAAATTTTTCTCACTCCCGTTTTTATCTAATTTAACACCAGGAATATTTTCATCCGATGCCCTTCCGATAAATGGGATCATCAGGGTCACGATTAAACAGGTTATTGAGAACCGATTAAATAAGTTCATATGAACACCTCGCATAATTGGACGGAGCTTGTTTATCTTCATTTCCTCCATGATATCAATTTGGGCGTTTCTTTAGGATGTCATTGTGCCGATCCACCATTCAATATAAAGATTGGTGATCGGTACTATACCGACCTCTTTAATAATTTTATGGAAGGTCGGCATGCGAGGAGCGTCATTTCATTGGTTTTAGCGACGAAGCAACCTCAGTTATTGGGGCCTAAATACGCCTTAGAATTAACGGTAGAATAGGCCAAATCGGAAACATCCCATGAACTGAGGTTGTACGTTGGCCCTTTGGGCCAAGTATGGTTGGCCGAATTCAGGCCAACTACCACAAGCTTGCCGCATAATTCGTGGCTCGCAATGACAGCAAGAAACTGTTAGTTATTGCGGGAAAAGGAGTGGGCTATTTGAAATACAGCCCGAATTTCTTGAACTGGAACTCGTTGACCTTCACTTTCTCGAAAATCACATAACCTTCTTCGTGGAATTCCTTCACGAATTCCTTGAGGACGTTGATCTTGACCTGGGAAGTGAAAACCCCCAGGATCTGTCCCCCGCCCCTTTGACCGATGACAACGGTGACTTCTTTCAAAGGCATAGTGCCCTCCCGAAGCTGTGTTGAGGCATTTTACCATGCTGGTAGCCGCACTGACTTAAACCAAACCTTAGGCGTGTTTAGAACCCCGCAATGACACCGCACAATAAGATGGACGAATCGGGATCAAATAACAGGAACAGCCGGTACGGGAAGGTCTTCCTGGGCGGAAGCCGCGGCATAAGAAATGACGGAGGCCACTACCTCTCGAGTCAGGGAGGGAAAAGATTTTAATATCTGATCCACGCTGTCACCGGCGGCCAGGCTGGCCAATACGGTTCGAAGCGTTACCCTTGTGCCTTTAATTATGGGTTGGCCGTAACAGATGTTGGGGTCTCTAACGATAAAGTCCGTGTGATTCATAAATCCTCTTTAATGCGCTTTTGCGACCCGACGGTCATCAAAAGGGTTAAAGCCAAATGGTTTACAAATCTTGAGGATACTCCCAAACTTCGGGTCCCTATTCTTCGCGAGCACCCGATAGACACTCTCGCGGGCCATGCCCGATTTTTTCGCCAACCACGCCACCCCACCGTTGGCTTCCGCTACATCACGAAGGGCTAGTTGGAACACGGCCCCATTGCCGTCATCAAGGCTTCGGTCATAAGCCTCCCGCAGATATTCCCGAGCTTCTTCTGGATCATTCAGTTTGGAAAGAAGGTAATCTTTAAAGTCACCTTCCGCTTGGTATTTTTTGCTCTTGTTGTTCGTGTTTTTCATGTTGCCCCCCTTATTCATTTCTCATTTTGTGGTCTTCCATGTACTTTCGAGCGATCGCGATGTCTCGATCTTGCCCCCTTTTGGTTCCCCCGCTCAAAAGCAGGACGATGAAACCCCTGACCCAGGTGTAATAAACCCTGTAACCGGGGCCCACGTTGATCTTGATTTCATGAAGACCACCGCCTTTGTTCTCGCAATTGCTGAAGTTCCCTTCCCTTACTCGACCGATGTAGGTGAGAACCGTTACCCGAGGACCCCTATCTAAAGAATCCAACCATTCCCGAACAGGGTATTTGCCATCTTTCGTTAGATAATCCTTCATGCCTTGAGGTTTATCCATGTCTTAACTGTAACATTAGTGTTACATCCTTTCAAGGGGTATTAGTCACATCGGATTGTGTTTTATTGGTTTTTGAGGCTGAAGGAGAAAGTAATAACCCCGGATTGCTCGACCTGGGGAAGCTCGGGCGAGAGAGGGTCGAATTCCCATTGGATGAGGGCGTCATAGACGACCCGGTCCAGGTCACGGTAGCCGGAAGTCTGGTCCAACTGAAGGTCGTCCTTCAACAATCCGTTGGGCAGAACGGTCAGGCGGAACTTCACGATGGCTTCCACACCCTGTTTCTTGGCCCAATCGGGATAAAGCGGGTTCACCTGGCGCTTGATGTTGCGGGCGGCCAGTTCCCCCTCGATGTTGGCGCTTCCGTCCGGCGTGCCGGCCGCGCCGATGTGGCCCAGCCCGGCGGTGGTCTTGATATTGGCGGAAACATCCTTTTTGGACTCGAACCCGATGGGCGCGCTCTTTTCCAGGCTCTCCAGGTAGGATTCGGCGCGGGCGTTGCTGGACCGGGGCTGGGGTTTCAGGGGCTTTTTCACGGCCACTTCGGGCCTTTGGGCGTTATCCAAAGGCGGGTTGGCCGTCTCGCTTCGGGGGGTATTGAACTCCCCGCTGGAATGGGCCACCGGCAGTTGGGCGGGCGTTTCCCCGCTGTTGGAGGATGGCGAGCCCAGGCCGTTGCCCTGGGACATTTGGCCGATGAGGGTCAGTTCCATCATCAAGGGCGTGCGGGTCAGGAGGAAGGAGTTGTAGAACAGGATCACCGCAAAGAGGAGCAGGGCGTGGAAGAGCGCGGAATAAACGATAGATTTTTGAAATTGCCTATCCATCTGCCCTCCTTCCGATCTGATCAAATTTTCGACAGATCAACTTCCTGAAACATGCGCGAAAAGGAAACACCCAACGCCTTCGCTATCTTAAGGATCAGTTTCACCGAAGCGTTGTAACTCTCCTCAAAAGTCTGATAGGACTCTATGTAGGCGATGACACGCTTGGCTACGCCCGCTTTGTGGGATAACTCCTGTTGACTCCAGCCTTTCTCGCCTCGAAGCTCAATGACGTTCCAAGCCAGGCAAGCCAGCGGATCGGGATTCTTCAGGGCGGCGTAAACTTCCGGTTTCTTGCGCTTCAGCTCCTTGATCCTATCTTCATAGTCGGTAAAACCCGCGAGTGACGGACCCTTTCGATGTTGTGTTTTCATGGCTTGCTCCCTTCGATCTCCCAGATATATTCCTTTACCGCCTCGATCTCAGCTTGACGGGGTTCCCCGGGACGGACCAAATGTCCGGCCAGGGTGTATAAAGTATCCGTTTCCTTCTCATAGTAAAAATATGTAACGCACGCTTCCCCGTCTTGGGTCGACAGGATCTTGTCGCTTCTCCCGTATTTTTTATCCGCGACTATTTCCCGAATTTGTAACCGGTAAACCGTCTCCTCTTTATGCCCAAAATGCTTACCCGCGAACTTCTTGAACAGAGGAGATTCTTTGACTCTCATCGCTTACCGCTCTTCTCCGCCGCTGAAATAAGTATAGCGCATTATATTGCACCACTCAAGAAAGAATAAAATCGGGATAAAACGGCATTTTCGACGAATTACCGTTCATTAGATTAATCTTTTGGGCGGGCGTTTCCCCGCTATTGGAGGAGGGCGAACCTAGGCCGTTGCCCTGGGACATTTGGCCGATGAGGGTCAGTTCCATCATCAAGGGTGTGCGGGTCAGGAGGAAGGAGTTGTAGAACAGGATCACCGCGAAGAGGAGCAGGGCGTGGAAGAGCGCTGAATAAACGATAGATTTTTGAAATTGCCTATCCATCTGCCCTCCTTTTTCCAGTTAATCTTCCTTGTCCAAGCCAGAACCTCATCTTGGACAAATTCGTCTTAAGTTTTAGAAACCATTAACCATGAACAATTCCCACTACATACCATTTGGAATCATCCGCTTTTTCAAAAACAATAGTCAGAGCTGGCCAAATTTCGCCCTCATATCCTGGATCAATACCGGGAAAATAATATTCAACGGTGATTCCATCAGGATAAATTTCATTAATATTGTTTTTATAGGGCCCTCTTTGAATATCTCCGTTAAATATAACTTTTGGCGCTTTTGCGAAGTTTCTATCGTAAACAAATTTTTTAAAATAATCGTTAAAAGTACAAGTAATCGGATTGGCTGAAGCAGCTTCTGAACCCCAAAAATAATCCGTTTTATTTTCGGAAATGTTTTCTAACTGTTTAGCACTTAAAACAATGTCCACTTTGAGATTGACGCCAACATAGGGTGTAAATCGTACACCTTTAAGAGGATGGACAAGCTTGGAAAAGGTCTTGAAATCCTTTTTCTTCAAACAATGGATCGTTTCATTAGCACGAAGAGCAATTATTTTTTTTGCTTCAGTTGGTGAAAATGCACTATTAGCAAAAAGATTTATTGGGAAAATAAACCCGTAAATGAAAAGAAAGAAAATTATTTTCATTTTATTATCCTTCACTCAGTGCGTTACCGCCGCGGCGTTGACCGGGGCCGGGGCCACTGGAGCCGCGACCGAAGGTTGGCTATTCCCTATCTCCACCGCAATCCCCATCTTGGTGACTCCGCCCAAATAAGCCTTCGACATGACGCCCGCCACCGTGCCATGCGACACGTTCTTGTCCGCGTTGATCATGAAAAGCATCGAGGGCTTCTGCTTGACGTAGGTTTCGATCTGCCCCTGCAGTTCATCCAGCGTCACTTCCTTGTCATTCACATAGATACGATCCCCCTGGGTGACGGTAATGGTGACCGTCTCTGGCAGGTTGGGCGTGGGCGCCGCCACCTTGGGCAGCTTCACCTGGAAGCTTCCCTGGAACAGGAACGGCGTGGTCACCATGAAGATGACCAGCAAGACGAGACACACGTCCGTGAAAGGCACCATGTTGATCTCGGCCATCAGTTTGGTCTTGGGTCTTAGGCTGCTTTGCATGATCAGGCCTCGAACCTTTCGGTGATCTCGGAGATGAGGATCTCCGCTTCCAGGGCGATCTCGTTGAGCTTGGATTGGAACAGGTTGTAGATGAATACCGCCGTGATGGCCACGAACAGCCCCGTGGCGGTCGCCACGAGCGCTTCGGCGATGCCCTGGGAAACCACGGCGGCCCCCCCGGCGTTGGCCTGGGCCAGGTCCTTGAAGGCCTCAATTACCCCCAAAACGGTGCCAAACAGGCCCACAAAGGGGGCGGTGGAGCCGATGGTGGCCAGAAGGGGCAGGCGCTTTTCCATGCGAAGGAGTTGTACCTTGGCCTCGCGCTCCATGGCCTGGGTGATATCGATCTTCTCGGCCCGGGCCTTCAACCCCGCCCGGACCACCTTGGCCAACAAGGTGCCGTTGCGGTCGCAGGCTTCCAGACATTCCTGGTAGTTCTTCTTGTTCAGGAAGGGTTCCAGACCCGCCAAAACCTCCAGGCGGCCCCGGTAATTGTTGCGGTAGAAGGTCCAGCGCTCGTAGAGGACCGCGAAAACCACGATGGACATGAGGATGAGAAGGCCGATGGTCAGGCCGCTGGCCAGGCCGTTACGGAAAATGACCGACACCAGAGAAAAGTCGTGAGCCATGAAACCCTCCAAAAGAAAATTTAAAACAAACAACAATTTGAACCACAAAAACTGTTCACCACAGAGCCACAGAGAAAAACTAACATTTAGGTCAGTCAAAACCCAAAAAGAACCTTCTCACCACAGAGGCACAGAGACACAGCTCAAAACAACTGCAATTCCGATTGTTAAATCTAATTCTTTTCAAAAACACGTCGAGTTCACAGAGTTCAAGAAAAGTAAAATTTTTTTGTTTAAAACCAAATCTATTCTCGGTTTTAACTGTGCCTCTGTGTCTCTGTGGTAAAGACGCTTTTATCAGAATATAAGTTCCACACCTCCACGGATATGGTACTGGGGCTCCAAATATCCCGGCTGAAGCTCAAAGGCCTGGCCCAACAAGTTATCCCCGTTCAGCCAGAGCGAGAAGGTCTTGGTCCAATGGTACGTGGCGTCCAAGTTCAGGACATTATAGGCCGGTAAGACTGCCGTGCCCGTTTCATAAGCGTTCCGGCTGGAAACCATCTGCAATTCCAGGCGGGTTTCCAAAACCTCATCCCCCCGGTAAAGGGAAAGGATGCCCTTGTTGGTCGGCAGGTTGGTGAGGCTCTTGGCGTCCCCGCCCGTGTTGTCCCCCTCGACCCACTCGTAAGTCCCGGCGATCTGCCAATCCCTGGCGAAACCCCATTGCAAGTTGGCGGCGGCTTTCTTGATCTGGATCTGGTTGACGGTGGAATAATACTGGATGAATTCCGGGCTGGAAGGATCGATGTCCGTCCATTGGTGGTAATTCCCCACCTGGGCCGTGGAAGCGGAAAGGGACAGCAGGACCCTTTCGTACAGCTTCTGGGTGAACCGGCCCCCGACCTCGTTGGTGATCTCGGTGGGCGAAGGGAACCCGGCTTCGGGGCTGATGTGTTCGGTGTCCATGAAGGCGTTATGGAATGTCTCCACGTAGCGGTCGTTCTTCCAATAGACATCCAACTGACTGCTCTCGAAGACCCGCCACATCAGGTCGGCGATGGGATAGACCTTCCAGGGCAGGTTGAGCCCGTTGCCGCCCTGGGCTTGCAGTTTGGCGGTGAGGCTGAGGTTTTCCCCGCTCTTCAAGACCACCTGTGCCCCGACCCATTCCCAATCGTAGTTGGAGGAAAAGGGCAGATCGGAAGTGGCGTGACGGATGCCGGCGTCCATGGCGAAGCGGTTGAAGACAGGCCCCATATCGTCCTGGGAATATTTGAGGTCCCCTTCCAGTTCCTGGGTCTGATGGCTCAACTGGAGTTGGTCCCAATAGTTCAGGTTGGTGTTCTCGTAATCCACCTTCAATTGCAGAAGGGTGAGGTTGGATTGTTTCCAATCCAGCGTGCCGCCCAGGTTGAAGCCCAGATGGTCCTCGGGGATGGATTTTTGGTAGGGCAGTTCTGCCTCGACCTGTTGGTACCCGCCCACCAGCCTCAAGTTGAGGGGGGACGCGGGAGAAATGAGTGTCTCCAGATTGAAACCGTATTTGCGGTCGCCGTCATAGCCCGTGGCCGTCTGTTGCCCGCCCCATTTGGAGTAATAACCCGACACCAGGTATTGAATATCTTTCACCTCTTGGCCGAACAAACCCCAGCCTCCGTAAGTACCGGGAACGCCGCCGCCCAGGTGAAGGGCCAGGGCGTAATCTTTCGAGGGCCCAGCCTCTTCGGTGGAAAGGGCGGTCATGGTCTTGTTCAAGCCCGGCAGGTCGTTTTCAGCCCGGTCAAGACCGGTCAGGTCGTGGCTACCCAGGGTGACATCGTTCTCTTTGGTCGCCAACCGGCTGGCGTCGATGGTCAATTCGTTCTCACCCGTGATGACCACTTCCGGTAATGAGAATTCCGGCACGGCTGTGGGACGGCTTTGTTCCGGCGCCTTTTCCCCTTCGGACTGGGAAGGTTTCGGGGCCTGGGAAACGGAAGCGGCGGCCTCGGTAGGCGCGGCCTCCGGTTTGGAAATGGTGACCTCATCATCCGCCCAAAGCAGGCAGGGGCTGAGGACGAGAGTTAGGAGCGCGAGGACAAGCGGGTTATTTTTCATTTTCATCTCCCGTCTCGACGGCGGTGGGTTTGGCTTTCGCTTTTTTACCGGCGGCTTTGCGCAAATAGGGTTCCAAGGCCCGGAGCCTTTTCATCGTGGGGTCCCGGTACTGTTTGAGGGACGTGTATTTGAGGATGCGGTGATAGGTCTCGTAGGCTTTTTGGTAATCTTTCATCCCCTCATAACATTCGGCGATCCTGGCGAAGGACGTGACCACCCATTGGTCCTGTTTGGGGAAATGGAGTATGAGCCCGTTGAATTCCTTGATGGCGTCGTCGTACTTCTTCGTCTGCTTCAAAAGGTCGGCGTGGTAGAAGGAGGCCTCCACCGCCAAGGACGCGGTGCTGGATTTCATGCTGACCTCATAGGCCTTCATGGCCTCATCCAACTTGCCCTCTTTTTCCAATAGGACGCCGGCCTGCAGGCCCGCTTCCTCGGCCAGGGGGTCTTTGCCGTAATCCTTCAGGAGCTTCTGGAAACATTCCAACGCCTTGTCCATATGCTTCAACTGCTTCTCGCAAACCGCGCTGTTGAAGAGGGAGTGGGGCGCCAGGCGGTGGTCCGGATAGTTCTGGTAGATGTTGGTGTAGGCGGTCAGGGCCTTCTGGAAGTTCCCCGCTTCGAAGTAGAGCGAGCCCAGGCTGAACTGACCTTCCAGCGCCAATGGGTCGTCGGGGTATTTGGTCAGCAATTGCTGGAAGACCGGCAGGGCGTCCGTGCTGTTGTCGTTCTTCACCAGGGCCGTGCCCAGCCAGAAGAGGGCGCGGGAGGCGATGGGGCTGTCCGGATACTTATCCACCACGTTGCGGTAGGCGGCGATGGCGTCGGCGTATTTGCCGTCGTGGAACAGGTTCTCCGCCAGGCGGAACTGGATGTCGGGGGCGAAACGGCTGTTGGGGAACTTGGCCAAAAAGTCGGCGGCGATCTTGGAGACTTCGGTCTTCTCGCCCAATTTCTCGGACGACCATTGCAAGCCGTAGAGGGCGTCGGGAAGGAGCGCGTTGTCAGGGTAGGTTTCCACGAAGCTCTGATAGGCGGCCTTGGAGTCCTGGAAGTTCTTCTGGTTGAACAGACAGTCGGCCCAGCGCAGGTGGGCCTCCGGCGCCAGGGTGTCCTTGGGGAAAAGGTCCTCGATCTTCTTGAATTCCACCTGGGCCAGGTCAAACTTTTTCTCACGGAAATAAGCCCAGGCCGTCCAGTAAATGAGACGAGGTTTGCGGTCGTCCGTGTCCAGTTTGCCCAAGAGGGATTTCCAGAGGGTGGCGGCCTGCTCGAACTGGTCCTGGCGGTAGGAACACCAGCCCAATTGTTCCTGGGCGTCGAAGGATGTGGGCGGTCCATCCTGGTCGTCCAGGATCTTCTGGTAGACCGGCTGGGCTTTCTTGTATTCGTGCAGGTTGTACTGGCAGTCGCCGCTTCTTAATTGGGCCTCGATGCCGATGGGTGAGGAGGGGTCTTTCTGGGCTGCCTTTTGGAACTGGGTGAAGGCGTCCTCGTATTTTTCCTGTTGGAAGTAGCTCCAGCCCAGGCCCGAATAGCAGTTCAGGACCAGTTGGTCCGTGGGTTCGTTCTTGAGGGCCTGTTTGTAAAGGCGCTCACTATCCGTGTATTTTTTTAGTTGGAAGGCGCTCTCGGCCCCGGCCCAGAGGGCCCTGGTTTTCAGGTCGCCATCGGCCTTATCCGAAAGGTCACGGAACTCGGTTAGGGCCGTGTCGAATTGCTGGGTGGAATAATCGCACCAGCCTTCCCAATAGGTAGAGCTGTTGGCCAATTCCTCGGGCGCTTTGGCGATGATCTGGGAATAATCCGCCCTGGCATCGGCGAACTTGCCCGTCAGATAAAGACAGCCGCCCCGCAGATAAGCGGCGTCCCACTTTTGGGCGCTATCGGGGGTGAACTGGGCCACGGCCTCAAAATGCTTGGCCGCGTCGTCGTATTTCTTGGCGTTGAAATCAAGCCAGCCTAAACCGTATTCCAACAAGTCGGCCGGGGCCTTGCCCTTGGCCAGTTCCAAACCCTTGGTGTAGGCCTGCCTGGCCGCGTCCGGAGCGTTCTGGGCGTTCTCTTCCACCCCGGCCCTGACCGCCGCCCAGGGCGCCAGGGAGTGCTTGGGGTAGACCGAATAGATGATCTCGAAAGCGTTGGCCGCGTCCTGGTGGTCGTTCAGTTTCTCGTGGGTCCAGCCCAGGCCGTACATGGCGGAGGGGACCAAGGGATCGTCGGCATAACGGTGGAGGAAATCCTCATAGGTGGTCTGGGCGTCGGCGTATTTGGCCATGCGGAACTTGGTCTCGGCCACCTGGAAGAGCGCCAGTTTCTTGAGGCCCTCATCCTTGGTCTTCACCAGGACCTGGGTGAACCCGTCCTGGGCTTTCTCATAATCCTTCTGCTGGAAAAGGCACCAGGCCGTCAGGTACTGGGCCAGGTCGGCGTATTGGTAATGGGGATTATCGGAAAGGATCTTGCCGTAGCGTTCCTTGGCCTTCTCGTAGTCCTCTTTCTGGTAATAGCATTCCCCTTCCCAGAAATAGAGGTCGGAAAGGGAGTCCAGGTCGAAGGAGCGTTTTTCCAGTTCCTGGAACTTGGCGATGGCCGAGTCGTAGTTTTTGAGGTAGACGAGGGAAACGGCGGATTTGAATTCCAGGCCGAGGGCGCCGGTGGAAAGGGGGTTCAAGCGCAGCGACTGCTGGTAGGCCTGGAAGGCGGAGGCGTAATCCTTTTCGCGGAACTGGGTCTCGCCGATGAGCCTCATGGCCAGGGCCCGTTCCATGGCGCTTTCGGACTTTTCCTCCACCAGGAGGAAGCGGTCCATCGCCAGGTGATAGGCCCGCGCCTTCAGGAGCGCCCTGCCCTCGTCGGTAGGCGAAGGGAGGTTGATGCCGGCGGCCAGGGACAGGGCCGGAAGCAGGATGAATAAGGGGATCAGCTGGTTTTTTGCTTTCAATGGACTCCATCCATAAAAGGTTGGCTGATGTTACCGTCTTTTCCGGGGGGTGTCAGCCCCTCGGAAGCAGAAATGCCTGTTTTACCGCTTCTTTAACCGGTTCTTAACCCCGAGGCATCGGAAACACTCTTCACCACATGCCGACCTTCTATTTTAAATATTTATAAAGAGGTCGGTATAGTACCGATTTCCATATCTATTCATATGGAGAATCGGCACAGAGGCACAGAGACACAGCTAGTAACTTGAAACAAACAACAAAAAGCTTTTGAACTACTCATCAAAATTCAGAGTTTAACTATGTTTTTGAAAACCAATGTTAATCTTGATTCTTAAACTGTGTCTCTGTGTCTCCGTGGTAAAAAAACAGTTTAAGGTATTAAGTCTTTTCCACTTGGACGATCAACCTGATCAAGGCCAGTACCCCCGCCACCCTCTCGCATTTTTCCTCGGTGCCGATATAAATGACCGCCTTGCCGTTGTTGTGCACCCTCATGGTCAGCTCGAAGGCCCTCTCCAGGGCGAACCCCGTGGCCTTCTGGATCTGGAAGACTACCTCGTCGATGGAATGGACCTCATCATTGAACAGTACGACCTGCCAGGGATTGCCCAGCTCCTCTTTCGGGACTGTCTCGATATCCGCTTCGGGATGGTCCAAACTTTTCCGGCTCATACTTACCTCAACCAATCTTGATGAATATTCAAGATTTTAGTCGTTCGTTGGCGACTTTGACACTTTATTAGACGTCAAACCCCGTCGAACCCGCCCGTCTTTCTCCATTTCAAGCTTGTTGAAAGCCAAGAACCGATATAGGGGCGTGGGCATGATGACCTTCCCTATCCCGTGGGCCAAAAAGGCGGCGATCATGAAGGGGACGATGAGCATGCTTTGGTCCGTCATCTCCATGATGATGATGACCGCCGTCAAGGGAGCTTGGACCGCGCCGGAAAAGAAGGCCACCATCCCAATGAGGGCGCAGGCCTTGAGATCGACGGCCAGGGAAAGTTTCCCAAGGGTGAAACCCATACCAGCGCCGATGGAAAGACAGGGCGAGAAAATACCGCCCGCCATGCCCGACAGGTAGGAAAAGACCGTGGTCAGGAACTTTTCGGGGAAAAAGAGGAGGGGAAGGGTGCCCTGGGGATCATCCATGAATTTACGGGTCGTCTCGTAACCAGACCCGGCCGTATCGCCGTTGGATAATAGACCAAAACCGGAGCATATGAGCCCGCAGACCAAAGCCCGAAGCCACCAGGAACGAGGAAGCATTTTGAGGGGACTGGAAATGGCCTTGGCGAAAAAACCGCCGAAGACCCCTCCAGCCACGCCGAGAATGACCGCCGAGGAAATGATCGTGAGGGAGGGATTCTGGATGAAGGGATGGCCGAAATAAAGGTAATTCCCGCCCAGGGCCTGGGCCGTAATACCGGCTACGATCACGGCCAGCATCACGACCCGTTTGAACTGGGAAAAGGTCGCTTCCGCGATCTCTTCCAGCGCGAAGGTGATGCCCGCCAGAGGCGTGTTGAAGGCCGCCGCGATGCCGGCTGAGGCGCCCGCGACCAGGAAGGATCGGAAATCCCTCAGACCGAAATAGGTCCGGGCGTGCCGGGCCGTCCAGGCGAAGACCGAGGACGCGATCTGGACCGTCGGCCCTTCCCGGCCGATGGAAGCCCCGCCCAGTATGCCAACGGTGGAGGAAACGACCTTCCAACAGGCGGTCTTGACGGAAACGAGCGGACTGTTGATCTCCTGGGGATTTTGGGGAGTCACCTTCTCAATGGCCTGAAGCACCTGCGGGATACCGCTCCCTTTGGCTTCAGGGGCGAAACGGACCACCAGCCAGGTGGCGGCGATGAATAGCAAAGGGGCGAGGAGCGCGAGGTAATAGGGATGGTCCTCATAGCCACGCATGAACAGATCATGGGCCAGGGCGATCAATTTCGCGTAGAAATAAGCGCTCAGACCCACGATGACCGCGGCCACCAATTGGACCGCCCGGATGAAGTTCTCTTGATGGAGCGGATTCCATTTCTTGACCGTCTTCGAGAATTCGTTTATCTCGGATACCAGTTTTTTCACTTTCGCCTTTTCGTCGCCTGATCTGAAACTTTTTAACCGCGCAATTATACAAAGAATCGCCCGTTATGTTCGATGGCGGAAGTTCCCTTTTTATTCTCCGTAATCTAAAGGCGTCCCCCGGTCGAAAACCGGGGGCCCTTTACCGTCTCAACGGCTCACTTAGCGGCCGGTGTGCTATTGGCCATCGGCGTTTTTTTGCTTTTGCGCATCTTCTTATGATGGGTCTTTTTGTGCTTCATCGTCTTCCCGGCGGGTGTTGACATAGGCGTAGGCGTGGAAGCCAACAAAGGTCCAGCGACCATCGACAAGAAAAGGACTGTCGCCAGTGACGCGATCATCTTTTTCATGACTTTCTCCTTTTTTGAATTTTTGGGCTGACGGTCGGCCCCACTAGGGTCAGGCCGTCAGCCCGTTCTTCTTTTCCCAATCCCAGCGAACGCTCGCGGGACGGACCATTCGCCCGACCGGGGGGCCTGCCGGGCTTTTGCCCGGGGGTGTTTCCGGGCAGAAACTGGAGGTTAGGAGCTCAAAAATAATCTACCGGCAGGGTTTGTCGAGGCTGGGTGTGGGGTACGTATTTGGGCGTATCCATGGCCAGCCTTCTCGCTCGGCTTATTTCCTCTTGGGAAATATCCTTCTGGACCAGCAAGTCCTGTTTGGGATAGATCAGGTCCGGGTCCTTGATCTTGTCCCGGTTCATCTTGTAAAGCTCCGGCCATTGGAAGGAGTCCCCGTAAACCCTGGGTTGTCCCGCGATGGTCCAGAGACAATCGTGCTTTTCCACCAGGTAATGACCCGCCAGGCTGGGCGAATCTTTCTGTAGGACAGCCTGTTGCCCGACACTCGGGGCACCGGCTGGATTAGGCGCCTCGGTGCTTTCGACGCGTTTTTGCCCGCAACCGCAAAACAAAACGACCGCCGTGACGCTCGTAGCCAATAAAATGATCCTTTGTAGATTTATCATTTCACTTCTCCTTTTCTGTAATGGTCCTGCCCTTCAACAAAACAAACCGACTTACCCGACTTTGAACGCGACTGGGATTCCGATCCCCTGGCGTAAGACCGAACGAATTCCTCGACCTTCTCGGCCAGGTGGATCAATTCGGCCTGGTTCATGGGCCTTCCCAAAAGGCTGTCCAATAGGCGGAAAGCCTTCCTCAAAAGACAATTGCGCAGGGACCCGGCCCACTCCAACTCATCCACGACCTTTCCTTCATCCCTGTCATCCAACAGACATCTGATCTCTTTGTTTCTCTCCAATGTCGACCGCAGTAAAAACCACCTCAAAAAGAGGGAAACAGCTGGTGAATTTCCAGGTTTGGAATTGGCCTGTCGAACTTCTTTCGGATCCATAAGAACCTCCCATTCTGGATAAGATTCAGCTTTTAGGCGGGATGCTCCCGCTTGGCTGTTTCAAGTCGTGGATATCCGGCGTCACTTTCACAACCGGGTTTAAGGCGGACAAATTCCTGGGTATTTCGGTTGAGCCGGAACTTGTTTTCGGGATCCGCTGCATCGCGGCCCATTGTTCTCGTCGACTGGATTTCTCATCCTGGACGGTTTGGACCACTCGCCGAACGGTTTTCGGACTTGCTTTCGGCTTTGTTTGGCTTTTTAAGGCCATCACTGGCTGGGCATGGTCCGACCCTTGCGAGAAGATCGGTTTGTACATCCAGGACCAATCGGCTTTTTTCAGCCAGGGGCCGTAATGGCCCACCACGCCGATAAGTCCGTAAGCGATTAAAAGTATTAGAAATTGTTTCATGGCGCTCCTTTCCCATTTGGTTTTTAAAAACGCAAATTGAACGCGGACAAGCCAATTCCGAGCGGAATTCGCCTGAATTGGACCCGCGGTTAGGAAAGGATGATCAGATTCTTAGGACGAGAGAACTTTGGTGGGAAACAGCGTTGAACACAGACCCCGGGACAGCGCAAAAACGGGGTTCGAAGGGATCGATCGTTTTCGTGAACTTCGGGGTCAAAAGATTGAAACTTTGGAATTCCTTAGGAATGAACTTGAAGGTCGAGACATGAGCCGCGGCTTTTGTTATCTGGGCTGTGGCCACGTTCGGGTATTTATGGGATGTGGAGCCCTTGAAACCGTTTTGAGAAAAGGAACTTACAGGGATGGGATTTGATGGGCTTAGATCAACGACGACCGGCCGCAAAGCCACCGCCGCCAAAAGGAGGAAAAAGAAAAGTTTTCCGAAAAGTTTCAGTGTTTTTCTCATTGGCTCCCCAGCCGTTTCAACCAGCCCAATAAAAAAACGATGCTTTTACTCGGTTATTATTAGGACGAACGACCTATCAAAAAAGTTCCACTATCAACCATCCCTCCCGGTTTAACGGCCGGAAAGGTTAGGTTAGAACTCGTCGTCGTCCTCGTCCTCATCCTCGGTCTTGGCTTTTTTCATGAACTTCTTGAGCATCTTCTTGAAAGCGCTGGTCTTGCGGTGAACGCTGTGTTCCTCGCTGTCTTCGCCCTCGGCGTGCTCGGCGCCCTCCGCTCCCTCTTGGGTCTTCCCTTCCTTCTTGACCAGGGCCTTGATGCTCAAGCCGATGCGGCGCTTGCCCGTATCCACGGAAACCACCTTCACCGTGACCTCGTCCCCGATCTTCAGGGCGTCCTCGACCTTCGCAGGTACCTTGGGGGCTATCTCGGTCTTATGGATCAAACCCTCGACGTTCTTTTCCAGTTCCATGAACGCGCCGAACTCGACGATGCGGGCAATCTTTCCGGTGATGACCTGGCCGACCTTGTAGTTGTCCTCGACCTTATCCCAGGGGTCGCCCTCGACCTGCTTGAGGCCGAGCGAGATGCGCTTTTTCTCTTCATCAATCGCGAGGATCTTCACGCTGAGCTGTTGGCCGACCTTGTATTCCTTCTGCGGGGTCTTGGAGCGCTTGTCCCAGGTGATGTCCGATTGATGCAGGAGGCCTTCCAGGCCCTCGGCGATCTCAACGAACAGACCGAATTCGGTTACACTGGTGACCGTGCCGGGATAGTTGGAGCCGATGTGGAAACGGTTGGTGATGTCGTCCCAGGGGCTTTTTTCCAGGCGCTTGAAGCTGAAGTTGATCTTTTTCTTCTCGAAGTCGATCTCGATGATCTGGGCCGGGCGTTTCTGCCCGACCTTGAAGGTTTCTGATGGCTTCTTAAGTTTTTTGGACCAGGAAAGCTCGGTGAGATGGCAGAAACCTTCCAGGTTATCCTGGGTCTTGAGAAACACGCCATAATCGACGAAATGGGTCACTTCGGTGTCGACTGTCTGGCCTACCCGATAGCGCTTGTCCGCGTCGGTCCAGGGGTCGGGCGACATCTGTTTGATACCCAGGGAAATTTTGCCTTTTTCTTTATCCACCTGCAGGACCATCACCTTGATGGGGGTATCGACTTTCACGAAATCCTGGACCTTGTTCACCCGGCCCCAGTCGATATCTGCGATATGGAGGAGCCCGTCGATGCCGCCCAGGTCCACGAAGGCCCCGTAACTGACCAGGCTCTTGACCTTACCCTCGATGATGTCGCCCGGGTTCAGCTCGGCGATGCGTTTGTTACGGTTCTCATCCCTGGCCAATTCCAGCACCGGCCTGCGGGACAGGACCACGTTGGAGCGTTGGCGGTCCAGCTTGATGATCTTGAACTCGTAGATCTTCTCCAGATGTTCCTCGGTCTCGGGGCCCTTCTGGAGGCTGACCTGGCTGGCGGGCAGGAAAGCCTCGACCGTGCCGATGTCGACCCGGTATCCGCCGTTGACCTTCTTGATGACCCGGCCCTTGATGATGGCGCCGGCTTGGTTGGTCTCTTCCAGGGTCTGCCAGATGCGGCTACGGTCCACGTTGCGTTTGGAAAGTTTCAGGCGGCCGTTGGAATCGGCCATGCGTTCCACCGACACCTCGACCTTGTCGCCGACCTTGACGGTCAATTCCCCGCTGATGTCCAGGAACTCGGACTTCGGGATGACTCCCTCGGTCTTGTAGCCGACGTCGATGATCATCTCATCGTCGCCGATCTTGAGGATCTCGCCCGTGACCACCTGGCCGCGCGCGACACGTTTTTCCTCGTTTAAAAGTTCCTCCATCGTCATTTCAGGAACGGGTGAATCTACCATGGTTGACCTCAAGTTCTTACCCCTGTTTAAGGAGTGGATTAATGGCGGGTATTCTACCTCAGGGATTGGCTGTGGGAAACCATTAAGGCGAAAGAAAAGAGGGACTTTAAACGATTTTCTATGGGCGAGAAGGTTGAAGTTTGCTGATGTGCTCGGTCACCCGCTCGGCGATCTTGGCGTAAGTGGGTTTTTCCGGTTCCATGGCGTAAAGGTCCTCCAGCGGAATTGCCGGCCCGTAAGAGACCGTCACCTTCCCCGGTTTGGGGAACCATTTCCCTTTGGGCATGCTTTGGAACGTTCCGTCGATGAAGGCAGGGATGACCGGAACCCGGGCGTTATACAGGAGCATCCCGACGCCCTTCTTGGCCTTCTGGAGGTTGCCGTCGAGCGTTCGGGTTCCCTCGGCGAAGATGCAAAGGGGCTTACCAGCGTGCAGAAAGTCGTGGAATTTCTTGATGGCCGCCTCGTCCCCCACGCCCCTTTTCACGGGAAAGGCCCCGCAATTGGAGATGATCCACCCGAAGATGGGAACGCGGAATAGTTCTTCCTTGGCCATGAAGCCCACTTCCCGATCCTCGCTGGTGTAACCGATCATGTAAGGATCCAGGAAGCTGGCGTGGTTGGAAAGGACCACGAAAGGACCGGCGGCCGGGATGTTATCCGTACCCACCGATCGTATGCCGAAATAACGGCGCATGAACCAACCGGTGCTATATCGGACTTTAGGGAAAGACTTCATTTACCTGTTCCAGAGTTTTTTCAAGCGGTTGTGGGCGGACAGGATCAATTCCTCCGTCGAGACCCAGTTGATACAGGCGTCCGTGATGGAAACACCATACTTCAATTTGGAGTGGTCCTTGACCAAGGGCTGGTTGCCCTCGTGCAGGTTGCTTTCGATCATGAAGCCGACAACCGACTCATTGCCCTTCTCCACCTGGTGCAAAACGCTGTTGAAGGCGGTGGGCTGGAGCCGGTAATCCTTGTTCGAGTTGCCATGACTGCAATCCACCACGATGTTGGAGGAAAGACCAGCGGCTTTCAGCGCCTTCTCGCAGGCGTTGATGGAAGCGTTGTCGTAGTTGGGCTTGGTCCCACCTCGAAGGACGATGTGGGCGTAGGGGTTCCCCGTGGTTCGGAACACCGCGGTCTGGCCGTTCTGGTCGATGCCCAGGAAATGGTGGGACATGCGGGCCGCCTTGATGGCGTTCAGGGCCACCTGGATGCTGCCGTCGGTGGCGTTCTTGAAGCCCACCGCCATGGAAAGACCGCTGGCCAGTTCCCGGTGGGTCTGGGACTCGGTCGTGCGGGCCCCGATGGCGGACCAACTGATGAGATCGGCGATGTACTGCGGGATGATGGGGTCCAGGGCCTCGGTGGCGGTGGGCAGGCCCATCTCGGCGAAACGCACCAGCAGACGGCGGGCGATGAGGATACCTTTCTCGATGTGGAACGAGTCGTTCATGTCCGGGTCGTTGATGAGCCCCTTCCAGCCGATGGTGGTTCGGGGTTTCTCGAAATAGACCCTCATGATGACCAACATGGTGGATCTCACCATCCCTGCCAGCCTTTTGAGCTTGGAGGCGTACTCATAGGCCGCCTGTGGGTCGTGGATGGAGCAAGGCCCCACCACCACGATGAGGCGGCGGTCTTTATGGTCCAGGATGGCCTCGACCTCTTTGCGGGCGCGAAGGACCGTCTCATAGGCTTTCTTACCGCCGGGCAGTTTGGCTTTGACCTGTTTGGGCGTGATGAGGATCTCAGAACCGGCCACATGGGTATCCTGGGCCTTGGCTCGCAAGTTGATCTTGCCGATCTTGGAGAACTTCCGTTTAGGGGCTTTCATAGGTGTCATTTCGTTATTCATTACCTCTTTGATTTTTGGAGGGGCGATTATAGCAGGCCATCGGAATTCTTGTAAAAATCACGTTGTACCCTTTTCCGCCATGTTTTCACCCCTCAAGCATCCTACATTTCGCTTCCAAGGGTCTAAAAGGAACTCAAATGGACCTCTTTAACCTCGAATCAACCCGAACCCGCTTGGCTTAACCGTTTTTTTATACAACAACCCTCGCCAAATTGGAAACGCTTTTCCTAATCTTATGGTCTCCATGCCTTGTAAACAACTACCCCAGCTCTCTATAATTTGCCAACATATAAACGTTAAATCGATTTTCCAAGGGAACTATGAAAAACATATCGGTCAACGCTTCGGCTCATCCCCAATATAAAGACATCACCATTCTTTCGGTCACGGGTTTTATCGATACGAATACCGCCCCTGAATTCGAGAAAGTCTTCCAGACGGTCATGGGTCAAAAGAAATTCAATATCATCGTGGACTTGAAAGAAACTTCTTATGTCAGCAGCGCCGGCTGGGGCATTTTCGTCGGCGAGATCAAACGCATCCGAAGCCAAAAGGGCAACCTGTTCCTCGTGGGAATGAGCCAGGAAGTGACAGACGCTTATGAACTTCTTCAATTCGACAGCATCTTGAAAGCATTCCCGACCGCTGAACAAGCCATTCAAAAGGGCTTCAAACAGACGGTCGTGGCGGCTGACCCAATCGCTGAAACAAAACCCGTTGTGAAAAGCCGTAAAAGTAAAGTTGAAGCTATTCCGCAACCGGTTACAGAACCAGCGAAAGCCCCGCTGAACCTTAGCTTTGTCGAACCTGAACCGGAAAAGATCCCGGCAAAAACTCCATGGTTCAAGAAATTCTTCGCCTTATTGTGGTCGTGATTTAAATCGATTTTTAAATATAAAAAAGAAGGACTCTATGGGACTGTTCTCGCAACTGATGGGTAAGAAATCCGATTATCTGTCCGAATATAAAAAGTACAAGAAAGCCTTGTCGAGACATCCGGGCGATCACGGTCTGAAAGCTCAATTCATCAAATTTTGCCTGCTCAACCGATTCACCCACCACGAGGTCGTGAAGACCCACATGACCGAGGCCCTGACCCTCTTCGGCTCGATCGAGAATTCCGATGCCTTCGACCTGCAGTGCCATTACCTGGTCGGCAAATACTACCAGGAAGAAAAAGACAACCGAAAGGCCTATCAGGTCTATCTGAACGCCATCAAGCGTTTCAACGAATATGTGTCAAAGAATCCTGGGCAAAGATCGGACAACGCTGAATTGGCTTATTCGGTTGCCCTGAACTTGATGAACCTGCAATTGAACCCAGTCGATCCGGCGCTGGAAAAGTGCTTCAAGATCCTGCGCAAATCCTATCCCCTGCACTTGAAAAGCATCGAGTTGGAAAATGAGATGGCCAAACCAGCGCCCAGCAAGGAACGCATCAAACAATTGAGCGCGGAAATCAAACAACTCCGGGATGAGGAAAACAAGGAAACCACCGAGCCCGTGAAGTCCGCGGCGAAGGAACCGGTGAAAGAAACGGTTAAAGAAACGACCACGACCAAAAGTTCCGGGCCAGTTCAGGATAATCCGGCGGAACAAAAAGGGATCTTTTCCAAATTGTTCATGGACCTTTCCCCGGCCGTTCTTGGTAAATCCGTCTTGTTGACTCAAAATACCCACAACCAATCGGCGAGCGAAATGGAAGCTTTCAAGATGTCACCCATATCGGACTCTCCCGAACGCCAGACCGCCTTCATGATGTACTTGGATGATGAATGGAAAGGCCCTTTTACCCTCCAACAGATCCGGAACATGACCTATTTGGATCCCGCGACCTGGGTTTGCCGCTCGGGAAGCGAGCAAGTGGTCCAAGCCTACGAGGTTCCCGACCTTCAACCCTTCTTCAAGCAGAACGCTTAGACCTGATCGGTTTTCCTCTTTTTTCCCTTTTTTTCTTAACCTCCTTCCGCTTAAGTCGCTATTCTCCAGAGTGAAAAATTTTTCAAAACCGAGATTTTTTTCGCCCCGATTCCATTTTTCGAAAGTTCCAAAATAATTCCCGCAGTTGTGCCGTTTTTGCATTTAAACCTGTTTTTTTTAAAAGATAAATCCAAGTTAGCGCCACAGAGACGTTCGTCCAAAACGCTCAAAACGGATTTTTTCAGGTCCATTTCAACCCCATTTACAGCGGAACAAAGGCGAAGAGGACCGAACAAAACAATGTTAGAACCCATTACCGACTTTGCTTCCGAGCAACACGTTCGGTTCGGGAGGGTTTGAAGCGATGGATGGAATGAATATCCCGCGATTTTCATTGGCTTATGAGAACTTCAAAAGATAGTTAAAGTAAAACTTGAGGGCTTAGGATTTCTTAAAAGACATCATAAAGGCGCCAGATCATCGGTGACCACCGAAAGGAATTCGGCGGGAGGATAGGAACTTTTTTTAAGGCCAGGAAAGCCGCCCCACTTGAACGAAAGACGCAAGTAATCGATGAAGGTCGTCTTGTGCCACTCTTCCAACAAAGGAGCGTCCACGGCGGGGTTGGGCAATTCTATAGCGTAAGGCGGTCCCCCGCTGACAGTGGCCTTATGGTAATAGTCCGGGCTCAGTTCCAGCCGGTACTTCTTGCGGTCCTTTGGAGCGACGCTTTCGTTCTCTTCCTGCCATTGGGGAAAACTGAAATCCAGGAAATAAGCGAAGGGCTCGATCACCAGCGGATCGGGATAATCCTCCGGAAAGAAAGAGATATGACGTCCGGTCAGGTTCACCGATCCGATCATTTGGTAGAAGAAACGGACGGAAAGAGGGATGGGCCCGGCTAATTTTTCTAGTTCCTCGAGCTTATGGGCGATATCTGGAGCTGGAGGGAAATAGATCTCGCTGGGATAGGTGAACTCGTAATTCAGGTCCTTCAAACGCTCAACGATGCGCTCCACGTTGATCTGGACCCGTTCCATGGTCTCGGTGGTGACCGCCTCGGCGTCCTTCAATACTTCCGGGTCCTCGATCTTCCCTAACGCCGTCAGTTCGGCCCAGACTTGTTTGTAATCGCCGTGTAGGTATCGTTCCAAGTAGGACATGAAGCCCTCTATATAAAACACTAACATCCGTGGAAAACGTGCTCTAAAGACGGTAAGCCTTCGGCCAACCGTTCCAGGTGATGACTCTATTTTATACCCAGGGCGGAAGGTTATCTCTGATATTGCTCATAACCCGATGGAGGTGATCCAACTGGGCGGGTAATTTTTACCTGCTTGTTTATCGAGAACTCCTAATTCATCTACCTTTAAAACAACTGACCAAGGTTACCTTTATAAACCGCAAGGATTTTGGCCGTTTCCAGGTCTTAAAAAAATCCAACTTCCCGGAATGGCAGTAGTAAAATAATATTCCTTCAGTCGATGTCTATCAAACTTCTAGGAGGCTTTATGTATAAGACTGGTTCCCTATCCGCATTACTAGGCCGCTGGGCTTTGGCGGCCATGCTTCTCGCCTTCATCCCGGCCTTGGTACTGCTCAGCCCTGGCAAAGGTATGACCCAACAGACCCCTTCGCCCGATGACCTCAGGAAAGCTTCCGAGCAAGCCACCCAGGTCGCCAAGAAAAAGGCCGAGCAGGATGAAAAGGACCGAAAAGCCAAGGAGAAGATCACCCGTGAGATCGTCGTGAATAAGGATGACAAAGCTGGGTCCATGGTCACGGATAACAAGATGCAATGGGTCCGGCACCAGGACTTCTTCGGCATCCAAGGCATTGAGGGCGATCTGGCCCTGCAGTTCCGGATCGACTCTAAGAAGGTCAATGGACAATGGACGCCGACGAACACCACCATGATCGTATCCATCTACTCCACCAGCGAGGCCCATAAGGACAATAACGGGGGGACCATCACGGTGGACGACAAGCCCATCACTTTTGATTCAACCACCAACTACCATACCGACAACCCCCTGGGTGTCTTCAAGAAAGGCGACCGTATCGAGGTGATGGATTTCCCTATCACTTACGACCAATTCACCACCATCGCTTCCGGCAAGAAGATCAAAGGCAAGATGGCTGGTATCGAATTCGAGGTCAAGGACCTTCCCCTTTCCGTTTTCAAGGAAATGATGATGGAAACCTTGCCTTTGCCGACCGCTGCCGCTCCGACCGCTCAGTAACCCCAAGGGGAAGCCAGGACGATTCCAGGCTTCCCCTTTTCTTTTACCCAAAATAGGTACCTTGCCAAGCATCCCCAATAGAACGGGCATGGGTTCTTCCCTCATTTTCAGCTGAATCATCGTTAACCCGACATTTGGGTCGGCAAGAAGCACGTACATCCCCCTTTTGAAAAGCCCTCATTTAGATGAAATTCATCGGTGCGAAAGTCACTTTCACTTTATATAATGTGCGCCTGTTTGAAGTACCCAATCCAAACTCGAAGGGTGAACATGGAAAAATTCAATCTTGACGGTCCGGCGGCGTTCGTAATCCCCCATTGGAGCCAAGGTTCCGAAATGGAACGGAAATGGCTGGATGAAACACTTGAAAGGATCAAACTTCAGACCGACCCCAACTGGGTGGTCTTGATCGCCGATGGGAATTCCCCTTCGGCCGAAGCCAAGGACTATTTGCGAATGCTGGAGAAAGAATACAACGGAAAGTTCAAGGCCCTCTTCATGGACCATTCGGACGGTCCAGGACACGCCCGCAACGTGGCCATCCAATACGCCTATGAGCAGAAGTACCCCTTCATCGTCTTCATCGACGCGGACGACCTGACCCATCCCTGGAGGGTGGAAGTGGTCCGGGACATCTTCAAGAAGAACCCCAACGCGGGGGTGGTCTACAGTACCTTCAACGTGATCGACGAGAACGGCAAGCCAACCGCTTACGGCAAGTGTTCCCAGTCCATCGTGGAGATACTGGAATCCCATAGCAACGCCCCCCAGGGCAAGGACGCCTGGATCGATATCTGCACCGAGGCCGGTTACACCAACCTTACCTCCACCACGTCGGTCTTGACCGGCATCGCCCGGGATATCCCCTTCCCCGGGGAGAAGGCCAGCGAAGACTATTACGCCTGGCTATGTTACTCGGCCAGCGGGGCCGAGTTCGTGTTCACCCCCCTCACCCCCACCAACTACCGCATCCCTCAGAACACCCAGGGATCGGCTTCTCGCAGCCGGGAAGGCGGGAAATCGAAGTTCTATGAGACTAAGTGCCGGGTGGACGCGGCGGGCGTGGAGAAAGCCATCGAGTTAGCCCAGAAACGCGGGGCCTTGGATGAGAAGAAAGCCAACGACATTCGGGCCAAGTTTTACGTCAAGGAGGCCGTGACCATGTTCCGCGAGAACGAGATGGGTTTGGCCAAGATGTGCGTGGAGAACGCCTTGAAGCGCAACGCCGGCCTGGCCGAGAAGCTCATCCAGGAGAAGGGTTTGAGCAGCCTCAAGTAGTTCGCGTCGAACAATTCGGAACAGGACATAAAAAAAGGCCTCCCAACAGGGGGGCCTTTTTATTTTCCAGTGAGGATCCATTCAATTGAAGGTGATCTTGCCTGTGCCTGAAACCGTGATGTTATAGACCGTCCCCACCACCAGGACGTTGGAGGGTGAGGAGACATTGGAGCTTCCGCTAACGAAAGCGACGTTGTAGGAATCGCTGGTGGCCATGTTACAAACCACACTGACCGTGGAACCCGTCGATACGGAACAGTTGGTCGTATAGGCGATCGAAGTCGAGATTCTGGTCAGGACGATCTGGTTGATGGGCAACCAGTTATTCGTCAAATTAATGGTGATGGAAGTCGAGGTGGAGGACGTCGTGGGGCTGCCCCCGCAGGAACAAAATAAGGTCGAAAAGAGCAAAAGCGAAAACAAAATCATTCTGGATGGCCGGCTCCTCATGTTTCAACTCCTTGGTCCTGTTCTGGCCGGTCGGTGCTTCTCCCAACCAAACCTTCATTCATTATAGTTTAATTATAAAAAAAACGCCTCCCGAGGGGGGCTCGGGAGGCGTGGCCAATGGGCCAATCGTCGGTTATTGATCCGGTTTGTCTGCCGCCGAAGCGTTGGTTGGAGCGTCATCCGCATCCTTCTTCATCTGCCCTTTGTGCTTATCTGAACTTCCTTTGCCCTGCATCATGGGGCATTCTTTCCCGTCCATCTTCCCTTTTTGTCCCCACATATCTCGCCCCCTCATCCCATGCCCTTTCATTTGCAACAGGAACTTGGCTTGCTGGGTCGGTGTCAGGATGGTTTTGGCTTGCTCGGTGAAACTATCCTGTTTGGCTTCCATTTTCTTTTTTTCAGCTTGAAGGTTGTCCAGGATGGTCTTGATCTCCGCGTCGGAAGCCTTGGAATCGACTTTCAGCTTCAAGGTGTCCATATTGACCTTGATCTGGTCCCGCAAAGTCTGTGACTCTTCCCGTTGCTTCTTGAAAAGGTCCTGCAGTTTTTCAGCCTGGGCGTCCGTCAATCCGAACTTTTCTTTCCACATACCCGAACGGTCACCACCCCAACCGCCCTTGTCCCAACCCTGTCCTTTGTCCATCTTCGCCTGACCGTCGTTGTCGCTTTGGGCCTGGTCATCCGCATGGACCCACTGGAGCGTTCCAAAGATCAGGAAAGCCGATAACGCACTTAAACCTAATAAGCCTAAAAATTTCTTCATTCGAGTACCTCCGTTGATTTTAAGAGCTCATTGAAAAAGGATATTTAAAGGCTCCTGAGGTTAAGACGCGCGGTAAGCGGGAAAGTGTCGGGAAAAAACTATGGGTTCGGTAACGATTCCAACAGGATCTTACCTGCCTCGTTGGGCTCCCCGTCGTGGAGCATGCCGTGGGAAATCTGTTGGTCCGAGGCCCAACCCCAACCGACATAGCCGATGTTCCAACCTTTCAAGAGCGAGAGGGTATTCCGAAGGAATTCCAATTCATGGGCCTTATCCTCGCCGCCATTCTTGAGGAAGGCCCCGATTTCCGTGACCAGAAGGGGTTTACGATCTTGGCCCATCACTTGAGGGATCAAGGCCAATCCATAGGCCTTTTCCAGGTCGGCCTTTTCCCAAAGATTCACCAGGGGCGGACCGCTCCGGTGGACCGTTCCAGGGCCACCCCCGCCGGAGTTACGGTAAAGATGGAAACCGTAGATGATGTTCGGATCGGAAATGGGATTGTGCTGTATCCAATCCAATGTGGAACCTGAATATTTAGGAGGAGGATAGTCTAGATTGATCCAGCAGTTGTAATCCCATTGAATGATGACCAGATTTTTGGTCCAAACCCTGATCAGGGGAAGAACTTCATTCACGAAGCTGAACCATTCCTTTTGGGCTTGGGCATCGCCGTGGGGCTCGTTATATAGCTCAAAAAGGACATTGGGAAAGGCGCCGAGGGTTTGGGCGACCGACCGCCAGACGCTCTCAAATTCATCCTTATCCTTGACCACGTCCGGGAACTTCCCCCAGGGGGGCCAGGGGAGGGACTCTTGACCCGATTGCCGCCCGCCTTCGTTTTTCAACGCGTAAAAATCGAAGATAACGTAAAGACCCCGCTCTCCAGCCCACCGAATGGTATCTTCCATCATCTTTCGATAGGATTCGGGATAGGTAACGTTATGGTAGGGGTCCTGATAAGTAATGGGATCGGTCTTCCACCAATTCACGATGGTATGGAAACGCACCACATTGAAACCCAGCCGATGGAATTGATCTAACGTCCGTTTGACCACATCTGGGTTCCACTGGCCCATGCCCGAATATAGGGGAGCGCCTTCCGGGTCCCATCCACCATCCGGCACATCCAGGAAACCATGGTGATTGATTCCCCGAAGGATCACGATCTTTCCTGAAGGATCTTTCAAGTTGGGACCGTCCACATGAAGGGTTTGGGCGGAAACATCCAAGGACTTCCCTGCATGGGCCAAGCAAGGAAAACCGACCGCCAAAAAGATGGGAAGAAAAAGATGGAAAAAGAAGGAACTGGGTTTCATGGAAAACCTTTCGCCGTAGGAAAGCCAATGGATCGATTCTACCGTTTTCCTTAATCCTGGTCACAACAAAACAGTTTCATAAGGCTCTAGGCGGATATTGTATTAGCGTCCCTTCCCATGGGAAAATCCATTAACCCAATTGAGGAGAAATGAATGAAAAAGAAAAAACTAGGCCATTCAGGTCTCGAAGTGGCCCCTTTGGCTTTCGGCGGAAATGTCTTTGGCTGGACTGCGGATGAGCCCACTTCATTCCGTCTTTTGGACGCCTTCGTGGATGAGGGGTTCTCACTGATCGACACCGCCAACAGTTATTCCCGCTGGATCCAGGGCCATGTGGGCGGCGAGTCCGAGACGGTCATTGGCCGATGGCTTAAATCCACCGGCAAACGTAACAAAGTACTGATAGCCACCAAGGTCTATTCGGAAATGGGCCCTGCGGAAAAAGGGCTTTCCAAGGAACAGATCCTGACCCAGGCTGAAAAATCACTGAAACGCCTGCAGGTGGATACCATTGACCTCTACCAATCTCATTTCGATGACGCCGAGGTCGCTCCGGAAGAAACCTTGGGCGCCTACGCACAATTATTGAAACAAGGGAAGGTGCGGGTAATCGGGGCTTCCAATTATACCGCACCCCGTTTAGCCCATTTCCTAGCGGCCAGCCGGGAAAAGGGATTACCCCGGTACGAAAGCCTTCAGCCTCATTACAACCTCTGCGAAAGGGAGGCTTTCGAAAAGGACCTGGAACCTCTCTGCCGGGATAAGAACCTAGGGGTCATTCCCTATTTCTCCCTAGCGGCCGGATTTCTCACCGGCAAGTACCGTTCGGAAGCCGACCTGGGGAAAAGCCCGAGGGGCCAAGGGATGAAAAAATACTTGAACGACTGGGGTTTTAGGATCTTGAAAGCTTTGGATGAAGTGGCGAAGGAAATGGGTGCCACACCGGCCCGGGTGGCCCTGGCCTGGCTGGTGGCCAAACCGACCGTCACCGCTCCCATCGCCAGCGCGACCAACTTGGAGCAGTTCAAGGACCTGGTGGCGGGGGTGCGTCTGGAACTGGACTCACCATCCTTGAAAAAACTGGATGAGGCCAGCGCTTATTGACCAGGATCACTTTTTCTTTTTCGCCTCATCGGAGATGAAATTCAGCGCCGCGGAGTTGATGCAATAGCGCTGGCCTGTGGGCGCCGGACCGTCCTCGAAAACATGTCCCAAATGGCTCCCGCAGCGAGGGCAATAAACCTCCACCCGGTGCATGCCGTGGGAATCGTCCGACCTTTGGGCCACGTTCTTGGGGTCAGCTGGTTTGGAGAAGCTGGGCCAACCGCATCCCGAGTCGAACTTGCCGTCGGAGAGAAACAGCTCCAGACCGCAGGCCGCGCAGACGTATTTCCCTTCCTCATGGGAGTTCCAGTACCTGCCCGTGAAAGGCATTTCCGTTCCCTTTTCCCTGAGGACCTCGTACTGTTCGGAGGTCAATATCTTTTTCCATTCCTCGTCGGTCTTCAGGACTTTATCGCTCACGGTTACCACCTTTTTCTTTTTTACGGTCTTGGTCGGTGTAGGTGTGATTTCCTGGGTCCAGACAAAACTTGCCACCCCCAAAACCAGGATGAACAGGCCCAGTATTAATTTTATCTTCACGGTTCCCTCCCAAAAGGATTGTGCCGTTCGGTCATCGATGAACAGCGAAGTAAGGATAAGAATGTCGAGAATGAAAAAGCAATGGCTGATGGTTTGCCTTCAGGTATCCGAAAAGTAACGGTTAGGCCAAGCCGGGATTGAGTCTTTCTCCCATCAGGCTGTAGGGTTTGTGCGTTCCGCTTTTTCCCTTAATGCGCACAGCGTCTAATTCCTGGAGACGGAATGAATCTGCGGCAATAAGGGCTAAGTCTTGATTAATGAGGATCTGCCCGTCTTCCGCGATGGAACATAAGCGGGAGGCAAAATTGACCGTGTCGCCGATAACCGTGAATTCCATCCGCCGTGCCGAGCCCAGGTTGCCGATGATGATCTTTCCCGCGCAAATCCCAATACCCAGCCCTGTCTCTACCTCCGCGCTGTAGTTTTGTTTGAAGGTAGCCTGGGTCAGATGGAAGCTGTCCTGCATATGGAGGGCGGCCAGGAGCGCCTTCTTGATCGCTGACTGGGGATTGTCCTCAGGGAACGGGAAATAGGCCAGGATGGCGTCCCCGATGTATTTATTGATCTCACCTCCGGAGAAAGCGATGATCTCCTCCAACTCCGTGAACATCCTGTTCAAGAACCGGACCGTTTCCTGGGGTTTGAGCTTCTCCGTCAAGGACGTGAAACCTCGCACGTCGGAGAACATAACGATGGCGCTGGTCAATTCCCCTTCCCAGACCGCCTTAGCCCCTTTTTCAGTGGCAAACTGGGAGGCTTTGGTCCCCACGAACTTGTCCAAGATATGGCGGGATTCGACCAGTTTCTTTTCGGTCTCGCTGAAGGTTTGGTAGGCCAAGTCCAGCATTTCGCCTTTTTTGGCGACGATGATCTTGGGGTCGAGTCGACGGTTCATCTTGAAATCAGAGGGCAGGACCCGGCATCGCATGAGGAAGGATTGCATCTCCAGCAAAAGTCCCGATTGGACCTTCCACCAAAGGATCCGCCAGGACAGCAGCAAAAGCACGCCCGCGACCAACCCACTGCACAAGCCCGCTTGCCAAGAATCAGAAACAAGCCAAGCCAGAACACCTGAAAAAAGGGCGGTCGAGGAGGCCCAGGTCAGGGAAAGGGAGTAGGGCAGCTTATATTCGGAGCGGTTCGTTTCTTTGGGCGCGGCCATCTAGTCCTCGTGGATTCGGGGAGATCCGGAACGCCGGCCCGGAGGACGGCGCGTGAATCATCATACGCTCACCCTCGGACCCCAACAATCTTTTGGCAGGACGCTTATTTGGGATTGGAACGGATGTAGCGGAACAACTCTTCTGCCGATTGCTCAACGGTCAGGTCCGAATGGTCCATCACGATGGATTCGGGGGTCTTTCGCAGACCGCCAACGGGCCGGTTGTAATCACGGTCATCCCTGGCCTTCACATCAGCCATGACCTCCTCGAGTGTGGTCGTGACACCCGCTTTTAAAAGATCCTTCAACCTACGTTTGGCCCGCATCTCGACAGTGGCGTCCAGGAAGAACTTGTACTGGGCGTCGGGAAAAACGTCCGTTCCAATATCCCGGCCTTCCAGGACCGAACCCCCATAGGGTTCACTATCGATACGGCCCATTTGTTGTTGGCGAGCCACCAGGATCTTCCGAACCGGCACCGAATTGGCAATGAATGCCGAGGCCTGGGTGACCTCCGGGGTTCGGATAGCCTTGGAAACATCCTCCCCGTTCAGGAAGACCTTGTTCTCAGGCTCTCCCGGTTTCAACTCGATCTTGGAATTCCGTGCCAGGGATTCCAGTTGGGTGTCGTTCTTCAGGTCGGTCTTTTCCCTCAAGGCCGCCAGTGTCACGCAACGGTACATTGCGCCTGTGTCGATATGAAGGAAACCTAGTTTCCTGGCCAATGTCTTGGCGACGGTGCTTTTGCCGGCACCAGCCGGCCCGTCAATGGCGACGATGATGACTTTACCCATGGCGAGACCTTTCGAGACTTATTACCGGCGGGTGATCCGTTCGAGGAAACTCTCGAATTCGGGGAAGGAAGTCCGGATATTCTCCGTATCCAGGATGGTCGTGGGCCCTTGGGCGACCAGACCGGCAACAGCCATGGCCATGGCAATCCGGTGGTCCCCGCCGGAGGATTGCTTGCAGCCCTTCAACGGTGTGGGCCCCTTGATGATCCAACCATCCTCCCGTGATTCGATGTCCGCTCCCATTTTCTTCAAGGTCACCGTCATCATGAGGATGCGGTCCGATTCCTTCACTTTCAGGTCCTCGGCATTCTTGATGACCGTGGTGCCTTCCGCCTGGGTGGCCGCGACCGCCAGGATTGGGAATTCGTCGATCATCCGGGGTACCAGGCTTCCCCCCACCGTGACCGCGGTCAAACGGGAATACTTGACTGTGATATCGGCGACTGGCTCCTCGCCTTTCCCCGTGTGATGGGGATGCAGGGAGATGGAAGCTCCCATGTCCCAGAGCACGTCCAGGAGACCCGTTCGAGTCGGATTGATCCCCACGTTCTTCAACAACAGTTTGGAACCAGGCACGATGAGACCGGCCACGATGAAGAAAGCCGCCGAGGAAATGTCCCCCGGAACCGTCACTTTCTGCCCTTTGAACGGGGAGACTGGGCCTCGAACTGAGAGGGTATTCCCTTTTTTCTTGTAAGGTACCCCAAAAGAACTGAACATCCTTTCGGTATGGTCCCGGGTCGGGATGGGCTCAATGACCTTGGTTTTTCCTTCGGCGAAAAGGGCCGCCATGAGGATGGCGCTTTTGACCTGAGCGCTGGCCACCGGCAGTTTATAGGTGATACCGGATAACTTTCGAGTTTCCAGTTTCAAGGGCAGCAGATCGGCTCCTTGTTTGCCCGTGATGCGGGCACCCATCAGGGTCAAAGGCCCCACCACTCTTTTCATGGGTCGACGCCTGAGATACTTGTCACCTGTGATACGGCTGGTAAATGGTTGACCTGCCAAAAGGCCCAATAGGATGCGGGCGGTAGTTCCAGAATTACCCGCGTTCAGGACCTGTTTGGGAGGCTTCAAGGAATTCAAACCCTTCCCCACAATGGTCACGCTTTGACCTTTTTGTGTGATCCTTACACCCATCGCCCTAAAAATGTTGATAGTCGAGATGCAATCGGCCGACGTGAGGAAATGCTCCACCTTCGTCTTTCCATAGGACAAGGATCCCATGATGATGGCCCGGTGGGAGATGGATTTGTCCCCCGGAACCTCAAGCGTCCCTTTCAGGGCGTTGGCGGGTTGAACGATCAGTTGTTTCATAAATTTTCCCTGATGGCCTTGGATCGTTTGAAATATCTCAACCATTGGCCGGTCGAGGCCCGGGCCGTTGACCGTTCAAGGGTCTGGAGGCTTTTTCGATACTCACGAAGCAACTTCAAGATGGGTTTCTTGTTCAGGACCAGGATATCCGCCCACATGGCCGGATGTCCCGCCGCGATACGGGTCAAATCCCTGAAACCCGAACCCACCGCGTTCCGATAACCAGAATCCTTTCCCGAATAGGTACCGAACTGGGTCACCAGCGAAGAGGCGATCAGATGGGGAAGATGACTGGTCAAAGCCACATAATGGTCATGTCGATCGGCCTTGAGAATGATGGTCCTACTGCCGACCTTTTTCCAGAATAGTTCGGCGCGCTCAATGAGCTTACGCGGGGTACCTGGAAGGGGCGTGATGAAAACGATCTTATCTTTGTAAATAAGCGGATCAGAAGCCTCGATGCCTGATTTTTCCTTACCCGCCATGGGGTGGCAGGGCACGAAATGGTTCTTCGCCTCTGGGATCCTTCGGGCCGCGTCCACGATGCCCTGTTTGACGCTGGACACATCCATGATCAGGCATTCTGATCCGGCGTTTTGGATGACCAGGGGGAGGGATTGAATAACACTTCCCGAATGGGAACAAAGCAGTACTAGGTCGGCACCTTCAACGGCTTTTTCCATGGTCGACGCCACAGCCATGAGACGGGACGCTTTCCTTCGGGAGACCGCCCGGTGGTTCCATCCCACCAGTTGAAAGCCCCCCAACTTCTTCAGGGCAAGCACCAGCGACCCGCCCAGCAGTCCGACCCCGATAATGGCTGTTTTTTTTGTTTTCATCAGGCGATCAATTCTCCAAAAGTTTTCAGGAAATTCTCGGTTTCTGTCTCCGTCCCAGTGGTGACCCGCAAGGCTTGGGGACCAATGGGCCGAACGATGATTCCCTTTCTTAATAGCGATTGATAGAGCTCATCGGCTTTGGGAACCTCGAAATAAATGAAATTGGTCTGGGTCGGGACGGGTTTCAGGCCCATTTCCGCCAAGCCATCATAGAGCATCTGCCGCATCGACCGGTTCAGGTCGACCACTTTCTTCATGTGCGGAAGGTCGGTCAAGGCCGCCTCTGCGGCCACCATGGCCATCCCGTTCACGTTGAAAGGCTGCCTGACCCTTTGATAGACCGACACCAGGTCAGGATGACCGATGCCGTACCCTACCCTTAAGCCGGCCAGACCGAACGCCTTAGAAAAGGTCCTCAGGACCACCAGGTTGGGATATTCCTCGATCAGTCGAAGGGATTCAAAATAATTCTTCGCCTCGACGTACTCGTAATAGGCCTCATCCACAACGACCAGGGTTTCCTTGGGGCAGATCTTCAGGAACGCCTGGAGCGCCAGGAGAGGAACGAAGGTCCCTGTGGGATTGTTCGGATTGCAGATAAAAACCATCCGGGTCTTGGAGGTCAGGGCTTTCGAGAACCCTTGAAGGTCGTGAGTATGGTCCTGCATGGGCACACAGACGGCCTTCGCTTGCATGGATTGGGTCACCAGGCGATAAACGAAGAAACTCTTATCGGAAAAGAGGACCTCATCCCCTGGCTTCAGGATCATTTGGCCCAATAGTACGATGAGTTCGTTGGAACCGTTCCCCAACATCAATCGTTCCACATCCACTCCCAAATATCGGGAGAGGGGCAGGCCTAGGTCATGGGCGGCTCCGTCTGGATAGCGGTTGATCTTGGAAAGGATGCCCACTAGTTTTTCAAGGACGCGAGGGGATGGACCCAATGGGTTCTCATTGGAGGCGATCTTGGAGGCGTTCTTGATTCCCAGTTCCCTTTCCAATTCTTCGATGGGTTTTCCCGGAACATACGGGCTCATGGAGAGGAGGTGCTCACCGATCGGGACTGAAAAGCGCACGGATCAAGTCCCGCTGCGGGGATAGGAACCCAGGACCTTGACGGTCAGGGCGGATTTCTCTATTTCTTGGATGGCCTTAACAACCTTGGGATCCTCGATATGCCCCATGAAGTCGATGAAGAAATAATAGTCCCAGGCTTTCTTCCGGGAAGGCCGGGATTCGATATTGGTCAAGTTCAAGCCCAATTTCTCAAACGGGTAAAGAAGTGAAAAAAGGGCTCCTACCTTGTCCTTGATAGAAACCATCAGGGACGTCTTATCTTCGCCAGTCCGTTGGGCATTGGTCTTGCCAATGACCAGGAACCGGGTGAAATTATCCTGCATGTCCTCGATACGCTTGGCGATGGGTTTCAACCCATATAACTGAGCGGCCATGTCGGGAGCGATGGCGGCGGAAGAAGGATCCGCCGAGGCTAATTGGGCCCCTCGGGCCGTGCTTGCGCTTTCGATGATCTTGGCCCCCGGGAGATTGCCCTCCAGCCAGAGACGGCATTGGCCCAGGGATTGGGGATGGCTATAAACCTTTTTGACCTTTCCTAGTTGACCCGATTTGGACATCAGGGTGTAAGTGATCGGCATGAATATCTCAGAGCAGATCTTGAGGTCCGATTCGACGAAAAGGTCCAGGGTGTGGTTGATAGTGCCTTCTGTCGAATTCTCGATGGGTACGACCCCGTAGTGGGCCCTTCCCCTCTCCACTTCCTGGAATACATCACGGAGGGTCAATCCCGGGACATAAGCCGATTGAGACCCGAATTTTTCCAGGGCGGCGATGTGTGTATTGGTCCCGATCTGGCCGAAATAGGCGACTTTAAGTTTAGTTTCCAGTGCCAAGGAACCCGACATGATCTCCCGATAAATGGCAGTCAAGGTTTCAGTGGGAAAAGGTCCTTTATTGAGCTTGGCGATCCTCCGATAGACTTCCATCTCCCGATGGGGAGCATAAAAATGCAGATCCCCTGTTGTTTTGACTTTGCGGATCTGGAGTACCAGCTTCGCTCTCTCATTGAGCCATTGGACAAGCTTGGTATCGATTTGGTCAATGTTTTTTCGAAGATTTTTGAGGTTTTGTGCTGGGTTTTTCACGGAAGCCTTTAGTAGCGTTTGTAGTTAAATTTGAGACGAAATTATATTATATTTTGTACCATTCAAGGAAAGATTATAAAACCATGAAATACAAACAAAAAAAAGCGATTCTGCTCCTTTTGAGTCTCTCCTTAGCCGGTTGGGCGCTTGGCTTTTATCTGGGATTTGAGCAGGATTCCCAAAGGGTCCGAGTAGAATCCTCATTGATAAAGCAACACCTGGAATACGCCCTTCGATCGAAAGATGATATGGCGGTCATCGATTTAGCGAATGCTCTGGAAAAGTTGGATGGTCTTTTGGCCTTTCGTTTTATGAAAGGATCAATCGTAGTCGTCGATGGCGGCAACAGGGATTACCTCCCGATCCAAAAAAATCACGGCTTGTGTTTTCACTTTCCTTCCATTTGGTCCTTAATTGAGGATTCCAATCCCAACAACACCTATGAATTGATACTTATCTGGCAAATTTGGCCGGGACCTATTCTTTGGGGTATGCTTCTGGGAATTGGAGTGATATTTACGGCCACTATCACTTCTTATTCAGTAAGGAAATCCCATGAACAACTCCATCCTTTGGAGCCCTCCGCAAGGGCCGATTCACTCACTGAAAACGCCCATCACAATGAGGATGGTCTATTACATGGGTTTGAGGGTCAAGCCGTTCTTTTACTCGATGGATACAACATCCGGTGGGCGTCCCCACAAGCTGTGGATTTATTATCCAAGGATGGTGAAAAGTTCTATGCCACCCATCTCCTTGAACTTTTCCCGGAAAAACATTTGATGGAAGCTTTGGATAAAAAAGAAAAGGCCTTTTTATCAACGGCATTCAAGGATCATCCAGAAATACAAGCGACTTTAAAACCTGACCGAGCCGGATTAATCCTTCTTCTTGAAAGGGTTAAAGGGTGAAACCCCAAAATCATTGATTTTGTTGACTTTTCAGGCTGAAAACCATAAACTGCCACGAAATAACAGTTTGTTGAAAGTTCTCGACAAGGGACGCTCGATTGCGCGAAACCTTAAAAAGTCTATCCATTTTCTCTGCAATGCTACTGTTATTATTGCTGGTTTCCTCAGGTTGCGACGTTAATATTCCCGGTTGTGGTAAACGGTCTTTGCCTTTTTTCAAGCAAATAAAGGATAAATCCCTCTCTACGGCCCTCGCTACACCCCCGATTAACCCGATTTCCACTCCTCCAACAACAGTAGCTGAACCCATTAAAAATAAACCGATTACACCGATCGTTCAGAAAACCGATAAATCGGCCAAATCCATATCCTTCGATACCAGTATAGAAATGTCGGTAACCAAACCGACCCCTATCCCCACTGCGACGGCCACTGCTACAGCAACCCCAGTGGATGTGGAAAAGATCGCTTACATCTCGGAAGAACACGGGAAAAATATTTTAAGAACCATGAACCCTGATGGAACGGATCGGGTCAGTATTTCCCCTCCCCAAGCCAATTGCTGGTTCCCTTTGTGGTCCCCAAGCGGGAAGGTACTGGCTTTCTTGTCCGATATGAACGATGGATCCGTCAATCTTTATACGATCAAGAAGGACGGCACCGAACTTAAACAGTTGACCTCTTATTCCGATATGGTCATTGAGGATCCCATTCGTCTGAAGCCCACCTTTAGTTGGTCCCCCCGAAGTGATGAGATTGCCTTTATTTATCACCGTCAAATTTGGAAAATCGAATTGGATGATCTGACACAGATCACTTTGGCGAGTCCTGATCCCAGCTACACGGTTTCGACGATCGAATGGGCTCCCCATCGGGACACGAAATATGTTGCGTATCTTTCTAAAAAAGGCGAAAGCTTTTTTGGATTATTGCTGGTCAATCCACGTTTGAAGGACCGGTTGGATTTGGTTGAAGTGAAATATCCGGTCGCGGATTTGAGCTGGTCCCCCGACGCCAGGCAGATCGCCTTTATCCAGAACCATAACCAGATCTATACCGCTTCCCCGGACACTTCCCTGCCAAAATTGATCATTTACAATGCCAGCCCTGAATTGGGACCTTTGTTATCCTATTCGCCCGTTGAATCGGGTTCGCCTGTTCTCATGACACTGGCTAAACAAACCATTTCTGATGAGGGTTATCGAGTAGCCATCGTGGACCAACCTTCCAAAGGGGATCAAGATCCTGGTTCCCTGAAGTACCTGACCGAAACCGGAGTCTCTGACGCGATTTGGTCCCCGGATGGCAATAAAATAGCCTATGTAAGGGATGGAGAGCTTTGGATGATGGATGCCTTCAGCGGAGCCAATAAGATACGAATTGCGGCCACGGGGATCATTACCCCTAATTGGTCAAAAAAGTGAGAAATCAAGTGCCCTATTCCGGATCACGTTACCTGAAAGCCTTCGTACCCGCGCTTTGCTTCGTCGTCTTTGTGGCATTGATGAATTTTGGTTGCAAGAAAAAAACCGTGGAAACTCCCCCTCCCCCTCCCACGCCTACTCCGGTCGTCGCCCAAGGGAGTATTGTTTACGTGCAAATGGGTCATTTGGTCCGTCTTGACCTGGACGGTAACCAAATAACGCCCTTGACCAGCGGAAAAAGCACCGAATGGTTCCCTGCTTGTTCTCCCAAAGGCGATCAGGTGGTCTATTGGTCGAACGCGGAAGGTGGGATCTATAACCTTTGGAAGATCAACTTGGATGGTTCCCAAAGGGTTCAACTGACTTTTGACGAGACCAATTCTCTCCGCACCGGGGATCAAAACCTACTGGTCAACACGGCGCCATCTTGGTCGGCGGATGGAAGCCGGGTAATTTACGCGATGAGCGGGGATATCTGGTCCATGGACGCCGACGGGTATAACCCAGAAACGCTGTTAATAGGACATTCCGCCCTTTGCCCATTGCTCTCTCCGGATGGCAAGACATTGGTCTATCTTTCTAACCAGGATGATTCGGTTTTCAATCTTTGGACCTTGAACTTGTCCGACAAAACATTGAAACAGCTTACTCATTACACCGATTGGAACGTGGGATCACCCAGCTTTTCCCACGACGGCCGCAAGATACTTTTCAATCTTTACCGAGCCAATATCTCCCAGGTTTATACCATAAACGCCGACGGGACCGATCCGTTGAATATCACGAACAACAATAAATCCCTTTGTCCTAGGTACGCGATGATGGATCGGAAAATACTTTACTGTTCTTGGGGCAACAGCGAGGATGATGGTTTGAACATCTATTTAGTGAACGCCAACGGGACCGAAGCCAAGGCGATCACCACGGACGAAGGCTCTTCCCCAAGCTGGGCTCCAGCCAGGATTCTGGCCATGCCCATGGGAAAATGAGCTTTTAAAATCCACAGCTGTTTTTCCCCCATCCAGGATCGTCCCAACCCCGCCTAATATCTACTTCAACAGATCTGGATAAAGCGGGAACTTCTTGGTCAATTCAGAAATTTCTTTTTTGACCCTTTCCCTGACTCCCTCATCATTCGGGGAAGAAATGATCTCGTTTATCCAATTACCTACCAATTTGAATTCATTCTCCTTGAAACCTCTGGTCGTCAATGCGGGCGAACCAAGCCTTAAACCGCTGGTCAAAAGTGGGGATTCAGTGTCCCAGGGGACCGAGTTCTTATTGGCTGTTATATTGGCCTCATCCAGGGCCAATTGAGCCTGTTTCCCGTTCACTTTCTTGTTCCTGAGATCGATGAGTATTAAATGATTGTCCGTCCCGCCTGAGATGACCTGGAACCCGTGTCCCACTAAAGTCTCACAAAGGGCCTTTGCGTTCGCCTTGACCTGTTTAGCGTAGCCTTTGAAAGAAGGCTGCAGGGCCTCGGCAAAGGATACGGCCTTTGCCCCGATGACATGCATCAACGGCCCGCCTTGGATACCGGGGATGATCTGGCTATCCAGGAGTTCACCCATTTTCCGCACACGACCGCTTTTCAGGGCAGTGATACCGAATGGATTATCAAAATCCTTACCCATCAGGATCATTCCGCCCCGAGGCCCGCGGAGTGTCTTATGGGTTGTGGTAGTGACAACATGGCAGAACTGCATCGGGTTGTTCAATTCCCCGGCTGCGATCAAACCGGCCGTGTGGGCGATATCGGCCCAAAGAAAGGCGCCGACCTCATCCGCTATCTTTCGGAACGCGGCGTAATCCCAATCCCGGGAATATGCCGAGGCGCCGATACTGATCATTTTTGGATGGTGTTTTTTGGCCAGATCCCGAACTTGGTCCACATCGACACGGCCGTCCTCTTTTCGGGTCTGATAGGCGAAAAAGTTATACATCTTTCCAGAGAAATTAACCTTACTTCCATGGGTCAAATGGCCGCCGTGGGTCAAGTCCAAGCCCAAGATGGTATCCCCCGGATTGACGAAGGTGAAATAAACCGCCATGTTCGCTTGGCTTCCCGAATGGGGCTGGACATTCACATATTCCGCCATGGAGAAAAGTTCACGAGCCCTTTCCCTGGCCAGATTCTCGACCACATCCACGAACTCACAGCCTCCGTAATACCGATTCCCGGGATATCCCTCGGCGTATTTATTGGTCATGACCCCGCCTTGGGCCGCCATGACCGCGAGGCTTGTGAAATTCTCCGAAGCGATCAACTCGAGTTTCTCGTTCTGTCTTTTCAATTCGTTCAGGTTGGCTTCCCAAACCTGGGGGTCGGATTTCATGAATTCGTTGAACATGGGTCACCTCTATCGGTAATTTTCAAGGCCAGATTATACGCTCGAAGGGTCCCAACTGTGAACCCTAAGATCCTTTAAACTTTCTTTTTCCATCGCAGGATCATTCCCTGCCGCCAACATTTCTTGGCGACTGTTCTCGTCGGGACCTCAACACAAGCGCGGGTCCCTTGGGGGCCTCCGTAAAACCGCCAAGCTTTTGCCGAAGGAATAATTCCGAGTATCCTGTCATTTGCATCGAGAAAGAGGATATCTGGTTTTAAGAACGTAAAGAAAGTATGGAGATATCTACATTTCGGGAAGTAAATGCCGTCCCATCCTAAAGTCCATTTCCCACTTCCCATCAAACCGGTCAACCTCAAGGAAAAACCAGATGCGTAAAGGAATGACATAGGTTTCCGAACCCGTTTGGTTCTCATCGTCCCAGGAATTGGAGGGCCAGGGGCCCAAAAATGATCAAAAATGTAACCGGCATGATGAAAAAGATCAATGGGAGCAACATTTTGACCGGAAGTTCCTGGACGGACTTCTCGGCCCTTTGGGTTTGTTTATCTCTCATAGTAATGGACAACTGGCGGAGAGTTTTGGCCACGCCTGTCCCAAACCTTTCAGCGTGGACCAAGCTTGCGGTGAACAAGGAAAAGTCGGTCAAGTCCAACCGTCGGCTGACCGCCTCAAAGGCGCTCTTTCGGCTGGCCCCCGTTCTGGTTTGTTCGATGATCATTCCGAATTCCTCGGTCAAGGGTCCAGGTCTTCCATTTTTCAAATATTGGTTGATGGCTTCTTCAAGGGAAAGGCCCGCTTCGCTGCAAAGCGAGATGATCTCCAAGGCGTTCGGGAGTTCACGCATCAATAACTTTTCCCTTTTAAACGCTTCATCTCTGGCCCAGAGGATGGGCAAAGCGACGCCAAGAATGAACCCCAGGAAAGCGAGGAAAAAGCTTCCACACAACAAAAACAATACTAGACCGGCCCCAAATGATCCCAGACATTGCCAGCCAAGAAGAGAAGAAGGTTTGATATCCTTCCGATTCATTCTTTCAATGAGTCTTTCAAGATAAAGATCATAATTAGCGTACAAAGCCCATTTTCTTTTCAAGGCACTAGCGATCCCATCCATTTCACTGAGGAATAGTTGGGACAAAATACCTGATTTTTTCGGTGTAATGATATTGGTCAATCGAAGGTTGTGCTGGTGCCGGGTCAAGGACACCAAACCATTCAGTAAATTTCGATGGATGAACCAGCCGAAACCAATGGATGAAAGGGTCAAAAGCCCAAGAACCATCTCAATACTCCAATTGAAGCAATCGTCGTATCCACATAAAACCGATCGTTTCTAAAATACCGGCCAGGACCAATATCCCCCAACCTGCCGGCTGAGTGAAAAGCGGTGTCATCAAGCTCGGGTCCATGAGAAAAAATACGAACCCAAGAAGGACCGGGAGAACGCCCATCATGGTCCCGGACAATCGGGCTTGGGAAGTCATGGCCTCCATTTTCCTCATCAGTCTTCCCTTTTCCTCCATCCCTTCCAACAAAACCTCCAAGAGGTGGGTCAAATTTGCCCCGGTTTGGCGGGATATTTTGTAGGATTCAAGAAATTGATGGAATTCAACGAAATCAGGGAATCTTTTCCCAAAATTCGTCAGGGCCGTTTCCGTGGAGGACCCTAATTGAACTTCCGCGCATACAGAAGCGAATTCATCCTTGAGCGGTGGGGGACATTCTTTCGAAAGGTATTCCAACACTTGCGGCACGGTTTGCCCGGTTTTCAGAGCTTGGATCATCATTCCAATGGATTGCGGGAATAGTTCCTTCATGGCTTTTAATCTTTTCAAGGATATTTGTTTGTTCTTCCATTGAGGAACAACTTTTTTGAAAAGCCAAAGAATGACCCCAAGCAATACGAGAAGGTATTTCATAAAATCCAACATTAGGACCCCAGCCACAAGCAAGATCGTCAGGACGATGTAATGGAGTTTATATCTTTTAAGAGTTTCCCTGGTCAGGAAGGGATGAGGGCGGTCAATCCGAGGCGAGATGGAAAATCGTTGAAAAACCATCCTCAGAAAAGAATAAATGATCAACCCAATTGAAAGCCCACCGATCATGGGTGATAAATATTGGTTCAGAGAAAGCCCTGGGTTCATTCGGGAACGCCAACTCCTTTTCGAAAGGGTTCTTCTTCCTCCATCTGTCTTAATTCTTTCTGGACAGCGCTTTGGACCAAGCGGTTCTTGGAAATGGACATCAATTTTTGAAGTTCGGTCTTGGCTTGGCTCAAATTCTGCAGTTTCAAATAGGTGTTAGCCACCATTAATTGGGCAGAATCCGCCAGGGGATCGGTGGGGTTTTTCTCCACCAGTTCCCGGTAGGCGGTCAAAGCGTCCCCGACTTTCTCATTCAAAAGCAGGCAGTTCGCGATCTGGAACTGGGCGTATCCGGAAAAACCTTTATCACCATAAAGTGCCAAAAGTTTTTTGTATTCCTTGATGGCTTTTTCGTAATTACCGTCCCAATACCGGCAATCGGACAATAGTCTCTGCGCGGACGGGGCGAAGTTCCCTGCCGGTGAAAGATCCAATAGTTGTTTCAAAGGTGAACGGGCGCCTTGGAAATCCGACCTGTCATAAGCCAGGATATAACCCTGGAGAAACAAGGCCTCGTCTGAACCAGGCGCGGGAGGAACTCGGGCGGTGATATCCTTTGCGAGATTGATGGCTTCCTCATAGTTGCCCTTGGCGACCAAAGTCCGTAATTGATCGATCTGAGGATTGACCGGTGGGGCAGCCGTTTTCGGATGGGAACAGCCTGTCAGCATCAAGGACAAAAAGATCATCGAAAATATATTTTTTCCCATATTGGATCCGTTCACATTTTTTCCGGAGCCGAGACTCCCAACAAACCCAAAGCGTTCCGGATGACGTTCTTGACGCCCAAGGCCAGGCTCAGTCGGGCGTTCGCCACCTCGACCGGAGCGTCGAGGATCCGGTGCTTGGAGTAAAAGAGATGGAAATCCGCCGCTAAATTCTGCAAAAAGGCCACAATCCGATGGGGTTCGTAAGCTTTCCCGCTTTCGGCTACCCATTGTGGATATTCCAGGATTTCTTTCAAGAGTAAAAAAGCCTCTGGCTCCAGGAGATAATGTAGTTTTTCCGGATCCAGCTCGGGGCGCAAACCCTTTTCCGCTGTTTTTTTCAGCAAACTGCAGATCCTGGCGTGGGCGTATTGGACATAATACACGGGATTCTCGTCGGTCTGCTTTTTGGCTACCTCGATGTCAAAATCCATATGGGTATTGGAGCTTCTCATCACGAAGAAAAATCGGGCCGCGTCCCTCCCCACTTTTTCCAACAACTCGTCCATCGTGACGAACTTCCCCTCTCGTTTGGACATCTTGACCTTTTCCCCGCCCTCTAAAAGGTTGACTTGTTGGGCGGTCAGAACGACGAATTGCTCCGCGGGATACCGGATCGCCGCGAGAGCCGACTTCATCCGCTGTATATGCCCATGATGATCGGGACCCCAGATATCCAGGAGCCGGCCATACCCTCGATCGAACTTCTGAAGGTGGTAGGCGATGTCTGCGGCGAAATAAGCAGGCAGACCGTCACCCTTCACCAGCACCTCATCTTTGGGCGCGCCATATTCGGAGACCTTCAACCACAGCGCCCCATCCTTCTCGAAGGTCAACCCGGCTTCCCTCAAGCGGTCCACGGTTTTATCCACTAGTTTACTTTCATGAAGTTCCCTTTTTTCCGAGTACCACCGGTCGAAGGTAACGCCGTAATCCTGAAGTGATTTTTCATGCCACCTTAAAACCCGAGCCATACCCCAGGTATCAGGGTCGGGCCGGGATCCGATGTCGATGAGCAGGTATTCCCTGGCCAGGTCTTCCATATAGGCGCCCTGATAACCGCCCTCTGGAGCGGGAGTCGGTTTCCCCTGCACCCGTTCACAGGCGGCCAGGAGGGATTCCCCGAATAGACGGGCCTGAACACCGGCGTCATTGACGTAGTACTCCTTGTGGACCATGGCGCCAGAGGCCTTAAGCAGGTTCGCGATGGAATCCCCCAAAGCCGCGGCCCTTCCATTGACCACATTCAAGGGTCCGGTCGGATTGGCGCTGACGAATTCCAATAGGACTTTTAATCCTAGGCCTTGCTCGTTCCGTCCGTATTCCTTGTCCTTTTCCAATACCTCGGCCAAGGCTCGGTGAAAATAGCTAGGTTCCAAGGTCAAATTGATGAATCCGGGAGGGGCCGCCGATACGGATTTAAGGATCGATGGATCGGTTTTGATCAGGGGAATGAGTTCATTCGCGATCGCCATGGGTGATTTTCGAAGTTCCTTGGCAAGATTCATAGCCAAAGGCGAGGAATAGTCACCATGGGAAGGGTCTTTAGGCGCCTCGACCAATATAGGGGCTTGGGGTACGCCAAGTTTCACACAAGCGGACTTGAAAGCGTCCGTTAATGTCCGTTGGAGGGAGAAAATATCGTGGTTCACGGTCAAAGGGTCGTCGAAAGAATGGTCTTGTATAGAAGGGAGTGGACCTTCAATTCGATATCCTCGAAATCGTTCTTGCGTCCGGCGAAGAACTCCATGATCAGGTTCTCAAGTTCCGCCGAGGGGGCATTCAAAAACTCGATCTCCCTTTCGCTGTTGGGGCTGGCGGTAACGTGGACCAAGCCCATGCCAGCGAAGGTTTGAAGTTTGCTTTCCAGGGAATCCTCCGACAAGGATAATAGCTCGACGATGGATTTCATGGGGAAACGGGATCCCTTGACCAGGACCCACACTCCTAAAAGCATCCTGGAGCTGGTGTTCGAGAACAACTTTTTGAACTTGTTGCGTTCAGTGGTGAATTCGTTCACGTTTCTTTTTCCTTAATTTCAGGTAATCCATGCCGACAATGACCACCAGATCGGCCTGGGAATCCAATTTCGGGTCCGTTTGGACCGATTCCAACCCGATCCCCATCCGCTTCAAGGCTTCCGCCATAGCGGGAGGCACGGCAGTCCTGCTCTTGACGAGGGTCTTGGCGTAATGAAAATTATCGGCATTACCGGTCTGGGTGATGACGATCCCATTCCCTTTCAGTTTTCTGGCGGCCCATTCGGCGGCATTAGTTATACCACATCCATTTTGTATTTCCACTCGAACTGGGACCGTCGCGACGACGGTGGTTGACGGAGTTAGCGCGGCTGGCGTAGGGCTAGCGGTTGGACTCTTGATAGGCTTGTCCATATCGTCGATGGTCATTTCCGCCGGAGTGGAAGGAACGGATTCGGGGACCTTGGCGTTAAAATTCAAATAAACACGGTCGAACCAATTCAAATTATCGACCACCGTCAATTTCGGTCCGGCTTCAAAAGCCTTGAGCCCACCGCCCAAATACCAGGGCCAAACCTCACCCTTTACAGGCAAACCGGCCACAAAGGACCATTTTCCCAATTGGTTGGAAAATTCCACAAGGTATTTCCTATCGCCGGAGGCTAAAATCTCTTCCGCGTCTTTACGTTGTTGGGTCAGAAGGGTGACCGGAAGCACCTCCGTCTCGCGGTTCCCCGAATAAAGGGTCAGTTGGTAGGCTTCCGCATGGGTTTCCCCCATCTTCAACACAAACGCTTTGATGGGATGGCGGTCCAGCCCCAAGAGGCTCAAAAGCGATAGGAAGATAATGACGAACAGAACCAGAAACATTTTTAAGGGGATCTTCATTTTTTATCCTGAGCGAGAAAACCATTCCAAGTCTCTATGAGCCTGGGATGGATCCTCATTTTTTTGTTCGTAAGGAAAACCATGGTCATCGACGCTTTACAGAGCACACCCTCTCGCAAACCTTGAGCGGCGGCTTGCCGGGCTTTATTCAATCCCGGGAAACGCCTTTCCTTTTCGATGAAATCACCGACAAATACCGTTTGAGCGATCGGCCCCATGTCGGCCTGACCTAAGGTATGGCGGCGGATCGCCTCCAATATGGACCTATCCCTGATCTTCCAGTGATGATAAGCCATTGAGGCCCCCGCGTGGGGATGCCAAAGCCCCGGCATTTGCCTTTCCACCCGATCCAAGTGAAATGGGCCCTTACCGATCCACCATAACATTTTTTCCCGGGTGAGTTCCTTAGCGCAATCATGCAGCCAGGCGGCCAGGGCGACTTTCTCGATCGTCAAACCATGCTGGTCGGCCAACATGGTCGAAGCTTCCACCACGCCTTGGATATGGAGAAATCGCTCGGCCTTTACCAATGTTTTTACCCAGGCGGGGACAACATTCAAGGTTTTGGATAGGCTCGTCAACCGTAGACGCCTGTATAAGCGATCCCCCGGATGATGGTCCGTTGGAACAGGATGAGCAAAAGGATCGAAGGAAGGGTGCTGATGGCCAAGGCTGCCATCACCACGTTCCAGGGTTCACCCATATCGATAAGTTTTTGGACTCCCAATACCAGAGGGTAATAATCCGGATTGTTCAGGACGATCAGGGGCCAGAAAAAGCTGTTCCACGTCGTCACGAAAGCGAAAACCGTCAGGATGGAGATAATGGGCATGGTCATGGGCAAGATGATGCGGAAAAAGACGCGTGTTTCAGTGCATCCGTCGATCCTCGCCGCGTAAACGATCTCATTCGGGATGGAGTCGTAGAATTCCTTCAGGACGATGATGGAAAAAGCGCTGAATACCCCGGGTAAGATCAGGGCCCAGTAGGTATTCACCAGATTGGTGTTGGCCATACCGGGGCCAAAGGGAAAGTACTTCATGATGAGATACAACGGGATGATCAGGACCTCGAAAGGCACCATCAGACTGGTCATGAACATCAGCAGGATACCCCCGCCGAACCGGATCCTCAGTTTGGACAAAGAATAAGCCGCCATGGAACAAACCAATATCTGTCCGATCACCACACCAGCGCAAATGATGAGGCTATTGATGAAATATTGGTCGAACGGGACCAATCGAAACGCCTCGATATAATTATCGAACTTCAGGTCGTGGGTCAGGTAGCTCAAGGGCACGGCGTAGATCTCGGCGGGTGATTTGAATGACCCGAGGAACATCCAGAAGATCGGCGCGACGATAACGATGGCGCCGGTGATCAGTAGGAATATCCCGAAAGCCAGGATCGCTTGGGTGGACGTCTTTCTCCGATCCTGGAAGGAAAAAAGCCCGCGGTTCGATCCGGTGGTCCGAGGTTGGGGAGCTTTTGTTTTATTCATGTTTTCACCTCGCCGCCTGTCGTAATTGCCACAACCGCACCATGGAGAAGATGAATAGGGCCGCGAACATCAGCATGGCCATGGCGGAAGCGTACCCCAGGTCCATGGATCCGAAAGCCGTTTTATAGATATAGGTTCCGATCACCTCGGTGGCGTGCATCGGCCCGCCATTGGTCATCACGAAAACCTCAGTGAATATCTGGAAGGTGGTCAGGACCTGGATGATCAATAATATCCCCATAACCGGTCGAAGATAAGGCAGGGTAATGTTGAAGACCTTGTGGAAAATGCCGGCCCCGTCCAGTTCGGAAGCCTCATAGAGTTCTTCCGGCAGGTTCTGAAGCGAGGCGAAATAGATCAGCATGAACCATCCGGTATTTTTCCAGACGAACATCAAGACGATCGAGATCAGGGCCCAGCGCGGGTCGGTCAGCCAGCCGATATGGATATCAGGGGAGTTGAAGATCATCTGGAGCAAGGCGTTCAAGACGCCGAAACCCTCGTCGAATATCCATTTCCAGAGGTTGGCCGCCGGGATGGCCGGAATGACGAAAGGCATCAGATAGAGGACCTTGAAAAATCCTTTCCCGATGGTGATCTCATTGAGGATGATGGCCAAAAGGATGGGAGGCCAAAACCCCAGGCCCAGTGAAAGCAGGGTGAATGCCGCCGCGTTGACCACGGTCTGCCAGAATAGCGGGTCCTGGAATGCCCTTTGATAATTGGCCCATCCCACATCGACGCTTTTACCCAAGGGGCTGTAATGGGTCAAACTGATCATAAAACCCTGGATCAAGGGGTATAAAGTGAAAAGTCCATAGAACACCAGAGCCGGAAAAATGAACCAAAAAGCTTTGGCCCGATAACTGAAAGGATGCCAGGCTGACTTGCCTTGACGGATAGCCTTGTCCGGCTCGATGGGTTTGTCGAAGATGGAGGCGGTCTTCCGTCGGTCCCGGATCTTACCCGTGTCTTGACGGCGGCGGATCATCTCTTTCGCCCGGTCCTCCACCGATTCCGCTTTTTGTCCTTGGAGGAATGGAGCGTTTTTAAGGGACTCAGAGTCTTGGGTGTGGGGCTGGGTCGAGGGAGCCGAACCACCAGCGTCCGAACCACTCACACCTAATTGCCGTAACAACTCCTCACGAGTCTTGGCGTCATCATGACTGGGAGCGTCCTCGATCTCCAGGTCCAGTTCACCCTCGTTCGCGATGGAAGGAGGGATGATGGGTTTCTTCTTTTCCTCGTCATCATCGTAAATGGAAAAGGGTTTGAATGGTTCGGTCATGATGGGTTACCCCGCTCCAGGACTGATTCGGATGAAAAAATGACTGTCCTCATGGGTTCGACCCTCCGCTCATCTTGGAGAGTATATCCCGGTCAGCTTCCTTGGCGAATGTTTGCAACAATTGTTGAGGGTCCACATCCGAGTCCAGAAAGATATTCTGCAGGGGGTCCTCGTCCAACAGGTCCCTGATCTGGGGCCAACCGTTCACGTGCAGCTCGCACTTGGCCGTTCCCATGACATCCTGGACCATCTTGAAACCAGGAACATCCGTCAGTTCGGTGGCGCTGCTGAAAGCCCCGGGAAAAATGACCATTTTCAACTCATGCATCTTGTTCCATTTCCAGAACTGGTTCTGGGGCGAAAGCTCGAACTCGATCCACTTCCAGGCGGCAAGTTTCTTCTCATCGGTGGTCGTGGCGTTGATGACGAAAATGTCCCCCCCCAGATGGGCCACGCTTCCGGCGGGCCCCGCCGGCAAGGGCGCGATCCCGAACGCCGTCGGGTCGATCTTGTAACGGGTGATGAGGGCCGGCAGCTGATTGGCGGTTCCCAGCATCATGGCCACCTTGCCCAGGGCGAAAAGATGGAGCAATTCGGGTTCCTGCATGAGGGGGTCTGGCTGGAGGACGTCGTATTTCCAGCGAAGGTCCTTCCAGAATTTCAGGGCCTGAACCGCCGGAGGCTCGGCGAAAGCGACCTGCCATTTCCCATTCACGTTGCGCAGCATTTCACCGCCGGCTTGCCAGACAAAATCCTGGAAATACCAGGTCTTTGGGACAAGACCCAAACCGTATCGACCTTCCCTTCGGTTCGTGAGGGTCTTGGCGGTGGTCGCCAATTGATCCCAGGTAGCTGGCGGGAGTTCGGGATTCAACCCGGCTTTGATGAACAGGTCTTTCCTGTACAGGAGGAATAAAAAATAAGTATCCGCGGGGATCCCGTAAAAGTGATCGGAAACCTTCGTACTCTCCCAAAGGACCGGCTTGATGTAATCTTTTTGCGGCCAATTCTGGATATACGCGTCTACCGACTGAAGGAATCCCAGGTTGGCCAGGGTCTGGATAGCTCCCACCCACACTTTTACCACATCCGGGCCTTTGCCCCCGGCCATGACCGTGATGAATTCCTCAGGTTGATAATCCCGTTCGACGCCTTCGATCTTGATATCCGGATTGGCAGCTTCGAACCGGGCCACCGTTTCGTCCCACAGCTGACGGTCTAACGGCAGTGATTTAGGCGGCATATTCCAAACGGTTAGATGGGTGACCAATTTATCTTGAAGGACTTTATGGTTTTCTTTGAGGAGGAATTGGCTTAGACCCAACGCTAAAGCGGCCAACAATAGGACCCAGATGATCTTATTCATGGATTCTAGCCCATTCCTTGAGGAAAGATAACTGGCTTACAGTTTAACAAATTTCGTCAAACTTTGGAAAAAGGAATGGGATTGGAGAAGGGTTAGGGCTGGGTGGAAAGGCTGATGATCGCACACCTTTGCTTATCATCGACCGCGGGGGCGGACGCGTCCGGCAGGGGATTCTTCGTGGCGTATCCCACCGCGTAGATTCCGTTCGAGGGTATGGACAAGGACTTCATCAAATATTTCTCCACTTCCTCCGCCCGGTCGTGGGACAAAGAAACCAGGTCCCCCGTTTCCGAGTTGGCGGCGTATCCTTTGATGATGATGACGCTCTTTTCCAAATACGGCTTGATCGATTCGGCGGCTTTTTTGATCTCCTTTTTTGCCGCCTCATCCAGGTCCGAACTCATGGCGGCAAAGGTCACGGTCGTGAGGTTCAAATTCATGCGTTCCCCGCCCGCGGCGGGCTTGGCCTCCACCTGGATGGAATAAGGATCGGTCGAGGAGCTGTTCCCAGCTTTGTCCGTCGCGGTCAAAGTGGCGCGCAAGAAGGACCCAAGCGCGATGGTCTGCCCTTTGGAATCAACCCCGTCCCACGATAGTTCTTTGGGCGGTTGGCCCGTACCGGAGAATGTCTTGACCGAGTCCCCGTCCTCATTGGTGAAGTCGGCTTTCCAATCCTGGAACCCGATCCGATCGGCCGAATCCAGGTTGATTTTGTATTCATGCTTCGCGTTGAAATCGATCCAGTTATCCTCTCCCTTGAGGCTCAGATCGGGGGGAGTGTTGTTGATGAAAACCTGGAGGGCGTCGGTCTTGATGGGGTTTCCCGCCTTGTCCTCGGCGATCAAAAGGCAAAGATAGGTCCCGTCCGCGGCAATTTTTTTATCCAGGTCCTTTCCGTTCCACTTGAGCGTCGAGGGAAGCTTGTTCTCGCCCTGAGCCTCGAAGATCACCTTGTTCGTTGAGGATTCGCTGATTTCAAAATCCCAGGTCTTGACCTCGGAAGATCCCCCGGGATGGACGGTGAAAACCATTTCGCTTTTTCGTTTCCCGGTCTTATTGAATGAAAAATAAGGATTATTCACATCGATCTCGAAATGGGACCTGGTCGAGACGATCTCGACCTGAACGTGGTCATCGGATAAAAGTTCCTTTTTCCGGTTGAAGGTTTTCAACACGATCTTGTACTGACCTTCTTCCAGCATCTTGCCGTTATCGTTCATCCCGTCCCAAGCCACATAAGGTAAAAGGGGTCCCGTTCCGCCGATCCGGCGGACATCTTTGCCCTGGTTATCCTGGATCTGGATGACCCACCGGGCGATCTCTTCGTTGGTGTCGTTCGGGAAGGATATCACCGTGGTTTTTTGCCGGCCCGAAGGGGAAAAGGCTTGGGGTTCGACCTGAATGGTCATCTTGCGCAGGGGAATGGAAGATACGGGCTTGCCCACCTCGGTCATGGTCTCCCCCATCTGCTCCGTTTCGCTGATGTTGATCTCGGGAGAGCTCTCGACTTTTTCAACGGGCTTTGAGGCCTCGGTCCAGTTATCGAAACGGTAGATCAAATTCAAGAAATTATCCAATTGGCCGTTGCTGGTGGATATACGCAGAGCGTAACTGATCTCATAGGGTTGGGCTGGGTGGTACCCTCCTCCCACGGAAAAATACCCGTCAGAGCCAAAAAGGCCGTCAAAACCGACCCTAGCCGAATAGGTTTCATCGTCGAAAAACCTTTCCGCGCCGATCCTCAGGCGGTTGCTCAGGTTGGAGTTCTGCAGGATCTGGTCCACGATCTGGTAATCCACTTCTAGCCGGGTATCTTTGATATTTTGGTAGGCGGCTCCCAAAGTAAAGGTCCGGGTCAAGGGCTGTTCATTGGTATCGTTGAAGCGGATCTCCGTATCCAGGTCCTTCACCACCAGGGCGAAGGAAGCGAGGGTCCCCTGGGCATTGCGCAGGTCGTAACTCATTCCCAGGTCCAACCCTAATCCCCTTCCGCTGTCTTGGATCGATCCGGCCGACGTGGTGAGCGCCAAGAATTTCAGGTTGAAACCTAAAAGAAGGTCACGGGAGGCGTTCAAGGGAAGGCCGATGGACCCGATATAGGCCGTGTTTGAGCCGTGCGAATCGGGGAATTCCGAATATTGGGATAGGGCGAATACCGTCCCGTCCTGCGATGGATATAAAAATCCGGTATTCAAATGAAAATCGGTTGTGGCGGGAAGTATCCCTAAACCCAATTGGATCATGGGAACGGAAGCCCGGGCGATTCCAGCCGGGTTCCATTGGATCGCTTGCGTGCCTCCGGCGATGGCCGCCACGGCGCCGCCCATCCCCAGGCCATAAGCGTCTTGATCTAGGTTCAGATCCAATGAATAAGCTTTGTAAAGGGGGGCAAAAACGAAGAAACAAAATAAACAGATCACCCAGAGATGGGTGTTTTTTCCGGGATTTGAGTTGGATTGGTCCGTGGATGTCAATCCACGGGGATTAGGGTTAAACATAGGAGATTTAATATAAAACAAGTGGCTGGTTATAAGAAGATTATTTTAGTTTCTGGGCTATATCGAAAAGTGTGGAAATGAGGAACCTTTTCATGAATTCAATGGCCAAGATGGCCAAAACAGGGGATAAATCCAATCCATTCATTTTCCAGGGCGGCATGAGCTTGCGAAAGGGTTTCAAAACCGGCTCGGAGATCGTCTGAAGGGTCTTGACCAGGGCGTTCGAGGGGTCGGCATTGGCCCAGGAAAGGATCACCCGCACGATGATGATCAATTCCAAACAATAAAGCACTCCATCCAATAAGCCTGCGGTCGCCGAAATGAAGTTTGCCAGAACGAACATACTATTTTCCTTTCTTTTGTGGGCCAACCAGCACCCAGGTTTTCTTGTCCGAGATAAGGTATTTCTTGGCCATCGCCCGAACTTCGTCAGCGCTGACGGCCTTGACGATAGCGGGGATCTTGTCCACCGTTTTGCATCCCAAGCCGGACATTTCATACCGGCCATAAGAATAAACCTGGGACCGGTTGGCCTGTAACCCCATCTTGTTCAGCCCCGCCATATAGGTCTTGGCCCTTTCCAGGTCGAGCGAATCGATCTTTTCCTCGGTGAAATCCTTAAGCACTTTCAACAAACCTTTTTTCGCTTCCTGCACCTTTTCCGGGGCGCAACCGATGTAGATCTGATAGATCCCGGCCCGCATGGCGGCGTCATGGGAGGCGTGGACGCTGTAAGCCAGGCTTTTCTTCTCCCGAAGTTCCCCGAACAATTTCCCGCCCATACCGGACAACATGGTATTCATGACCCGAAATGCGAAATAATCAGGCGAACCCATCCGGGGTGCCCTGAGCCCAAGAACGATGGTGGTCTGTTTACTTTCCACGGATTCCTGGTATTCGGCCTGGTCCAGTTCCCCGATCGATAATTCATACCCCTTCTTGGCCGATGATGAATGGAGACCCTTTAATTTTTGATCAATTAATAAGGAGAGTTCCTTGGGTTCAATGTCCCCAACCGCCACCCAGGTCATGTTCCGGGGCGTCATGTAACGCGAATGCCAACCCCTCACAATTTGAGGAGTGATCTTTTTGAGTGTTTCGATAGTCCCCATGGGCTGATGGGCGTAAGGGGTGTTGGAGAAGGTCAAAACATCCGATTTCAACATGGCGTATTCAGAGGGGTCATCCTTGAAACGGCGGATAGCGGAGATCTGCAATTTCTTTTCCCTAGCTATCTCCCCCTCAGCGAAACTCGGCCGCAAAAAAGCTTCCGTCATCAGGTCAAAAGCCTCTTCGAAAGACCGGGTGGGAACATCCAGCACCATTCCCCAATAATCCTTTTCCAAAAAAGGATCCAGATGGGCGGCCAAACCCTCGATCGCGCTTGAGAATTCCGAATGGTCCCTTTGGATCGTTCCCTTCAGGAGGCACTTGGACATAAGACTGGTGACCCCACTGAGCTTCGCTCCCTCGTCGACGAATCCGCCTTTTAAGAATACCCCCAAGGAAACCAGGGGTAACCCCGGCCGTCGCTTGAATAGAAGCTTGGCCCCATGGGCCAATGGGATCATTTCAATGTTTCCAGCCGTTTGATGCTTGGCCGATAGGCCCACGCCGGGGTTTTTGGCGGCTTTCCCCAACAGGCCTTGCCAATGGGCGGGGTTCTTGGAGTAGTTCTCGGTCTTGGGGTGGTAAAGGACCAGGATGGCCCTTTGGGGGGCTAGGTATTTCTTCGCCACCCTTTTCAGGTCCTCGCTGGTGACCTCGTTCAAGGACTTGAGAAATTCATCTTCCATCCGGTAATCGCCCAGTAGTTCCCAATAACCCAGTGTCTTGGCTTGCCCATCCACGTTTTGTTTTTCGAATATTTTGGAGGCCAAAAGCCGGTTCTTGACCTTCTTGAGTTCGGATTCCTCGACCCCCGAATCGATCACCTTCTGTATCTCCGTCATGAGATCCCCGAGGAATTTCTCGCAACGGGGTTTGTCCGTCAATCCCTGGAATACGAATGAACCGCCGAATTTCCCGATGAAATGGTCGGTCCCGACCTCATCGGCGGATTGCTTTTTCTCGCGGATAGCCAGGTTCAATCGGCTGGACCCGCCCTCTCCCAGGATCGAATCCAAAATCTCCAACGCCGGTCCGTCAGGATGGAAAATAGGCACGGTCGGAAAGCCCAGGCTGGCGTAGGTTTGTTTGATGTCCCCCGCTTCCAAATGAAGCCTCAGTTTGGTCGGTTCTGCGTCGGTTTTGAACACCCTTCGGGGCGCCTTGGCCGGGCTGCCCTTTTTGAAATATCCTTCCACCTGTTCATACACGGACGAGGCGGACACATTACCCACCACCGCGATGACCGTGTTCTTGGGAACGTAATGGTTCTTGTAGTAGGCCACCAACTGGTTTCTTTTGGTTTTTTTCAGTATTTCCTGGTCCCCGATGACCGGAAAATGGTAGGGATTCTTTTGAAAGATGTTCTTGAATAGCAGTTCCCAGGACCAGCTCCAGGGGTCGTCCCGCCTCATCCGCATTTCCTCGAAAACCACTTCTTTTTCCTTCTCCATCTCCCCTGCGTCGAATGAGGAATTGAAATAGGCGTCGAACTCCACATCCAGGGCGGTGAATATACGGTCGCCGGGAAGGACCACATAAAAACAGGTATGCTCGAAGCTGGTGAAGGCGTTCAGATAACCACCGGCGGACTCGACCTCCCGGGAGATGGTTCCCACACCCCTTTTAGCCGTGCCTTTGAAGATCATGTGCTCGATCAGATGGGCCATGCCCCTTTCGTCGGCCTTTTCGTCGATGGAACCGGCCTCCACCCAGATGTTCAAGGAAACCACTGGCGTGGTGGGGTCTTCCTTGACCAGGAGCTTGGCGCCGTTGGGCAATTGGTAGCGATGGATATTTTCGGGCAGGCTTTCGCCTTGTGTCTTTTTCATGAATGATTTACCTGAGAGGATTTGATGGTGCGGAAGGGGGGAGTTGAACCCCCATGAGGTTGCCCCCGCTAGAACCTGAATCTAGTGCGTCTGCCAATTTCGCCACTTCCGCATCAAAACATCGAAGGAAACCTGACTGGGGACTTGTCTATCGAGGTGCGGTAGTATAAATTACGTGTACAGGCCTGTCAAGCAACGGCAATTCGAGAGCAAATGGACACATCCCAAGGGAACAAGGCCTCCCCTCCCGCTTACCCGAAGATCCGAAATAACAAGTAAACAAGGAAGAATCATTGCGAAAGAGAAATCAGAAGGCGCACCATCCTCACGGAAGGTCCGCTTCTGCCAAAAAACACAAACCGCCGAAGGCCCATAAACATCAACAGGGCCATTCTCACCAGAAGAAGCAACATCACCGCTCCGAGGCTGTCGAGATGATCGGCACGGTCCAGGCGAACGAGAAGGGTTTCGGGTTTTTCATCCCCGAGGACGGTTCCACCGACGCCTTTTTGCCCCCGAAAGAGATGAACGGCATCCTGAACGGCGACAAGATCAAGGCCAAGGTGTTCAAAGACCCCCGGAAAGAGGACCGTTTCGCGGCGGAGTTCATCTCCATCGTCAAAAGGGCCCACACGTCCATCGTCGGGTTGTTCGTCAAGGAAGGCGGGAAGGGTTATCTGAAACCCGATGATAACCGCATACGTTCCATGGTCCAACTCGGGGCCTCCGACCTTAAACCCTCGGAAGGCCAGAAGATCGTCGCCCTGATCACCCGTTGGCCAGGCCCGGACGGCCGTATGGAAGGAAAGCTTGAGGAGATCCTGGGCCACCCCGATGACCCGGGGGTCGATATACGCTCCATCATCCGCAAGCACAACTGGCCGGAACGATTCCCCGCCATCGTTGAGGCCCAGACCGAAGGATTCCCCGAGAACCCGTCCGAGAAGGATTGGGAAGGCCGGTTGGACCTCCGGAAATTGCCCATCCTGACCATCGACGGGCCCGACGCCAAGGATTTTGACGACGCCATCTCGTTGGAAAAGACACCCTCAGGACGTTACCGCCTGGGCGTCCATATCGCCGATGTTTCCCATTATGTCCATGACGACATGCCCTTAGATAAAGAGGCCCAGGCCAGGGCGACCAGCCTTTACCTGGCCGACCGGGTCCTTCCCATGCTTCCCCACAACCTCTCGGACGGGCTTTGTTCCCTTCGGGAAGGGGTTCCCCGCCTTACCGTGAGCGCTTTCCTGGAATACAGCTCGGAAGGGCATCTGGCCCGCACCCACTTCGCCTTGAGCGTCATCCAAAGCTCCCGGCGCGGCACTTACGGGGAAGTCCAGCAGGTGCTGGATGGAACCGCAAACGAAGAAGTAAAACAGAAATACGCCCATTTGGAGCCGATGCTCAAAGAGATGCTTCTATTATCCCGTCACATCCGCAGAAACAGGGAAGCCCATGGGTCGCTTGACTTTGATTTCCCCGAGGTCAAGGCCATTGTCGGCATGGATGGGTTGGTCAAGGAAGTCAAGGTCACGGAAAAGCTGGAGACCCATAAACTCATCGAGGATTTCATGGTCGCGGCTAACGAGGCCGTCGCCAGCCACCTGAGTCGGTTGAAGATCCCCAGCCTCTACCGTATCCACGAGCCTCCTTCCGACTCCGACCTGGATGATTTGGTAAAGTTCCTTCAGATCTATAAGATCCCGTTCAAGAACTTCGACCTCACCACGCCCCTGGGTCTTCGTTCCCTGTTAAAATCGGTCCAGGGCCACAAGCTGGAGCCGGTCATCTCGACCCTGTCCCTGAGGTCGCTGAAGCTGGCCGTTTATTCCACCGAGAACCTCGGGCATTTCGGCCTGGCCTTGAAGTCCTATTGCCACTTCACTTCCCCTATCCGCCGTTATCCCGACCTGGTCGTTCATCGGTCGCTTAAAAAGGCCCTGAAGGCCCCGGGCCATAGCGCCCATTCCAACTACGGCAAATTGGCCGTCCATTGCAGCACCCAGGAACGTTCGGCGGAAAAGGCCGAGCGTGAATGCCAGAAGGTCATGCAGTTGAGATTCATGGAAAAGAGGATCGGGGAGGATTTCTCCGGTCTGGTACGCCACATCACCGCTTACGGTGTTTATGTGGAACTGATCCCCACCGGTATCGAGGGTTTCATCCCCATCGAAAACCTGACGGACGACCTTTACCAGTTCGATCCCCCGTCACTCTCGATGAAGGGCAAAAGGGGAGCCCATGTGCAATACGGAGATATACTGAAAGTGAACGTCCATTCGGTCGACCGGGTATTCCAACGGCTAATCTTGACGAGGATCTATGGCTGAACGCGCTCCTTCCATCCAGAACCGCAAGGCTCATTTCGATTATTTCATTTTCGAGAGCCTGGAAGCCGGTATCGCGCTGGCCGGCTGTGAGGTGAAGTCCATCCGCCTGGGCAAGGCCAACCTGCAGGACAGCTTCGCCAGGGTGGAAAAGAACGAGATCTTCGTTTATGGCATGCATATTTCCCCTTACGCCCAGGGGAACCGGTACAACCCGGAGCCGACCCGCATCCGCAAACTGCTCCTGAACCGCAACGAGATCAACCGATTGGCGAGCCGGGTCCACGAGAAGGGTCTGACCCTAATCCCCCTCAAGCTTTATTTCAAACAGGGCAAGGTGAAGTTGCAGTTGGCCCTGGCCAAGGGTAAGAACAGCGCGGACAAGAGGGATAAGCTGAAGGAAAAAGAGGCCAACCGCGACATCGACCGGGCCTTGAGCAACCGCAACCGCCGAAGGCTGTAGATCCTTTCCTTTCGATCAACCCTATTCCCACTGTTTAATGCGTTAGAGTGTGGAAAGGTTTGCGAAGCAAGGAGGATTCCCATGGCGAAGAAGGCAAAGAAGACAGCAAAAGGCAAAAAGAGACATTAACTAACGCCTCAAAGAATGAATACAAAACCTGAACAATCCGTTCAGGTTTTTTTATTTGCCCGGGTTACATATATTGGGGATTCGATTATGTGTTTTACAATATCTCGAGCTGGGACCGGCTTAGCGTCTCGGGTAATCCTTGAGGATCTTCAGGAAATTCTCCTCGGATAACGGATGGCTGAAGTAATAGCCCTGCACCTGGTCGCAGTCATGGGTCTTCAAGAAGGTCAACTGTCCTTCTGTCTCCACCCCTTCGGCCACGACGCTTAATTTCAAGCTGTGGGCCAGGGCAATGACGGCGGTGACGATGGCCGCGTCGTTGGGGTCGGTGGTGATGTCCCGAACGAAGGACCGGTCGATCTTGAGGGTTTCCAAGGGGAACCGTTTCAAGTAGCTCAAGGAGGAATACCCGGTCCCGAAGTCATCCAGGGATAGATGGATCCCCATCTTCTTGAACTCGTTCAAGGCGGCGATGGTGAAATCGGCGTTCTTCATGGCGATGGATTCAGTGATCTCCAGCCCTAAGTACTGGGCGTCCAAACCGGTTTCCTGGAGTATCTGGGATATGGTGTTGACCAGGTTGCGTTGTTGGAACTGGCGGGCAGATAGGTTCACCGCGATACAGACCTTATCCTGGCCTGCTTCCTGCCATTTCTTGCTTTGCGTGCAAACCTTTCGCATGACCCATTCCCCGATGGGCACGATCAATCCCGTCTCTTCAGCCAAGCCGATGAATTCCGTCGGGAAAACCAACCCGAGGTCGGGATGCTGCCAACGCACCAGGGCTTCCGCCCCCACGATCTGCCGGGTCTTCAGGTCGATCTGGGGCTGGTAATAAACGACGAACTCCTCTTTTTCCAATGCCCGTCTCAGGCTGTTTTCCATGAGCAACTGCTTGAAGGCGCTCACATTCATGACGGAGGCATAGAGTTGGAAATTGTTCCTTCCCTGCTCCTTGGCCCGGTACATGGCTGTTTCTGCGTTCTTTAGCAGGATCTCGGGGTTTTCCCCGTCCTCAGGGTAAAAGGCCATGCCGATACTGGTGGTCACGTGCAGTTCATGCCCGTTCAATTTGAAGGGCGTCGCCAGGAGTTCGATGATCTTTTGGGCATGTTGGGTTGCCTCTTCGACCATGGTGACCTGGGGCAGGAGCAGGGTGAATTCATCCCCGCCGAAGCGGGCGATGGTCTCGTTCTCGTTCAGGACCCCCAACAATCTTTCGGCCACGGCGACCAGGAGCTTGTCCCCGACCACGTGTCCCAGGGTCTCGTTGATGTTCTTGAACCGGTCCAGGTCCAGGATGATGACACAGAGGTTCTGCTTATTCCTGCGGGCGTTCTTCATGGCCTGATCCAGGCGGTCCTTGAAAAGGGTGCGATTGGGCAGGTTGGTCAGGATGTCGTAGAAGGACTGCCGGCGGATGGTCTCCTCGGCCCTTTTGCGGTCCGAAACGTCCCTGGCAATGGCCTGGACGACCTTCTGGCCGTTCCAAAGGAATAGATGGGCGTTGATCTCAAAGGGTAGTTTCGACCCTGATTTGGTCAGGTGGGTCTTTTCGTAAGTGACCCTTTCCTGTTGGAGCAGTTTCTTGAATATCTTGGGCATCTCGTTCAGGTCTTCCTGGGAGGCGATGTCGTAAGGGGTCATTTGGAGCAGTTCGTCCCGGGAATAGTCCATCTTGGAACAGGCCACGTCGTTCACTTCCAGGAATTTTCCAGGCACCCCATCATCCGAGATCCCGTACAGGAAAATGGCGTCATTTGCGTTGTTGAAGAGTTCGCGGAATTTTTCCTCACTGCCCCTCAGGGCTTGTTCGCTCCGTTTACGTTCCAGAGCGCTGGATAACATCTCCCCGATGATCTTGAAGAGTGCCAACTCCCCTTCGGTCCATACTTTAGGCGTTTCCACGGTGCTGAAGGAGATCAATCCGTTGAACTTGTCAGCCGTGATCATGGGGACCAGGACGATCGACCGGACGTCACGCTGCTGTAGGAAGTTCCTTTCCCTGACGGCCTCGGCCGGCAGATCCTTGATGGAGGAGATATGAAGGACCTCGTGGCTTTTGATCTTTTCCTGGAACCAGGTGAATTCGGCGAGGTTGAGGTCCCCCATCGGCAATGGGGTGATGGATCGCTCCTCAGCCGCCCATTGGTGGATGGGTTTCCCCATTTTGCCGTTCTTATGCGGGATGATGCTGATCCGGTCGACGCCGATGAATTGACCGATGGAAGCCAGGGCGTTGGCGATGCCCGAATCGATCTTATCGAAAGGTAAATTGATGAAATGCGAGGATAAGGAAGTGATCAGTTTCTCGAACTCAATCCTTCGTTCCAGCACCTTTTCCGCGTGTTTCCGCTCGGTGATGTCGATGGCGATGCCGATGACGGATTGAAGCTTTCCGTCCATGTCATTGGCCGGTGAATAATGGGTCTCGAAGTACCGATCATTGACTTTCGATAATGTGGAGAACTTTTCCCCCTTCAAGGCCCTCCTGAGATCCTGCACGATTGAGGGATATTCCCGATAGAGTTCCAACGCGGACTGGCCGACGACCTGTCCCGGTTCCAGGTTCAAGGCCTTCAACCCGTTGCCTTCGGACAGGGTGAACATACCATTGGGGTCGACCGAAAAAAGGACCAAGGGCGCGTTCACGATGATCGTCTTCAAACGCTCTTCGGTCTCCAAAAGGGTTTTTTGATTCGTTAGGTCACGGGCCAAGCACATGATCTGGGTCTCGCCCGAACCCGTGATGGTGGTCATTGACAATTCCAGGCTGATCAAACCGCCCTTTTTGTGTTTAACGCTGATCTCATAGCGGCCCGATTGCTTTTCCCCGTTGATATGGGATTGAACATTTTCTTGGAAGGATTTTCTTTGATTCTCTGGAAGGAGCGTATGGAAGGAAGATAAGGCGATGATCTCTTTTTCAGTGTAGCCGGTCAGGACGCAGATGGCTTCGTTGGCGTAAACGACACGGGGATCTTCCAATACAAAAACACCTTCCCCGATATCGCCGATGGCGCGGAGAAGGACATCGTCCAGAAAGCTTTTTAGCTGGTGAGGAACGTTCAAAAGTTACCCCAATTTTCGTTTGGAGAATTTATTTTGAAACCGACATTCGTGACCGTTTTTAGTTATTTCAAAACTAAAAATTTCCATCGAACCTTCAAAAACTCGAGCGTTTTATCTTCTCGATAAACCTTAAGTATTTAATTCATTTTAGGCGACACAGGTGAGGAAATAAAGGTAAAAGCCAGGGTTTGTCAGGCAGGCTGTCTTGAAGACTTCAACGGAAGTAGTCGGGCTCGTTACCAGGTTTCCATTTGATATTACAACCAACACTGGGTTTCTGGTTTGGGGACACGGGCTTATTGGATAAAACCGCTTCTATCGCTTCCCTAAGGTCATTCCCCGTCACTGGAGTTTGGCTTCCAGGCCTACTTCCATCCAGTTGGCCCTGATAGACCAGCTTGAAAGCCTTATCGAATAGATAGAATTCCGGGGTGCAGGCGGCCTTATAGGTCTTTGCCACCGATTGGGTCTCGTCGAAGCAAAGGGGGAAGTTGAGACCCAGTTCCAGGGCCATTTCCTTGAGATGGACCGGCGAATCGTCAGGGAATTTGACACTATCGTTGGAGGAAATGGCCACCATCCCGACCTCTTTCGGGACATATTCCCTGCCCAACCGCGCGATCTCTTCCTTGACGTGAAGGACATAGGGGCAATGCCGACAAATGAACATGACCAGGATGGCTTTTTTGCCCTTGAGGGAGGATAGGCTGAAGGGTTTACCCGACACGACTTCCAATAACTCAAAATTAGGGGCGGTCGTGCCCAGTTCCAGCATTGTTGAGGGTGTCATGACCATCTTTCTTCCTCCTTAGAAGCAAAAAAAATTTGAACCACCAAGGCACCAAGGGCACCAAGAACTAATAAATACAAAATTGATTTAAAAAGACGTAAAACAAAACCTTTTTGGATTTGCTTTTCTTGGTGTCTTGGTCCCTTGGTGGTTCAATCGCTTTTGTTTATTTTTTTTTGTTAGGTTTGCCCGCGTTGCCCGGTTGTTCGGAGACTTCCGTTTGGTCCGAAACGTCGTTCATCCCCGTGAAATGAGGATCATCGACCTTTATCTTCCCCCCTTTGTCCGAGCTTTGCTTCCCCTTCTTTTTCTTTGCGGCCCGTTTCTTTTTCTTTGTGACCGCCTTATGCTCCGGCGCGCCGCTATCCAGGGACGTTTGAGTGTTTCCCACGGCGAACAACGGGGACGCGCAAAAGGATAATACCGCTATCAATAAAACCAGCGCCATCGGCCGATTGATTTTTTTCATTTCATATCCTTTGAATTTATAAATACATCCAATAACAACCAAAGAATTTTATACCGGGGTAGCTGTCGAAGACAAGAACGGGATCATTTCATGTTTAATTTTTATCCCATTATCAAATGCTGATCGTTAAAATCATCCTGAAAGGAACAAACCATGCCCTCCCCTCTTTCCACTTATGATGTTTCGATCCTCGAATCCCATCTGGACAGTTTCGGCCATGTGAACAACGCGGTTTACCTGGTCCTTTTCGAGGAGGCCCGCTGGGACTTTATCACCCGCAATGGATATGGTATGAAACAAGTCCAGGAATTCCAGAAAGGGCCCATCGTTTTGGAATTGAGCATGAAGTTCAGGCGCGAGCTCACTTTAAAGGAAAAAATCGGCATCACTTTTGAATTCGTTGACTCCAGGAGAAAAATTAGCCGCTATCACCAGCAAATGATCAAGGGAGATAGTACGGTGGCCGCCGAATTGGATGTGACAATCGGATTTTTCGACCTGCAAACCCGCCATTTGATCGATCCCACCCCTGAATGGAAAAAGGCAGTCGGACTTCCCTAGCCCCCTCATGAAACCTAGATGAATGGCCACTGATAAGGTTGAGAAAGTGGAATTTTAGGAAGAGCAAGACAGTCAAGAATCCACCCATCCCTTTTACCGCAGGATAAGCAATTTGAGCATATACCTTTTGCCGGGCGTCGTCATGATCACGTAATAAAGGCCATTCGCGAGCGGTTTATCCATCTTGTCCACCGGCTTGAACCACACCAAGGATGAACCTGCTGATACGGTCAATGTCTCTTCCTGTACTTTCCTGAACGCCAAAGTAAACACCAGCAATTTGACCTGTGTATTGGACGATAAACCTGGCAAGACCACGCTCACAGGCTGGCCATTGGAAGGATTGGGATAGAGCACAAGCGGCGTCGGGATCAAGATCGGGGTTGCTGAGGGGGTAGCCGTAAGTGTCCATGGGATGGTGAAGGTTGGCGTCAAGGTTTTCGTAGCGGTCGGCGTAGCCGTTGAAGTATCCGTATTTAAAGGTGTTGGTGTGAGGGTCTTGGAACTTGTGGCGGTCCCCGTGAGGGACGGTGTCGCCGTCATCGAAGCTGTCGTCGTATTTGTCGGCGTGAAGGACTTGGTCGGACTGAATGTGACCGTATAGGTGGAGGTGGGCGGAGGTGTATTGGTGAAGGTCTGGGTAGAAGTGGCCGTAAAAGTATCCGTGACAGTAGCGCTAAGGGTTGGGTTAAAGGTATAGGTAGGAGTAAGCGAACTTGTCGATGTTGGGGAAACCGTGGCTGTGAAAGAGGCCGTCCCAGTTGAAGTGGCGGAAGCCGTGGGCGTCGGAGAGGCCGGCGGGGGCGGGGTTTTTGTATTCGTCGCCGTGCCGGTTGAGGTGGGTGCGGGGCTATTGGTGGGGCTCAGGGTCAAAGTCGGGGTAAGGGTATGGGTCATGGTCCCGGTCATTGTGACGGTCAAGGTCGGAGTCGTCGTGAAAGACAGGGTAAAGGTCATCGTTGGCGTGTGAGTGGCCGTCGATGTTCCGGTGTTGGTGGGGGTGTTAGATGGTGAGGCAGTCGCCGTGGACGTCTTCGTGGCAGTCAGGGTGGCCGTTGGGGTGAAGGTGGACGTATAGGCGTTGGTCGGGGTGGGGGTGGCTGTGCACACCGATTCACTTGTTATTTCAATGGCCGCGAATTCAGCGTTGTTCGCCGTGGCGGTCCCAACGATATCGATCAATCCTCCGGTAACATTTACCATGAAACTATGGTCGTCGACGGCGTTTTGCCCCACTTGGGAGTAAATATCCATGTTCGTTAGCATGGTCACACCGTTGATGGCGACACTAAAGACCCGGCATCCCGTGGTTGTGCAATATGAATCGACGTTTTTCAAGATTACCTGATAATTCCCATTTGGGACCGTAAACTTGTATTCCAGGTTGGAGGCATACCGCTCACTCTGATAGAGGATCTGCTGGGCGCCCGAGTTAGCGATGGTATTCGTCCATGTCCCGACCGTGCCCGCGGTCACGTAGCCGAAGCCTCCAGTGGCATAGGCCTGGTCCGCAACCCAGGTCACGCCAGCGATGATGGTCTGTGGACCCCCGCAGTTGATGGCCTCATAAACCTGGGCGCACGGATTGGTCGTCGGGGTAGGAGTCACCGTTATGGTGGGCGAGAAAGTGGGAGTGGCCGTGTAGGAAGCGTTCGGCGTCGGGGTTAGGGTGATGTTCGAGGGGCAGGTGGGATAGGGTGAAGCCAGCCAGGTGGACACAGCCGTTCCCCAAGGATTTGTGGTCCAACTCCAGTTCGAGAACTGGTTGGGACAGGAATCATCGGTGAAAGACCAAGCGGTAGCCCCGACCACCCCAGTGGTGGTGACGGCCCACCCATTGGTACCGATCATATTGCTGTCGAAAGTGGGGTTGTCCGGGTCCGTTCCACAGGTCGTCGCCCCGCCGAACTCTCCCACAAATACTGGAGCCGCGGCCAGGAGGCTGGAAGGCACATCCGCGTTCCAACTAGCGGGGGTGGTCCCGTCATTAGGCCCATAAAGATGCGCTGAGTAGACCAATCCATTGCCCGTATTAGAGAAGGTGTTGCCCAAGATACCGGTCAAGTCAGAACACCAGCTCAATCCTCCCAAAAGGCAGACATTTTCCGCTCCCGCTCCCCGCACCGCGTTCAAAAGCCCCTGCATGCCGGGAGTCCAGGAAGGGGTTCCAGTGGTATTGCCTCCGTTCACCCAGGTGGACCACGAAAGAGCGTTGGTCGGTTCGTTGTACAGGTCGAACAGGACCGCCGGATTATTTTTCACCCAGGGTGTGCCGGCCACTGATCCCCAAAAGGTGACCGCGTTAGCGTCGGCCATGGCTTCCTGCCCGGTGGCGGTTCCCCATCCCGCCCCGGTACAAGGGGTCGTGGCGGTGGTCCCGCCGTAGGTGCCGGACCAGTGCAAGTCCATTATGACATAAACATTTTGGGAGGCGCAGTATCCGACGATAGCCGACACCGCCGACTGATATTGGGAAGCCGCGATTTGGGTGATCGAGTTGGAACAGCCGAACCAGAAATCCTGGTTCAAGGGCAGACGAATGATGGAAGCATGCCAGGCCGTGACCGCTTCCTGGACCGCCTGCATGGTATTACCCCCACAGCCGTTGGTGCTGTTGCCGGTAAAACCTCCGCAGTTGGCGCTACTTCCTCCTGGTCCATAACCGTAAGGTGAGAATTCCAGCCCGTCGATGTCCACGCCTTTTAAATGAAGAGTACAGCCGCCCGTCGGAGAGGTCGTGATCTGGTTGCCCTTGACGTAAAGGTAATCGATTTGCGCGAAGGCGCTTTGACCCGCAAGGAAGATTGATAAAAACCAAAGAACCGCTGTTAAAACAAACGGGATCCTGGAATTTTGAAATGGAAGCATACCCATCCTAATGGAATATTCTTGAAACGATATCTACCGTTAAAACGCCTAATTTATTCTTTATGTATTAACTGAACCATTAACAACCATATTCTTTGCCAATTGAGCAGAAGAAAACTTGATTAATTTTACCACTGAATAAGCATTCCGTTAACAACGGGGCCAGGAAGTTATGGTTTTGTCACCATCGTGAGTTTAACCGCTTTATCTGGTTTATCGGAACCTCTAGTAATCGATCGGGTTGCGGAATTAACGACCGCCCATCATTACTTGGTGACGTGAAGATTAATGCTTAGGCATTTACTCTACTTCCCGCAACTCATAGCCGGCCCATTCGAGCTACCGGTAGTGGCAGGGGATGACGATAGTTAATTACCCCTTATACCGGTAGTGGAAAGTCAACTCGCAGGTAGCGACAGACCTATATGTCAGTAGTGGCTGGGGGACTTACGAAAAGATGTTTATGGGTTAATCCTAGGCGGATGGGATAAACACACTTAAAATGTTTAAAGGGGAATAAAATAAGTGATTCAACCTTGCAGGGTAATCAGGATATTCCAGATTATCTTGTTTTCCAATCGTTAGAAGTACCCGCGCCGTGCTTTTTCACATAGTAAAACTACATAAAAGGTACTTATTAAGAAGTAAGGTAATAAGAGATCCCAGGAGAGGATTTATGGCTGTTTGGATGGAAAAAGCAGTCCAGGGATTTGGTGAGTCGTCCGGGATTCGAACCCGGGACACCCGCATTAAAAGTGCGGTGCTCTACCAACTGAGCTAACGACTCACCCAATCCCTTGGAGGGCTCTAAAAAATATACTTTTTAGCCCTTAAAAGCAAAGCAAATGATCAGCGATTCTCGAATATCTGTGACCTGTCCGGCCCTACCGAAACCCAGGTAATGGGTACCTGAACGTACTTTTCGATCTCATCCAGATAACGCCTGGCTTGCGGGGGAAGGTCCGTCAGCTTGGAAGCCTTGGACAGATCGCCATCCCAACCCGGCATGACCTTGTAGACCGGCTTGCAAAGGGCCAACTGATTGTAACCAGCCGGGAACTCGCGGATCGTTTTAGTGCCGACCTTGTAGCCGACGCACAGGTTGATCTTTTCCAAGTAACTCAACACATCCATCTTGGTGAGCAAGAGGCCGGTGAAGCCGTTGATCCGGCAGGCGTACCGAAGGGCGACCAGATCCAGCCAGCCGCAGCGGCGCGGACGGCCGGTGGTGGCCCCATATTCCCCGCCACGTTTGCGGATGTCATTGCCGAACACCTCGTCCATTTCCGACGGGAAAGGCCCTTCCCCGACCCGGGTGGTATAGGCTTTGGTGACGCCATAGATCTCATCCAGCCATTGCGGGCCGATGCCAAGACCCGTGCAAACCCCGCCTACGCTGGCGCTGGAGGAGGTCACGAAAGGATAGGTTCCGAAATCCACGTCCAACAGGGTGCCCTGGGCCCCTTCGGCCAGCAGATTCTTCCCTTTTTCGACTTGTTCCTGAAGGTAACTGGCCGTGTCCCTCACCAAAGGCTTGATGCGGATGGCCGCCTTGAGGTATTGATCCGAAATGGCGTCGGCGTTCACGCCCTTCACCCCGAAATAGTTCTTCAAAAGGAAATTCTTTTCTTTCACGACCTGCTTGACCTTGGCCCTGAAATCCTTGGGGTCGAATATGTCGATGACCTTCAGACCCACACGGGCCATTTTATCCATATAGGCTGGGCCGATGCCGCGATTGGTGGTTCCGATCTTGGTGGAGCCCTTATGGCCCTCGGCGGCGCCGTCCAACAAGCGGTGGTAAGGCATCAAAAGATGGGTGCGGTCGCTGATGACCAGACGGTCCTTCAGGCGGACGCCCGCTTTGACCAGGGAGTCTATCTCGCCCAAGAGGGCGATGGGGTCCAGGACGACCCCGTTGCCGATGACGCATGTCTTGCCGGTATGAAGGATGCCCGAGGGGATCTGATGGAACACGAATTTCTGGCCGTTGGCCACGACCGTGTGGCCGGCGTTGCTGCCGCCCTGGTAGCGGGCGACGATATCGACCTGTTCGGTCAGGACGTCCACCATTTTCGCCTTGCCCTCGTCGCCCCACTGGGCGCCGATGATGACGATGTTCTTTTTGGAACGCTTTCTTTTCGCGATGGGATTGACGTTTATCCTGGCCATAGTTGTCCTTTGAAATTCTCGGCTTGAAACAGGCAAAAAAAAACTCTGCCGAACAGGACAGAGTTGGAACTGCCTCTAAAACGGGTCAATTTTATGTTAATTTCAACATTAAAACAAGCTTTGAATCATGCCCAGCCATCCAGGTGGCATGTTTAAGAAGCGTTGCCGCCCTTAATTCGTGTCGCCCTCAGGCACCAGGCCTTCGTGGGTGCTGGTTTGCTGTCTTTTAAGAAGATCTTTGATCTCGTAATTGTTGGGGTCCAGTTCCTCGGCTTTCCTCAAGGAATAGAGCGCGGAAGCCTCTTTCCCATCCTTCATGAAGGACAAAGCCTGGTCGTAATAATGTTTAGCGTCATCGGACATCGGCCTGGGCGTCGTGATCCATTCGTTACAGGAGGATTTCTCTTTCCCGTCCACATAAGAAGTGACGTAAGCGTGGTAGCGGACGCCGTTCTTAGCCCCACGCAAAAGGCAATATTTGCTTTGAATGGGCTCTTGCTTGGCCCGATGGAAATCCTTCTCGTCGTCGGTGCGGATGTAGATCAAGTACCCGTCGGCGTGACTTCCTTCGGGTATATCCCAGCGCAGATAGATCTTTTGGTCGCCCACGAAGGATTCGATGATGGAAGGCTTGGAATCGATGGTTCCCTCCCCCACATCGAACAACCAGCTGGCGGAAATGCGGTGACTGTTACCCAGGTTGTCCGAATGGCCCATATAGGCGTAATCGATGGTCCATTGGGGATTACGATAACTGGCGCCGACGCTGAAATCGCCCGGGAGGGTCAAAAAGCTGGTGAATCCGGCGCGGAAACCCAGCCGACCGTCCAGGAACCAATGCTCCACCCCGGTCCGGATCCTTAAATTCTGCTCGTTCAACAGGATATCGTTCGAAAGGGTCCAGGGCATATCGACCGCCAAGGTGGTATAGGGGTCGAACATAAAGGCCACACCCGGAGTCAAGATGGGCGGGATGGTTTGCTCAACGCCCGTTTGATCGAACCGAACGGATGTGGATATATCGGTCAGGACCAACCCGGCGGAAAATCTCATCTTGTTTTCCAGGGGCTTCACATATAGGAACCCTAAGTCCGCGGCCGCGCCTTCGGCGGTCCCTGTCCCATTGCCCAGGTCGGTATAAAGGTATCGAAAGTTGATGCCGACGAACAAACGGTTATCCGGAAGCTTCATCAAAGGGATGGCCACTGAGCCGGTGTATTGATCCTCATGGGATCCAGGGATATCCGTGAAGAAAAGATTATCGGTGCTTAAACCCAGATGGATATCGCTTTTGAGCGCGTAGTCGAATGAAAAGAAAAGACTGTGGTTTTTGTCGTTGAACAACGAGCCATAACTTCCCGTGAGGTACGGCAAATCCAATTGGGCTATCCCGGCCGGGTTCCAATAGGAAGCGCTGGGGTCGTCCGCGATGGCCACGAAAGCCCCGGCCAAACCCATCGCGCGGGTGCCCACGCCCAGGTTGCCGCCGCGGTCGAAAAGAGCGAAGGAAGTTCGGGGAGCGCTGATACCGATGGCCAGGATCAACAGAAGGAGACGCGAGAAATAGGTTGGGGACAATGGGGATATTTTCATTTTTGGTTCCTGATGTTTCACATCGGCCCTTGGTTTTGGTTTAATGCAAGACCATCACTTTGATGATCTTGTGAACTTTTTGAGATGACGTCGGATCGACCCCATCCAAGACGACCAAATAAATACCGGACGCTACCTGTTGCAGACTGTTATTGGTGGTATCCCAAGATGTTTTCCCGTTCGCGAAGGTCAATGTCTTGATCCACTCACCGGCCACACTATAGATTTTTATTGTACTTTGTCCGTCGGCCGATATGCCAGCAAAAGAAGCGTAGAACTGGATCGTATCACCCGTGTGCGCCACATTGGGCAGGGCGGCGAGTAGAACGGCCGGCTGGTCGCCGTTGGTGGCGATGTAAGCGTCCCGGGCTAGGATAACGATATTACCGCTCTGGTCGTGTTCCTCCAGGACGAAATGGTAGAAGCCGTTCGGGACCGGCGTTCCCGTAGTATCCAACCCGTTCCAAACCCCGATGAGCTGGCCGTTCAAATAGACCTTGATGCTCCCACCCGTTCCCGACAGGTTGGGCGCGTAGCTCGAGAGGGTCATGGAGTAATTGGTCCCGCTCGCGAAGGTGATATTCCCACAGACGCTCCCGATCTTTTCGCCCCTTTCATCATAAATGTTGACCAGTTGCTGGCCGCAAGCCGACGTCGGGGTGATGGTGGCGGTATTGGTAGGCGTGGAGGTTATCTGCGGGGTGAAGGTAGGCGTGATGGTGGCCGTATTGGTCAACGTCGAGGTCGGCGTGAACGTGTTGGTGAGGGTCGGGGTGTTCGTGGATGTCCCTGTTGACGTGGTAGTGACCGTATTGGTCGCGGTTTTGCTGGCCGTCGGGGTTGGGGTCATGGTCGGCGAATTCGTGAGGGTTGGGGTCGATGTGGTGGTGGCCGTTGAGGTTGCCGTTTTGGTGGCGGTTGATGTGGGCGTGTTCGAGGTCGTTGTCGTGGCCGTCGCCGTAGCCGTATTCGTAGCGGTATAGGTCGCTGTATTCGTGGCCGTCATCGTGGCTGTGTTGGTAGCGGTGTTAGTGACAGTGTTCGTAGCGGTATTGGTCGCGGTGTTCGACGCCGTATTGGTGGCCGAATTAGTCGCAGTGTTGGTAGCGGTGTTAGTGACAGTGTTCGTAGCAGTATTGGTCGCCGTGTTCGTCGCCGTATTGGTCGCGGTGTTTGTGGAGGTATTGGTCGCCGTCATCGTCGCGGTATTGGTGGCCGTGCTCGTCGCCGTATCCGTGCCGGTGTTGGTCGCGGTATTGGTGGCAGTTCCTGTCGCCGTATTGGTCCCAGTAGTCGTGGGCGTGTTGGTAGGCGGCAGTGTCCCCGTATCGGTGGGCGTGTTGGTATAGGTAATGGTCGGGGTATCGGTAATGGTGCTGGTCGCCGAATTGGTCGCGGTGTTCGTCGCCGTTCCAGTAGTCGTGTTCGTGACAGTATTGCTGGGAGTTGACGTAGCTGTTTCAGTGGCCGTATTAGTCGCGGTATTCGTCGAGGTCGTTGTAGCGGTATAGGTCGCGGTATCGGTTGCTGTATTAGTGGCTGTGTTGGTAGCAGTGTTGGTTGGTGTATTCGATGGGGTATTTGTGGCCGTGTCGGTAGCCGTATTGGTAGCGGTGTTTGTCGCTGTGTTGGTAGCGGTATTAGTGGCCGTTTCGGTAGCCGTATTGGTTGCCGAGTTTGTGGCCGTCATTGTCGCTGTATCGGTGGCTGTATTCGTCGCCGTATTTGTAGGGGTATTGGTGGTCGTGTTAGTGGCTGTATTCGTCGGTGTGTTGGTAGCCGTGTCGGTCGCAGTATTGGTAGCTGTATTCGTGGCCGTGTTGGTCGCAGTATCAGTCGCGGTATTTGTGGCTGTGTTTGTTGCCGTATTGGTAGCCGTATTCGTCGCGGAATTGGTTGCTGTGTTCGTAGCCGTGTTAGTGGCGGTGTTAGTCGCTGTATCGGTTGCTGTATTGGTAGCCGTGTCGGTCGCAGTATTAGTAGCTGTGTTCGTGGCCGTGTTAGTCGCGGTATTTGTGGCTGTATTTGTTGCCGTATTGGTAGCCGTGTTCGTCGCAGTATCAGTGGCCGTATTAGTCGGGGAATTGGTTGCTGTGTTCGTGGCCGTATTTGTAGCGGTGTTTGTGGCTGTGTTCGTCGCTGTGTTGGTGGCCGTCATTGTCGCTGTATCGGTGGCTGTATTCGTCGCGGTATTGGTTGCCGTGTTAGTCGCAGTATCAGTGGCCGTATTCGTCGCGGAATTGGTTGCTGTGTTCGTAGCCGTGTTAGTAGCAGTATTCGTCGCGGAATTGGTTGCTGTATTGGTGGCTGTGTTAGTGGCCGTATTGGTCGCCGTGTTAGTAGCGGTATTGGTAGCAGTATTAGTGGCGGAGTTGGTCGCTGTGTTAGTCGCTGTATTAGTAGCCGTGTTGGTGGCTGTGTTCGTCGCAGTATCAGTGGCCGTATTCGTCGCGGAATTGGTTGCTGTATTGGTGGCTGTGTTAGTGGCCGTATTGGTCGCCGTGTTAGTAGCGGTATTGGTAGCAGTATTAGTGGCGGTGTTCGTAGCGGTGTTGGTCGCTGTATTGGTAGCCGTATTGGTGGCTGTGTTGGTCGCCGTGTTAGTGGCTGTGTTGGTCGCCGTGTTAGTGGCGGTGTTAGTCGCAGTGTTCGTGGCGGTATTCGTGGCTGTGTTGGTCGCCGTGTTAGTAGCGGTGTTGGTAGCTGTGTTGGTTGCGGTATTGGTTGCTGTGTTCGTCGCAGTATTCGTAGCCGTCATAGTGGCTGTATTGGTTGCCGTTTTAGTCGCCGTGTTAGTAGCTGTATTGGTTGCGGTATTGGTGGCGGTGTTTGTAGCCGTATTAG